>FWWM01001233.1_pt1 | contig 78008 bp, 50 predicted proteins | sample 2228351 | NCBI WGS metagenome assembly FWWM01 (sample SAMEA103939774, study PRJEB20133) | metagenome | reverse complement strand
TAAATAGAAAAATATTTATGTAAAAGTCAAGTTAAATTTTTGTTGTTAAATGACTCTTGCAATTTCTGAATGCTTATAAATTACTTATCGCTTAAGGTTATAAAAATTTTTCATTGATTGATTTTATTAGTGCAGGTGTGAGGGAATTTTTCTGTATTAAACACGAAAAAATTTTAGTCATTAGATCCTTAAAACTTAACTGCAAATCCAAGCGTGGGTAGAATTGGGAACATATTGTTTTGCCTTTTATCGAGTTTCAAATCTTCGGTAATGTACCAATCATAACCTATTACATTTTTCCGATTGTAAATATTTACTACATCAAGATAAAAATTCCAATCAAGATTCCAGAAGTTTGCCAAGAAATTAAATCTTACATCAAGTCGGTGATATGGTGGTTTTCTTGAATTTAATTTCTGATTGCCAAAGTCAATATCATAAATTACTTCACCTTCTGCGTTGGGATTACCAAATGGTTTGCGCGTTGCAATTACCGGAATATCCGGGGAACCATCACCATTACTGTCAGCATAAATAATTCTGGGTTTAATACCGGAAGGAATGCTAATCGGAAAGCCTGAACCATACTGCCATCTCAATCCTACATTAAACCAGTTGTTGAATTCATAATTCAAAACAAGATTTACGGTGTGCCGTTGATCGAATCTGAATGGAAGAGTTTCACCTGATTCATATCTGTCTGCATAAGCTAATGAATAAGATATCCATCCGGATATTTTTGAACCCTTCTCAATATTTCGTTTAGCAAGAAAGAATTCAAAACCATACGCCTGCCCTTCGGAATTGTTGATTGGAATTTGTGTTACGGAATCACCATTAACAGGCACAGGTCGCGTCCAGCTTGAAATAAGTTTGGGATTTCGTCCGGGAATTGGTTCTGTTATGAATCTTGTGCCCGGAATAATTTTCTGAACAATCAGATTTCTGAAATCTTTATAATAAGATTCAAATCTTAAACTCCATTCATTAGTGAGCCATCTTTCAATCCCGGCGACATAATGAATTGCCTTTTCTGCTTGAAGTGTTTCAGTAAATCTTTCATCCAAATCAAATAAAACATTCTGATCCCGAAGTTTTTCGTATCCCGGCGATTGATAATAAATCCCCCAGACAGCTCTGAGTGTAGTTATTTCATCAATTGCATAAGAGACAGAAAGTCTTGGTGCGAGATAAGATTTCTTGAGTAAATCATAATGATCATATCTTAAACTCGGATTGAAATAAAATCTATCTGTGATTCTGAAATTATTCTGAGCATACGCACGATATCTGTTATATTTCTTAACATCTCTGATATCATTCAACGCTGCTCTGAATTGTGGATTTGCTCTGAAAATTGCCTCAAGCTGTGGATCAAGCTCAAAATTAAAATCTATAATCGTTTCCATTTTATCAAAACCAACTCCTGCTTCAAAAGTATTGTCACCCCATAAATAGGTAAGTTTATCATCGAATGATATTTTCCTGTAATCGAAAGTGCCATTAAACTTAAATCCAAGCAGATAAGGTTTTAATGTGTCCGGAATAGCATCTTCAAAAGTACTTCGATTTAATGACGGATCAAGTATCTGAGAATCAAAATCAGTATCTCCATTATTTTTATACCATGATAAAACAAACTTATTTAAGAATTTCTTATTTGGTGCATAATGCCAGGCAGCAGCAAGAACATCATTTCTTGTTATATTAAATACTCCGACACTGTCAGGAGTATTTCTGTCTTTACCACTTATTACATTAACTCCGTCTCTTGAAAGAATTCCGTTGAATAGAATTTTGCTGCCGTTAAACGGTCCAAAAACAAGTTTTGCCTGAAAGTCATAAAAGTTTGGAAATGATGTATTGTCATCAACCAGTCCGGCGCTTTTAACAAAAGGTTCAATGATTAAATCATAATATGTTCTTCTTGAATTTATTAACCAACTGCCTTTGATGTTAAATGGATTTTTCCCTTCAAGGACAATATTCGCATCAACAATAGAAGCGTTTATATTTCCCTTAAAAGCTTTGGATGGATCTCCCTCTCTGTTTGTAACATCAAGCACTGCAGAAAGTCTGTCGCCATATTTTGCAGGAAATCCACCAGAAATCAGATTTACATCAGAAACAGCATCAGGATTGAACATACTTATAACACCATAGAGCCGGTAAGGATTAAAAACTTCGACATCATCCATTACAATTAAATTCTGATCGGGACCGCTGCCACGCACAATCAGTTGAGATGAAAAATCATTCGGAGCCAGAACTCCCGGCAGTGTCTGAAGCGTTCGGAAAACATCTTCAACTCCGCCAGCAAGTATTTTTGCACTGCGTGGATTCAGATCAATCAAACTTGTTCGTGTGTCTTTCTGCTGTTGCTGTTTTAATCCTGTAACTGTAACAGTCTGAACTTCAATAACAGTTTCGCTGAGAGCTATGTTTAATTCAATAACTTTATTCGGAATTATTTCTACTTCTATTTCTTCTGTCTCGTAACCAACTGCACTAAACCGGATTTTTATTTTTTGGGCCGGAAGATTTTTCAGTTGGTAAAATCCCAGGTTATTGGTTGCATCACCAATTTCAAGTTCGGGAATAAAAACATTTACAGAAGGGACAGGATTTTTTCCATCTGTAACTATTCCCTGCAAAGTGCCGGTTTGAGCAAATAAAACTGATGACGATAGAAGAAGAATTGATATAATAAAACGCATATAATCTCTTTTAATAAGGAAACACAAAATTTCAGGAATTCATTCCAAAATTTTTGTGTCATAAATAAATAGAAAAGAATCCCGAGTAAATACCCAAATTAATCTCGTGGAAGTCTGATTTATTTGATGGTTTAAGATTATAGCGGTAACGGGTATAAAGAGTCAGAGAATCGAAAATTCTAAAGAGTCCGAGCGTAACTTCAGTCGAAAATCCGTTTTGTCCTGAAAAATTTGTGAACCCACCAAATCCCGGTGAAATATATTCAATAAAAGGAGTTTGAATTATTCCTTTAAAACCTGACCTAAGCAATTTTCTGTTCTCAGCATTAAATATATATGTGTATTCAACTGAAAAATAAGCAGAGGGATATTTAAAACTTTTTGATCTGAATGAAACAACAGGAATTTCTTTTGTCAAGCTGAAGTAGTTATTTCCGTTTTGAAAAACATATTGAGGGGAAGGTAAAAGGAAAACAAATCCACCAAACAGACAGATAGTAAATAAACTTGAGCCACCAGTAATATCAGGTTCATAAGGTAAATCAAAGTCAAATTTTTCGGAAGTAAATTTATTCCCCAGAGAATCTTCACTTATTATTACAAAATCAACCTGCTTGTTAAAGAAGAACAATTTTGAAATATCAATTTGAGCAGTGTGTAATTCTTTATAGTCATTACTGATTTCAAAATTATATTTTTCTTCAATTACAACTTTTGTCTTCGCAGGAAGATTTGTATAAAAAGTCAGTATAAAATCATGAGGTGGTTCGGGTTTGCAATAAGCATCAATAAGGAAAATTTCAAAGTCGGATGAATCAGATTCCTCTTCCTGCCCGTAAAATGAGCTCGTCAATAAAATGATAGATACAAGAATGATTCTGAAGGTTGTCATAAAATTATTCCTTATTGAGTTAAATCATTTCAAAGATTGTTTAACATCTTCAATTAAATCTTCTACATCCTCAATTCCAACAGAGAAACGAACAAGGGAATCAGTCAGACCCATTTTTTCTCTATCTTCTTTTGGAACAGAAGCGTGAGTCATCGAAGCAGGATGACAAATTAAACTTTCAACACCACCAAGTGATTCTGCAAGTGTAAAAATCTTAACATTATTTAAAACTTTTTTTGCTGTTTCGGTATCACCGAAATCTGCTGAAACCATTCCACCGAAACCACGCATCTGTATTTTAGCAAGTTCGTGTTGAGGATGAGATTTTAATCCCGGATAAATTACCTTCTTTGCAAATCCGGACTTTTCAAGAAAATTTGCGAATTCAATTGCATTGGCTTCGTGTTGTTTCATTCTTACAGCAAGTGTTTTTGTAGAGCGAAGCACAAGCCAGCAATCAAATGGTGAAGGAATTCCGCCAGCTGCATTTTGAATGTATCGTAATCTTTCGTGAATTTTTTCATTGCTTGTTACAAGAATTCCTCCTATTACATCACTGTGACCATTTAAATATTTAGTAGTTGAATGAAGTACGATATCAATTCCGAAATTCAGAGGATTCTGAAAATAAGGACTCATAAAAGTATTATCACAAACTGAAATGAGATTATTTCTTTTTGCGATTTCAGCTACACCTTTAAGGTCAGTAATGTTCAGCATTGGATTGGTTGGAGTTTCAATAAAAATCATTTTAGTGTTTGTCTTAATTGCCTGTTCAATATTTTTCAACTCAGTTGAATCAACCCAGGAAAAATCTAATCCATAGTTTTTCATATTAAGTTCGTAAAGACGATATGTACCACCATAAACATTATTCGAAATAACTATATGATCGCCGGCTTTAACCAGACTCATAAGTGCGTGGGTTGCAGCAAGCCCTGAAGCAAAAGCAATCCCATACTTACCTTTCTCAAGAGCAGCTATGTTTTTTTCCAAAGCTTGTCTTGTAAAGTTATGAGTTCTGCCGTACTCAAAACCGGTGCTTCTGCCAAGCTCATACTGAGCATAAGTTGATGTCTGATAAATCGGAGTAATTACGGCTCCGGTTGTTGGATCAGGAATTTGTCCTGCGTGAATTGCATCTGTTGAAAAGCCCATAGATTATTCTCTCTTAATGTTATAAAATAAATATCGAATAAAGACTATCGAATATTGTATTAAGAATTTTTGATTCAGAATAATAATTTATTTTCTATTGTCCCTTTTTGCTGTCTCGGTGCTTTAAACAAAAATTGAAATCAATTAAAGGTTCTTCGGAATAAAATTTTTTACATTTATAATCTTTCATTTAAAATAAAACAAATAGATTAAATTGATATTTTATTTATACTAATAAATTCGGAATCCGTTATACTTAATTCAAACAAATAACAACTTAACTTAGCCATAGTAAGTCATACCTCGTAATTATATCAGTTATCAATCCGAAATCGCTGACAAGAATTGCAGAATTATTCTTAAGAAATTCTTTCACTTCGTTAATATCAGTTTTGGCATCAAGTACAGGAAGAGACTCTTCCATAACTTCCTTAACTTTTGCATTATATAAAGTCGGGTCATCTACAAGTTTGGCAAGAAGTTTATTTTCCTTAATGCAACCAATTGACTGCCTTCCTTTAAGTACAGGGATGTTTGAGAAGCCCGTTTTTGTAATAAGTTCCAGAACATCTCTGATTGAATCTGTTTCTTTTACCGAAACTATCTCTTCGTAACCTTTTTGCTTTTTGAGATCTGACAAATCACGCAAAGTTCTGACAGTGGGATCGAGCATTCTGTTCTGCCTTAGCCATTCAATGTTATGCATTTTTGAAAGATATCTTTCACCTGTATCGCAGACGATAAAAACAATGATATCGTTTGGGTTACAGTCTTTTGCAACTTCCAATGCAACATGCACAATTGTTCCTGTGCTGCCGCCGCAGAAAATTCCTTCCTCGAGAGTCAATTTTCTTGCGGCTGCAAATGATTCTTTATCACTGACATTATAAATTTTATCAATGTACTGAAAGTGAACATTTTCAGGCAGACAATCCTGACCTATTCCTTCAACAAGGTATGGAGTTCCTTTTATCAGCTCACCTTTTTCTTTATAATGCTTAAAGATGGAGCCAAGAGGATCAGCGGCAATTACCTGAATATCTGGATTTTTTTCTTTCAGAAATCTTCCCGTTCCACTAATTGTCCCACCAGTACCTATGCTCGAAACAAAGTGAGTAATTTTACCATCCGTTTGCCTCCATATTTCAGGTCCGGTAGTTCTGTAATGCATTTCCGGATTAGATGGATTTGAATACTGATATGCAAAGAATGAATTTGGAATTTCTTTATGTAATCTTTTTGCAACATTAACATAGTATTCAGGATCTTCAGGATCAGCGAATCTTGATACAACTATTACTTCAGCGCCAAAAGCTTTCAGATAATTTATCTTCTCGTTACTTACCTTATCTGTAACAACGAAAATACATTTATAACCTTTAACTGCCGCAGTTAATGCTAATCCTATTCCTGTGTTTCCGCTTGTTGCTTCTATGATTGTTCCGCCAGGTTTTAATTCGCCTCTTCGTTCTGCATCTTCAATCATAGCCAGTCCGATTCTGTCTTTAACACTTCCACCGGGGTTAGAAGATTCAAGTTTTGCGAACATCAAAGGTTTTAAACCTCTGTTTATCTTGTTTAATTTTATCAGAGGTGTATTACCGATTTGTTCCAGTATACTGTTCTTAAATTCCATCGAAATCTTTTTTTATTTATTGGCAATTTTAATCAATTTATACAAAGGTTAAAAGTTATAACAATGTTAACAGAGATTTTTTTCTTTTAGCATAGAAGAAAGTATTGAAATGCGTTTCACTGCCCGGTAACTTTAGTCGGTAAATTACCCGGATTTATTTACGATGTATAAAGCAATATTGTTTTTATCAGCATTAATCTTGTTTCAACATTGTAATACAAGGAATGATACAGCACAAAATAACTACTACATCACAGGATATATTGTAAAAATTTCTAAGGAAAACGATAACTACTGTTTGATAGCAGATACAATCAAGTTATTTTATGGTGATAGTGCACTTTCAATTGCAAAATCACTCGGTGATGCAGAGTATGAAATAACGGAAACAACCGATACTATTTGGTTCGTACCGAATGATTACTACATATACAATGAGAATAAAGACTCACTTAAATTTGTAATTGATAAAAACTGTAAAATAGATTTATTCTTTTCAGACGAAACGACTAATTATCAGGTTGAAATGAAAGAAAATATTCCAATCGATACTCTTATTTCAAAATCAGATGAATATTTAGTATTTGAGTTATATATAGTTAATAATCAGGTGAAACATATTAGGCAATTATGGTTTCCGTAGTAATATATAGTGACTGAAAAAATTTCAATCACGGAAAGCAAACTTTACATATTCCAAAATTCCTTTCATATCTATTTACACGAATCCTTGAAAATTTTTTATTAACCAATTATTTTTTAACTGAAAAAATTTCTAATCAATTATTGTTCTGGAACAATCATTGATAAGTTTGCTGAGCAAAAAAATCATTATAACTAATCCAAAATCATAATTCTTTTTCTTTCAATTTGCTGAAGGAGTAAAACTATATGAAAGAAAAATTACTATTTGGCAATAACGAACGAATAAAAAAATTTTTCCAAAAACTTCTTCTGATAAGCATCATCTGCATTCCGGAATTGCTTGCACAGCAAGTTGTAGTAAACCTTCAGGCACCTCCACCATACCAAATGAGAATTGAAGATATGTGGAATCTTGTACTCATAAATCAGGGAGATGCTATTGATGTTTTGTTACACGGAACGGCTATCGAACAAACAAGCGGATTAATTGTAGATGTAACAACATCGGTTTTCACTCTACCTAGAGGAAGTAAAAGAATAAGATCTGCTGATGTTGGAACAGTAACTATAAATAGAAGCAATGAAACTTATCAATCAGTAATTAACCGACTGTCAGCATTACCTAACGGAAATTATGAAATATGCATTGAAGTGTTACGGAGTCGTGACGGTGCAATACTTGGCAGCGGTTGCATTCAACATGAAGTTCTTAATCTCTCTCAGGTAACACTTTTATACCCGGAAGATAATGCTATACTAAATATAATTGATGATGATAATGAATCAGAAGATTCATTATTGGAAAATCAAAGAGGAATTGAAAAGAAAGATATAAGGAGAGGGATGGTGATTGCGAAACCCGGTTCTATTACACCACATTCAAGATTAGCTTACCCATCGATTATATTCAATTGGTTACCTCCAACACCAATTCCACGAAACAGAGTTGTTACTTACCGGATAAAAATAGTTGAGATGTATGAACATCAGTCTTCTTATGATGCAATGATATCAAATCCGTTGTTCTTTTCGGTTTCTGGTTTAAGGACAACAAGCTTTGTTTATCCAGTTGCAGCAAGAAACTTTAATCCGGGCAGAACATACGCCTGGCAGGTTGAAGCATACATCGGAGAAACAGTTCTTGCATCTAGCGAAATTTTCACATTTTCATTTTCCGGAAATTCAAGACGATTACAGGAATCAATTCAGGACGAAAGTAAAGGATTTTTAAATTTAATTCGTGCTTTGAATTCTAATCCTGAGGATTTACCTGAAGGTATCAGGTTAGCATCTTCAGAGAATTATTCTTCAGCATCATTAAGTTACAGAAATTATAACTTCAACCGTATTAATCTTATTCAATTAAATTATCCATTTGTTAATTCAGAAGAGGGTTCCAAAAGCAGTGCAGTCAAATTTGGCTTTAATGCTGAATTATCAGGTGAAACATCAAATAGGAAAGGAACCGGCTCTGAAAGAAAACCAACTTTCGGTTACACTTTGCTCACTCCATCAGTAAGTTTATATGGAATACCCTTTGGTTTGAATGCAATGATATCATCAGAAAATTCAGAGAGAAGGCAGAATATAAATTCAGTTTCATTCTTCTATGATGTTGAACCTGCAAAAGGCATCGTGCAGGAGAAAATAGAAGCAGAAGGTGAAGATAATGTTCCCGGACTTATGAAGTTTTTCTCTTACTTTAATTCTTTTGGAATTGGTACCAATTATGCGTCTTACACTGCATTTACTATGCAGGGTGCACCAGTTTCGGGACTTAGTTTTGAGTTCAATCCCGGCTGGTTTTATCTTGCTACAGCTTTGCAAAGAAATCAAAAACCAATTGACAGTATTGCTTTCAGAAGAGATTTATACGCAGGCAGAATTGGCTTCGGACAGAAAGACAACTCACACATTATCTTTACAGGGCTGTATGCTAAGGATCTGTCAAACTCAATTTTGATTGACTCCCTTAACAGAATTCTTACTCCCAACTCAAACTATGTTTTCGGAATAGATGGTAAATTAAACCTTTTTGATGATGCCTTGTCAATTGATGGTGAGATCTCAGCAGCAATGCTCACGAGAGATAATCGCGACCCGGATTTAACCAATGAAGATATTCCTCAGTTTGTTAGAAACATTTTTCAACCCAAAATCTCAAGTCAGATTGATTATGCATACACACTGAAGACAACTTACAACAATATCAACTCTGCAACCCGTGTTTTAGCTGGTGTAAGAATGATTGGTCCGGGTTATACTACTTTAGGTAATCCTTCTTTACGCAAAGACAGATTCGAAGTTGAAGGAAGAATAGATCAGAAATTTTTAGAAAGACAGTTATCATTTTCCGTTTTCACAAAATACTATTATGATAATCTGATAAATTCCAAACAGACAAGAACTAAGACAATATCACCGGGTCTTACAGTTGGCTTGAGATTTAAAAAATATCCTTCGCTTAATTTCAGTTATATGCCTTCGTTTATGAGCAATGATGCTACTGATCCAAACAAAAAAATTGACTACAAGAATCATCTGCTCACCTCTTCAGCGGGTTATACTTTCCCTGTTGAGAAAATTAATTTCAACACGAATGTTGGTTACATTTTCAACAAAGCAACTTCACTTGATACTGCTATGGGCTATACATCAAATTCATTTTTTATAAATGAAAATCTGATATTTGATTCACCACTTACTTTATCTTTCACTTTTGGAATGAACTTTCTCGATTACTTTGATAATTCAAACCGCATAACTTCAGTTGATGGTAACATTGGTTACACATTTTTCGAAAGATGGAACAATATTATAGGCGTTGCTTACTCGGTTGAAAAAACAAACAGCAACAAAGTTTATCTGTACCTCAATTCATCATATGATTTATCAGAGAATATTGTATTGGATTTCAGAATTGAGAATAATTATTTCAAAGATGAAATCAGTTCTTCAAATGATTACAAAGAAATTATTGCTCGTTCAACAATCAGATTAAGATTTTAACATTTAAGCCGGAGGCAAAATGAAAAGAACAATAACTATCTTAATTCTGTTGATTCTTTCCCTTTTCACATCAGTTATACATTCACAGAATCTGATTTTATCCAAGCTAAAGCAACCACCACCAAATAAATTTGGTATCGGAGATCTCTGGTCACTTGAGTTGAATAACACAACACGACAAAACATAAATGCTTATATCGTTGGAACACTCACAGAATCAAATGATGGTTTAATTGTGGAAGCCCGTTCAAAAGTTTTTACAATAAAACCGGGAAGAACTACTTATTCTTACCGTGATTTCTCTGATGCAAGCATCAGATATAATAATAACCGTTATCGAGAAATTCTGCTCAGGACTGGCGGTGCACCTGATGGTGATTACACAATTTGTATTACTGTTTACAATGAAAATGATGAAGTGATTGGTCAGGAAAATTGTATTTATCACTCAGTTAAAACTCTGGAAAATATAACACTCATCTCTCCTTTTGATCAGGAAGAACTGAACATTACAATGCCGGTAGTCTTCAGTTGGACACCACTACAAAATGCAAAAGACTACACGCTTAAAATCGTTGAAATAACAGGCAGACAAACTCCTGAAACTGCAATGAAAAATAATCCGGCACTTTTTATCAGGGATAATATCCAGAATTCTACATTTCAATATCCGATTAGTGAAAGGAAGTTTGAGGTAAATAAAACTTATGCCTGGCAGGTTTATCTGAAAGATAATCCTGAGGCAACTGCAAGTGATATCTGGGTTTTCAGATTTTCAGGAGAAGATACATCAGGTCAATCAAACCTGAAAGCTGTTACTACTACAAATTGTGGATCGAACTTACCACCCATTATTATTTCTAATACAACACCAGATAACAAAGATGCTTCTGAGTATGTTGGAAATTTTATTAAAGTCGGTCATTTTGAATTGAAAGTACTAACTGCCAGTGGTAACAGCAGTAATCTGGATGGAACAGGTTCGATTGTAATACCGTGGCTAAAAACTCCGATTGCTGTGGTATTCCAAAAGATTAAGATTAATACAGACACAGTGATGTATGCCGGAACAGTATTCTCAGAAACTGATAATACACCAGAAACCTGGCCTCAGCAGTGGGGAATTAATGTTGCTGGAAATTTTAACTGGACTACTAATCAGGTAAAAAAATTAAATGATTGGCTTCATAATAACCTAAGTGGTTGGCCTGTTACAAATAAACTTGTTAAGGATTTTGATCTTAATCAGATGGTTCAGGATTATTCCAACAATCCATTAAAACTTCCGCTCGGTTTGAATAATCTCAGTGGCTACACAATAGCAATTTCAGAGATGAAGTTTGAGCCAACCAAAGCTTATTTAAGTTGTCTTACGGTTTTTCCAGTTGAAGATGATACAATTGCACTGAAAGGATCTTCATTCGAATTTACTCCTTCCGGTCCAATTTTTTCCAGCGGGGAGTTAGCTCTTATTGAAGATGTTAGTATTGTTGGGAACATCCCCAATGGAGATTCTTATGAAATCATAATTAAAAAAGCCACAGGAAGAAGAGTTGTAGGAGTACCAAAAGGAACTTATGTAGTATGGGATTGTAAAGGTTTTCAATCAATCAATCTGGATGTTGATATTCTTTTTCCGAGAAGCTGGCTTATCCCTGTTCCGGACAATGGTCAAAAAGTAAAAGCAAGCTTTGTTACAGAAATTGATCATTGGGAAAACCTGATTGTGCAGAGTTCTCTTCAAAGAAGTAAAATTGTTGGTACATCAGGAGTAGAATTAGAGGTCACTGACTTGTGGTTTGATCAATCGATATCTATGAATCCTGATGGAATAATGTTCCCTTCAAATTATCCCGGTTCTCAAGGTAATGACTTTAAGGGATTCTATTTAAAGAATGCGAAATTGTTTTTGCCAAACAATTTTCTGAACAATAATCAGAATGTTGAAGTTACTCTGCAAAAATTTATCATCAACAAATTCGGACTTACCGGTGAAGTAGCTGCTACTAATCTTGTAAATTTCAACTTTGGTAACATCGCCGGAATGTCCGCAAGCATCGATTCACTAAAAATCATTCTTCTCAGTAGTTCAGTTACCGACGCTTACTTAAGAGGAAAAATTGTTTTACCTGTTTCAAGTTCGAATGTTCAGAATGCACTGCTTTATAAAATCAATTTGAAGAATACCAACGGCCTACAGGTAACACTGCAACCACAAAACCCGGTTACTGCGGATTTATTTGGAGGAGCAAAACTAACAATCAGTAACACCTCCACTTTTGATATGTGGATTAATAACAACCTCAAATTCCTGTTAAAACTAAACGGGGACTTTCAGTTTGCCAATGTTGATGTGCTCAACATTAAGCGAGTTAATATGAGTATGAAATTTCAGAACCTGAAACTTGATTATGATGAAAGCCGTACTCAAAATAAATTAGATATAAATGCTGGTCAGTGGAGCTTTGCAAGTCCTCAGAAATTTGTTGCAAATATTCCTGTTACAATAAAAAACATTAAGTATGAAAAGAGAACTTCACAAGGTAATGAATTATTAAGAGGTGCATTGAAATTCGGTGTTGAAGTAAATCTTAATGAAAAGTTCAGTGGCTCAACTAATATGGCTGTAATTGGTTCTGTTTCGAAAGTTAGTAACAAATTTCAACCTGTTCTCAATGGAGCTGAAATAGATACTATCAAACTTGCAGTTAATTTATCTGCAGTAAAACTTAAAGGCACTATTGCATTCTTCAATGAAAGTCAGCCAAATGGAAATATATATGGAAATGGTTTTGCCGGGAATATATCTGCTACATTTAATTCAATTCAATCTGAAGTAACTGCTAATTTCAGAGCTGGCTCAACAAAATACAATAATGGCTCAACCTACTACAGATACTGGTTTGCAGAAGCAAAAGCAATTTTACCGAAACAGTTTGCAATAACATTTTTGCCCGGAGTTGCGTTTTATGGTTTTGGTGCTGCTGCATGGCAGCGAGTAAATGTATCTGATATACCGATGCCTTCAGCGAGTGAAGTTCAGTATGCTTCAAATGTTACCAATAATCCTTATAGTGGGGCAACACTTACACCGAGCAATAATATTGGGTTTGGCTTTAAAGCTATGGCTGTAATCGGAACATATCCGGAGCCAAAAACTTTCAATCTCGATGCATCAATTAGTGCACAGTTTTCTACCAGCGGTGGACTTAACAAACTCTCATTCGTAACTAATTTCTGGGGAATGGCTGAGCTTGTTAAAAGAAATGAAGCTCCAATTTATGGAGATGTTTCGATTGAATATACTCCACCAGACAAGCTCTTTCTGATGAGTGCAAATACATTCATTAAATATCCACGAAATTCCGGTGCAATAGTAACTACAGAAGGGATTGGAAATCCTAATAACAAAGTTAATTTGACTTTATACATAAATGGTAAAACTAATAAATGGTACTTCCTCGCAGGAAAACCTTCTCAGACTAATAAAATAAAAGTTTATGGTATTACTCTGTGGGAATATGCAATGTTTGGCAATGATATTGGTCAGTTTGTACAATCAGGATTTCAACCCTCGACCTTGAGTGGCTTAGCTTCAGCAGGAGTAAATTTATCAGGAGTAAACACACAGGTTCCGTCATTAGCCGGAACTGGCAGAGGATTTTCTTTTGGTACTGGAGTAAACTTTAGTATAAATAAAACATTGGATATGGGATGGCTGTCGTGGGCAGTCGGTGGTCGTGTACCACAATTAAGATATGGCGGCGGAGGTGGGTTTGAAATTAACCTTTCCTTACTCCAATATGCCTGCTCTCCTCCTATCGGAATGAATAACTGGTATGCACAGGGTGCTGCCGCTGCCTGGTTATATGGTTATGCAAAAGTTTGGCTGGCAAGGAAAACCGGAACAATAACTAATCCGTGTTTAGTATGCTGTAAATGTTGTGCACCAGCATCTGGCTGTGAAGCGACACTCGCAGCTCTTAAAGCTGGTTTCTGGACACAGGCGGGATTTCCAAATCCTGCATGGGTACAAGGTTCGGCTCATGTTTATGTAAATGTATTCGGTCTTAATTGGAGTGGAAATGTTGACATCAGTTGGGGAAGTCAACCCTCCTGCAACACACAGGCAACACAAACGCAGACATTTGTTCAGGAAGATGCTACGCAAAAAGTTGGTGAATTAATACTTAATGTATTTCCTGATCAAGGGGATGTAGTATCTCCCACTGAAAAAATAAAAATTACTACCAGCTATGAATCATTTGTGCCATTTGAAATTCCTGAACTTCAGTCTAACGGAACGATTAGGACCAGAACATTTAGTTTAGGTTTTCAACCAACTCTGAAAAAAATCAGCGTGAGTGGTTCCTTCCCGAACATAACAATTACTCAGACAAATCAGAATCTGTATTCTTCTTTAGAGCCAGGTTCTACAAATTACTATTTCTGGATTATAAGAAATAATCCTCCCGGTATGTTTAGAAATTTTGATGATAACTCAACTTACAAATTAGAGATACTTGCAACTCTTTTTGAATATGTGAATGGTAACTGGATACCGGCAAAGGATAAATACAATAATTTAATTCAGGAAAGTATTACAAAAGTTTTCTCTTCAGGAGAACTTGACCAAATGCAGAACAATATTCCAAATCCAACTATCGGAAATAATTGAGGTGAGAATATGAAAAGTAATTTTTATAAAACAGGATTAATAGCTTTCATTGTTTTAGCTTCAATAATCTTTACCAAAGAGGATTTGGTAGCACAGGAAAAAATGAATTTCTCTAAAAAGTTTCAGATTGGATTAACTGCAAGAAGCTATGGAGATTCTGTTTACCTGAGATGGGTTTTAACAGATCCGATTGCCTGGAGAATGTTCAAAGCCAACGGACTTATTATTGAAAGGGCTAAAGTTAATTCAGATGGAAGCGCTGGAAGATATGAAAGATTAATTACTGAACCTATAAAACCCTGGTCCAGAGAAAAATGGGAGGAATATTTTAATTCACGCGGTGAACTTGATCAAACTCAACTTGACAATGAAGCAGTTGCATTCATCCTTGCAATTGGTGAAGAATCAGATGAAGATTTAACTCCGCCTCAACAGGAAGAAGAAAAAGATTTTCTGAAATCTATTACCGAAAAGAAGTCCGGGCAGGAATGGGGCTTATTGCTGGCTCTCCTTGCGGCAAATAATAGTCTTACAGCTGCCGAAGGATTGGGATTATTTTATGTGGACAGAAATGTTGTTCCAAATGAAACTTATTCCTATAAAATCTATTCAGAAGTGAAAACAGAACTTTATTCTTATGATACTACTTCTATTGTTGTAAAAAATACTTCTTATGAACCTAAAAACTTTCTTCAGAAACTTGAAGCAAAAGAAAATGAAGGAAGCATTGAGATCATTTGGAAGCAGAATGAACAATTCAGTACATTCAATGTAGAACGCTCAGAGGATGGAGCTACTTTTAAGAGATTAAACGATGCACCATTACTAACACTTAAAGCTGAACCTGACTCAGTTGATGGGTTAGACTCCTTTTTGGATACTCTCGTAATAAACTACAAACCATATATCTACAGAGTTTATGCTAAGACTGTTTTTGCTGATGAAGTGCTCATTGGTGAGATTAAGGCAATGGGCAGAGACAGGATACCGCCTGAGCAGCCTTTCGTTCCTCAACCAATTCACATATCCGATAGAGAAGTAAAAATCACCTGGAAGATGGCTGATCCACCAGCAAAAGATTTGGCAGGTTTTTATGTTGGAAGAGATTCTCTCATTAATGGTAGCTTCAAACCAATTCATTCTGGTATGCTGCCACCTTCTACAAGGGAATTCATTGATACATCTTTTTCTTTGTCTGGTTATAATTTCTATCTTGTCGAAGCAGTTGATACTGCAGGTAATTCAAGTAAGTCTTATCCGGTTTATGTTGTATTGAATGATACAATACCACCTTCCCCACCGAAATGGAAAGAGGCATTTATGGACTCTAACGGAGTAGTAACTCTGAGACTAATTCCCAATGAGGAATATGACCTGATGGGTTACCGGATTCTTAAAGCTAACTCACCTGACCATGAGTTCTCATCAATTATAGAATCTTTTGGTGAAGACACGATTGATTACAGAAGTATTACAGAATTCCGAGACACGGTAGAACTAAATACTACAACCAAATATGTTTATTACCGGGCAACAGCACTTGATTTAAGATATAATGAATCAGATTTTTCCGCGATAATTGCAGTTCCGCGACCTGATATCGTTCCACCTGTTGCACCTGTAATTATTGACGCTCAAGCTTCAGATAAAGATATAACAATACATTTTATACCAAGCTCAAGTGAAGATGTAAGAGATCATATAATTTTCAAAAAACAGGCGGATGAAGAAAGTTGGGACAAAATTGCGGCACTTGGTGCGGCAGATAGTATTTTTATTGATAGGGATGTTAAACAGAATGTACTTTACGATTATGCGATGGTAGCAGTGGACAGTAGTAATCTTATTTCGGACATGTCAGCCGCAATTCAGGCAAAGCCATACTATCTTGGTATTCTTCCAGAAATAAAAAACTTCAAAGCTGTTTTTGATGATCAGAATAAAGTTTGTAACTTAAGCTGGGAATATGAAAAACTGCCTGATGTTTATTTTGTTGTTTACCGTTCTTATGAAAATGAGCCGATGAGAAGATACAAAACCATCAATCTATCAGATATAAGAATATTTGCTGACAACGATTTTGCAAATGGAATCGGAAAATATTTTTATGCAATTAAGGCATTTAATAATCTGAATGCAGAGTCGGTATTAAGTGAGAAGCGCGAAATTCTGGTAAGATAGAAACCGTAGCATTCATAATTAATTTTTCAATTTTAGAATAAGGTTACCGAAGTTGGCTACTTCAGGTAACCTTATTTAGCCACTCGTCATTATACAAAGTACTAAAGTATTTATAACCAGAATCACAAACTATTGTTACAATATTTGCTTCACGGTCTAATTCTCTTGCCAAATGAACCGCTGCAAAAATGTTTGCACCTGTAGATGCTCCCGCTAAAATTCCTTCTTCAAAAGCAAGTTTTCGTGCCCAACCAAATGCCTTTTTGTCTTCCACCTGTATCATATCATCGAGATACTCTAATTGTGCCGTTTTGATCAGAAATTCATCACCTATTCCTTCAATTTTATACCTTGAGGTTTTAATCAATTTTTTATGTTTAAACCAATTATAAAATACAGAACCAACCGGATCCACTCCTATTAACCTGATGTCCGGATTTTTTTCTTTGAGAAATTTTCCCGCACCAATTAATGTGCCCCCGGTTCCGACGCCAGAGACAAAATAATCAATCCTACCCTCCATCTGCTCCCAGATTTCAGGTCCGGTAGTGAAATAATGAGCTTCATTATTATCAAGATTGTTATGTTGATCAATATAGAACAAACTCGGGATCTTTTTACATAAATTAAAAGCAAAGTTATTATATGATTCAGGGTGTTCGGGTGGTAGCGAAGCATCAACTTTTATAACTTCGACACCAAGTATTTCCAACATCTTAATTTTTTCTTTACTCGTTGTGTCACGAATTACGATTTTTAGTTTATAACCTTTGTGGCGGCAAACTATTGCCAATCCCATTGCAGTATTTCCTGATGAATTTTCTATGATTGTATCGCCTGGTTTAATTCTCCCTTCTCTCTCTGCTTTCTCAATCATATATCTGGCTATTCTGTCTTTTATACTTCCACCCGGATTCATAAATTCTAATTTAGCCCAAATCTTACATTTAGTTTCTTTCGAGATATTCTTTAAATACACTATCGGTGTCCTTCCGATGGTATCCAATAGATTTTCAAATTTATTATTTCTCATAACTATCCTTTAGAAAGCTAAATCCTCTTAAGAATTCTTCGACAGACATTCTCTTTTTACCTTCCTGCTGTATTTCAAGAACTTTAATTGCATTCTCCCTGCAACCAATAATTAATTCATTCTTAGTCTGATAAAATTCAAATGGCTTTAAATTATCTGTTTTAACAACTTCAGTTTTATAAACTTTAATTACCTTCCCATTGAAATTGAAAAATGCACCAGGATAAGGTGATAATCCTCTGGCAAGATTATGTATTTCTGTTGCACTTTTATTCCAGTCAATTTTGCAGATTTCTTTAGTTATTTTAGGAGCCGGCGAAGCAAGTGAATCATCCTGCTGAATAAGTTTGTAATTTCCTTCTTCAATCATCTTTATTGTCTCCATTACAACATCAGCGCCAATTTTGCTCAGTCTGTCGTGTAATGTTCCAAAATTATCATCAGGATAAATTTCAACTTTCTTTTGAATATAAATACTTCCAGTATCAACTTTCTCGGCAAGTTTAAATGTAGTAAGTCCCGTTTCAGTTTCGCCATTAATCAATGCCCATTGAATTGGCGCTGCACCACGATATTTAGGAAGCAAGGAAGCGTGCAAATTGAATGAGCCTTGTTCGGGAATTTCAAATATTTCTTTTGGCAGAATTCTATAAGCAACAACAACAAATAAATCAGGTTCAAATGATTTTAACTCTTCTATAAATTCAGAGTTTCCTTTTAACTTCTCAGGTTGAAGTACAGGTAAGTTATGATCTACAGCAAACTGCTTTACCGGTGTAAATGTAACTTTTTGTCCTCTTCCCCGCTCCTTATCAGGAGTTGTAACAACTGCAAGTAACTGATATTTACTCTCATAAATTTTCTTTAGCGATGGAATGGCAAACTCAGGTGTGCCCATAAAAATCATTCTCATAGGCACCTATTTGATTAAAAGATAATCGGAAGAGTTACTGATCGGATACTGAACTTCAAGTTTTCTTTTTCTGATTTTATCAAGATGTCGTTTATACCGCTTTTTACTTTCTTCATCAAGATAATCAATGAATAAAACTCCCTGCAGGTGATCATATTCATGCTGAATTACTCTTGCAAGCAATTCGTCAGCTTCAATGGTATGCTCTCTCATATTTACATCGTAATATGAAATAGATATTCCTTTGGGACGAATGATATCTGAGCGCAAATCGGGAATACTCAAACATCCTTCTTCAAAAGACGAAGTTTCATCAGACTTCGAGATTATTTTGGGATTTATCATTGCGATAGGTTTATATTTTTCATATCCTTCAACAGGCGAGATATCAACAATAAAAATTTGCCTGTTAACTCCTACCTGATTAGCCGCGAGACCAATTCCGTTGGCGTTACGCATTGTTTCAAACATATCAGCAATTAAAGCAACAATTTTATCATCAATTTCGGTTACTCTTGCTGCTTTCTTTCTTAATATTTTGTCGCCACAGACTGTTATTGGTAAAATAGACATAAACTTTAACTGATACTTAAACTCAAACTGTATATAATAATTTCATTTTTCCGGGCATTAAAATCAGAATAAATCATTTAACTAATAACTTTCCATCTTTCATTAATAGATTTCCATCCAGCCAAACTGTAGGTTTCTTCACAACACCATCCAGATGAATCGGTACATTTATACTTCCTCCCATAGAGACATTATTTCCAAGGGCAATGTGAATTGTTCCCATTACTTTTTCATCTTCAAGTAATATTCCACTCAGTTTTGCCGAATCATTGGTTCCAATTCCAAACTCCGCAATGTTTCGAGCATCTTTTCCAACAGAGTCAAGCTGCTTTTTTAATTTAGAGGCAAGAGTGCCACCAGTGATTTTGGTTGCATAACCATTTTCAACTTCAATTTTAATATTTGCCTTTTTTATCAAACCCAAACCGGCCATAGAACCATCAACTACAAAAACACCATTAGCTGTGTTTTCAACCGGCGCTAAAAAGGTTTCACCTGTCGGAAGATTTCCACTTTCACCTTTTGCGTGAAATAGTCCTTTGCTTGCGTAAGCTGTTCTTCCTTCAATTGAAAAGGAAATATCAGTACCAGCCGGAGCGGTTACACGAACCGATTTTCCTTTTTCAAGAATTTGTTTCAACTTAATTGAAAGAGCTGCTATTTTTTTGTAATCAGCATTCATTCCCCGGATCATCACATCCTTTGTAATTCCCGGAAAAGTTGCAATACGAACTCCGAGAGATGAAGCTGTCCTTCTTGCATTTGTATGTGTCAAAGACTTTGCAGTCGGGCAAAAGACAACATCAAATTTTTTCATCAGTTCAGCAACTTCCTCGGGCGGTTCTTCGCCATTGATTTTTCCTGATTTCATTTCAACCAGCAAAGAAAAGTGCCCTAACCTTTTTGCATTTTCGTGCAACGCAATTCCGATTTCTCTCTTTTGTTCATCAGTGATAACCAAAACCTTTTCACCTTTTTTCACACCCATACAATCACGAATTGCAATTATGCAGGCACTATCGAGTTTTGTTAATTTCTGTTTCATAAACTTACCTTTAAAACTAAAGTGGAAATCCAACATTTAATTGCAGTACTGCATTAAAGCCGCCGGATTTAATGAAAGGTTCGTTTTCATCCGAAGGTATAAAAATTTCTTTGAAGTTAATTCCATCATCAGTTTTCATTTTATCTATTTTGAAATAGCTATATCCGGCAATTCCTTCAATGCTTATGTAATTCTTAATCACATCAATAACGAAACCAGAACCAATTGAATAACCTAATTCAGTTTTATCATTATTAAACTTCTGAACAGAAGTGCCTGCAAATGAATTTACAGTAATTGTGAACCTAGCCGAGTTAATAAGAAGAGTTCCGTCTAATATTTTCCAATGAAGTCCATTAAAAATTGGAATTCCAACATCCAAACCAAGTCCCCAACTTTTCAATTTCAGATTAAAATCGTAATTAGACTCTCCATCTCTTCCTATCTTTTGACTATCGTGAAATTCATCGAGTTGTTGATAATATCCCTTAGCAGTAATAAAAAAGCCACTGAATTTTGCACGAAAGAAATTTAAACCAAAACGATAACCTTCTGCTTTACCAAAAGAATTGAGCTCTTTACTTGCGAATGAATTGAAATCAGCAACATAATCATTTAGCATTCCGGGTTGATATTGCTGATGACTGTATCCACCGTAACCTCCAACAAACCCAAGACATCCAAAGCCAAAAGATTGAGACTGAATATTTCCGGCAGTCAAAAAATAGATTACAGTTATGATGAAATATATTTTCGTTCTATTAATCATAAAGTCATTAAATAAAAAAATCTGTTTTAATTAAAGTCAATAATTTTATTGAGGACACACAATACAAATTTACATCTTTTAAGGAACAATCACAGTAAATTATTATAAACAAATTAAGGGATAATTACTTTCAGAATTTTCAAATCCATAATTAAGTTCTTGCAGTTGGGTTATTCATCTGCAAGGATCGCAAAGATCAATAGATATATATCATCAAAAGAAATTCAATTACAAAATCACATTTATTATCAAATAATTCTCTAAAGTAAATCTGAAGGAAATTTCTCTATTCTCACTTTCCTGCACCTTTTTCTAAGCCATGACCACCTTTACCTAATTCACTTCGTCTCAGAAGAAAAGCAAACAGCAATCCGAGAAAACCAAGAATTGAGAAAATCCACATACCGAGGTTATATCCCTCCGGATTTTCAGCGCTGGCGCCAGATATATCATTTGCAAATCCAATAATTAAATTAAATCCGAAAAGACCAATATTCTGTATCATAGTCATAAGTCCATAAGCAGTTCCAAGTTTTGCATTTGGAACTATCAATGCTACCGAGGGCCACATAACAGCAGGCACAAGAGAAAAAGCTATTCCCATCATTGCCATAGGATAGATTAAGTAAATAGGAATCATAGCATCAATATCAAAAAATTCAATATTAATTCTGATAAAATCACTATCAGTCATAACATCTGGTCTGCCAAATTTATAAGCCATCATTAAATAAACAGGTATTATGAGCAATGAACCAAACATCATCAGTAAAGATCTCTTGCCAATTTTATCAGCCAGCAAACCAAACAGTGGAGTGAAAATCATAGCAAAGAGAGTAAGAATACTCGAAAGATTACCACCGACCTCTCTTGTAGTTCCATGTGCTTCCTGAAAAAATTTAATTGCAAAAGTCTGAAACGGAAACATTGCTGAATAGAATGTTACGCAAAGAGCAGTTATATACCAGAAAGATTTTGGGAAAGAAGATGATTTTAGGAAAAGTGTTAAAGCAGCCACAATGAAGACAATAAGATAAATCGACCAATTTTCAGGAGCCAGGATTAGTAAAACGCCAAGTGCTAAAGCAACAATAGCAAGATATAACCATCTTTTATTTTCCTGAATTCTTAAAATATCTGATAAAAGAATTTTGTCCTGCTCTCCCTCAGTTGCCAATGCATAATTTTTTGAAGCGTAAATATCCAGAAAGAAATAAATAACCACACAGAATAAAGCGAAGATACCAGCTGCAACTGTTATCCAAAGTGGAGTTTGCCAGTATTCATAAAGAGATTTTCCCCAGGTAGGAGAATTTAAGGCAAGAAAAGAACCGAGTCGTGCAACTGTTAAATTCAATCCGAAGGCGAATGATAATTCCTTTCCTTTAAACCATTTTGCAATAACTGTTGTAATAGCAACAATCATAGATTCAGCACCAAGACCAAATAATAATCTTCCAGCCGACATTACAACTATATTTCCGGTAACAGCTGTAACGAGAGCTCCAAGCATAATCAAAGCTGTGAAAATTATTACCGAAGTTCTTGTACCTATTCTGTCTATAATCAATCCACCAATCAATACCATTATGATATTTGGAAAACTGTAGATAGCATTCAGCAAACCAATGTTTGAATCAGAAAATCCGAGCTGAGTTTTAAGGAGATCCGCTAGCGGGCTGATGCTATCATAGATATAGTAATTGCCAAACATTCCGAAGCTGATGAGGATCAAAACTATCCAGCGAAGAAGTGCGGTTGGTTCTGGTTTTGTTGTTTGCGTTTTAGTCATATCTAACTTTCTTCTATTTGAAAATTAAAAACAGAAAGCGAAGCAGAATGTCCGATAAACAAACTACTTCGCTTTTATAAAATTATTCTGTCAATTATGATTTGACAGGAATATTTTTAAGCACATTAACAAGTTGATTCCAGAATTCAGGTACAGTCGAAATCTGAAGTCTTTCGTCGGGTGAATGAACTCCAAACATTGTAGGTCCAAAAGATATCATATCCATCAGCGGGTATTTTTCTTTAATAATTCCACATTCAAGTCCGGCGTGTATCGCCTTAACCTCAGGTTCTTTTCCATACATATTAGCAAATGAAGATTTGAATACCTGCAGAATTTCAGAATGAATATCTGGTTTCCAGCCGGGATAACCATCACCGTAATTTAATTCTGCTCCTGCCAATTCAAACACAGCTGAAACCATATTTGTAATGTCTTTAATCTCAGAAGCAACAGAGCTTCTTTGGCTGGTTACAATGTTAATATTCTTTCCTTCAGTTGATATGACCGCAAGGTTTGTTGATGTTTCTACAAGATCAGGAATATCTGCAGACATTTTGATAACGCCGTGAGGTACAGCATAAAGTGCATTAAGCAGTTTTTCCTGAGTTTTTTCGTCCATCACTTTATCAGGCATATCGTGTTTTTCAACTGAGACTAATAAATCCGGTTCAACTGTTGAATATTCTTGTTTAACGATAGAATTATATTCCGCTACAAATTTCTTAAACTTTTTTTCATCAGCTTTAGGAACGAGTACAACTGCAAATGCTTCGCGTGGAATTGCATTATGTTTATTACCACCTTCAATTTTTGAGATTCTAATTTTCCTCTCTCGTGAATAAGTCCATAATAATCTGTTAAGAATTTTTATTGCATTGCCTCTGCCGACATGAATTTCTAATCCTGAGTGCCCGCCTTTTAAGCCAGCAACTTTAGCTTCATAAGCGACATAATTTCTCGGAGATTTTTCGGGTTTGAATTTGAATTTTGCCTGTGTGTTTTTTCCACCTGCACATCCGATGTATAATGTACCAAGTTCTTCAGAATCCATATTGATAAGGATATCGCCTTTCAGCCATCCCTTCTTTAAGCTTGATGCACCGGTTAAACCGGTTTCTTCATCTAAAGTAAACAATGCTTCAATCGGACCGTGTTGTAGATCGTTTGATTCAAGAACTGCAAGTGCGGCAGCAACACCAATACCATTATCAGCTCCGAGAGTTGTGCCTTTAGCTTTTACCCAGTCACCATCTATATATGGTTGGATAGGATCGTTATCAAAATCATGTTCAACATCACGATTCTTTTCACAAACCATATCTATATGTGATTGAAGAGTAACGGTTTTTCGGTTCTCCATACCAGGAGTTGCTGGTTTCCTTATGAGAATATTCCCAAATTTATCTCTCTCAACTTCAAGCCCGAGTCTTTTACCTACAGAAATAACATACTGCGCAATTTTCTCTTCCTTTTTTGAAGGACGTGGATATTTACAGATTTCTTCGAAATGATTCCAAACCAAAGCTGGTTTAAGATGTCCTAATATTTCACCCATATTTACTTCCTTTCTTTTATTTCTTTAAAACTTATGAATTGATATTGGTATAATTGTGAATAAAACTTAGTAACACGCTCAATAACAGGATTAATTTCATCTCCGTATTCATTCAGAAGTTCATTGCAGATGACCTGAACATTTTTATTACCATCTGCTTTAAGCCAGGCAGCAGAACCAAATTTATCAAGCTTCACTTTTATGTCAGGAGATTTAAGTCTTGGAACAATAAATTTAACCAGAATTTTATTTTTGAATCTTGGAACTAAAACTGCAACTCTGTTGTCATCCTCTAAAAGGTAGTTATGACTTCTAACTGGTGTGAGTTCAAGATAATTTATATCAGAAAATTTATTCTTTTTGTTAAACATATTTTGATCACTAAGAAAAATCCTGCAGAAGAAAGATTAAATTTCTTCTGCAGGGTTAAAGAAACAACTAAGCCATTGCACTTGGTGGTGCTGGTTCATCAGGTTTGCCGGCATTTTTTAAAGGGGTTGAAATAAGTATGTAACCAACAATTACAAATACTAAAAGACTAACCAGAAAAGACGGAGCTTCAAATATTCTGGGTGTCTGAATTTCGACAACAGCAAAGAAAGCGAAAAGCAAACCAACAAGAGCTTCACCGGCAATAAGACCGGACGCTAAAAGTACACCATTATTTTCAACTCTGGCTTTTTGAGCATCGTTTAATTTTCTTCTTTCGGAAAATTTGTCAAGAATACCTTTGATTAATCCACCGATGAAAATAGCAAAAGAGGTTTCAAGCGGAAGATACATCCCGACGCAAACAAGCATTGGACTTTTTACTTTCAACAGTATAAAACCGATTGCCATTAAAATACCAACGATGATTAGTGGCCAAGCCATATCACCACCAACAATACCTTTTGCCAGAATTGCCATCAAACTTGCCTGTGGTGCAGGGTAAGCTTTTCCTCCGAGTCCGGTTCCACCAGTGTTAATATCTCCCTGATGTAATATCAAAAGCGGAAAGAACATTACAGCTGAAGAAAGCAGAATACCGAACAAATCTCCGACCTGCATCTTCCAGGGAGTACCTCCAAGAATATGCCCAACCTTCAAATCCTGAAGCATTTCACCTGCAACTGCTGCAGCAACACAAATAACAGCAGCGACACCAAGAACTGCTGCTATTCCGGGCATGCCTGTAACACCAAGAGCAACCATCAGAATTGCTGCAACGATGAGTGTTGAAATTGTTAATCCGGAAATCGGATTATTGCTTGAGCCAATTAATCCAACAAGATAACCCGAAACAGCCGCAAAGAAAAATCCTGCTACAATCATCACTAAGGTTGCAACAATTGCAGCAACAACATCGCCTGAGAAATAATTGTATATAATAAATGTTGCAACAGAAGCAAGAACTAATCCAATAAAGACCCATTTAAAAGGCATATCTTTTTCAGTTCTTACTTCTTCGTGTGAAGAACCGGAAGCAGCTTTTTTAACATCACCCACGGCTCTGCTAAGCCCGGCACCTAGACTCTTTCTCATCCTATATAAAGTGTAAGCAGCTGACATTAACATTCCACCTATTGCAATTGGACGGACGATTGAACGCCAAACCTGATTTGCTAATCCAATCCATGTTTCATCTGTAACTTCTGTAACTCCATTTGCCTGAAGTGATGCAAGAAGTTCAGGGCCTAAAAAGTATAAAAGTAAAGGAACAAATAAACCCCAGGCGAGTAATCCTCCGGTAAAATTAAGCGCTGCGAGATTTGGTCCGATAATGTAACCAACTCCCATATAAGCAGGACTTACACCAGGTGTGCTTAATAAAGCTCCTCCACTGGCTTCAACAGAGGCACCGCTTGAGAAAGTTAATTTTTGTTTTGCGAAATAAATAAATTTTTCCCACGAAGCAGCAAAGAATTGTACCTGTTTTAATATTTGAATCAATGCACCTAAACCCATTGCCCAGAATAAAAATTTAGCTCCGCTTTTACCTGATCTTCCTGCTTTGTGAATTTCTGAAGCTGCTACTGATTCTGGGAAAGGTAGTTCACGATCTTCAACCATTACTCTTCTTAAAATTGTAACGAACAGAATTCCAACAACACCACCAACGAACATTATTGCCGTTGCTTCGAGATAATGTTGAACAGACCAGAATTCCTGCCATACACCGGCAATCATAAAAGCAGGAATTGTGAAAATTGCTCCTGCAGCAACAGATTCACCAATCGAACCAACAGTTCTTGCAAAATTTTCCTCGAGTATGGAACCTTTAAATATTCTTAGCACTGCCATGCCAATAACAGCAGCAGGATAAGTTGCAGCTATGGTCATACCGGCTTTTAATCCGAGGTATGCATTTGCCGCTCCAAGAACAACTGACATGATTAAACCAATAATAAGTGCTCGTATTGTAAATTCGGCCATATTGGTTTCTGGTGAGACGAAGGGAACAAATCGTTTTTGCTCTGACATATTTTTTCTCCTATTACTGAGCAAATAATTTATTTTGGATTGATTTTCGTAAAAATGAACAAGCGAAATTTAAGAAGGAATTTTCTTTTTTCTCAATAATTTCAGGTTTAATTGGCGAATTTTTACAGAGTATTTTTAATTAAAATGTTGTTGAGTGTTTTAATAAGGTCTTCTTTCTTAAATGGTTTTGATAGGTATCCTGAAAATCCACTGTTCAGGATTTTTTCCTTCTCATCATACAAAGCATAAGCAGTTACAGCAATAATAGGCGTTTCCTTGTACTGATTAAGTTTTCTGATTTCTCTTGTAGTTTCTACACCGTTTAGTTCACCTTTGAGATTTATATCCATAAGAATTATATCGTAGTTAAAACTATTTACCAATGATAATGCTTCCGATGAATCAAATGCCCAAGTTATATCGAATTGCCCTTCGAGCATAATTTTAATTAATCTGGAATTAACTTCATCATCCTCAACGAGTAAAACCTTAGGAAGAACCTTTTCTTCCTTTTTATCAAAATGCAGTTCTATCTTTTCTTCTGTTCTTAAATGTTTTTCATGAATCTGTTCTTTTACTGTAGGAATCTGCTCGACCTTCGGTTTTGATTTTTCTTTGGATTCTCTTACTGGTAATGTAATGGTTACGGTAGTTCCCTTACCTACTTCACTAACGATATCAAGTTTGCCTTCGAGCAACTCAACAAATTTTTTAGTAAGAGTCAGCCCAATTCCTGTTCCTTCATACTTTCTGTTGAAGCCTTCACTTTCTTGTCTGAATGGTTCAAATATCTTACTTAGGTTGTCTGCAGAAATTCCAATTCCTGTATCAGCAATTTTAATTATTATGTTTCCATCCTTAAAATCCGTAAGTAAATTAATCTCACCCTTTGAAGTATATTTAATTGCATTACTGAGTACATTCGAAATAATTTTTCCAAATAATCTCGGATCAGTACTGAAATAAACTCTGGGTTGATTGTGATGTGATTTCAGTGATAATCCTTTTTCCCTTGCAAAGTTTTCGAATGAAGCTTTAATATCTTCAATCACTGTAATCAGTTCAATATTCTCAAGTTCAAGTTTTTGTACCTGAGATTCAAGCTTGGACAAATCAATTAACGAATCCAGAGTATCGTGTAATCTCTTACTGCTCTTAAAAATCATTGATGCCATTTCCCGAAGTTTTGGGTCATTTAGGTCCATCATCAACATTTCAGCGTAGCCTAAAATTCCGTTCATTGGGGTTCGTAACTCATGACTAATATTTGCAAGGAAGAAAGTTTTTAATCTGTTCATCTCTTCGGCATGTTCTTTTGCAAGAATTAGCTCTGATTCAAGTTTTTTTCTTTCTGTAAAATCTCTTATGATGGCAATAATAATTTTTTCACCATCCTGATTAATATGTTTAGCACTTATTTCAACAGGTATAAATCTTCCATCTTTACATTTCTGAGTAGTTTCGAAAAGAATTCCTTCATCATTTGTTCTGGCTTCTTCAATTTTCTTCGAATCAGTCTCACGATCTTTACTTAATTCAAGGAAATTCTTTCCAATTAATTCCAAATGATTATAACCGTAAATCTCAAATGCTTTTCTGTTAGCTTCAAGAATTTTTCCATCTTTATTAATTGTAAGGATTATATCATTAGCATATTTAGTTAATGAAGTGTATCGCTCTGAAAGTTCATCTTTTTCTTTTCTGAGTTTGAGAGTTCTTTGCAGATAATCAATAGTGCTTCGCTTCCAGACTGCATATGTAAGAACAGCCGCCAGAATTATTAACAGAATTACAACTATGATTATTACAGTTGCAATATTTTTAGCTGAACTGACTACAATATTTTCATCAACCTTTGCTGCAAGAAACCAATCAGTACCGGGAATGGAGCGTACGGAAACGAACATTGTCTTTCCGGCTAACTGAAGTTCTCTTACTTCATCTTCTTTAAGCGCGGCTTCCTGAAAAGCCTTGCGTTCATCAGGTTGAAGCGGGATGGCTTGAATATCTTCTCTGCTATCGCCAATGAAATTTCTTAATACAAATCCTATATCCCCGTTTTTCTTTACCAAAAGAAATTCCGCTTTGTCATACTCTTTTTGTGAGTAAAATAAAATCGGATAAAAATATTCAAAGAATGAAATTTCAGCCCAGAGGTAACCTGCTTTGGAATTGTTCTGATTTAAAGGAAGAACGATTGCCTGAAGTAAATTTCTGTTATCTCTAACATAAAGATTAGTAAGACTTGCAGAGTCTTTTTCTGCAACAACTTTTATTTCTTCTCTGAGAAAACTCCTTTGTAGTTTCTTTTCCTGATCTGTTGAAATAATAATTGCAGCATTTGAATCAAGAATATAGATATCACCAAATCCAAAGTTTGTCTGTAGCTCTTTAATCCATCTGCTCACTTTTTGAAACTGAATTGAGTCGGTAGGGTTTGAAATAATTTCAATGAGCAATTGTGGAATTGCAGTGTTCTTGATAAAAGATTCAAGTATTCTGATTCTTTGAAATTGTTCTTTTTCAATCTGCTGAAGTTTTAATTCTTTAATAGAGCTAATCTGCTGATTCCATTCGTGCTCAATATTCTTCTTGGCAGAATCATAGTAGATGAATCCTGAAAGTATGATCAACACAATAACAACCAGGAAGACAAGAAAATATTTGATAGGAAATTTTTGTTCAGACATATAAAAACCCTTTTTCCGACTGTGCAATAATAACAAGTTTAGGATAAATGTTCCACTTATAACAGTAATTTTAATAGAAATTTTTCTTTAACATATTAAAATGACAAAGTGCATAATCAAATCTCACAGGATCATCCTTATCATATTTTTTCAAATTATCTGTTATCTCTTCAGCCATTCTCCAGGAAATGTTTTTTAATCGTGTAAGTTTTAGTCTTCTTGATATCTGAGCTATGTTCGTATCTACCGGAATGATAAGTTTATTTGTTGGGATTTCATTCCAAATGCCGAAATCAAGATTATCCTTCCGGACCATCCATCTTAAAAATAAATTCATTCTTTTACAGGCACTTCCCTTCTCAGGAAGTGGAAACATAAACTTTATTCCGTGAGTCAGTTTTCCGAATTTTAATTCATACTTAGTTAAAAAATATTTTGAAAAAATGGATATAGAATGTTTAACATTTTTATCTCCGGATTGATAACCTTTTCTAAAAAGATTGTATAATGAACCGTATTCTGATAAAGCATCTTTTAACAAAATAATTAATCTGACAGAATCGGTTTCAGAAAAAAAACGATGCTTTAATTTGAAAGAACCATCATTTCTGAATTTAGTTATAAAACGATTTGGTTGATAATTACAATGTGAAAGAAAATCTTCAAGAGTAGAGTTTATTTGCTTAACACTGCCATAAGCAAAAACAGATGCAATAAATGCAAATACTTCAATATCACTTTTATCTTTTAGTTTTCTTACAAGTTGCAGAGGGTCAGAAGTTTTTTCGAGATTTGAATATTCAAGATAAATTTTTTCTAATTGTCGCTTTAATTTTTTCATAATACTGTGAGTAAAAATAATAAGAATTAAGCAGAATGAATTTAAAGAAACAGTTTCAATAATGCAGAAATATCGAGGAAAGTGTTGGATATCTGGTAATGATGAAGAAACAATTCTATAAAGATTTCTTAAAAATTGAACAATGTCATTTCAAAGTATAGCATAACCAGAATGAAAGATTTTATCGTTATCAGGGATTGCTCTCCCTATAAATCAGGATCGAAATGACAAATGATGCTTTCAAGAGATTTATTTATGATAATTTCTTATCTAATGATAATCAAACGGAACAGTCTCCTGACCGTCCCGCAATCATATAAATATACTGAAGCCCGTTCCTTATTGAAGTAGGAGCATTTTTTTTGTTTGAGTAAATTCACCGGCAGTTAATCTGTAAAAGTAAGTTCCGCTTGAGAGATTACTGGCATTAAACTCAACTTCATAAATTCCTGCTTGTTTATATTCGTCAACAAGTGTTGCAACTTCATTACCGAGTATATCATAAACTTTTAAAACGGACAGGGCAAGTCCTGTCCCTACACTTGGTATTCTGAAATTAATTTTTGTTTTTGGGTTGAATGGGTTTGGATAGTTTTGATTTAATTCAAATGAAGAGGGGGTTATCGAAGTAAGTTCATCTGCAGATGTAATACTGTTTTTATTATATCGGTAAACACCGCCGCCAAGGGTCGCGGCAAAAATATATGTATCATCAAACGAAAGTTCAACTATTGAGCCCAATGGATTTCCCTGATTGAATGTTTCCCAGGTGTTTCCGTAATCTGAAGAAATAAAAACTCCTGAATTTGCTGTACCAGCAAGAAAAAGTGTATCGAATGTTAGTAAAGCATAAATAGTCTGAGTGGATAGCCCTGCTGGCACCCAGTTTTTTCCGTAATCAGATGAACGGAAAACACCTGCGGAAGCTGTGCCCAGATAAATATTATTTCCATCGAATGCTAATCGATATGTTACCAAAGTTGTCAATCCATTGTTTGACTGAACCCAGCTATTTCCATTATTTGTTGATCTAAATACTCCGCCGTTTGCTGAAGCGGCAATGATAGTATCTTCAATTGCTAAAATATCCCAGAAGGTAAGATAAATTAGTCCATTATTAATTTGTGTCCAGTTATCCCCACCATCAGATGACCTAAAAATACCGTTTCCCCAGGTTGCAGCAAATAAAAAATTATCATTTGAGATGAATCCACGAACAGAACTGTTTAGTGTACCTATTATCAAAGTATCCCAGGTATTTCCATTATCTGTTGACCGAAAAGCTCCTGGACCAAAGAATCCAGCAAAAAGAGTGTCGCTATTGACGAAAATTTCCCAAGCATTCCCGTTAGGTAAATTATTATTTACCGAAATCCAGTTATCTCCCTTATTGGAAGAACGATAGACTCCCCCGGTTGACAAACCAGCATAGATATATTGACCATCATTATCTAAACCATAAATATTAGTAACGGGCAAACCCGAATTTACCTGCTGCCATTGTGCATTGGCAAATGATAAGTATAAAAGAATTATTAAAGCGATTAGGTAAAATGTTTTCATTTTAATGCCCTTATTGTTAATTGATGATTACTATTAATTCTATTCTATACTTCTTATTTGCAGAAAGGAAGAAAATATTGAAAACTATTTTTGGGATTTTTCATTTTGTTGATAATATTTCATTATGGCTTTTGAATTAGACCAAAATTCATTGATAGAGAAAATAATTGAAGGCAATAGCGAAGCAGAAAATCATCTGTTTCTGCACTTTAAGGAAAGGATTGAATTCTTAGTTCGTGCACGACTGCGCGGTAGAGTTTCTGCAGATGATCAGAAAGATATTATCAGCGAAGTACGAGAGGCAATTCTTTTAAGTCTGAGAAAAGGTGGCTTTGACCCATCAAAAGGAAAACCACTTGAAGCTTATATTGCCGGAATTGTGAGCAATGTAGTTGCAATGCATTTCAGAGATCTCAGCAAAAAGAATCCGACTGAAGATTTGGATAAAAATCATTCCTTAAAGGAATTCAATAATCCCCTTTCTGAGATTCTCGATAATGAAAAGAAAAAGAAACTTAACGAAGCATTAAACAGACTTGATGAGAAATATCGCAATGTTCTTTTAATGCGTGTTTATGATGAACTTTCTATTGAGGAAATATCAAATAACCTGGGAATTGAAAAGCGGCGCGTAAGTGAGAGGATTAATTACGCTTTTAAGCTTTTACTAAAAGAATTAAAAAAACAAAAATATTTTCAATAAAATAGAAGAATTTGCAAATAGTTAAATAAGTAAAGAAAATATTATGAAATGTAATTTAGATAACAGAGACGAGTTGATTGGCAAATATCTGTTAAATGAACTCTCTGAAGATGAGTGCTTAATGTTTGAAGAACATTATTTCACTTGTGAGGAATGTTTTAATCAACTTAAAGTTGCAGAAGAGACAGTGCATTTTATCAGGAATTACAGATACTCAGTAGCTCACGAATCAGAAAAAACAAATTTACTTGACAAAATTTTTGGTGAATTTACTAAACCAATAAAATGGGGAATTGCTTTCGCTTCGATGGTAATTTTATTTTTTATCGCTTATACCATTTTTAATAAGAGTCCGGAAATACAAAAAGATCAAGTCATTACAAGAGACGAAAGCGACTCATTAAAAAATCACATTCGGGATAAATCACCTGTTGAAATCACTGATAATGTAAACTCAGAGAAGAATCAGAAAAATTTAATTGCTGAATTAACCGGTGAAGAATTTAAAGTAAATCCCTACTACGAGGAACTGATAAAAGAAAATCTACGGTCAACTGCTCAGGTGCTTGAAAAGGTGATCTCGCCTTTGCCTGGTGATACAATTTTATCATCTCAGATACTTTTCAAGTTTAAACTCAATGAAGACAAACCTGTAATTTTGACTTTGCTCAATAATAAAGAGGAAAAGAAATTTTCCGGTGAACTCGATCAGAAAATGTTTCCGGAATATGATTATAAATTAAATACAGAAAGTCTTAAACCCGGATTATATTACTGGCGAATTGAAGATGATAATTATGTGTATTTTGTTGGAAAATTTTATTTTGTTAAAAGATAAAAGAATTAAATAATTAATCACACTTCAACTCCGCTGGGTGTGATGTATTTTAATTTCATAGAGCATTAAACATTATTAATCAATTTACACCAATCATTAAAAATCCAGCCCACGATCTCGGTCTTGCAGTCACTTCATTACTTATTAATTTAAGTTTGGCTTGTCTAAGAGATTCAGAATAAGTTTTACCTGAAATCATTTGCCTGTAAAATTCAACCATAAGCTCGCTTGTATGTTTATCCGGAATTTTCCACAAAGAAAAAACGATATTTGAAGTTCCTGAGTATAAAAAGCCGCGGGTAAGTGCCATCATACCTTCGCCTTTAAATAATTTTCCAAGTCCGCTTTCGCAGCTGCTTAACACTACAAGATCGGCATTTAGATTTAAGTTATAAGTTTCACCGGAATAAAGAATTCCGTCTTCATCAAAAGTTGAATCATTCGGTTGTGCAAAGATTACTCCGGATATTGCAGGTTGTTCTTCATTCATAAAACTGTGAGTTGCAATGTGAACAATTTTATAATCTTTTACATTTGTCTTAAAAGAATCTTCCTTAGCATCAGAATAAAAATATGCTGTGTTGATATCTGAAGGATTACTTTTACTGAAAAGATCAATTATTGAATTAACTTCCCACTCGCTGTACTTAAGCTCATCAAAATTTTTCCCATCAACTGAAACAGAACGCATTACTTCATTATTGGTAGCCAGCAGAGATGAATTAACATTAGAGATGGTAAATCCCTGCCTGTTATCCTGCGGGAATACTGGAGCGAAGCCGATAAAATTTTTGGATGCAGGATTATTTTTTCCATTCCTGGATTCAACAAACAATGTTGCAGAGTAATGATATGAAAAATCGAAATCATTTATTAAATAATTTATTTTGGTAAAATCATTGGAAAATTTTTTATGCAATTTCGTAAACAAAGCTTCAAACGGCACTTTAAATAGTGCATCGTGTGGAATAATAACCAAGTGACTTTTTGATTTAAGGAACGGATTCAGCGGCTGAATTAATAATTCAGACAGTTGATTTGCGGAATTAATATACCTGTCAGTTTCAGATTTCAGAATTGAAGAAGAAAATTCTTTTATGATATCATAAAAATTTTCCGGTTTATTCAGTTTAAGAATTTCAAATTGGTTTTTTGATATCAAAAAAATATAAATCGCTTGATCTCCGATAAAATAATCAAGTATAATAATCTTGTCGTTAATACTCGATTGCAAAGCATCAATGGATAACAAATCGGGATTATACTTCAGATTATAATAAACAGGATATACTTTTTCGATATTGCTGATAAATAATTCATGCTCATTTTTCAGCTTAAATATTTTGCTTTGATAGTCAGAGATTTTTGAACTATCCTTGTTTTTTTTCTGCAATTCTGCTTGAAGCTGAAGGTTAAAATAAAGTAGCTCTCCGTTTAATGAATCTTCTTTCTGAAGAACATCAACAGGAATTTTCGCAAAGTGTTTTGCTTTCGACTCAAGCATTCCTTGTCTTAAAATAACTGCTTTGTTTTTTTCGATAAAGTAAAAAGCTTTTTCTTTATATTTTTTATCACTGGTTAATCCGAATAGCTTGGTCGAAGCTTCAATTCCAATTTCAATGATTGAAGTTGTTTTATCACCTAAAAAGAACTTTGAGTCTTTGCTTTTAAAGTTGGTATTCATCTGGTCAATAAGTTTATCTGCAAGTTCTATTATGCTTAAAGAATTTTGCAATTTTTCTATCCGTTCTTCTGTGTTATATTTGTTTAAAGATGACATCTGCAAAAAATTTTTCGCCTTTATTTTTAATGAGTTAAGCAAATCAACTTCAGAAAGTACAGAATTTAATCCTGGGTTTGATTCTGTTTCTTCGTTATCAAAATCAGCTACTACCGAAATTAAAGATTGTTGAATTGCAATAAGTGAAGAATCAAATTTGCTTTCACTGTAATATAATTCTGCAATGTTTTGATATACTTTTGATATATCAGATAGTTTTGTTTCACCCAGATTTTCCCAGACTTCAAGAGCTGTATTATAGTACTTTAATGCATCAGAGTAATTTTTCTTTTTATAATGAACCAGACCAATATTCATATAATTCAAAGCAATTGAAGGATGATTAGCTTTAAATTTTTCCATTCTTATATCAAGAGCACGATTAAAATATGTTAATGCAGTGTCTGGTTCTAATTTATTTAATGCTACCAAACCTAAATTATTGTAACTAGTAGCAACCAGATCGTGCTTTTCTCCAAAAATTTTTACTCTGATTGAAAGAGATTTAAGATGATTTTCTGAAGCTTTATCATATAAACCAATTCTGTTATAAACATTACCAATATTATTATAACTGGAAGCAGTTAAAGAATTGAGTTCACCGAAAACTTTTAGGCGTATAGCCAGTGATTTTTGATAATACTCCAATGCTTTGCCATAATCACCTTTTTCCATATAACAAATGCCAATATTGTTATAGGCAATGGCGATTTTGGAATGTTCTTCTCCAAAAATTATCTTCATTATATTTAATGACTTTTCAAAATACTTCAAAGCTTTATCAAAATTCGATTTTTCTGCATAGATAATTCCTATGCTGTTGTAAGTTTCTGCAACATCATTATGCTCTTCACCTAAAATCTTTTTTCTTATTTCCAACGCTTTAAAGAAAGAGTTAAGCGATTTATTCAGATCTCCGGTAAAATCATAGTACACTCCAAGTGCCTGGTAATTCTGGGCTGCAGTTCTGTTTTCCTCGCCCAATTTTTCTCTACACAAATCATTAGCATCACTCAAATAAACAAATGCTTCTTCATACCTGCCTAAAAAAGTATAATTTAAACCAATATAATTTTTTGCCTGAATTAATCTCAACCACAAACTGCTATCATCATATTCTTTTAGCAGACATGAATATATATTCTCCATCTCAACAAAGGATAGAGCTGAACTATCATATTTCGATTTGTCGAGGTATGATTTACCAAGATCAAAATATTTTAGTGCATCAACAGTATCTTCTAAGGTGTATTTAACTATCCCGTAAAACGAATCTGTTTGAGCAATGATTAAGTACTGAACAAAAAGTATTATTGAAATAATCAGTTTAATTTTTATATGCTCCATCAAAAAAATTTAACTGTAGAATTTTTAAAAAAAATTGTTATTCAATTATGAATAATTGAATAACATCTTAATAAAAAATCAATTTTTACTTTACTACCTGAGCAAGATCATTTTTTTTGTTTGAGTAAACTCACCGGCAGTTAATCTGTAAAAGTAAGTACCGCTTGAGAGATTGCTGGCATTATACTCAACTTCATAAATTCCGGCTTCTTTATATTCATCTACAAGAGTTGTTACCACATTACCTAATACATCATAAACTTTTATGTTTTGATGACCGCTTACTGGTGTCTGCCAAATGATTTTTGTAACAGGATTGAACGGATTTGGGTAGTTCTGATAAAGCACAAAATTATCAGTGATTAATTTTCCGTCATCAACACTTACAATCTGATCAAGTATATCAATTGTTCTGCCTGGAATGAAAAATGGGGGAATTCCGAGAAGCGACAAATCAATTGCTTTCGATGGTTGAAATGCTTTAACCAGCCAATTTCCCTGAGCAATCCAGTTTGTATCTTCAATAGAAAACAATGGAATCGGGAAAGGACCAAGCAGATAAGAAAATTCCCATTGAGTTGTAAATTTTTTGCAATTAAAAGTCCCAATAGCTGTGTTGATAGTTTCATCATTATTTCTTACAGCAGAATATTTAAATCTTATAGTATAAGTAGAAATCAAAGTATCTTTCTGAAGTAAAGTATAACGGACACCAGGACTTGCACCAAATCTGTAAACAGCATACCAATTTTGTAAAGATCTGAAGAAATTCAGGAAATTAAAACTTGAGTCGAGACCCAAAGAATCTAACTGATTCAGAAATGTTTCTATTCCCGATACGCTGAAATACTCATAACCGTCTGTTCCCTGAAAACTATAAAATATAGAATCAATATAAGGTTGAATTAGAATTGTCTGTAAAGGTCCTTCCTTAGACAAAACAATATCTGCTGATCTGCCCTGATAATCCTGAACCGCTGCAAATGAATCCTGTCTGAAATATTCCAATTGCGTCAGAGGATTATTCAAAGAATCAAGTGGTGTTATTTTATAATTCCATAGATAACCTGTTGTTGACGGGAAATAGTTGCTCGCCTGCTGAGTTAACCCTGACAGAGGTACTAATAATAAAATGTAAAACAAAATTGTTTTCATTTGCTCTCCTTGTGTGGATTGATTTTACTAATCGGATTTTCGTGCTCGTTTAAATTTATTATAAGATTAAATTAAATCCCAATGAAAAATTTCGGATTGGTTTGAGATTACCAATTAGTTCAACATAATTATAATTAAAAATATTTTTCACATTAAGATAGATTGCCGCAGGCAAACCAAACGCAATTAAATCATAGCTCAAATTTATATCGGTCTGATAGATTGGCACTCTCAAGCCACCATCCCGAACAATACCCAATTCGATCAATTCATTATCAATTTCTTCTACCCTGCTTTGATATCTGAAAAATATTCCTAAACCAAAGTGCCAGTTAGTAAATTCAATTGAACCAACTAAGCTGTGTCTGGGTCTGTACTTGAGAGAAGTTCTGTTTACCAAATCTTTTGAATTTAAATAAGTATACCCAAAACCGGATTTCAGTATACCTGAAATAATATTTATAGTTGAGCCGAATTCGAAACCCTGAATACGTGCCCTTAGCAGATTATCAAAAAATATCATACCGTCTGACGGATCAACACTTGCTTCAATCATTTTATAATACTCATTTTGAAATAAAGCGAAATCAATTTCCAGAACAAAGTTGTAGGAATAGTTTACACCTAATTCAAAAGTCAAATTTCTCTCCGGTTTTATATCGGGGTTTGGTTTAACAGTTATTCCACTTGTAGAGGTAGAGGTGAATGCTTCAGCAAGTGTTGGATTTCTAAAACCGGCTCCGACTGAGGATCTGAAAATAAGATTATCGGACAATTTATAATTAAAACCGATTTTCGGTGAAAGTGAACCTGAAGATTTTAAAGAATCAAGTTTACCATAATCATATCTCAAACCAATGGAAATCAATAAAGGGAAATCCATCGAGATATCAATAACGGAATATGCGCCGGCTGAGAATGATTTTGGACTACCAAATAAACTTGAATTGACTTTCGAGGGAATTATTTCAATGCCTGAGGTCAGGATAATTTTATCAGTTAATCCTGATGTTAACTGAGTTTCTAATCTGTAAAGATCAGAAGTTGAAATATTTGATGGGATGGAGTTATCAGAAAAATTATTTCTATAGTAGTTTCCTTTCAGAAACAGAACAGTCTTTTCACTCAAAAGATTTTTATAAATCAAACCAAGCAGATATCTGTTTGTTTCTATTCTGTTGGCAGAAACAAAGTCGGAGTTTAATAATACATTTCTTGAATCTTTCCAGTAAAGAAAATTGCCGGCTCTTTTGTTAAATGAATTTGCTAAAAATAATAGTGATGATTTCGGATTGAATTCATATTTCATCTTTATAAATCCAATATATTTTTTGGAGAAATCATCACGGCGGTAACTCAAATCTTCAAGTCGCGTGAGAGAAATATTGAATCCCAGATTACTAATTGAATTTGAATGAGAAGCAGTTACACTGTTAAACGGACGAAGTTCTCCCGACCAATCCCACTCTTTGTAATATGGTCTGTCGTAAAATCCATAGTAAGCATTTATCATCGTTCTCGGATAGTTTGAAATTTCTTTTGTGATAGCATTTACTACACCGCCAATTGCCGATGAACCATACAGAGAACTTGCTGCACCTTTAACTATTTCAACTCTCTGGATTTCAGTTGTTGGAATCATTTCCCAGACGATCTCTCCCGTATCACCCGTGTAAAATGGAAGCCCATCAATTGTTACTAATGCTCTTGCACCAGCACCACGACTGTAACCACTTGAACCGCGAATGCTTATCTGGTCTTCAGTCATATTAACGCCAGGAACAAAACGCATTGCAGCTTCAAGATTGCGAAAATTTCTTTCAATTAGTTCTGTGCCGTAAATTATTTCTGTGCTAACAGGAAGCTCGGATTTTTTTTGCTCATACTTTCCTGCTGTAACAATTATTTCATCTGTTTTTATAGCTTGAGGAATTATTATGAAATCAACCTTAAGATCTTTATCAAGATTAATTTTCTGTCGTTTCTTAGAATAACCTATAGCTGATATTTCTAATTCATAAACTCCGGGTGGAATATTTTTAATCGTAAAAAATCCCTTTTCATCTGTTGCATCGCCAAAAGTTGTATTCAGAAGATAAACATTTACTCCGGGAATAGGTATGAATTCAGGGTCCGTAATTCTACCCGTAATCTCAAAAGTCTGACTAAAAACGAAACTGCCACAAAGAATTAAATATGTGAAAAATATTGCTCTCATAAATTTGTATCAGCCGCCCGGTGGTTGTGGTGGAAGTTTATTAAAATCAACTCTGATATTTACATTTCTTGTAATTTTATTTTCTTCAATTAACAGAATTCCGGGTTTTGTTGTATCGTTATTTGTGTAAAAAACTCCTGACACAAACCAGTCTTTGCGTGCAAGCGATAATTGATCAGTAGTCTGATGTGCAACAGCAACATAAGCATATTCACCCGGTTCAAACGGTCCAGGCACAGGAGGAATTATAGCACTATCAAGTGAACTGAACTTATAATTCTGAACGCCAAAAGGTATTTCATTACTAATAAATTTTAAATTTGTTATGACAAAATCAGAAGGTTCCAATAATGGATTTTTGAATATTACTAAATGAGTTCTTTTAATACTATCAGGCCAGGGGCTAACGAAAAATATAGTTCCTTCAAATCCTGAAACTTCCGGTTGTTCAGGCACGGGAGCGATTCCTTGATCGCAGGAAAAAAATGTAAAAATAAAAATTGCTATGATACCAAATGTCAGTAATTTCACTTTAAATAAATCAGTTTTTTTACAATGGTTGTTTTACCGTTGCTAAGTTCATAGAAATACATTCCCGCTGGTAAATTAAATTTACTAAAATTAATTTCCTTCTCATATCTGCCCGCAGAGAGAGATTCATTCACAACAGTTAAAACTTCTTTACCAAGAATATCGTATAACTTCAGTGTTATCCACGAATTACTTGCAGTTGTGAAATACAAAATTGACCTTTCATTGAAAGGATTAGGAAAATTTTGCTCAAGATCTAAATTGTTAATTGTTTCAAGATTTATTTCAACTTCATTCGAATAATTAAATTTTCCATCGTAATCAATTTGTCTTAACCTGTAAGTGTAAAGTCCATCTTCTGAAGGAGCATCAATAAAATTATAAAATTGTTTTTCGGTAGTGGTTCCCTTTCCCTGAACAAATCCAATAGTCACGAACTCATAGTTCAGATACTTTCTTTGGATTTCAAATCCTTTATTATTCAATTCAGTTGCTGTCTGCCATGAAAGTAATATTTTGCCATCATTTGTCTTTTGTGCAGTAAAACTTTCCAATTCAACGGGAACATAGACGAGTGAATCATTAATGATTGCAGTCCAAACACTCAATGAAGTTCCATCCATCCTCATCCAGATTGGATAAACCATTTTATTGAAGGCAGCGATGTTTGTGTAATCACCGAAGAACACTGAAGATGATGGAGTGAAAGAGGATTGACTAACTTTGAAATTAGTAAATGACTCTCCCCCATTAGTTGATCGTGCAACATAAACATCTGTTGCATTTCCACTTGTGCTTCTTCTGTCGTAAAAAACTATATAGATTGCGCCGGTTGTTTGGTCAATTGTCATCCAGGTAAAAAACTGATGCCGTTGCGTAATGTCATCATTAACTTTTAATGGAGTTGACCAGGTATTGCCGCCATCAGTTGATTTTACGAAGAAAATATCTGTATTGTTCGTTCCGTTCCTCTGATCAGACCAATTGATATAAATATTTCCGCGATATGGTGATTGACTTGTATCGCAGGCAGTAACAGGCAGACCATTGCATCTGTAAATCCCGGGAACATCAAAATCCCAACCACCGGGAATATTTGAAACGAAAATATCTGTTCCCCAGCTTACTCCACCATCAATTGATTTATCGAAAACCAATCCAAGCGGACCTGCCCAGCTTACATAAATTTCTCCGTTTGGTCCTAAGCATGGTACAGCACCTTCTACTGTATTGTCGCTATCAATACAGTCTCCGCTTCTGTCACTTATTGTAACAGCATTACTCCAGGTTAATCCCTTATCAGTGGAATGTGAAAATTTTATTCTTGATGAATCATTCGGATTAGAACTTCCATAACTGTCGAATTCTGTCCAGCCTACATAAACATTGCCTTTAAACTGGGTGCTATGCATATCAACAGCAATCCATTCCTTGTCCTGATTTTTAGGGCTTAAAAATCCGATTCCTGCGCCATCATTCCAGGTTAAACCATTATCAGTAGATCTTTGAATAACGATACGGTCAATCCAATATCCGGGAAAAGGTGGATTTGATAAGTGACCATAGTATAAATAACCAAGCTCATCATAAACTACAACAGGATCTCCCCAAACTCCAAAAGATGAGCTCAGAAATGATGTGCTCCAGGTATATCCTCCGTCAGTTGACCTGAAGAAATGATTTATATTAGCCCCAGCAACAATATAATCTGAATTTACAGGGTTTATTGCAATTGAAACTTCTTCTGGTTGATTACTCTGTGGTGAATCAACACGGATATTTAGATACTGTGGAAATATGATTGAGCTGAAAATGAGGGAAACTATTATTGACTTCATATTATCCCTATTATAAAGATGGGAATTTCTTTCTTACTATCTTAAATAAATTCATCTTTATTTCAAACAGTATTTTTAATCACAAAAAATAAGTTAAGTTAAACTAAACAGTCTACCTCACATTCAAACAATCATTTCTTTTCTATTTTTGATAAAGAAATTTGCGAGGATATGATGACAGATAAAATTTACAAAGAACATATAGTAATTGAATATTTGGCAATTACAATCGGAGCAGCAATTATGGGCATCGGTATCGGTGTTTTCCTTGTTGATGCTCAGGTTGTTCCCGGCGGTGTAAGTGGACTTTCAATGGCTATCCACTATTTATCATCAAACAAAATCCCGGTTGGAGTGATGATCTGGTTCTTGAATGTTCCGCTTTATATTTGGGGGATAAAAGAACTTGGGAAAGAATTCGGGATTAGAACATTTTATGGATTTACACTCAGCTCGTTTTTTATAGATTTCTTCAGAGGTGAATTTCCATTTATCGGCGGGTTAAGTCTCCAGCATACTCAAACTATCAGAGAACTTCAGCAGAATGATTTTCTTTTTCTGATATTACTAGGGGCTGCTTTTCTCGGAATTGGTTTAGGAATCATCTTTAAATTCAAAGGTACAACTGCCGGTTCAGATATTGTTGCAGCTATTATGCAAAAAAGATTCGGAATTAAACCCGGAATGGCAATTATGCTGATTGATTTTTTTGTTATTGTAACCGCAGGAATTGTTATTGAGCTAAAAGGATTAGCTGTTGAAAGATCGGCAATCACACTAACTTTCTATGCACTCTTTCTTCTTTTTATCTCTGCAAGACTTGTTGATGCGATTATTGATGGATTTGACTATGCACGCTCTGCCTATATCATTTCAGATAAAAATGATGAAATAGCGCAGGCAATAATGAATGATTTAAGTCGCGGAGCAACTGCAATCAAAGCACGTGGTCTCTACAGAAATATTGATCGTGAAGTTGTGGTTACTGTTGTTACATTAAAGGAACTTGGTAAACTTCTATCAATAATTAAAAGAATTGATCCTAAAGCTTTCGTTACTATTCATAATGTTCACGAAGTTATGGGTGAAGGTTTCAGAAGAAGAATTTAAATCGCGAGATATTTAATTAAATATTTGAGGTATTTATCAGAAAAGAAAATAAAATATTGTTATTACTTTTTACAACCGGATTGATTTTTTTTCTCCTTGGTTGCTCAGGAATATTTGATGGGATTTCTGCAAAAGTTTCTGCGCTTTTATATAACTGGTTGGGTTATACCAATAAATGGAGTAAATCCTACGGACCATCATGGTTTGTAAACCTGAATGGGAATGTTTCTTCTTTCGGGAGTAAAGAACTTGTATTTATCATCAGTACTATATTTTTCATTTATCTTCAGGTAACGGATAGAAAAATTGATGCATACAGATTTGCGATTACTGTTATAACATCACTATTGTTCATAATAACTGTTAAGTATATAAATTCCTCAAGGGAAATTATAGCGCTTAAGGAAATTTATACAGAAAGTCTTGCTAAATTTCCGAGTGGACACACTTTCATTTCAACTGTACTTTACCCTTCAATAGCATATTTTATGTCTAAAGACGCAAACTCTCAAAAGTTTAAACTATTTTATTTTGCTACAGCAACAGCAATTGTTTTGATTGTCGGAATTTCAAGAGTTACGGGCAGTGGTCATACAGTTACAGAAGTTATTGCCGGTTGGTCACTTGGGTTATGTTGGTTTGCTTTAATTAAGATGTTCTTGTTTAATGGTCAGCGGGCAATTGTGATTGGTCATTAGTCAAGGGTCACTGGTCATTTGTGGTTTTTTTTGATGACTGAAGACTGTGGACTGCTGACAAGGTTTACCACTGATAACACAGATTATTCACAAAAATTTTTGTGCAAATCTGTGTAATCTGTGGTTAAATTTTTTTGAAGGCAGAATAAACAGAAAATATTTTAGTCATAATAAAATTATACGGAAAACTAAAATCCCGGAAACCAACTCAATATGTAAAATGCTTAATCTTTTCGCCCTTTTGTCCGATTTCCGTCATTGCTTCAATGCCAATTTCGAGATGGAGATCAGAGTATTGTTTTGTTACCATTAAATCAGATTCTTCAGTTTTTATTCCTTCCGGAAACATCGGCACATCTGAAACAAGCAACAATGCACCACGAGGAATTTCATTAACCAATCCTACAATGAAAAGAGTAGCCGTTTCCATATCAATCGCAATAGTAGAGAGTTTTCTGAGATAATTCTTAAAATCCTCATCCCATTCCCAAACTCTCCTGTTGGTTGTGTAAACTACACCTGTCCTATATTCTAAGCCTCGCTGAACAATCTTTTCGGAAACAAATTTGTGAAGTTTAAATGAAGGTAATGCAGGAACTTCTTTTGGTTTATAATCATCACTGGTACCTTCTCCTCTGATAGCCGCAATTGGAAGAATAAAATGTCCTATTTCAGTAGAAGTTTTAAGTCCGCCGCATTTACCTAAAAACAAAACACCTTTTGGTGCTCTTGCAACAAGTAAATCCATAATGGTAGCAGCGTTTGCGGAACCAATACCGAAATTTATAATTGACAATCCTGCATTATTAGTAGCTGTCTGCATAGGTTTACCAATTCCTTTAATATCACAATTAAATCTCTCAGCGAATCTTTCGACATAATTATGAAAATTTGTAAGTAACATATAATCACCGAACTCATCTATTTGAGTTCCGGTATAACGAGGTAACCAGTTTTTTGCAATGTCAAGTTTTGTTTTCATAAACAGACTCTCTTTTTCATTTATTAACTTGGCGTCTTTGCAAGAACAAAAATCATTTCAAGCAAAGTCGCTGAGCCGCAGATAAAATTTAATTAGTATAATTTGCAATTACTTTTTTTATTGCGTCTTCACATACTTTACAAAAAGGTTTATCACCTTTTGAAAACATAATACAATCAAGCATCGGACGGTATAAACCTTTTGGCTGATAACCGGCACCTTCAAATGCTCCGACTTTCCCCCAGTACTTACTGTTTCTAAGATATTGATCAACTTTTTCTGATTGCAGTTTATCTTTTATTGCATATTCTTCTTCAGCAGCTTTAATTTGTTCTTCAGGTGCTCTGTTTCTTTTAAGTTCAGCAATGTAATTATTCAAACGGTTTCTTTCCTTTAACCACTCATAACTCATCTTATCAAATTCTTCTTTTTCCCACGGAGTTGGAATTTCAATACCTTCACTTAAAAGATTTTTCCACTTGATATCTTTTGGATCAAGTAAAGCAGTAATGTTTGGTTCAATAGGTTCAACTGTTGGTTTGTAAAAATCAGTGTAAGCAACATCCGAGGTATAATATTCATCAGCAAGTCCGATAAACGAATGTCCGAACTCATGAATGAACAGATATTTTGCAAATTGATTATCAGTAGTGTAAGTACAAAATTGATTATATATTCCTCCGCCACCATAACGAGGATGATTTACCTGAATGTAAATTGCATCATAAGGAACAAAAGCGGCAAGATCCCGCATCGCTTTATTGTCTTCTGTCATCAGATATCGCTCTGAGCCAAGTGACCAGAATGTTGTATTTAAAATAGTGTTAACAAATATATCTGCGCCCGGTAAATCAGTTCCACTTTCCTGTGAGGGTATATAAACACCATAGATATTGAATTTATCTTTAACAGATTTATACGGTTCTATCTCAAAAAAATATTTAACAAATCGTTCTAAGTCATCAATAAATTTCTGTCTTTCTTCTATTGTATAACCTTCTGCAAGTATTACAATATCAACTTTTGTGTGCGGATTACCATTATAAACAGTTCGGAATATCTCAACATCTGAATCAATTACTCTGTCCTTGATTATATAAATACTCGATGGATCAATCTCAGTTCTGAAAATCTCATTCATTTTATTCGATTCATCGCGCTTTTCAATTGAAAAAATAATTTTGTTTTTCGGGAAAGGAATTATTGCGGTTTCGTGATAAGATTTTTTAATTCCCGCTATTCCATCACGACTTGAAGCATATTCACCGAAGAATGTATCAAATCCTTTTGAATAGATTAACTCTTCAGTTAAAGCATCATATATTTTATAATAGTACTTTCCGTTGTTAAAATTATCAACAAGATTAGTTAAACTTCCTGCCCAAATTCCATAACGATAAATCTTATCAATTGTGAATATTTCTGAATTTGCATCTCCAATGTGGAAGTAATCTATTCGCATAGTTTCATCGAGAAAATATTTATCGAAATTTGAATTTGATTGAGAAAAAATGAAAGAAGCAGTTATTAAAGCGATAAGTATTGTTTTCATAATAACACCTGTGAAATTTCATTTGTGAAAATAAGGAAATAGCCACTAATGGCGAAGCCATCGCTAAGATGATTACGCGAATTTTCACTAGTGAAAATCCTGAACTTCTGTTTGTGTTAATCAGTGTTAATCTGTGGTTCCCTTTTTCTCATAAGGAATTAGCTGGAATATTTACAGAACAATATTCCAGATAATGCAGAAATCAGCACGATTCATTAGGCAAGTATCTCAGAAAACCTTTAATTTTGAACAACAAATTTTAAGGATTTAATAAAAATGAACATAAGCCTTTTCATCAAACAACTCAAACAAAAAACACAAAGGAGAGTATTTTTATGGCTCGAAAGAATGTGTTGATAATGGGCGCGGCTGGTCGCGATTTCCACAACTTCAATGTCTTTTTCAGAAACAATCCTGACTATAATGTAGTCGCATTTACTGCAACACAAATCCCAAACATCGAAGGTCGAATTTATCCTAAAGAGCTTGCCGGCAAACTTTATCCTAATGGGATAAAAATCTACGAAGAATCGAAACTCGAAGAGTTAATAAAGAAATTAAAAGTTGATGAAGTAGTCTTTTCATACTCTGATGTTCCTTTCGAATATGTTATGACCAAAGCATCAATTGTAAATGCAGCAGGAGTATCTTTCAGATTACTCGGTGCTGCTGAAACTCAAATTAAAAGCATTAAACCTGTTGTTGCAGTGCTGGCAGTTCGTACCGGTTGCGGTAAATCTCAGACTTCAAGAAGAATTGTTGAAGTGCTTACTAAAGCAGGTAAGAAAGTTGTCGCTATCAGGCATCCTATGCCTTACGGTGATTTAGTTAAACAGAAAGTGCAAAGATTCGCTACTTACGCTGATCTCAAAAAACACAATTGTACCATTGAAGAGATTGAGGAATATGAACCACACATTGCCCGGGGCGGTGTTATTTATGCAGGAGTTGATTATGAAGCAATTCTCCGTCAGGCTGAAAAAGAAGCTGATGTGATTTTGTGGGATGGTGGAAATAATGATTTTTCATTCTACAAAGCTGATGTAACTTTTACTGTTGTTGATCCACACAGACCCGGACACGAGCTTGTTTATTATCCGGGCAATACATCTCTCAGACTTGCAGACTGTGCAATCATTAATAAAATTGATTCGGCTGATGCAGTCAATATCAACATTGTCAGAGAAAACATTCAGAAAGTAAATCCAAAAGCAACTATAATTGAAGCCGCTTCGCCTGTTACAGTTGAGAAACCGGAATTGATCAGAGGGAAGAGAGTTCTTGTTGTTGAAGATGGTCCGACTTTAACTCACGGTGAAATGAAATACGGTGCCGGCACAGTTGCAGCACAAAAACTCGGCGCTAAAGAAATCGTTGATCCACGACCATTCACTGTAAAATCAATTACTGAGACTTACAAAAAATATCCGAATATTGGCGTTCTGCTTCCGGCTATGGGATACGGAAAACAACAAATGAAAGACCTTGAGACAACTATAAACCGAACCAAATGTGATGTTGTTGTAATCGGTACTCCTATTGACCTTAGCAGATATATCAAAATCAATAAACCTCATACAAGAGTGAAATACGATTTACAGGAAATCGGCTCTATTACTGTTGAAACTGTTCTGAGAGAAAAGAAAATTATTAAGAAACTTCTGACAAATTAAAGAAAAATGTCACACTGAGCTTGTCGAAGTGTGATTTTCTCCTAAAATGTCAATCTTCGACAGGCTCAGACTGACACTTGTAAAATATTTCAGAAGTTTCATTAAATAAGAATTCCGACATACTATATTCTTTAAACCTGCAGGATTAACTTCTGCAGGTTTTTTTATTGCCACTAATTACACTAATTTTCACAAATTCGTGTTAATTAGTGAAATTCGTGGCTATTACTTTATCTTAGTTCTGTTGAAAATTTTTATTTGGAATGAGTACTGATAAAACATCAGATTTAATAATAGTTATAATTTACCTCGTTGTTGTAGCAGTTATTGGAATCCTTTCCGGAGGCAGGCAAAAATCAATCAAAGATTATTTTCTCGGTGCTGAAAATGTCCCCTGGCTTGCAGTAAGTTTTTCAATGATTGCAGCAGAAACCAGCACTTTAACATTCATTTCAATTCCGGGACTCGCCTACAAAACAAATTTTAATTTTCTTCAATTGACTTTTGGTTTTTTAATCGGGAGAATTGCTGTTGCATTAATTCTATTACCGAAATATTATCAGGGAGAGTTATCAACAGTTTATACTTTCCTCGGAAAAAGATTCGGCAAAAAAGTACGAACATTTGCTTCAGTTGTTTTTTTACTAACACGAGTTGCTTCAGACGGAGTTCGACTTTTTGCAGCCGCAATACCACTTTATCTTCTGCTGAATATTGAACCGGTTTATGCAATTATAATTATAAGTATAATAGCACTGGTTTATACTTATACAGGTGGAATGAGAGCAATAATTTATGTAGATGCTCTTCAGATGTTTATTTATTTAGGGGGAGCAATCATTTCAATTTTTTTCTTGCTGAATTTTACGGGTGCTGAAATCTTTAATTCAGAAACTGCCGCTCAAAAATTATCAGTTTTAAATTTTGGATTTGAAAATGGGTTATCAATATTCTTTAATCAACCATACACACTGCTGAGCGGAGTAGTCGGCGGAGCTTTCCTGTCAATGGCTTCTCACGGAACAGATCAATTAATCGTTCAAAGATTACTGGCAGTTCAGAATTTGAAGAAGAGTCAACTTGCAGTCATCACATCAGGAGTAATAATAATTTTCCAATTCACAATCTTCTTACTGATTGGATTTTTACTTTTTGGATTTTACGGTCATACAGAAATGAAATCCGATGAAGTATTTCCTTATTTCATCATCAATCAGCTACCATTAGGATTATCCGGTTTAATAATCGCAGGAATATTTGCAGCAGCTCTTTCAACATTAGCTGGTTCAATTAGTTCTCTTTCATCATCAACAATGATAGACCTTTTTCTGAATAACAAAAAAGAAACTCTTGATGAAAAATCCAAACTAACCTACTCAAGAGTATTTACAATAATCTGGACTATGATACTAGTAGCTTCAGCTATGTTTTTTATGAATACAGATAAAGCAGTTGTCGAATTAGCTTTAAGTATTTCATCATTTACCTTCGGCGGAATGCTTGGAACATTTCTGCTTGGAATTTTCAATAAGAAGTCAGATGAAGTAATTGCAATTATATCTTTCATTGTAAGCATTATATTGGTAACCATTGTTATAATGTTAAAACTTGTTGCCTGGACCTGGTTTGTATTTTTCGGAGTTAGTGCAGTTCTGATTATCGGAAGTCTTTTAACATTATTCAAAAATAGAAATAATAAATTTTGAATAGACCAGAAATTAGTTTTGTTCTCGGTGTAATCCTTTTAGATGAACGTAGATGACGCGGATTTGACGGTTTTCACGAGGCTGACCAAAAAGTGTCATTCCGAAACTGCTTGCAGCAGGCAAGCTTGTCCAATGGATGGCTTTGCTATTTCGGAATCTAATCTTTCGATTTTTGATTGGAAATAGACCCTAAAACAAGTTCAGGGTGACAATATTTTACTTTTTGGTCAGACTCGTGATAATTCGTGTAATTAGTAACTCCGTGAAAATAAAAGTAAAATAAAGTTTATTACAGACGATAACATTCAATAATAACGAGATTTTACTATGGGATTATCTGACTACTTAATCGTAATACTTTACTTCATTATATCCTTCTCCATTGCTTTCTATTTCTACAAACGTGCAGGAAAAAACACGAATGAATTTTTTCTGTCAGGAAGAAATCTGCCGTGGTATCTTGCAGGACTTTCAATGGTTGCAACCACATTCGCAGCAGATACACCATTAGCTGTTACAGAGCTTGTTGCAAGAAACGGAATTGCAGGTAACTGGCTCTGGTGGAATTTCGCTTTTGGTGGAATGCTCACAGTATTTTTCTTCTCAAGACTCTGGCGAAGAGCTGGTTTAGTATCAGAAGTTGAATTTGCTGAATTCAGATATTCCGGAAAACCTGCAAAGTTTTTAAGAGGATTCAGAGCTGTTTATCTCGGCTTCATTATGAATATAATAATTATTGGTTGGGTTAATAAAGCGATGATTTCTGTTCTTACTGGATTTTTTGATATAGATGAATCAATCGTCTTCTTTTATGTTTTTGCTGTAATGACCATTGTTGCAATCTATTCTGCTCTTTCCGGATTGTGGGGAGTAGTTGTAACAGATGCATTTCAGTTTTTTATGGCAATGACTGGATGTATAATTCTTGCGATACTTGTTGTAAACTCTCCTCAAATTGGTGGAATGAGTGAATTAAAAAGTCAACTGCCGGAGTCAGTATTTAATTTTTTCCCATCAATCTCCGATGCAGGTGAAGCCGGTGGAGCATTAGTTCTTTCTCTTTCATCATTTCTTGCTTATGTAGGAATAATCTGGTGGGCAAGTTGGTATCCCGGTGCTGAACCTGGCGGTGGTGGTTATGTCGTACAGCGAATGTTATCAGCAAAAAATGAAAAGCATTCTCTCTTTGCTACTTTGTTTTTTCAGGTTGCTCACTATGCCTTAAGACCCTGGCCCTGGATAGTTGTTGGTCTTGCTACACTTGTCCTTTACCCTGAACTCTCTGAAAATCAAAAAGGACTTGGATACATTTATGCTATGAAAGATTTTCTGCCAACAGGATTAAAAGGTTTGCTTATCGCTGCTTTCTTCGCAGCATATATGAGTACAATTGCAACACAATTAAACTGGGGAACTTCATATATAATAAATGACTTCTACAGGAGATTTTTAGTTAAAGACAAAACAGAGAAACATTATGTGTTTACATCCAGAGCAACAACACTATTGTTAATGATTGTATCAGTCATTATTACTCTTTTCATAAACAGAATTTCAGGTGCGTGGGAATTTATTCTTGAATGTGGTGCAGGTTTAGGATTAGTTTTAATAATGAGATGGTTTTGGTGGCGGATAAATGCGTGGAGTGAAATTTCTGCAATGATTACTCCTTTTATCCTCTTACCAATTCTGAAATTATTTGATGTCGGTTTTCCAGATACACTTTTTATTCTCGTACCTTCAACCACTTTTGTCTGGTTAATAATTACATTTATAACAAAACCAACTGATGAAATAACCTTAATTGAATTTTACAAAAAAGTCTATCCCGGCGGCAGACTCTGGAAAAGGATTTCTGATAAACTACCTGAAGCCCCAAGACAACAAAATTTTATTTCAATGTTCATTAATTGGATAGCAGGAGTTGTGCTTGTCTATTCATCACTTTTTGCAATTGGGAAAGTAATTCTTGGAGATTATAGTAATTCCATTATTTATTTTATCCTAATGATTATCTCTGTCATTATCATATCATATAACTTATCCAGAGAAGGTTGGCAGAGATTGCTGGAATAATACTGTGAAACTTACTTATCTCTTTTATTGAAATCAGTTTTAATTTTGTTCTAATTTCTGGTTTTAATGAAACTGCATATTGGAGAAGAAAATTTTTTGACATTAAAATACAAAGAATATTTTGCTGGACGATTTCATTATAATGTCAACAGAACATTCTTTTTGGAAATTTTTACTTGCCAATCAGATATAAAGGTCCATCAGGTCCTAATGGCAAGCCAAGATAGACCCAACCAATCAGCAATAGTATCCAGAAAATAGTTAAGAGAATTGTGTACGGAATCATTGTTGAAATTATAGTACCAATACCATACTTCTCATCATACTTTTGTGCGAATGCAACAATTAGTGCAAAGTAACTCATCATCGGAGTTACAAGATTTGTAACTGAATCGCCTATTCTGAACGCCGCTTGTGTAAGAGCGGGATGATAACCTAATAACATAAACATAGGGACAAAAACAGGAGCCATAATTGCCCACTTTGCAGATGCACTTCCCATAAATAAATTGATAAATGCTGAAAGTAGTACAAACGCTACGAGTAAAGGAATTCCTGTCAATCCAATGTTTTTAAGAAAAGCAGCACCATCAATCGCTATTATAAGTCCAAGATTGCTGTATCTGAAAAAGTAAACAAATTGCGCTGCAAAAAACACAAGCACTATGTATGTTGCCATTGTTGACATCGATTTGATAATGTGCTTCATAAAGTCTTTATCATTTTTAATTGACTTTACTGCAATGCCATACGCCAATCCGGGAACGAGAAAGAAAATCAGAATTCCTGTTATTATTCCATCAAAAAATGGTGAATGCAGTATCTCGCCAGTCTTCGGGTTTCTGAATAAACCATTTTCAGGAATAATTGTTAAGGAAAGGAGTATCAAAAGAATCAGCAATGAAATTCCTGCCCATTTTAAACCTTTCTTTTCATCGTCAGAAATTTTCTCTACAGATATTTTCTCAGCGTTTCCCTGATAAGATTTTAATCTTGGCTCAACAATCTTTTCTGTTATCCAGGTTCCGGCTATTACTATCATTATTGCCGAGACGAACATAAAATAAAAATTTACCGCTGCATTAACCTTTATATCAGGTTTAAGAATATTTGCTGCAGATTCTGATAAACCTGCAAGCACAGGGTCAATTGAACCAATCAGAAAGTTTGCACCAAATCCACCGCTTACACCACAGAACGCTGCAGCCAGCCCTGCCATTGGATGTCTTCCAAGTGCGTGATAAATTGCTGCTCCAAGAGGAATTAGAATAACATAACCAGCTTCTGATGCCAGATGAGATAAAACACCCGCAAAAACAATTGAACCGGTTATTAGTTTCGCCGGAGCTTTAAGAACCAAAGCTCTGATCATAGCATTGAATAATCCGGAACCTTCTGCGACACCTATTCCAATCATAACAGCAAGTACATATCCTAATGGTGGAAAGTTTACGAAGTTGTGCACAACATTTGTGTAAATCCAGCGAACTCCGTCAGATGAAAGTAAATTTTTTACTGTGATCTCAGAACCGTCAGCAGGATGAATTGCTTTCAGAGAAAACCAATCACCCAATAGCGACGAGATTGCAACTATTATAGCTAATAGAGCAAAAAGTGTAGCCGGATGTGGTAGTTTGTTCCCAATAATTTCTATGTAATCAAGAATTTTGTTAAATATCTTGGAGGAATTAACTGACTGTTTCAAAAGAACCTCTCAGAATTATTAGAAGTATTTTTCTTTAGTTGAATAAAAATTCTAAGTTAACTTTACAAAGATAATTCTCTGACTTTGTTTAACAAGTAAACTTCTGATTTTATGAATGAAACTATTTATTACTTCAGTTTGATTACAATCTTCTTTACTTTGCTGGGAATTGCAATAGGAAGCTATCCCGGTTTCAGAATGAACAGAGCTACAATTGCTCTGGTTGGTGCGACTATTCTTGTTTTGATAAATGACTTCCCACTCGAAGAAGCAGCAAAATTGATAGATATAAATACCATCATCCTTTTATTCGCAATGATGATACTGAATATCAATCTTCGTTTATCAGGATTCTTTAACATTATTGCTAACCGAATAATCAGAATTGCAAGAACACCGAAGCAACTTTTAGCTTTAATAATTTTCTCCGGAGGATTTTTATCTAGTTTATTTTTGAATGATACAATAGTTATAATGTTCACTCCCCTTTTAATTGAAGTAGTTATAAAACTGAAAAGAAATCCAATTCCATATCTGATAGCATTAGCCACATCAGCAAATGTCGGAAGTGTTGCTACAATTGTAGGTAACCCTCAGAATATGATAATAGGAATTTTTTCTGGTTTAAGTTTTGTTCAGTTTGCGTTAAAACTTTTTCCGATTGCAATTATGGGCTTATTCATAATATGGATAGTTATGATAAATTTATACAAAAAAGAATTTCGGGAAAATGCTTCGCTTGTTTCTGAAGAGTTTCGCCCTAAAATATTTAAACCTCTTTTAATGAAAAGCACTGTAGTACTTTCAATAATGCTGCTTGCATTCCTGTTTGGACTTCCAATTGCTCCATCTGCACTTGGTGCATCGGCATTACTTTTAATTACAAGGAGAATTAAACCTGAACGGGTATTCATTGAATTAGATTGGTCTCTGTTAGTTTTTTTCTCGGGATTATTTATTGTAACTGATTTCCTGAATCAACTTCTCATTTCACCAAATTATTCGGGTAAATTAGAAATGTTTTCCGGAAATAGTTTAATAGATATTTCAATCATCTCACTTGTGTTGAGCAATCTTATTTCAAATGTACCTGCAGTATTAGTTTTAAGTCCGGTAATAAAAACATTTTCAAACCCTGAAGCATATTGGATAGCACTTGCGATGTCCTCAACTTTTGCAGGTAATCTTACATTGCTTGGTTCAGTTGCTAATCTTATTGTTGCTGAGTCTGCAAAGAGGAATGGAATTAAATTAAGCTTTACTGAATATCTTAAGAGCGGAATTCCTCTTACTTTATTGACATTTATTGTTGGAATTCTTTGGATTCTGCTACTTAATTAAAAAAAAGAACCCGATGACCGAAGCCACCGGGTTTGTCCATACAAAAGGTCTGGGGGTTAACCTTCTGCATGCGACATTGTAAAAATAATTTACAACTCTTTCTAAAGCAATAGGAAAATCTCTGATGAGAAAAATTTTTTTTGCTTCCCCATTTAGATTTAATTTCTTTATTTTTAACAATTTAACCCTAATTTGAGCAATTTGATTGCAAAAATTTAATTAGTTTTAGAGTTAATAGTTGCCGGGAAAAAACTTCCTGCAGAGAAAATCTATCTGAAATTAATCAGGTTAATCATTTCCTTAACCGCCTGGCTAATTCCAACTAAAACAGCTCTGGCAATTATCGCGTGACCTATACTTACTTCATCTACCTCACTGATTTCTCTGAAGATTTTGATATTAGAATAATTCAACCCATGACCAGCATTTACTCCCAATCCCAATTTCTTAGCATGTTTAGCAGCAATTCTTATTCTATCTAATTCATCGAACTGTTCTTCCACAGATAAAGCATTGGCAAAAACTCCGGTATGGATTTCAATAAAATCACTTCCGATTTCTGCGGCAGCGTCTATCTGATTTAAATCCGGTTCTATAAAAAGTGAAACTTCTATATTCGCGTTGTGTAATTCAGTAATTGCATCTTTTAGTCGGGAAATATTATCAATTACATTAATGCCTCCCTCAGTTGTTAGTTCCATTCTTTTTTCAGGAACAATTGTTGCCAGCTCCGGACCAACATCACAAGCAATTTTAATTATCTCATCAGTAGCAGCCATCTCAAGGTCAAGTTTTGTTGTAATTAATTCTCTCAATAGTCTTACATCTCTTTCATTTATATGTCTGCGGTCTTCTCTTAAATGTACAACTATTCCGTCAGCACCTGCCAGCTCAGCTAATATTGCAGCGGCGATAGGATCAGGTTGTGCTTCACCGCGTGCATTTCTTAAGGTTGCAATGTGATCTACATTTATTGCAAGTCTCATTTATTATCTCCTCAGAAAATAATTTTTATGATATGAAATAATGATTGAAAACCAATTCCAAAATCATTTGCTTTGAAACGAAGAACAGAAACTAAATCAATTAAATACATAACACCAATATGAACTGCAACACAATAATAAAATGATCTTGTTCTTAATGCAAGAATACCTAAAGCTATTCCTCCAGGAATTGCACCAATTGTTTCAATAAATGGTTTTCCGTTGTGTAAAATCACAAAAGGGATCATCTGAATCAGTACAGAATAAAACCCAAATTTCTTTTCCAGACCAAACAACATAAATCCTCTCCAGATAAATTCCCATCCAATCATATAAATCAGCATTCCCGCTTCATAAATAAAGAAAATAGTCCAGGATTCTCTAGCTGATAAAAGATGGGGATATTTCTCGATGAATTCGTTCGAAGCTGAAACAAACCAGATAAGAGGCATCATAACGGATAAAAAAACTAAACTGAATTTTAATCCAACTTTCCATTCACCTATAGTAAAACCATAATCGCTCAATTTTTCTTTGAAAAGAAATTTAATCAATACTGTGGTTGGCAAAAGGAAAGTTAGAAAATCTCCGATGAACCAGTATAGATACTCTATTAAAAACGGGTCTTTTGTAAAAGTCACCAAATCAAAAAGATTTTCTCTGAAAAATCTCCTTGATGTAAAATACCAGCTGATGGTCTGGAGAAAAGCCACAGTTAAAAAGATAGTGACAATTTTTCCATCCAGAGCTTTTAACTGGTTAAAAGCTGCTTTTAATTCCTTTTTAATCAATTTAATTGCATTTATCAAATTTGATTATCATCCAAAAAATATTGATTTTTTGAAGAAAATCACAACTTTTCAGCTAAAAATATTTGACAATTTAAATGGAAGATTATATTTTAGCACTCGCTTTTTAAGAGTGCTAATCACAATCACTAAAAAAATAAAGGAGTAAAAAATGGCAGATTTTAAAATCAAACCTTTAGCTGATCGCGTAGTTGTAAAACCAGCAGAAGCTGAAGAAAAAACTGCTGGAGGAATTATACTTCCCGATACCGCAAAAGAAAAACCAATTGAAGGAACTGTGGTAGCTGTTGGACCCGGAAAGACAAGTGACGACGGCAAACTGATTAAACCAGAAGTTAAAGTTGGTGACAGAGTCCTTTACGGTAAGTACAGCGGTACTGAAGTTACAATTGACGGTGAGGAATACCTCATCATGCGTGAAAGCGATATTTTCGGAATTATTAATAAATAAGAAAAAATAAGAGGTAAGAACTATGGCAAAACTAATAGTATATAACACTGAAGCACGTGCCGGTTTAAAAAGCGGCGTCGATAAACTTGCTGATGCTGTTAAAGTTACATTGGGACCGAAAGGTCGTAATGTTATTATTGAAAAGAAATTTGGTGCTCCAACCGTAACAAAAGATGGTGTTACTGTTGCAAAAGAAATTGAACTTGAAGATCCTGTAGAAAATATGGGGGCCCAGATGGTTCGCGAAGTTGCCAGCAAAACCAGTGATGTAGCTGGTGATGGTACAACTACAGCAACCGTTTTAGCTCAGGCAATTTTCAGAGAAGGACTAAAGAATGTTACTGCAGGTGCAAACCCAATGGATCTCAAAAGAGGAATTGACTTTGCAGTTACAAAAGTTGTTGAGTACTTAAAATCAATCAGTAAGGATGTTGAAGGCAGAAACGAAATTGCACAAGTTGGTGCCATTTCCGCTAATAACGATAAATCAATTGGCGATTTAATTGCTGATGCCATGGAAAAGGTTGGTAAAGATGGTGTTATAACAGTTGAAGAGGCAAAAGGCACTGAAACTTCGCTTGAAGTAGTTGAAGGAATGCAATTCGATCGTGGATATCTTTCTCCATATTTTGTTACTGATCCTGAATCAATGGAAGCAGTCCTCGAAGATCCTTATATCTTAATTCATGATAAGAAAATTTCTTCGATGAAGGATCTTTTACCTATACTTGAAAAAGTTGCTCAACAGGGTCGTGCATTGTTAATTATTGCCGAAGAAGTTGAAGGTGAAGCTTTGGCAACTTTAGTAGTGAACAAGATTCGTGGTACATTGAAAGTATGCGCTGTAAAAGCTCCCGGTTTCGGTGACAGAAGAAAAGCAATGCTCGAAGATATAGCTGTGCTTACAAATGGTACAGTTATCTCAGAAGAAAGAGGATTTAAACTTGAAAATGCTACAATTTCATATCTCGGAACCGCAAAGAAAGTTGTGGTTGACAAAGATAATACTACAATAGTTGAAGGATCCGGAAAACCTGAAGAAATCAAAAAGAGAATCAATGAAATTAAAGCTCAGATTGAAAAAACAACTTCAGATTACGATAAAGAAAAATTACAGGAAAGATTGGCAAAACTTTCCGGTGGCGTTGCTGTTCTGAAGATTGGAGCTTCAACTGAAGTTGAAATGAAAGAAAAGAAAGCTCGTGTAGAAGATGCATTGCACGCAACTCGTGCTGCAGTTGAAGAAGGTATTGTAGCTGGCGGTGGTGTTGCTCTTGTTAGAGCAATCCCTGTTCTTGATAAACTTGAAGGACAGAATGAAGATCAGACTACCGGAATTAGAATAGTACAGAAAGCACTTGAAGAACCATTGAGACAGATTGTTAACAACGCTGGTCTTGAAGGTTCTGTCGTTTTACAAAAAGTTAAAGAAGGCAAAGATGACTTCGGATTTAATGCTGCTACAGAGCAGTTTGAAAATCTGATCAAAGCTGGTGTCATTGATCCGACAAAGGTAACAAGGACCGCCTTAGAAAATGCAGCATCAGTTTCTTCACTTCTCATAACAACTGAAGCTGTTGTTTACGAGAAAAAAGAAAAAGAACCAGCTCCGGCTATGCCACACGGTGGTATGGGCGGAATGGACTATTAATAGCTCCTTTATTGTTGGTTGGTTGGTTAGGGCGAGGGTTAAATTATCCTCGCCCTTTTTATTTAATTTTCACTCATCAATTTTTCTTATATTCCATGCAAGTGATTTGGAATTTTTAGATGAATAATAATTCTTCAGAATTAATAAACGAAATTGTTGAACATTTAAGACTTAAGCGCTTTAAACTCGCTCTGATTACCTCAAAAAAAGCTGTTGAAACTTTCCCGGAAAACCCTGAAGCACATTCATTGTACGCTTCTGCCCTTCTGGAAAATCTTAATCCTTTCTTATCACTTGATATGATAAATTATGCGGTAGAGCTTTCTTCTAATTCCCCCGTTATACGCTTAAACAGAGCTTATATATTGTATCGGCTAAGCATTTATGATGGAGCCCTGATTGATAATGATTTTTTTCTTTCATCTGAAAGAGATAACACTGATGCACTTTTATTAAAGGTTAAAATTTTATCCGGCAGCGAAAGATTTTTTGAAGCTCTTGAACTTCTTGAAGAAATTAAATCCTGCCAAAAGATTGATGAAAGTTTCGATTTACTTTTTACTATTCTGAAAACCTCACTTGACATTTCTTCCGGAACATTCAGTTTAATTCATGATGAAAGTGAAATTATAAAGCTCTGCAAAAAAGCAAACGATTCCGGCTACTATTGGTTTAGTATTTTTGTTCATAAGTATTTGCTTGATAAAATTAGAGATGAAAACATCCAGAAAGAGTTAAAGTTAATTTATTTTATTTCTCTCGTAGCTCTTTTCAGAGTGAAAGAAGCTGAGGTTATCTCTACCGAATTAAACGATTATTTTTATAATCATCCAGATTTTAATAATGCCGTCACAAAACTAAGGACAATAAATAAATTCAGAACCTCTTCAGAGCATGAATCCGATAGCGTCAGAAATATTATTTCTCAAACTGAATTAATCAAAGTTAAGAACTCACAATTCGAAGTTCTTTCAGCAAGATTTTTTGATCTAACAGACAGCATTTCTTCCGGCAAAAGAAAATATTTAATTCAATTTGATGAAAACAACCTCACTTATGTTGCTGTCGAATTACTGTTAAGAAATCCATATTTCAAGAAAAAAAATTATTTGGCCACTGGCATAGCAATTTGGTATTTAAATGACTCTGAAACCGGAAGAAATAATTTTGAAATCGAATTGAAATACGATTGGCAAATTATTGAATTCGTCCAAAGTTGGGGAACTGAAATACCAGGTTTCTGGAAGAGTGGAGAGGGTAGAGTTGAAATCTATCTGGAGAATCAACTAATCTGCACAAGAAAATTCCTAATTGGTGAAACAGAAGTTATGAATCTCGAAATCATTGAAGATGAGATTTTACAAGCTGGATTATTAAAATCAGAAACCGCTCAACCACCCTCAGTCGATTTGTACAGAATACACAATGTTGACTCTGTTTCATTGGAAAATTTATTAAATGAGTTTTATGAATTTATCGGCCTGGAAAATCTGAAGCAGTCTATCGTAGATTTTCTGACATACCTGAATTTTGTAAATGAAAGGAAGAGAAAAGGTGTTAAATCAGACGAGAAATTGGAACTGCATTGCTTGTTTCTTGGCAATCCCGGAACAGGAAAAACTTCTGTTGCACGATTGCTCGGTAAAATTCTTAAATCAATGGGTATTCTTGAAAACGGTCATGTCATTGAAGTTGACAGATCAGGATTGATAGGACAATATATAGGCGAAACAGCAATTAAAACAGATAAGGTTATTTCTGAGGCTTTAGGAGGAATTTTATTTATTGATGAAGCATATACTTTAAAGAAACCGGATATTTCATCGGACTTTGGCCAGGAAGCTATTGACATCTTATTGAAAAGAATGGAGGATTATAAGGGCAGATTTATTGTAATCGCTGCGGGTTATTCCTCATTAATGAATGAATTTATAAATTCTAATCCTGGATTAAAATCCAGATTTACACACACATTTACTTTTGATGATTATTCACCTTCTCAACTTGTTGAGATTTTTAAATTATTTGCAACTAAAGAAGAATACACTATCGATAAAGCAGGCGAGGAATTATTATTAAAGCATTTGGAAGTTATCTATAAACACAGAGACCAGTCTTTCGGAAATGCTCGCCTGATAAGAAAAATATTTTCTGAAGCAAAAATTCAGTTAAGTAAGCGATATCAAGCCTGCAGCGAAGAGGAAAGGATAAAATTTTCATTAAACAAAATCAGTTCTGAAGACATTCGTTCAGCATTTGAAAAAATAGGAGAAGTTGTTTCCACAAAAATTTCTGATATTAAAATTGTTGATAATCTTTTGGAGAGGATCAATAATTTAACCGGACTGGATAATTTTAAAAGAGAAGCAAATGAACTTGCTAAACTTGCACGATATTATTTTGAAGAAGGAGAAAATATTTCAGAGAAATTTTATTTTCATTTTTTCTTCACCGGGAAAAATTATGCTGGTCAGTCTGTGGCAGCAAAATATCTTACCGAACTTTTGGCAACATTCAGAATTATACCTAAAAATGAATTTTATGAAATTGATATCAGACAGTTTATTGGCGAGGATATTTACCAAACAACTGATCGCACAAACAAAATTTTTAATAGGATTAGAAATGGTGTTATACTGATAAAAGATTTTGATTCCATATTCAATGACCGTCAATTGAACTCTTCTGTCTTATCAGAATTTATAAGTCAGTTTATCACAAGGTTACAAAAGGATGCGGACAGAATAAGAGTAATTGCTGAAACTGATTATCAATTTCCTGATAATCTTTCCGATGAGTTAATTTCCTTAAAAACATTTTTCTCTAAAATTATCATATTTAACGATTATACTCCTGATGAATTGCTGGAAATATTTCTACAAAGAATGAAGGAAAAAAAATTAGATCTCTCTGATGAAAGTAAAGAGCTTCTGCGAAAGTTTTTCTATCATGTTTACAGAAACAGAGATAAATACCCACCCAACAATCTACTGCTGCAAAATATTTCTGACATCATTCAAAAGAAACATTTATTGAGAATTGCTGATATACCAAGAAGTCAAAGAACGGATGAAATGAACAGACGAATTGATATTGATGAAATTAAAGACATCATAAGTCTTGAAAAGTCTAAAGAATTCTCAACTTCCGGTGATTATCAGAGTTCCGTCAGGAAGTACCTTGATAAACTTGACAAACTTGCCGGACTCAAGGAAGTTAAGAATACTATATTAAGAATAATCAACAGCGAAAAAGTTGCTGCAATCAGAAAAGAGAGAGGCCTCGAATTACTACCAAGAAATCTTCATGGCTTGTTTATCGGAAATCCTGGAACAGGCAAATCCACAATTGCTAAAATTTATGGTGGAATTTTATTCGAGTTAAATCTGATTAGTTCTAACGAACCAATTGAAATAGATCGTTTAACAGTAAATACATATTTACAAAATTATAACGATCTTACTTCAGAAATTCTACTTAAATTTTTCGATGGAAAACTTGTTGTATTAAATTATGCTGGACAATTTTTAATAAGTCAGGAATTTTCTATTAAAAAATTCTTTGATACCACTCTTGCTCTGCTTAAAAAATCCGGAAACAGATTTGTACTTATTCTTTCTGATACAAAAAATGAAATTGAAAAAATCCTGAGTAATTATCCTGATTCCAAAACTTATTTTACGAATACTTTCCTTTTCAGTAATTACACTCCAAGAGAAATGTTAGAGATAGCTCTCAATTTTACTCAACAATATGGTTATCAGCTTGATGAAGGTGCCTGGCAGCTTTTGCTGGATATATTTAACGAGCTTTATTCCGGCAATCAGGAAAAGGGCAACATCAACACAGTGCTTGATTTAATACTGAATGCTATAACAAATCAGGAAGCTAGACTTGGTAAGAAAGAAAATATAACTAACGAAGATTTGACTACTATTACAATTGAGGATATTGCTAAACTTTTCTAATATAAATCAGCTGAATTTGTGGGGACTGCTAAAATTTCTAAAACCTTATTGTCTTCAACAATAGCAGCACTCAATTTATTACCGCTAATAGCCGCTGTATCAATATACAATGCATTATTTTCCTTAATAAATTTAGGTTCATGCATCCTCGTATGTCCCACCACCTGTAATTTACCTATATTGATCAATGGATCGCGGTTCCATAATATGCTGTATGGTTCGACTAAATCATTTCTTATAATCTCATCTAACTTTTTCTCATCAGATAAAATTTGAGTGGAAATTATATCGGAATAGAAAGCAGAAATTCCTGCGTGAGAAATAAAGCAATCCTTAAGGTTATAAAACAACGGTGCCTGATTAATCAGTTGTAAGTGCTCATTAATTCTTTCAAAACGATTTTCATAAGACTTTAATGTAAATACAGCTCCGTTGCTCAGCCAAGCTTCAGCAAATAAAGATTTAGGATGGTTGAAATAATGATAGAACATATATTCATGATTTCCCGGTGTAAACTTTATTTTTTTTTCCTTGACAAAATCAAAAACCTCACAACTATGTTTCCCTCTGTCAACAAGATCTCCCACCAGATAAATTTCTGCTTCGGGAAAATCTTTTTCAAGTTTTTCAATCAAAGCGATCAGGGTAAAAAAACAACCATGAATATCACCAATTATAGCAATCATTGTATCTCAGATATGAAAGACTTCTTTTGCATACTTGGTCAGTTCATCTCTGAAGTTTGGATGTGCGATATTTATTAGTGCCTGCGCTCTTTCCTGAATCGATTTTCCAAATAATTCAGCAACGCCATATTCAGTTACGACATAATGAACATCGCCTCGGGATGTTACAACCCCGGCACCTTGTTTTAATGTTGGAACAATCCTGCTGATAGTTCCATTCTTAGTGCTTGAGGGAAGTGCTATTATTGGTTTTCCTCCTTTTGACCTTGCTGCTCCGCGAATAAAATCTACCTGTCCCCCAATACCGCTGTAAAATTTTGTACCGATGGAATCAGAACATACCTGACCAGTTAAATCAACTTCAATAGCAGAATTGATAGCTACCATTTTATCATTTTTTGCAATTATAAATGGATCGTTAACATATTCTTGGGGATGAAATTCAATAATCGGATTGTTATCAATAAAATCATAAACTCTTCTTGTTCCGAGAACAAATCCGGCAATTATCTTCCCCGGATGAAGTGTTTTTTTCTCTCCATTAATTATGCCTTGTTCAACAAGTTCAATAATTCCATCAGAGAACATTTCAGTGTGAATACCTAAATCTTTTTTAGTATGGAGATATTTCATAACTGAATCTGGAATTGAGCCAATTCCCATCTGCAAAGTTGATCCGTCTTCCACTAAATCTGCAATATAACTTCCGATCTTATCAAATACTTCAAGTTCTTCCTTAGTAGCGTTGGGATCAACCTGAGGCAATTCGTGTATGGGTTCGTCGCATTCAACAATATAGTTTATCTTATTGATATGTATGAAGCTATCTCCAAGAGTTCTGGGCATGTATTTATTGATTTGTGCAATAATAAGTTTCGACTTTTCTGCAGGAGTTTTAATTGTTCCGACATCAACACCATAACTGCAAAATCCGTGTTCATCAGGTGGTGATACATTAAGTAATGCCACATCTGATTTAAGTTGCCCATATTTGAATAACAGAGGAACTTCAGACAGAAAAATTGGAATAAACTCAGCTCTACCCTCATTGACTGCCTGACGGGAATTAGCTCCAATGAAGAAAGCTTTATGTTTAAAGTGTTTCTCCATTCCGGGATGCAAATAAGGAAGATCTCCTACTATCAGGATATGATAAATAGTTACATCCTGCAATTCATCTTTTCTTTTTACAAGCGCACGGATTAATTCCATTGGTGCCGCACAACCCGGTTGAATTACGATGTTATCACCTGATTTAATGTGTTTCACTGCTTCATCTGCAGAAACAAGTTTATTGTTATATATTCTCAATAAGTTTGTTGGTATGTACTGTTTATAAGAAACTTCTTCCTGAGCTGCCATATCTGTACTCATATTTTAAATCAATTAGTTGAAAATAAATGTAGCTTCCTGAATTCAATATTAAAATTGTGTGCAATAGATTCATTTGAACAATAACCATTGTAAGTACATACTCCTTTTGCTAATCCTGAATCAGAAAGCAAAGCATTAGTTAATCCATTTTCAGCAATGTTCATTATATAATCCAATGAGGCATTGTTCAAACCATAGCTAGCTGTCCTCGAGACCAGAGCCGGCATGTTAGGAACACAATAGTGAATGACATCGTGCATTATATAAACAGGATCAGAGAGAGTAGTTATATGACTTGTTTCCACACAACCACCCTGATCTATTGAAACATCAACTATTACTGCTCCTTTTTTCATTTGTTTTACCATATCCTCTGTAACAAGGTGTGGAGCTTTTTCACCCTTAATAAGAACAGCTCCAATAAAAACATCAGCGAATTTTACACCACGCGAAATTGTATAGGGATTGGCAACAACTGTTGTAATTCTTTTTCTGAAATTTACATCAATTTGTCTGAGTCTATTTAAATCTTTATCCAGAACAATAACCTGTGCACCTCTTCCCAAAGCAGCCGCTGCAGCTGTAACTCCAACTACTCCTGCACCGAGAATCACCACTGCAGCAGGTGCAACTCCTGTAATTCCACCAAGCAAAATACCCCTTCCACCTTTGCTGAAAGTTTCAAGTTGTCTTTCTGCATTTTGAATTGCCAGTTGACCGGCTATTTCGCTCATCGAATGCAGAACCGGTAACCGGTTATCCTGTTCGATTAATTCATAACCAATTGCAGTTATTTTTTTTCTAAGCAGAATATCCAGAACTTTTTTCTTACCAACAGCAAGATGAAGGAATGAAAATAGTATTTGATTTTCCTGAAGTAATTCTGCTTCCTGCTCACTGAGAGGAGCCACTTTAACAACAACTTCTGCACGTGCAAATACTTCTTCCGGTGAATAGACAATCTGAGCGCCGATTTTTCTAAACTCTTCGTCCATAAAATGGCTGCCTTCACCAGCGCCGCTTTGCACATAAACTGTATGTCCAGCCCTAACAAGTGCATCAACACCTGCAGGAGTTAATGCTACTCTTTTTTCTTCAAACTGAGTTTCTTTTGGTATGCCGAATCTCATAGCTAATTCTTTTATTTTTTATTGGTAAATATACGAAATGTTGATCTTTGAAATTTTAGTTAACCGGTGTAAGCGGCTTTTTACCATCAAGAACCGCAATTACATTTTTCGCAGCAAGTTCAGCCATTGCATTTCTTGCTTCAACGGTGGCACTGCCAATATGAGGAAGCAATACAACATTTCTGAGTTTTAACATTTCTTCATTAATTATTGGCTCATTTTCATATACATCAAAACCTGCTGAAAATATCCTTTTGTTTTTCAACAGTTTGATCAGATATTTTTCATCTACGACCTCTCCTCTGGCAGTATTAATAAATATGCAATTACTTTTTAACATTTTCAGTCTGTCGGAATTAATAAGATTTTTTGTAGAATCGGAAAAAGGAATATGAAGAGATATAATATCAGATTTCTTCATAAGTGTGTTAAGAGAAACTTTCCTTGCGTTGAATAGTTTTTCAGCGAGAATATTTTTATTGTTAGAATAATAAATAATTTTGCAACCAAATGCATTAGCCCGCTTAGCAACAGCAAAACCTATTCTACCCAATCCAACTATCCCAAATATTTTATCTTTCAATTCATAACCAAGAAGAAGCTCAGGCCTCCAACCTCTGAATTTTCTTCTTCTCACTATTTGCTCACCTTCAGTTAATCTTCTTGCGCAGGCAAGCACCAATGCCATCGTTAAATCAGCAGTTGAGTCAGTAAGCACATCAGGGGTGTTTGTTACAATGATTCCTTTACTCTTTGCATATTCTACATCAATGTTATTGAATCCGACTGCATAGTTAGCAATAATTTTACATTTTTTCATATTGTCAATTACTGCTTTATCAATCTTATCAGTAAGCAGAGAAATTACAGCATCAGCATCCTGGACTTTTCTTATCAGTTGCCTGTGAGTTATTAAATTTTCGTTTGAATTAACTTCAACCGAAAATCCTTTTTTTTGAAGGAGTTTTATTCCTGCATCAGGAATTTTATAGGAAATGAAAACTTTTTTCTCAGCCATATAAAATCGTTACGATAAAAAGTGCTGCAAGAATTCCGGCTACATCGGCAATCAATCCAACCGGCAATGCATATCTTGTATTTTTGATATTCACCGCACCGAAGTAAACGGCTAAAACATAAAATGTTGTTTCTGTGCTTCCAAAAAAGGTAGAAACCAATATTCCAATAAATGAGTCTGGTCCGTGAACTTTCATTATCTCAGCCATAATACCAAGTGAACCGCTGCCAGATAGTGGTCGCATTAATGCCATTGGCAATGCTTCTGCGGGCATTCCAAGCGGATCAGTTACAATCTTGAGAATTGGTACAAGCCAGTTATTCATTGCTCCACCTGCTCTGAAGATAGCTATAGCAACAAGCATCGCAACGAGATAAGGAATAATTCTTACTGCAATATTAAATCCTTCTTTTGCACCTTCAACAAATTGTTCATAGACTTTAATTTTTTTATAAGCACCAAATCCAATAAATGATACTATAATAACCGGAATCGCAATTACAGAAACAATCTCAATGGTTCTTTTGAATATGTTGAATGTAGTATCGTTGAAAAAAAATGATAAAAATTTTAACGCTCCAATAGAAGAAAAAGTAAGCAGTAATAAAGCAATCAAAACTGCGATTAAAATTTTCTTATAGTTCTTTTTCATCGAATCTATAAATTTTTCTTTTCCGGCAGATATCAGGTGAAAAAGTTTTGCCATTGTTAAACCGGCAAGAGTAGCACAGAAAGCTGCAAACATTGTTGTACCAATTATAATTGTCGGATCAGAACTACCAGCCGCCGCCCGAACAGCAATTGCTGTTGCAGGAATTAATGTTAATCCTGCAGTATTGATTGCCAGAAATGTAATCATAGAATTAGAAGCAGTTCCTTTATTCGGATTAAGTGAATCAAGTTCTTCCATTGCTTTTAATCCAAATGGAGTGGCAGCGTTACCAAGTCCGAGCATATTTGCAGAAATGTTCATTACCATTGACCCAATAGCAGGATGATCCTGAGGAATTTCGGGGAAAATTCTTTTTGTGACCGGCTTAATATAGTTTGCAATAATTTTAATTAGTCCGGCATCTTCAGCTACTTTCATTACGCCAAGCCATAATGCCATTAATCCGATTAAACCGAGAGCAATCTCAACTGCTGTTCCTGCAATTTTTATCGCTTCATTGGTAACTTTTTTAAGAAAAATGAAACTTACCGATTCAAGTTTTAAAGTTGCTGAGTATTCTGCAGAATCAAGCTTTGATTTAAACTTAATCTGACCCAGAATATCATCTTCTTTCCCGGATGAAGAAGCAATTTCTTTCCAGATATCGGGTGTTGAATTATCAGTTTTTATGAAAGCCTGATATAAGTTTTCCTGATTTGTTTCAGTTAATCTGGCCGGTATTATTAAATCATTTTCAATTGGCTGATTGTAAAATTCCTGAAATGCTTTTCTGGAGATGAGAATTTTAGTTTCAAATGATTTTTGATTGCTGAAATATTCTGAATATTCAACAACACAATCGAGTTGGTCATCATTCCGGAATTTATTTGAAGTAATGTCTGATACATCAAGATAAACTGCAGAAGCAAAACCTAAAATTATTAATGCGAGCCAGACATAATTAAGCAAAATTAACCTCGCAGTTAATGAGAAAATTAGTTACCTTCCTCTATAAAAGCTTTAATTTCCGAAGTGTCAATTATACAAACAGAAAAATTTTCAGGCACAGAATAATCTTCCGACAGGAATCTGGAAGAGTATTTTAACCGGTACATTTCCTTAATCTGCTCTATTACCTTTTGCTCGTCAACAATTCTTATCTCGCCACTGATTGTTATAGATTTTAAGCGATAGGAAATTTCCTTCCCACCGTGTTTTTCTGATTTGAAAATCGAAAAACTTGCAGGGCTGTTAAACTTTATCTTCTGGAATTCTTCTTCATTTCTATCGAGATAAATAAAAATATTTTTATCGAGATAAATAAAATTTGTTGGCACCTGATAAATTTTGTCTGTATCCAGAAACATTGCGGCTACACCTGATAGTGCATCATTTATATCTTTTTCAATCTCCTTGATGTCTCTGATTATTATCTGATTCCGTTGCATAAAATTTCCCTGACTACTTTATTTTACTACACAATTTCCTGCCGTTGAAAACTGGCAGTACTGACAATGTTTAAAATTTTTTGAAAATGAATTGCTTATGATTCCCTCTATCTTTGCAAGAATCTCTTCATTTAATCCGGAAATACTTTCTGCTGAATATTTTAATGAAAAATTTAATTCAGGTTTTCGCAAAAATATCAGCCGGGCTTCAAATGTTTTAAAATTCACAAATAGCTGAGACGAAATATATATATAAAATTTTAATTGATTTGAATACTCTTCAAATTTATGTGACGCAGTTTTTTCATCAATATCATCTGTTTTATAATCTATAATTAAAATTTCATTGTTCCTGAAAATTATTTTATCAATTATACCATGTAGAAAGTATGATTTTTGTTTCAAATAAATTTCAAACTCATTTTTATAATTTTTATAATCTGATATCTCTTTAAATATCTCAGAATTTCTGAATATATCCAGAATATTCAGTATTTGGTTTATTATCCCTTCCTTTGTTTTCTCATCCGTTGCTAACTGTTCAATCTGACTTCGAATGAATGTTTCTGAATTTTCTTTGGTAAGTTCTAATTGCAAAATTTTATGAATAATTTCACCAATCTTTTCAGAATTAAGCGGATTATATTTTCGAAATGCGGAAAAATATGAAGACTCATCCTCAGTAATCATATCAGAAATACTTTCTTCATCATAAAGATTTTCAGACACATTGAATGACGCTTGTTTCCATTGTGGAATTAATTTATTTAATAGTGCAAAGCCGATATTGTAAGTTAAGTGATACTTCAACGGACACTGTGAATAAACAGAAATCCTTGTCGCTGATATAATCTGACTTTTCTCTACTTCCGGACATTTATTCAATAAATATTTTTTTTCAGTTGTAATATTATCGAATCGCTTTAAAGGTTGTTGCTCTAATTCAATATCGTGAATCACTGGAATTTTTATATGAAGAAGTTTCCTTTGATTTGAAAATCCTTTATCTGTGGAAAACAAAAACTCAAGCTCATCTTGTATATCTACATCAGATTCCAAATCACAATCAAGTGCCTCCTTCAATAACCGGATAAAAGATTCTTTATTCGGTTCTTTATCGGATTTTAGCTCAGCGGATATGAACAACTTTTCTTTAGCTCTTGTGATAGCCACATAGAGCAATCTTTTTATCTCAGCAAGATTTTTCTTTTTTTCTATAAAATCGTTTAACTGAACAATAGGCAACGAAAGATATTCTCCTGTCGGATTATTCGGATCCTGCAGCTTTGCCAATAGTCCAAGATTTTTATTAACAAAAATTGATTTTGATTTTATTCCGACTGTTTGTCCATAATCCTCCGTTTTAAAAAGGAAGACTACCGGAAATTCAAGACCCTTTGCCTGATGTACTGTCATCAACTGAACCGCATTAAGAATCGAACTTACTGAAGCTTGTGGTTCATCTTCAACACCGGCAATAGCTTCTTCAACTGAATGAACAAAATCATATAAATTTCTGTAACCATTACCGTCAAAGTTTCTGGCTATTGAAAATAATTTCTTAATGTTAGCTAATTCCTGAGCTCCGTCGGTCCTGCTGTTAATGACAGCAACATAGTTAGTATCCGATAAAATCCTGTTTAATAGTTGAGTTATTTGTAGGGAAGCACTTAAATCGATATGTAAATCTAAAACATTAATAATATTATTAAGCTCTTCATCAGAGGAATAATTTTTCAGTTTTTCAAAAAAATGTTTCCCCGGCCGAAGTGATATCTGAAAAATTTCGGCATCAGAAATCGTAAAAAAAGGAGAGCGAAGAATACCTATTAAAGCTTTATCATTTTCCTGATTAAGCAGAAACGCCAGATAATTAATAATATCTGAAATAACCTGTCGCTGATAAAATCCCCTGCCTCCAACAATTGAGTAAGGAATTCCTTTCTTCAAAAATATTTTTTCAAGCTCATCAAATGATTTTCGTTTGCGAACAAGTATTGTAATATCACCAAATTTATAATTTCCCTGATTAACAAGATTCAGAATTTTATTTGCAACAAGTTCTGCGTGTGTGGGACCATCTTTATCTGTTTGAGAAATTAAAAACTGAATTTCTCCATCCCGTTCCTTTTTTTTTGCGCAAACAATCGGCACATTTTTTAATTCACCAAATAATGGAATCTCTTTGGAAAACAGGCGGTTGAAAACGAAATTAGTGAACAGACATATTTCCTCATTCATTCTGAAGCTATCAGGTAATTCCATCAAATGGGAAGGAGTACTTTCTCTGAGAATATCACTTTTAGTCCGATAAAATATTTCGAGTTCTGCATCACGGAATTTGTAGATACTTTGTTTTTCATCTCCAACAATAAAAAGCTTACCGGATTTCAGGTAGTCAAGTATCGGTAGAAAAATTTCATACTGCAATTCATTCGTATCCTGAAATTCATCGATCATAAGATATCTGAATTTGTTGCTCAGATATTCCTGAACATCGGGATTTTTTAAAAGATCTTTTGTTAAAAGAAGAATATCTTCAAAATCTATGTAAGACTCTTCCTTTTTTTTCTTTTGATATAATTCAAGTGCAAAGTCAAAAATCAGAAGGATGTTCCTGCCGAGTTTTATCAATTCAGGATAATAAGCATCTGAGGTAAGCTCCGTAAAAATTTTTAAATCATCAAAAATCTTCTCAACAATTTTTATTTCCTTTTCAACCAGATTTTGAAGATCTTTTATAAGATATTTTTGTTTTCTGACTTTACCTTCATTTGTAAGAATTTCGCTTCTAAGTTTTCTAATTAGTGTAATTGGTTCTTTTTTTTCTTCATATTCCTCTATCAGTTTTTTGATAACCGGGGAATAATCACTTTTCAGATTATTTGCAATTACAGTATCATTAATTTTTTTTACAGAATCAAGAAAATCATTTTCATAATTTTTCCATATCTCAGTAAAAATATTATTGAAGCTTCTACTGAATAGCTCTGATATTTCTACATCTGATTTGGAATATATTTCTTCTTTGACTTTAAGAACATTTTTCCTGTCTTCGATAAGATTAATCAGTTCATTTTGAAGTGCAGATTTCCTTGAAAAATATCTTATTAGTCTTTTTACTATTTCTGATTTTTCAGGATCATGAAAACAAGTATCAATCGTTTCCTCAACAGATAATTCAAGAATCTCTTTAGAAAGTGATTGATCGATGGGAGTGAAATTTGCATCTATTCCGGCTTCAACCGGAAATTCACGAAGTATATCTATACAGAAAGAGTGAATTGTTGAGATGTAAGCTGATACAAGGTTCCGTCTGATTTTTTCGAGTACTTTTATTCTTTCAATATTCTCAGTGATTCTGATTTCATCTTCAACGAGTTTTGAAATTTTCTGATATAGTTCGCTTGCGGCTTTTTCAGTAAAAGTAATAGCAGCAATTGATGACACATTTCCGTTAAGTTTAATCGCAGCTTCAAGATACTTTCTGCTGAGAACAAATGTCTTGCCTGAACCTGCATTGGCTGTCAGTGCAAGGTGGTCATCAAGTTCAACAGCTCTTTTTTGGTGCGGTGTCAACATATCAGGATTTGTTATATTCTGGTATATTTATTTTGAATGTGGTTCCTTTTTCTGAAGTTGATTCAAGTACTATCCTGCCATTGATATTTTCAACGAATCTCTTTGCCATACTTAAGCCCAATCCCATTCCCTGAACTTTCGTAGTGAAATTTTCATTAAATATCTTATCGCGTATTTCTTCCGCTATACCGGTTCCATTATCTGAAATATAAATTTCAAAAGAGCTTTCAGCTTTCCTGACACTTATTATAATTTTGTTTGCATTTGCCTGAATGGAATTTCTGATAAAGTTAATAAACATTCTGCTTAGCTGATTGGCATCAGCTTCAATCAGGGCTTCATTTAATTTACTATCCAGTGTGATATTAACATTTTCATTAATAAAAATATTAATTGTATTGTTTATTACTTTTATTAAATCCAAAACTTCCACTTTCAGACTAGGCATTTTAGCAAATCTACTGAACTCCGATGCAATCTGACTAAGATTATCTATCTGAGTTAAGATAGTATTGGATACTTTGTCAAAAAGTTTTTCGAAGTCCGGATGTTTTTCCCGGTAAGCAGCAATCAACTGCTGAATTGCGAGTTTCATTGGTGTAAGCGGATTTTTAATTTCATGCGCAACCTGTTTTGCCATTTCTTTCCAGGCAGATTCTCTTTCAAGCTCAGCAAGTTCCATCTGATTTTTCCTGAGTTCAGATGTCATAAGATTAAAACCATCAAGTAATTCTTTTATTTCGCCTTTAGCTTTATGATAAATCTGCACATTAAGATCACCTTTGCCAACAGCTTCAGCGGCTTTAGTCAGTTTCTGAATTGGTGAAGAAATCTGATTTGCAAAGATTGTACTGAATAAAACTATCAGTAATACAACAAAAGAATAAATTCCAAATATTACAACATCAATTTCTGTAGTGGAGAAAGGTATTTTTATTTTATTGAAAGCATCATTTACCGAAAGAATATATTCCTGATTGTTTACTTTAATTTGTCTGTAGTATGAATCGAATGTATAATTATTAATTTTTTCTTTTGTCAGATACTCTTTCATTCTCTGGTAATGAAGATGATAGTACGCATCAGAATTCAATTTTGTTTCCATTAATTCAATTCTGGAGTATATCTCAGCAGAATTAAAAATCTGTTCAGTTCCTGCATAAATCATAAATGAAATATTCAGTTCATCTGAAGCATTCTTTGCCGACTTAATAAGATCTCTGTTTTTATTCTTCCTTAACTGACTTTCAATATGACTCTGTACATAATCAGCTCTTTGTCTTAATTCGTTAAAAATGCTTTCTCTTGAGCGTTCTTCAATCACCTGACGATTATAAATTGCCAGAACAATTACCGGAATTATTGAAACAAAAAGAAATGCAAGTAAAATTTTTGTTTTGAATGTGTAATTAATTTTTCCTAATCGGAGCATAAAAAGAACGATGAACAATAAAAGGATGAAAATTGCGTGAACAAAAAACACCTTGAAGAAATTAAAGAGGTTCCAACTGAATTCTTTATCAGCGACTGAAACAACTGTAAGAAATTGTTTACCATCATCATAAGTTTTAAATAAATAGGTTTCATAATTTTCCCCACCGAAATTGATCTTCGTCCAGCCATCATTAAATGTTGTGTCAAGCTTGGTATTGAGTATTTGTTTAATCTGCTCCCGTGATGGGTAAATATCACCGTAAACCTGAGTCAACTCATTATTAAGGAAAATAAAAATCTTAAGTTGTTTTATATTTACAACCTGATTAAGTATTGAAAGATTTGATTCAATAAAATCAGGAAATTCAGATGCTGCTATTTTGGAAATATTAAATTCTATGCCAGCAGAAATAAACCCTCTCGTAAGATATTCATCAGTAATTCTTTTTATAGCAATTAAATTTTTCCCGAAGTCATTTTTTGTTTTTTTCTGAAAGAGGATCTCATCAGTTAAAGGAATTTTGGTTAATGATATTTTTTCTTCCGATGCTAACCCTATATCAAAACTTCCTTTTTTGTTACCAAACCTGTCATAAAAAGCCAGAAATGAATTCATAGATTCTCTTTGTAATATGCTTTTCGACCATTGAATAAAGGCAAGCGCATCAAAGTTTAAATCCTGTCTGTTGAATGAAGATAAAATTTGTGGATCAGAACTACTTTGCAGTATCAAATCGGTTAAATAGAACTGAATCAGGTTTTCATCGATTCTATTAATTTCATATGCAGTAGTTTTAAGCGATTCCTTTTCAAGTTTTGAATTAAAATAGTTCAGTAAAGTGATTGAGAAAACTGAACCCGTAAGAAGTATAAGAACATAATTGAAAACCGATAAACGACTTCTGTTTATTATCTGGTAATTAACAAGAATTATTGCAAAGTTAAAGGATAGCAACACTACTATATCAACCAGAGGATCATTACTCAAAAAGAACATTAACAGACTTATACAAATCATTGTAAAATATGAGATGATAAGAAGTCTTGAATTTTTCAGCAGCACATTAAATCCATTGAGCTTCAATATAATATTTAATAATCCAAGAATTGCGGCTACAACCGAAAATCCGATAAGTAAAATATTAATGTGCATTGAGAGAAGTGTTAAATCAGGAAGTATATCAGGGTCTTTAAAATATCTGAGCTTTGAATCGAAAATAACACTCCTGATAGCAGCTGCAAAAGCTCTCATCAACAAAACAATAACCGGTATAAGTGCGAATGAGAGGATCCGGAAAGTATTTCTTGGGGGCTTATGCTCCCGATTTATCAGGAAGATATAGGTGTATCTGTAAAACTGAACTGCAACAAGAATCAGAAATAAATTTGTAACCAGAAATTCTATTGGCGATTTAACAATTCCAAAAGCGAATGTAGATGAGAAATTAGCAGGATCTGATAGAGAACCTTCAATAAGTTTTGATGGCAATTCGAGCAGAAACAATATTATTCGGACTATGGTAACATAAAAAGCAAAAAGTACAAATTTAATTTTCAATGAAACCAGTTTCTGAAAGTCAGTCTTTAAACCAACTCCGACAAAGAATATAGCAATCAGTACGAGTACAGACTGAATATTTGCTGAAATTTCTTTTATTGAATTTAACTCTGCATAAAGGGAAGGTTTATTGATAGTTACTAGTCCAATTTTTTTTCCATAATTATTCAGCAAATCAAATGAAAATTTTTTACCATCCTTTGAAGGAGATGTAAAAGGATTATAATCTATTTTACACTCAATGGAATATTTATCACTGCATTCGTCTGAAAAGTTATTACTTCTGAAATACGGATTAGTTAAAAAATATTTCAGCTCAATAGGATAGTTCACAGTAAGATAAAAAATATCAGAATCGATGTGAACCGTGTCCACTACAGAAAGATAATATGCGAGAGGTTTCTCCAGAAAGTAAGTATTGCCAAGCGGTGCTGGTAAGGGAAATAATTCATTCTGATTTATGGCAACTGATTTACTCCATGCAATCAGTTTACCATTAGGAGCAAAAATTTCCAGAGAGTAGCTATCAAATTTTGAATCATTCAGTACTTCTACAAAAGTTTTATAGGTTTCTTCAGTGTTTGAAAGATTAACAACTAGTTTGGATTTCAGCTCTTTAACAATATTGAGAAGTTTCGTTTGCTCAATAGAAAAATCATCAGTAATTGATTGATGTAAAAAATTTATTTTTTTAGTTAGTATATCAAACCATTCGGATTTTGTTCTCTCTATCAAATCATTAGTAAAAATTCCGGAGACCGGAATCAATAGAAAAATAAAAAAGACGATAGAGAAATATTTCCTATCGCCTTTAAATTTTTTTCTGAGCCAGTTAATCATCAGTTAATAGTAAGTTGAGTTATATTCCATCTATCGCCGATTTTCTTCAATGCGATATAAACCTTTGCAGAATTTCTTTTACCTTTATTGTCGAATGAAAATATGCCGGTTGCATAAGGATTAGATTTATCTTTGCTTATATAATTAAACTTAAAAGCAGTTACTTTGTAAAATTTAAAGTAATCTTCTAAAATATAGAACGCCTGATTAGGTGAATAGTAACCGTTAACTCCGTTTGAAAGACTGAAATAAGTTTGAACACCAAGATATTTTGACAAACCCGAAACATTACCGTCTTTTATTGAAGACTCAATTTCCTCAAAGACATTAGCTATTATCTGATTTGAAGATTTTGATTCAGTTTTGGGGACAAAATTTTCCTGTCCGAACAAAAATGGGTTCAGTAATAAGAATAAAAATATTTTGGAAAGGTTGTTAATCATAGTATTAGAATGAGTGAGTCAATCTTAGTTTTTTAATTGACTCACTCAAAAGTAATAATTTAGTTTTTATCTTGCCAGAGAGGATTTATTCAATTCTTTTCTGATCCCTCCTTTTACCGAAGGTTTAAGCATCGGCTCACCTTCAACCAACTGATAAGCCCAGTCAAATACTATTCTGTCTGAAGTAATATTCTTAACCCGGATTTTAGCATAGTGATTATTCCAGGTCCAGATTACATAAGTGTGTCCAACTTTGGCAATAACATCTTTTGAAGGTGACCAGCCGGATGTCGGTGCAAATGGAATGTCGTAGATATCATTGGTTACACCCATATCCTGAATATCAGTGTCATCCCAAACAACTAGATAAAAAGTTCCCTGATAGTTTTCAAAAAATACATCTGAATTCTGGTCATCATATCTTACAACAGAATAATTGGCAAATGAATAACCGGCATTATTTGGAAATCTTCTGTAATCAAATATCGATTGATTGAATCCTTCAGGTCTTGGAACAGCGTAATCTACATCATAACTTAAATCACTCTCATTTCCATTATAATCATAGG
>FWWM01001231.1_pt1 | contig 78117 bp, 59 predicted proteins | sample 2228351 | NCBI WGS metagenome assembly FWWM01 (sample SAMEA103939774, study PRJEB20133) | metagenome | reverse complement strand
AATCCACATAGCGGATGACCAGCAGGTCCAGGTGACCATCGCGGTCATAGTCGAGAAATGCGGCGCCGGAACTGTAGCCCGGGCAGTCCAGCCCCATGGCGGACTCCACCGGGCGGAACCGCCCGCCGCCCAGGTTCCGGAACAGCCGTACCCGGTCCACTGCGGTGACCGCCAGATCATCCAGGCCGTCCCGGTCGAAGTCACCGACGGCCGTGCCCATGCCGTAGAACACTACGTCCAACCCCGAGCCGCGGGTGACATCCTGAAACCTCCAGTCGCCGAGGTTGCGGAACAGTCTGCCCGTATGGGCGGGCTCATCGCCGGTCAGGGAGGTCCCGTTGGCGAAGTACAGATCCGGCAGGCCGTCGGCATCGAAATCAAAGATCGCCACCCCCGAACCCATGGTTTCCGGCAGGTAGCGCCGCGGCGAGGCGGCACTGTAATGAACGAAATCAACTCCCGACTCGGGGGGCAAGGCCGCGAAAAGGGGGCTCTTGAGCGTCAGGTCAGGGCGAACGGCGGCCGGCCGGTCGGCCGACTCAACGCCCCCACAGCCGGTCAGGACACTCACCAGGAGCACCAGCAGGATGGTCCGCTTCATTCCAGTTTCCACCCTGCCAGACCGTGCTTCTTCAGGTAGTAAGACAGGTTGCGCTCATCGATCCCCAACAGTTGCGCGGCCTGTCGCCGGACCCCTCCGGCGCGGTGCAACGCCTCCAGCAAGGCCCGGCGTTCCTCGTCCAGCAGGCGGCTTCGCAACTTGAAGTGGTTTGCCGCCGACTCGGCCCGAGCCAGGAGGTTCTCGGGAATGCTGTCGAGCGTGACGGCGTCGCCGGGCTCCAGGATCACCGCCCGTTCCACCACGTTCCGCAACTCCCGGATATTTCCGGGCCAGGCATAGTTCCGGAAGGCCCGCAATACCTCGGGGGTGAAAGGCTTGACCGGTTTGCCGACCCGCTGGCTGCATTCCTTCATGAAGGCTTCGGCCAACAGCTCGATATCCTCCCGGCGCTCCCGCAGCGGCGGCATCCGAATCGTGATGACGTTGATCCGATAGAAGAGATCCCGGCGGAATTTCCCTGCCTCCACCGCTTCCTCGAGGTCGCTGTTGGTAGCCGAGATCAGCCGGACATCCACTTGGGTGGAACGGCTCTCTCCGACCCGCTCAAACACACCTTCCTCCAGGACCCGCAGCACCTTTGACTGAGCTGAGTCAGGAAGACAGCCGATCTCATCCAGAAAGAGAGTACCCTCGTGGGCCACCCGGAAACGGCCCTCCCGATCGCGGGTGGCTCCGGTAAAGGCGCCCTTTCGATGACCGAAGAACTCACTTTCGAACAGCTCCAGCGGTACCGCCGCACAGTTGACACTGACAAACGGACGCAGGCGCCGCAGGCTCCGGCGGTGGATCAGGCGCGCCACCTCCTCCTTGCCGGTCCCCGACTCGCCCAACAGCAGAACCGATGCGTCGGTGGGCGCCGCCGCCTCCACCAGGGAAAGCACCTTGCGCCAGCCTGGACTCCTGCCGATGGGCTGGCGGACCCGCTCGCCGGTCCCGCTTTCGGTTCGCAGATACTCCAGCTCGCGACGCAGGGTGTCCTCTCGAAGGGCTCTCTGCAAAACCATCAACAGCTCATCCGGTTCCGCCGGCTTCTCCAGGAATTCGTAGGCGCCGGCCTTCATGCACTCTACAGCCTTGGGAACGCTGCCAAAGGCAGTGAGCACAATGACCGGCAACTCCGGACGGATCCCCTTGAGGGTTTTAATCAGCTCGAGGCCGCCGCCGTCACCCATCTTGAGATCGGTGATCACTACGTCCATACCATCCAGGGCATGGGGGCCGGTGAGCGCCGCGGGTCCGGACTCGGTACGCACACTGTAGCCGTTGCGCTCCAGGACAACCCGGATGGAGTCACGCACATAAGCTTCGTCATCCACCACCAGGATGGAGGCTGCCTGTTTTTTCACAACCCTTTCACCCGCTCCTCAATTCGCCGCCGCGTGGGTCGCGGCGCCTACCATTGGGAAACTGACTGTGAATATCGCTCCGCCGGACGGACGGTTGGCAGCCTGGATGGTGCCTCCATGGTGACGGACGATTCCTTCACAAATGAAAAGACCCAACCCGGTCGAGCCACGTCCGGAAAAGAAGGGTTCGAAGATGCGGCTGAGCACCTCCTCCGGGATTCCCGGGCCGGAGTCTTCCACCTTCACCGTGACATGGCCGTCCTGCGCGGATCCCGAGACTGTCGTTCGGCCTGAACCCGACTGCACCTCCACCGCGTTCAGCAGGAGGTTGAGGAAGACCTGCCCGAGGGTCACCGCATTCCCCTGCACCAACAGAGGGGTGGGAGGCAGGAGGAGCTCAATCCTGGCCTCACTGAACTGCCGGCTGGATCCCACAAAGTCCACGGTCTGCTCCAGCACCTCTCTCAGGTCGAGCATGGAATGCGGCGCGTCGCCGGGTTCGGCCAACTGCAGGACCTGGCGGGTGATGGCCGCCGCCCGATTCAGGCCCTGCCTCACCTGGCCGGCCCATTTCAGACAGTCTTCCGTGCGCCGTCGGGCCCGCAGATCACTCTCCAATAACGCCAGGTAGTTGGACATCCCTTCCAGCGGATTGTTGATCTCGTGGGCCAGTCCAGCAGCCAGACGGCCGATGCCCGCCAGTCGCTCGTGATGCAGCATGCGCCGCTCCAGCTCCTGGACCTCCTGCTGGCGCCGGTACTCAGCTTCCAGCAGGGCCCTCGCCCGGGCCTGACGGATCGACACCGCGCCGAAAAATCCCACCAGCAGAATCAGCAGCAGGTTGGCCGCCAGTGTGCCTCGATAACGTGTACCCAGCTTGCCCAGGGAATCGAAGAATCCCCGATTCTCAGGGAACGCCAGGGCCCACTTGACCTCGGGATCCCAGCCGGGATCCTCCACCGGCACCACGACGGCCTCGGGGACGTGGGCGCTCTGGATCACGGGGTTGCGGATCAGGCGGGCACCCCCGGCCGGCAACGCGGCGGCCAGCAAAGTGTCCACATGTACGGCGGCCTCCAGGACCCCGGCAGGGGGACTGCCGGGAAGCTGGAAAAACCCAAACAGATCGTCGGCGTGGGGACGGTGCCCGGGACGCATTTCGACCTCCCCAGCCGTCAGGACCGGGGCTCCCGCACGCCGTCCCGCGGTGATTACGGCTTCCCCGCCGGGACCCAGGATGCGCAATTCCTCCACTTCAGGGTGAGAGTCCATAAAGAGCAGCAGGGTAGACTCGATATCCAGGCGCCGCCAGCGCCGGACCATGGGGTCCCGGTCGCCGAGCACCGACCTCAGTTCGGCCAACGCCGGCGACTGGCTCAGAAACTGCAGGTCGGCGCGGGTTGCCGCCAGCACTGCCGTCAGGCTGTGAGCATCCGCCGCGGCCCGCACCTGGAGATCACGGTGGGCCGCTTCCTCCGCTTCGCGCACCGCCGACACCACCGCCCAGCCGGCGATCAGGTTGATCGCCAGCAAGAACAGGCAGAGCGCCGCAGTCACTTTCGAGCCGGAGAGCAGCCGGCCGATGGACAGTCCACCCATCCTGCAAGCTTTCCCGTTTACGACGTCGGTTTGCCGTCAGGAGGGACACCTCGTCCTGTTCACGTCCTTGCAGTTGCAGGGCGGGAGTGCCGTACGTCCACGTCCTTGACACCGAGTGCCACAACAATACTCCCAATGCACACGAGAATCAATATGGGGTTGCGGCATCAGCCGGTCGGGGTTGGCGGGGTCAGCCCACCGCCAAGGCCTCGAAAACCAGGTCCTGGGACTCCAGTGGACGGAACTCCCCTTCCGCCATGTCTCCCCATACCGCAACCACTTCCAACCCGAGAGGACCGGTCACAGCCCGGATGTCTTCCAGCAGCCACCCGTGCAGACTCACGCATCGGCTCCGGAGCACCTCCACCGGCTGCGGGCGGGAGGGGTCAAAACGAAGCGTGGTCGGACAGAACAGGACACGACGGTCGTGCAGCAGCCGCATCAGACGCAAGAACACCAGCTCGCCGGTGTCTTCAGCCGTAAAGTTGAGTGGAAGCCAGCGGACGCCCTGTTCGAAAATCCGCCGGTAGTTGAGCATCTGGACCAGCAGCCGTCCTCCTGGTATCAGGACCCGGCGAATTTCGCGCAGAAAGCGGCTCAATCGGTCGGGATCATCCAGATGTGCCAGGGTGTTGCCCAAACAGACAGCCCCGCCGACACTGCCCGACACCAGCGGCAAAGCTTCCATATCCCCCCGCACAAACCACGCGCCGCGGCCGGAATATGCCATGTAGGCCTGGTTGAGCATGCTCGGCGAGGCATCCAGACCCAGCGTCGCAAACCCCTGTTCCGCCAGAAAATGGGAGTGCTCGCCGGTGCCACAGCCCAGATCCAGCACACGGCGGGATGGCAGCCGGGAAAGCCAGTTCCGCAGAAAAGGCGCCTCCCGTTGGATGCGCTGCGGCCAGGCCACCAGCTTCCGGTACTGGACGCGGGAATAGGGGTCGCCGTCGTCATCCGGTTGTTTCCCCAACTCGGCCATGGTTCGATTATGCGGGAAAGGGTGCCTCAAAGAGAAAGCAGGGGGCGGTCATGGGATTCTGTTGGTGGAAGATTGGATGGTCATGGATGGTGCTGACGGCGGGCTTGGCCCAGAGTCCTGGGGACTGGATTCCGTTCGCCCAGCGTCCGGCGCTCATGCCCCAGGTGGCCCGCAGCTCCGGAGAGCCGTTGGTCCTGCGGATCTCCGCCACCGGCCACGAACGAACCAACGGCGGATGGCGCCGAATCTTCGCGCTGGAAGCCGGGCGGCATTACCAATTTCATGCCCGCTTCGAGGCCTCGGCAGTTGAGACGGTCCGCCGCTGTGTACTGGTGCAGATCGACTGGCGCAACGCCTCCGGAGAGCGGGTCGGCTATCCCGACTATCCCGAGCTCGCCCGAACCGCACCGGCAGCCGGCGTCATGGCCGGTGTATATGCACCCCCGGAAGGAGCCGCCTCGGCGGTGGTAGACCTGATCCTGCGCTGGACCCCCCGAGGATCGGTGGAATGGAGCGAAATCCGGTTCGAACCCGTTCCGCCCCCGACCCCGCGGCCCGTAACCCTCGCCGCCGTTCACCATCGGCCCCGTCAGTCCTCGGGTCCGCAGCAGAACCGGGAGGAGTTCGGTCGATTCCTCGATCAGGCGGGGTCCGCAGGCGCCGATCTGGTGTTGCTCCCCGAAGGCATGACGCTGGTGGGCACGTCGTCGGTGTACCTCGACGTGGCGGAGCCCGTCCCGGGTCCCACCACCGAGTTCCTGGGCCGTTACGCCCGCCGGTATCACATGTACATCGTGGCGGGGCTGGTGGAGCAGGCCGGCGAGACCGCCTACAACACCGCCGTGCTCATCGGCCGCGACGGCGCTGTGCTCGGTGTCTACCGGAAAGTCAGCCTGCCGCGGGAGGAGATCGAAGGCGGACTGACTCCGGGAGATGAGTACCCGGTGTTCGACCTGGACTTCGGGAAGGTCGGCATTCTGATCTGCTGGGACATCCAGTTCCCGGAAGGGGCACGGCGGCTTGCCGCCAAGGGGGCGGAGGTGATCCTGTTGCCTATCTGGGGAGGGATCGACGAGTTGTATCCCGCTCGCGCCATCGAAAATCAGGTTTATCTGGTCAGTTCCAGTTACGACTCCCGAACCGCCATCTGGGACCGGCGGGGACGGCGGCTGGCCGAAGCCTCACCGGAGGGGGGCCTGGCCGTCGCCCGGGTCGAGCTGGAGGAACACACCCTTTGGGAGTGGCTGGGCGATCTGAGAGCCCGGATTCCCCGAGAGTCCCCTCCCGCCCGGGAGGAGGGCTGGTGACCGGCGCCGCAGGGGACGGCCGGTACCCCGTCCTATAATCCCGCAATGCTCGACATCGCCCTGATCCTTGCCGGGCTCATCATCGGCAGCTTCCTGAGTGTCTGCATCTACCGCCTGCCCAAGGGCCTCTCGGTGGTGTCGCCGCGCTCGGCCTGTCCCCGCTGCGGGCGGCCGATTCGTCCCTGGGAAAACGTACCCGTGCTGAGCTACCTCCTGCTGCGCGGGCGGTGTCGCGGGTGCAACGGACGGATCGGCTGGGTCTACCCCGCGGTGGAGCTGATCACGGCCGCCCTGTTCTGGCTGCTTTTCCGGCGCTTCGGGCTGTCCCCGGAACTCGTCCTCAACGCGCTGTTCTTCTCGCTGCTGGTCGCCCTCCTTTTCATCGACCTCTTTGACCGCATCCTGCCGGATCGGCTGACCCTGGGAGGCGCCGTGGCCGGTTTCCTGCTGGCTCCGTGGCAGCACCCCGAGTTTCTGGCCGGCGCCGGCTCCCTGTCCATCGGCGGCCCGTTGATCTCCAGCTATCTGAACTCGCTGCTGGGAATGGTGGTCGGTGGCGGCTTCCTCTGGTTGGTGGCGGAGCTCTATCTGCGCTGGCGGAAAATCGAAGGCATGGGGTTCGGCGACGTGAAGATGATGGCGATGGTCGGCGCCTTCCTGGGCTGGCAGTATGCCTGGCTGACCATCCTGTTCGGTTCGCTGCTGGGTGCAGTGGGCGGCGGAGCCTACATTCTGTGGGCCGGTCACGGCCGGCGTTACGAGCTGCCCTTCGGGTCGTTCCTGGCAGTCGCCGCCATGGCCGTCACCCTGGCGGGACCCTGGGCGCTGGACTGGTATTTGGACCGCCTGGTGGGCTGAGGAGTCGTGCTCCGAGATCGCTGCGATCCTGCCCCGTGTCGGACCTCCGACCGATTCAGGAGCCAATCCTTGCAATCGAGTCTACCCGCGTAGTAATGTATCTACATTCGTAGATAACGAGGCGCAGCCGCGGATGACACGAAACAGACATCGCCTCCCCGACCTCGGTCCGGTGGAATTCAAGCTGTTGCGGATCCTGTGGAAGCAGCACCCGGCCAGCGCGCGCCAGGTGCTGGAGGAATACAACGCCGGTTCGCGCCGCAACCTCAAGTACACCACCGTCATGACCCTGCTCACCCGGATGGCCGAGAAGGGTGTCCTCAGCGTCGACCGGGAACGTCAGCCCTTCCAGTTCTCCCCCCGGGTCTCGCGGGATCAGATGCTGGGGCAGCGGATTCGCGATTTCGTGGAAACCTTTTTTGAGGGGCGGCCGCTGGACCTCGCCTTGCGCCTGGTGGAGGAGGCAGACCTCGACGACGACGCCCTGCGCCGTCTGGAGCAACGGTTGGAACGGCAGCGGCTGGAGCGGGAAAGGGGGTCCCGGTGATGACCACTGTGCTGGTCTGGGTGGCATTGACCCTGTTCCACGGCACCGTGCTCACCCTGCTGACCTGGCTGCTGGTCTCCACGTTGCTCCGCCGAGCCCGGCCCGCCCTCCATGCAGGGTTATGGACCGTGGTCCTGCTGAAGTTCCTGATCCCGCCGGCGATTCCTGTTCCCAGCGGGCTCAGTGCCTGGCTGGCACCCTACTCCCGGGGCCTGCTGCATCCCTGGCTGGAAGATCCCACCACAGCCCTGCCCGAGGCGGCTGGGATGATTGCGCCTGGACCAACCGTGCCGTCGCTGGAGGCGCCTGCCGTGGAAGTCAGCCTCCTGCTGGCGACAGGGATTTACCTGGCTGGACTGGGCCTGCTGGCATGGACGTTCCTGCGTCGCACCTGGACCACCCGGCGCTGGGTGGACAGCCTGCCGTCGGCGCCGGTCGAAGTCCAGGAAGCGGTGCTGCGGCTGGCGCAAAGGTTGAAACTGCGCCGGATTCCCGAGGTGAGGCTGGCGGATTGTCGGGTCAGTCCCTTCGTCATGGGTGTCCTGCGCCCAAGACTGGTCGTCCCGGCGTACCTCATCACCCGCTTCGAATCCGCCATGCGTGATGCACTGTTTGTGCATGAGCTGGCCCACCTGCGGCGGGGAGACGTTCTGCTGCGCTGGATCCAGGGTCTGGCTCGAATGCTTCTCTTCTTCTGGCCGCCGGTGCGGTGGGCGTGCCGTGGCCTGGAGCGGGCGGCGGAACTCGCCTGCGATCAGTGGGCAGTCACCGTATCTCGCGTCGATCCTGAGATTTACGCGCGAGCTTTGCTGGACATTGCCCGCTGCCTGAAGGGGTCTCCTGCACCCTACCAGCATGCGGCGCTGACAAGATCAACCAGTATCCTGGAGGAACGATTCGCCATGCTACTTCACCCCCCAAGACGCTTGACTCCCGGTTTGAGTGCTTCCACCGTGGTTCTGCTCGGTCTCTGGGCCTGGTTCTCCCTGGCGGGAACAGCCGTCTATCCGGAGGGTGTCGCGGGCGGGCCCGAAACCGTCCAGAAGCAGGTCACCCTGCGGCTGCGAGGTCCGTCCGAGCACCTGCTCGTCCACGCCCGGCTTTTGCCGGAGGCGGATCTCGACGGCGACGATCTGCTGACCATCGAGGAGCTCCGTGCCTTCCAGGCTGCCCATCCCGACCTCCTGATCCTGCAGGTGGAGGAAGCGGATCAGGGAACCCAGGACATCTCCGTTGAGGTCCGCCGCTTCGGGCCCGCCGCTGATGCCGCCGAGGGCAGCGGGGTCGCAGTTGGAGCCGGCATTGGGATCGGGGAACAGTCGGCGGAGTGGTCGGCCGGAGCAGCTGAGGCCGCCGACATCCTCTTTTTGCATTCCGCAGAGGAAGCCACGGCAGGGGAAGATTCCCACATGACGTCCCGAGGGCTGCGCAAGGCCATCAGGGTCGCGGGACCGGTCGAGCTGCTGCGACGCCACCCTGAGGCCGATCTGGACGGGGATGGAAAACTGAACGGCGAAGAACTCCACCGGCTCTTCGAGCAACTCACCCCGGAGGCGCTGGCACCAGAGGCCGGTGAAGGTCCGGCCGCCGATTTCGTGGTGGAGATCGAGGCGGCGGGCGCATCCCCGGAAGAGGTGATTCGCTGGGAGTCGAAGGGGGAGGGCCCAGCCGGTGAAAAGAAGATTATGATCATCCGGCGGGTCCTCGAGCAGAAGCCGGCCGCCGCCGCGCCTGCTCCCCTGTCTCCGGAACAGCGCCGTCAGGAATTCCTCAGGACCCATCCGGAGGCGGACCAGGACGGTGACGGGGTGATTTCGGAGAAGGAAGCCGAAGCGCTGGCGGCCAAGGCGCGGAAGTCAGGAGGGGAGTAGGCTGGAGGCGGGAGGGGAGTCAGGAGTCGGGACACGGGAAACAGGAGGGAGCCACGCGCGGCGGCCTCCTGACTCCCGTTTCCTGACTCCCAACTCCTCTCCTGACTCCCGTTTCCCGACTCCTGACTCCTCTCCCGACTCCCGTTTCCCGACTCCTGACTCCTCTCCCGACTCCCTCCTCCCGCCTCCCGTCACTCGAACAGGCGCAGGTACTGGCGGTAACCCTCGGCCTCCAGCCGTTCCTTAGGTACGAACCGCAACGCAGCCGAATTGATGCAGTAGCGCAGCCCGGTGGGAGGCGGACCATCCTTGAAGACGTGACCCAGATGGGAGTTGGCGTGGCGGCTGCGCACCTCGGTCCGCCGCATGAAGTGGCTGCGGTCTTCCTTTTCCACAATGTTGGCCGGTTCCAGCGGACGGGTGAAGCTGGGCCAGCCGGTTCCCGAATCGAACTTGTCGCGGGAACTGAACAGCGGCTCGCCGCTGACGACGTCCACGTAGATCCCGTCCTTCTTGTTGTCCCAGTATCGATTCCGGAAGGGAGGTTCGGTGGCGTCCTCCTGGGTGACCCGGTATTCCAACTCCGTAAGCCGTTGTTTGAGCACATCTTTCGGCGGAACAGGTGCGGTCCAGAACGGATCCGCCTTCCGGACGGCGGTCTCGCCGCCGGCCGCCGGTTCACCGGTCAGGCTGCCGGCGAATTTCTTCCAATGCTTCTCGAGGAACGCATCACGCCCCGAGTTGAACCGGTACAGCCGATAGCGGATCGGATTGTTCCGGTAGTAGTCCTGGTGGTAGTCCTCGGCCTCGTAGAAGCCTGTAAAGGGCAGGATCTCGGTGGCGATGGGCTGTTTGAACAGACCCGACTCCGCAAGCTGCCGGCGCGACTCGAGGGCCACCCGGTGTTGTTCCTCGTCCACATAGAAAATGGCGGTGCGGTACTGCCGTCCCCGGTCGACAAACTGCCCGCCGGCGTCGGTGGGATCGATGTGTCTCCAGAAGGCATCCAGGATCTGTCCGTAGCTGATCCGGGCAGGGTCAAACACCACCTTCACCGCTTCCAGGTGGCCGGTCCGGCCGGAGGACACCTGTTTGTAGGTGGGGTTGGCCTCCTTTCCTCCCGCATAACCCGAGACCACCTCCAGGACTCCTTCCAGCTTCTCCAGATCGGCCTCCACACACCAGAAACAGCCGCCGGCCAGATACGCGGTCCGCGTCTCCTTGCCCCCGGGATCTCCCGGTTTGCCGGCCTCAGGGGAGGAGCCGGCCAGACACAGCATGGCCACCAACAGCGTCGGACCCGATCGTCTCTGCATGGCGATTCTCCGAGGTTTCCCAGGCACCGCCGCGGCGACGCCGTCGCCGCGGGATGGGTCGTGAGTTGACTGTCCCCAGTGTAACGGATCAGGGGAGGGAGATGGTGGAACCGGCTCCTGTTGAGGGCCTGCCGCCGGGGGATTCTTTCCCCGGCGGCAAGATCAATAACCCGCCGCCATACCGTCCTTGCGGGACTCGGAGGCTCCCCAATACACGTCCTGGGCCGCGTCGTAAAGGATGGCCTGGTAGCCGCCAAAACTCCCGACGTCGAAACGGACATCATGGCCCAACTGGATCAGGCCCCGCACCGACTCCGCGGGGATTCCGGTTTCCACCGCCACCGCCCCGCCGTCGCTCATGGCTACGCCCCCTGTCGGGTCGCTCGACCCGAAGTGCCGGAACCGGGGAGCGTCTCCCGCCTCCTGGATGGTCATGCCGAAGTCGATGATGTTGCAGAGGACCTGGACGTGTCCCTGGGGCTGCATGTCGCCGCCCATCACGCCGAAGCTCAGGTAGGGCCGACCGTCCCGGGTGACGAAGGCTGGAATGATGGTGTGGAAGGGACGCTTGCCGGGGGCGTAAGTGTTGAATCGGCCCTCTTCCAGTGCGAACAGGGCGCCCCGATTCTGCAGGCCGAAGCCGGTCCCGTCGGGAACCAGTCCGGACCCGAAGCCGTTGAAGTTGCTCTGGATGAGCGAAACCATGTTGCGGTCGGAGTCCGCCACCGTGAGATAGACCGTGTCACCCGTCTCGTGCAGCGGATCGCCGGCCGGATACGACTTGGCCGCCCGCTGGGGATTCAGCAGGGCACGGCGGGCCTCCGCATAGCGCTTCGAGATGAGTTCGGACACCGGAATCGGGCTGAAGGCCGGGTCGGCGTAGTAGCGGGCCCGGTCCTCGAAGGCCAGCTTCTTGGCTTCGATCAGATGGTGGAGGTAACGGGCCGAATTGTGCCCCATGGCCCGCAAATCGAATCCCTCGAGGATGTTCAGCATTTGCAGCACGGCGATTCCCTGTCCGTTGGGCGGCAGCTCCCAGACATCGAAACCGCGATAGTTGGTGCTGACGGGCTCAACCCAGTCCGAGTGATGCTCCGCCAGATCCTCGTAGCGCAGGTAGCAGCCCACCCGCCGGCAGTAGGCGTCAATGGTGCGGGCGATCTCGCCGCGATAGAAGACATCACGACCGCCCGCTGCAATCATCTCCAGCGTCCGGGCGAGGTCGGGGTTGCGGAAGATTTCTCCCGCCACCGGGGCTCTTCCCTGGGGAAGGAAGGTGGGTGCAAAGTTGGCACACTCCTTGGCCAGGACCTCGCCACTCTTCCAATAGTAGGCGATCACCGGAGGAACCGGTACTCCCTCACGGGCGTATTCGATGACCGGGCGCAGAATCTCCGCCATGGGCAGCCGGCCGAACCGCCGGTGCAGTTCAAACCAACCGTCGACGGCGCCCGGCACGCTTACCGGCAGCGGACCGCGGCTGGGAATCCGTTCCAGGCCCAGTTCGCGGAAGGTTTGCAGGGTCAGGCCACGGGGTGACCGGCCCGAGGCGTTCAGCCCGTACAGGCGGGCCTCGGACTGCTGCCAGACAATGGCGAAAAGGTCGCCGCCGAGGCCGCAACTGACGGGTTCCATCAGGGCGAGGGCGGCGTTGGCGCCGATCGCGGCATCGACGGCGCTGCCGCCGCGCTTGAGCAGATCGATGGCCACCTGAGTCGCCAGCGGGTGGCTGGTGGCCGCCATCCCGTGGCGGGCCATGACCTCAGATCGTGTGGTCCGGATTCCGCCGGTCAGTCGGTCTCCGGACTGCGCCGCCGCCTGGCTCATGAGCAGCACAGTGAGCATCGTCGCCAGCATTGTCAACCTCCGTCGCGGGAAGCGGGAAACGAGGTGTTCGAGGTTACGGGCATCGGTCTGACGGCTTGCGGCGTCAACCTTGCACCTCCCAACCCCTCCTGAACCTTTAAACCTTCGAACCTTTGAACCCTTGAACCTTTCAACCCTTGAACCTCCCCGCCTCAGTGATAGTGGGGGTGCAGATCGATCGCGCGCTGGTCCTGGAACAGCAGCTCCGCCACAAACTTCCGGGCGCCGCGACGGAACAGGGAACCCAGAAAAACCCCCGTCAGGACCGCCAGCGAGACGAGCTGCAGCGGGCCGGCTCCCTCCTGCATGGTGGGATCCAGGGCCCCCGCGCCACTGTCGGGAAATCCCCAGTTCACCACGAATCCCAGCACCATGGAGACCGCAATGATGGTGCCGCTGAACAGAAAAGCGACCCGCCGTCCGTGCAGGCGACCCAGCAAGCCGAAGGTGGAAACGTTGGTCGCCGGGCCGGTCAGCAGAAATGCCAGAGCCGCGCCCGGCGACAGCCCCCCCGCCAGCAGCACCGCCACCAGCGGCGTTGCTCCCGAGGCGCAGACGTATGCCGGCAACCCGATGAGAGTAAACAGCGGCACCTCCCAAACGTCGGGAAGACGGCGCAGCCATCCCGCCGTGAGAAACGGCTGTACCAGGGCCGCTACCGCGATCCCCAGCAGGATCCAGGGAGCCGTGTGGTCCACCACTTCCCCGAAGCCCACCTGAAAAGTCTTCCTCACCTTTTGGGCCAGAGGCACCACCACGCCTGCCCCTCGCTCCTCGGGCGGCGCCTCGCCGGCAGCACGGTCACAGATCCGGCCCACGATCAGACCAGCCAGCACCGCCACCACCGTCGCGCCCACCACCCGGATCGCCGCCATTTCCACCCCCAGCAGCGGAATCGACAAGATCACCGCGTCCAGACCCAGCTCCGGAGTGGCGATCAGAAAAGACATGGCGGCGGTAGCCGGCACTCCCTTGCGGATCAGGCTCTGGTACAGGGGCACCACGCCACACGAACACACCGGGAACGGCAAGCCTACGGCCATCCCCCGGATCGACTGCGAAAGCGCCGAACCACGGCGCATCCAGAGAATGGACGAATGGGGGAGGAAGGCGTGCAGCGCCCCTGCCATCAGGTACGCCAGCAGCAGCGCGGGCGCACTTTCCAGGGCCAGGGTCAGAAACACGCTCGGACTTCCTGCTGCGGTCCCCCCGCCATCGTGAGCCACATGCCCTGCCGCCACCAAGGCCAGCAACCCGACGCCCAGCAGCGCCCCCGCTCCTTCGTAGCGGTTTGCTCCCGCCGATACCTCCTTGCAGCCGCAGGGATCCTCCTTCAGGTGGGGCTGGTGGAAGACGACATGGACCAGTGAGCCCGCCACCAGCGCCTGAAACCATGCCAGGGCGGCCCCGGAAAGACCGTTGGTCAACCATTCACCGCCGAAATACCCGGCCACGGTGGCGGCGGACATTGCCCCCAGGGCGCTGAGCGCTACCCCAAGTCCGAAACTCGGCCGTAACAGCCACCAGATGGTCAACCCCACCGGAAGCTGATGCAGCACCACCGTCAGGGGCAGCAGCCGCCCCGCCGGACCCGAACCCAGCATTCCGGAAAGCGCCGTTCCGTCCAGGGCGGCATGGATCACCAGGCCGCAAAACCCCAAGGCCAACGCGACCACGTGCGTCCGCCGGGCCTGCCTGCGCGCGACAACCTCCAGAAAGGTCGGGCCGAAAAGTCCGACCACCGCGAAGATCAGCGTCGGCCAGCCTCCCTGCTCAAAGCTTTCCGGCAGCAGGATGAAGATCACCAGGCCGGTCATGGTCACGAAGATCAGACCGTCCATGAGAGACAGCATGGGCTCCCTGCGCCGGAGCAGACTGTAGAGCAGGGGACCGAGCAGCAGGATGAGCAGGCTGGCAACCAGAAAAAGCATGTTAGAGTCTGGGACCGAAACCAGGCGGCGTACACAGCGCCGGAGCGCCGGATTCAGATCAGCCTAAGATGATAACACCGAGACCGGAGGTTCCTGAGCGAACGTCGAACGGCCATGCACGGTTCCCCGAGGCTGGTTCCGTATCCGCCGGGCGAGCCGGAGGCCTCCACCCGAGAACCCCTCGGCCGGACGCGATCCACCACCTCCTTTGCGCGCTGCTCGGCGCGACGCTTTGGTCCTGCGGAACAGGTCCCGGTGACCCGGCCGCGCCTCCGCCCGGGGCTGCCGGCGACCTGCTTGCAGAGCGGGCCCATCAACTGGCGCAGCGGATCCTCATCCTGGACACCCACATCGACACCCCCATGCAACTCCAGCACCGCCCGCGGGACCTCACCGTTCCCGGCCCCGGGGAGTTCGACTATCCCAAGGCCCGTCAGGGAGGCCTGGATACGGCGTTCATGTCGATCTACGTCCCGGCTTCCTACCAGTCGGGAGGAGCCCGCGAGCTGGCCGACCGGCTGATCGACCTGGTGGAATCGTGGGAGCGGACATGGCCCGCCCAGTTCCGCATCGTGCGGAGTCCCGAGGAAGTGGAAGCCGCCTTCGGCTCCGGACGGATCGGTCTCGCCCTGGGGATCGAGAACGGCGCCGCCGTCGAAACGGATCTGAGTCTGCTGGGACACTTTCATCGCCGCGGCGTCGCCTACATCACCCTGACTCATTCCCGAGCCAACCAGATTTGCGATTCCTCCTACGACCCGGACCGACGATGGGGCGGACTGAGCCCCTTCGGCCGCCAAGTCGTGGCTGAAATGAATCGGCTGGGCATGATGGTGGATATTTCTCACGCCTCCGACCAGGCCGCCGCCCAGGCCATCGAGTTGTCCCGGGTGCCGGTCATCGCCTCCCATTCCTCTTCCCGCCGTTTCACCCCGGGTTGGGAGCGCAATCTGAGCGATGAGCTGGTGCGGCGGCTGGCGGCCCGGGGGGGAGTGGTGCAGGTCAACTTCGGCGGATCTTTTCTCGACGAGGCCTACCGCCAGACGTCCGAGCTGCGGCAGCGCCGGCTGACGGCCTGGCTGCGGGAAACCCGCATCCCCGAAGACGATCCCCGCACGCAGGACTACCGCCGGGAGCTGGAGCGCCGTTATCCCCGGCCGCCTCTGTCGGTCGCCGCGGTCGCCGACCACATCGACCATCTCGTGCGGATGGTCGGGGTGGAACACGTGGGTTTTGGATCGGATTTCGACGGCGTCGACGGAGAACTGCCGGAGGGTCTCAGCGATGTCTCCCAGTACCCCAACCTGTTGAGTGAGCTCTTGCGGCGGGGCTACTCGGAGGAGGAGATCGCAATGATGGCCTCCGGCAATCTGCTGCGGGTCTGGCGCGAGGTCAGGTCCGCTGCCGGGCACTAGCGGGCCTCCAGGAGCTGATTGCGGCTGGCTGCGGGGGGTGTAAAGGTCAACCCGCCAATGCGATTCCTGATGGTGGAGTGGGCGGGGCTACACGGCATTCCGGCCTGGCTGATCCCGGACTACTGGTTGATGCTGACTTTGGCGATCGTCACCTGCTGCCTTGTCACCCGGCGGCTGGCGGCACAGGTCGTCCCCGAAACTCCCACCGGGGACCTGCTGGTGGCGGGGATTCTGGGCCTGTTCCTCGGTTCGAAGCTCCTCTACGGATTCGAGTTCGGATTCCCGGCCGATTATCGCCGTCTGCTGCAGCCGGCCGGATTCTCTTTGTACGGCGGATTGGCCGGACTTCTGACCGCCTGGGCCCTCTGTCGCCGGCTGCGCCCTTGGCCGATGGCTGGATTTCTTGACTGTGCCGCTCCGGGACTGGCGGCAGGGCTGGTGCCGGGACGTCTCGGCTGCTTTCTGGCCGGCTGCAACGGCGGCGTGGTCTCCGGACTGCCGTGGGCGGTCCGATTTCCCCCGGGGACGTCGTCGTACAACCAACAGATTGAGCAAGGACTGCTGGAGCCCGGGTCGGAGCTGTCGTTGCCGGCTCACCCCACCCAGCTCTACGAGTCGTTTTTCGGCTTGGCGGCCTTCGTCCTGCTGCTCCGGCTGCTCCGAATTCGACGTTTCGGCGGCGAAGTGTTCCTGACGGGAATAATCTGGTACGCGGCGTTCCGGTTTGCTTCGGAGTGGCTGCGGGCGGACAATGGCCACTTCAGGTTTATGGATTGGTTCAGCTTCGCCCAGATAATCTCGCTGTCGGCGGCTGCCTGCGGGCTGTCTTTCTACGTGAGGTTGTCCCGCCGGGCGGTTGCTCTGCCGACCGGTTCGCCGGGCCGGGAGGGCGGGTGAATCGGCTCTGAAACGGCTGCGGACGGAGCGGTCGGCTAGACTGGTCAGATGAGTGGGCGGCTAATGGAGTGACGTTGCCTGGTTGGCCGAAGCCCGAAGGCTGGGGTGAAGGAATTCGGAGGGACAGGCGGCTTCCGCTGCTGGGCCTGCTGGTGGCGGGTTACGTCGCCGCCGCGGCGGCGGGTCACGCCGCCCGCATTCCCCCCGCCGAGATTTCGGCCGTGTGGCCGCCGGACGGCCTCGCGCTGGCTTTCCTGCTGCTCTGTGAGGTTGCCGTTTGGCCTTGGATCACGGCAGCGGTCTTCGTTTCCAGTCTCCTTTCCAACCTGCTGTTCGGCCACTGGCCGCAGCTCTGGGCGCTGCCGGCTGTGGCACTGGTCGATGCCCTGACTCCGCTGTTGGGTGCCCTCATCCTGCGCTGGTATCTGAGCGAGCGTCCCCAGATGAACCGCTTGCGGGAGGTCGTCTCACTGGCGGTGCTGGCGGGAGGAGTCGCTGCAGCACTGGGGGCGCTGGCGGGCGCTGGGATAGCGGCATGGTCCTACGGCGCCCCGTTCGGCTCCGCCTGGCGCATCTGGTGGATCTCGGGAAGCCTGGGAATGTTGGTGGTCACGCCCTCCATCCTCTCCTTCCGTACGTTGTTCCGACCGGAGGGATGGCGATTGAGCCGGCGGCGCGCCTGGGAGGGACTCGCCCTGCTGGTCGGCCTGCTGGCGGTCGGCCACCTGGTATTCTCTGCGGAACCCAGGGACAACGCCTTTCTTTCATCGATGCCGTACCTGCTGTTCCCGCTGCTGTTCTGGGCGGCCACCCGCTTCGGCCCCTGGGGAGCCGCTCTGGCTTCGCTGGTGGTTTCAACCACCGCGGTCACGTCGACGGTGGTCGGACAGGGCCCGTTCGCATTTCCCGACAGCCCCGTGGAAACCCACCTGCTTGCAGTCCAGGTCTTCCTCTTCTCCGGCTGCCTTTTCGCGCTGATGCTGGCGGCTGTGATGGAGGAAAGACGTGAGGTGGCGGAACGGCTGCTGGACAGCCGGGAAGAGTTGCGGACCCTGCTGGACAGCCTGGGTGACGGAGTAGTGGCAGTGTCCGGTGACGGGACTGTCTTGGCCGCCAACCACCAGGCAGTCCTGATCGCCGGCCGCACCGAGGCGGACATGTTGGGAAAACCGCTGCACGACGTGCTTCCCCTCGGCCGAGCTTCCGGTGCGACGCCGCTGCGTTGGCCAGTGGACGCGATCGTAGGACGCGGCGAACGCATCGACCTGCCCGAGGACTCGATTCTGCTGCTGCCAGGCCGACCGGCCATCGCGGCCCGCGCAGCGCCTTTGCGCAGCCAGTCCGGCGCTGGACGTGGTGCCGTCATCGTGTTCCGTGATGTAACGGAACAGCTCAGGCTGCAGGAGCAGCTGCGTCTGGCCCAGCGGATGGAATCGGTGGGCAGGCTGGCCGGAGGAATCGCCCATGATTTCAACAACATCCTGACCATCATCCTGGGCAACTGCGAGCTTCTGCTGTCGGAACTGGACCCGGGAAGCACGATCGCCGCCGGTGTACGGCAGATCCAGTCGGCGGGCGACAAGGCGGCCGGCCTGACCCGCCAGCTCCTTGCCTTCAGCCGCCGGCAGCTCGTGCAGCCCTGCACCGTCGAGATCAACCAGCTCGTGGGGACCGCCGAACCGATGCTGCGTCGGCTCCTGGGTGAGGACATTCTTCTGGAAACGGACCTGTCGGAGAACCCTCTCTACGTGGAAACCGACCAGGGCCAGCTCGAACAGATCCTGATGAACCTTTGCGTAAACGCGAGGGATGCCATGCCCACCGGCGGAACCCTCACCATTCGGACGCTGGCGGTGGCCGGGTCGTCGGGCAGCGGGACCTCGGAAGCGGCCTTCGCCTGCCTGGCCGTTGCCGATACCGGCCACGGAATACGTCCGGAAGTGCTGGCGCACATCTTCGAGCCGTTCTTTACCACCAAACCTGTCGGCAAGGGGACCGGGCTGGGGCTGGCGATCGTGTACGCCATCGCCACCCAGTGGGGAGGCGAGGTCAAGGTGAGAAGTGAGCCCGGCAAGGGCTCCGTTTTCGAGGTGCTGCTTCCGCTCAGCTTACGCCCGGAAACGTTCCGCCACGAGCCGGCGGCGCTCGGCAGCGGGGAGGGGGGAGGAAGGACGGTCCTGGTGGTCGAGGATGAGCCCGCAGTACGGTTCACGGTGAGCCGCCACCTGGAAGCCCTTGGTTACCGCACGCTGGAGGCGGGAGGACCCGGCGAGGGAATCGAACTGCTGCGACGGCACCATTCCGAAGTTGCGCTGGTCTTGGCGGATGTGGTGATGCCGGAAATGAGCGGCCGGGAGATGGTGGAAAGGATGCGCCGGGAGATCGGGGAGGTGCGGGTCCTCTACATGACCGGCTACACCGACGACGAGACAGTCTTGCGGGGCGTCAGCGCAGACGAGGTGGCGGTCATCCAGAAGCCGTTCGGCCGTCAGGAGCTGGGCCGCCGGGTGCGGGAGATCCTGGGGCCTCGCCGGGTCTGAACGGGAGCCAGGAGCCAGGAGTCAGGAGTCGGGAGTCGGGAGTCGGGAGTCGGGAGTCGGGAGTCAGGAGTCGGGAGTCAGGAGTCGGGAGTCAGGAGGCCGCCACGCGCGGCCTTCTCCCGACTCCTGTTTCCTGTCCCCCGACTCCCACGCCTGAAACTTACCGAACGAAATCTCGTCTGTTCATTAGAAACTCGTACCCTTGCGTTGGAGGTATGGATGGCATCACGACCGGTACTCCTCAGTTCGGAGGGACTCTTCCCGCAGAACAGGCGTCCAGATCGCGAACTCATCAATCTTGCCATGGGCATCCTGACGCAGGCGGTACGCGATCTGATCAGCCCTCAGAAGAAGGTCGAGAAAGACTGGAAGTCCTGGCAGGAGGACTCGGCGAGCTGGTTCAACTCCGACAAGAACCACGCGGGAAGCTTCCTCTGGGTCTGTGACGTCATCGGCGCCGATCCCAGGAAACTCAGGCTTTGGGTGCAGGAGCTCCAGCATCTGGACCGCAAGCAGAAGAAGGCGACCATCCTGAGCCTGATCCGGCTCACCTACCTGCGGAACGGTCCCACGGCTCCCCCCTCCGGCGAATCGGCGATGGAGGAGCGGGAAAGCGACTGACCTGACACGCCGAGGAATCCGGTGCGGTTGCGGCGCCGAATGCCTATAATCGCAGCCCATGCGCAAAGCGTGGAGTCCTGCGCTTGGGCTGCTGCTGGCGGCCTGCTCGCAGGACCTGCCTCTTCGTCTGACCGGCGACCCCTATGTCTGGTCGCCCCTGACCCTAACCCTGTCCGGTCCCCCGTCCGCAGAAGACGGTGTCCCGAACCCATTCCTGGACTATCGCCTCGACATCTCCTTCACCCACGAAGACGGCACCCGGCTGGTGGTCCCCGGATATTACTGCGCCGACGGTCGGGCCGGTGACTCCGGCGCCAGCTCCGGCGACTGCTGGCGGGTCCACTTCCTGCCCCCGAAACCGGGCACGTGGGCCCTGAGGGTGACCTTCCGGACCGGCACCCGGGTGGCGGTCGCGCCGGATGCAATGTCCGGGAGCCCGCTTCCCGGTGACGGAGTGGAAGCCACCCTCAGGATCTTCGAGCCCCCGGCCGACCGGCCGCGCCCCCGCGGAAAACTGCGGGCGTCAGGATCCCGGTACCTGCAGTTTTCCGGCGACGGATCCTGGTTCCTGAAAGGGGGAACGGACAGCCCTGAGAATTTCCTTGCCTACGCTGAATTCGACGGAGCGGAACAGACGGTAACCGGTGAGAGCCGTCCCGGCGAGGCGCAACGCGGGCCCCGCCATCGCTACGAACCCCACCTCAGGGACTGGCGGCTGGGCGACATCACCTGGGGGCAGGGTCGCGGACGAAGCATCATCGGCGCCCTCAACTACCTGGCTGCACAGGGGGTCAACTCGGTGTACATGATCACCATGAACCTCTACGGCGACGGTGACGACGTCTGGCCCTACACCTCTCCCCGCGAGCGCTACCGTTTCGACTGTTCCAAGCTCGACCAGTGGGAAAAGGTCTTCCGGCACATGGATCGGCTGGGCATCATGCAGCATGTCGTCCTCACCGAGGCTGAGAACGAGAGCCTGTTCGAGGTTGAGGAAGGAGGCTCCTTCGCCGATTCCCGCCGGTTGTACTACCGCGAGCTGGTGGCCCGTTTCAGTCACCACCCCGCCCTGGTGTGGAACCTGGGTGAGGAAAACGGCGGCAACGACGGCGACTGGAATTCCGGCTCGCCACAACGGCGGGCCAACACCGACCAGCAGCGCAAGCTCTTTGCCGCTTACCTCCGGGAACTGGATCCTTACGACAGCCCCATCGTCGTCCATACCCATCCTGAGGACCACGCGCGCATTTACACGCCGCTCCTGGGCCTGGATACGCTTGACGGGGTCTCGCTCCAGATCGCCGACCGGCGCAACGTTTACCGCGACACGGTGGAGTGGGTCCGCAGGTCCGGGGAGGCGGGACGGCAATGGTTTGTCGCCCTGGATGAGATCGGCCCCGCCGATGAAGGGGTTGCCCCGGACAGTGTCGATCCCGAGCATGACGAGGTCCGCCGGTATGCCCTCTGGGGCAACCTGATGGCCGGCGGAGCCGGATGCGAGTGGTATTTCGGCTACCGTCATCCGCACAACGACCTGGGGCTGGAAGACTTCCGGAGCCGTCACCACCTGTGGAGGCAGACTGCGGTGGCTCTCGGGTTCTTCCGCCAACACCTTCCCTTCTGGCGGATGGAGCCCGCTCCGGAGCGGGTCGACGATCCCGAACAGTGGTGCCTGGCCGATGGCGACCGCCTGCTGGTGCTGTACGTCCCGCCGGGGCGGAAGGCCGCCGTGCGGCTGGGCGACGGAGAGTACTCCATCCGATGGTTCGACCCCCGCAACGGCGGAGAGCTGCAGCCGGGTTCCGTTCCTTCCGCCGCCGGTCCGGGCCTGACCGGACTGGGAGAACCTCCGGACGCACCCGACCGGGACTGGGTCATCCTTCTGGAGCAACGGTAAACCGACGCCGGATCCGCACAACCCGACCGGGTCCTTCGTGCAATCCGAGAGATCCGGGCGAACCGGGCGATCCCGAGTGGGCTCAGCCCACCAGCTATTCGCTCACCTTGAGCGCAGGAAAACGGAACACCGTCGTGTCGGGCTCCCGCCACGCATCGCCTGGCAGACCCGCCTTCCGGCAGGTCTGCTCCAGGAAGGTGAAGCGGTCCCAGCCCCGTTCCGTCGCCACCTGAGGCAACAGGAGCCCTCGCGAGCCTCCCCGTTCCACCACCAGCCCGTCCCGGCCCAACACCAGGTCTTCGACCCGGGTCAACAGGCGGAAAGTCCCAAGGATCGAGATCTCCAGCTTGAGGGCGGGCAGTTCCGACTCGCTGACCGGCTCGAAACGCCGGTCATACAGGGCCGCGTTGACCGCCGACTTGGCCACCGCCTCACCCAGCGGCTCCCGGGCGACGACACTGCCCACACAACCCCGCAGGAGTTCTCCGTGGCGCAGGGTCACAAACACCGCCGCGGCCCGCCGCAAACCGGCCGAGTACACCGGTTTCCAGTCTTCATGTCGCAGCGCCGCCTGGATCGCCCGTCGGGCGATCCCCATCAGCTCGCGTCGCTCGGCTTCGGTCGGGGCTTCCGGAAGTTGGTCCCCCTCCGAAGGCAGAAACACCGCCGACAGATAACCCACGACGCCGTCCCGCTGATGGGGAGGGACATCGCCCGAGGTGGCGTAGCCGGCTATCACGGCCCGGTCCGCCCCCCTCAAGGACGCCGCCATCATTGCGGTCAGCATCGGACCCGAACCGCAGGCTTCACACATTCCTGCGTCCAGGTACTGATGCAGGCCGTAGTAGTCGCATCGGCTGACCGCCTCCACGACCCAGCGGTCAAGTTCCCGAGCCTTGGCGTCCGGATGGTAGTGCGACAAATCCGAGCTGGCGACCACCAGCGTCTGGTCGTCGGCCTCCGCCGCCAGCGCCACGGCTAGGCGCCGGCAGTCCTGGAAGTCGTGCCCCCCCAGCACGATCGGCAACAGTTGGAACGACCCTAACACGCGCTGCAGGAATGGGAGCTGGACCTCCAGCGAATGCTCGCCCCGCCGGCCAAACTGGACCCGGTGCCCCATCTCGCCGACCCGCAGGCTCGGCTCCCGCCCTACCAGCCGCTCCCGCAGTTCGGCATCCACAGGGATAGGCCCCAGCGGCGTCCGGTACTCGCTGCCGGAGAAAAGCGACGCCCCACGAAAGGCTTCGAAATGCGACGGGCAGATGACCACGACCCGCCGGATGTCCCAGCCGCGAAGCGCCGCATAGGCCCGGGCCGCAACCTGGCCGGAATAGACATAGCCGGCATGGGGGGCGATCAATGCCCGGGGCTGCCGTTCCGCCGCCTCACCGGCGGCCTCCAGCATGCGGTCCACCTGCTTCGCCAAGGTGTCCGGATCCTCGGGGTAGAACAGGCCGGCCACCGCAGGCGGCCTCGAGACGCCATGTCCGCTGTGCAGGGTGGTGGTATCCATTTGCGGATCCCTTCCCCGACGGTCGGCCGACCGGGCGGCTCCCGCCGGACGCCGTCGGTCTGGACTACAGGGTCTATGTTAACCCCTCCGCCCCAGGGGAGTGGAGGGACAGCCGTCCGGATCCGGAGGCTCCTGGCTCCGCGTCTTCCCCCAAAGTACACTGGCCGATGGAGACGAAAGCATGAGAAGCCTTGCAGCCCTTATTGTTCTCGCCTGGATGGGTCTGTCCTCTCCGGGGACGGCGGCCACCCGGATCCTCGTCGTCACCGACGCCGAAGGTGTGGCAGGAATCTGCCGCCAGGAACTGACCGAACCCGACTCGTCCGAGCTGCGTGCTCTCCTGACCGGCGAGGTCAACGCCGCGGTCCGCGGATTTCTGGCGGGCGGGGCCGATGAAGTCGTCGTCTGGGACGGACATGACGGCAGCCGAACCCTCTCAGCCCTTACCATCGACTCGCGGGCCCGACTCGTCCATGGATCCATCGGACCTACCATGCTCATGGACCGCGGTTTTTCCGCAGTCGCCATGGTGGGACAGCACGCCCGGGCCGACCGTTCCCCTGCCGTCATGGCTCACAGCTACAGCTCTCTGGGAATTCAGAAAATGTGGCTCAATCAGCGGGAGGTCGGAGAGATCGAGATGATTGCGGCGGTGGCGGGACACCACGGAATCCCGGTGATCTTCCTGGCCGGTGACCAGGCCGCGGTGGAGGATCTCTTGGCCGTGGTTCCGGAGGCGGAAACCGTGGCGGTCAAGGAAGCCCTGGGCTATTACGCGTGCAGTTCCCTGTCGGCGGCGGCGGCTCGGTCGGCGATCGAGGAGGGGGCACGGCGGGCCCTGACCAAGATGGGGGCCGTCAGACCCTTCCAAGTGAGCGGCCCGGTGGTGCTGGAGGTGGAGTACTCCACGCGCAGCACACCTTCACCGCTGGAGTCACTCCCGGACGGAGTCGAGCGGGTTGCCGCCCGAACCCTGCGCTTCCACGGCCGGGACGTGGTACAGGCGTGGGGCCGATATCTTGCCCGCTGATCCAGCCCGCCCCAGCGCCCAGCCGGACAAGCAGGTCAGACCACGGGCTCCAGGCGCCCGTCATGCATCCGGCTTTGCCGGTGGCATACAGCCGCCAGCTCGGGGTTGTGGGTGACGATCACCGAGGTCAGCCGGTATCGCACGTGGACTTCCATCAGCAGCCGGTGGACGGCCTGGGCGGTGCGTGCGTCCAAATTGCCGGTGGGCTCGTCAGCCAGCAGGAGTCGGGGTTGCCCCACCAGAGCCCGTGCCAACGCCACCCTCTGTTGCTCTCCCCCGGAGAGCTCTCCCGGCTGGTGATGGGCCCGTGCCTCCAGGCCCATCTCCGCCAGCAGTGCCCGGGCCCGCTCCCGCGCTTCCTTCATGCCGGCACGGCGGAGCAGGAGTGGGAACATGACATTCTCGAGGGCCGTGAACTCCGGCAGCAGGTGGTGAAACTGAAAGACGAAGCCCACGGTACGGTTGCGGAACGCCGCCAGCTCGTTGCCGGACAGATCCCAGATCCGCTCGCCTCCCACCACGATCTCCCCGGAGTCCGGCGACTCCATCCCTCCCACCAGATGCAGAAAAGTGCTCTTTCCGGAGCCGCTTTCGCCGGTGACGGCCAGCATGACTCCCGCCTCCAGCTCAAGGGACAGGTCACGGATCACCTCCAGCCGGCTGTCGCCGGACGGGAACGACTTGTAAAGGGATCGCACGCTCAAGAAGCTATTCATAGCGGAGCGCCTCCACCGGACGCAGCCGCGCCACCGCCCGTGCCGGGTAGATGGTGGCCACCAGGCTGATCAGCAGCGCCACCGCCGAGACCGCAGCCAGATCCCCCCACGTCCAGTGGAAGGGCACGTAGGGGATCGAGTAGACCTGCGGCTCCAGGCTGATGACGCGGTAGGCGTCCAGGTACCAGGCGCCGGCCACACCCAGTACATCGCCGATCAGGATGCCCAGCACTCCGACGATCAATCCCTGCAAGATGAACACCCGGGTGAGGGTCCGGGGGGTCCCGCCCATGGCGGTGATGATGGCGATGTCCCGACTTTTCTCCATGACCATCAGGGTCAGGGTGCTGACGATATTGAGGGAAGCCACCAGCACAATCAGGCCGATGGCCACGAACATGGCCAGTTTCTCCAGACGCAGAGCCGAGAACAGGGGGCGGTTGAGTTCAATCCAGGTGGTGGTCGAGTAGGACTCTCCGGCGCACTCCCCCACCAGTCGGGCGACCTCCGGAGCCCGGTACAGATCCCGGATCCGGAACTCGACCGAGGAGACCTGGTCGCCGGCAAGCCCGAAGAACTCCTGCGCCGCGGCGAGGGGAACCAGAGCCCAGTTCGCATCATAGTCCCAGAGGCCGGACTCGAACACCGCCACCACCCGGAAGTTGCGGATGCGCGGCATCTGGCCCAGCGGCGACAGCTCACCCTTCAAACCCAGGCCCCGTATGGTTTCCCCCGGCGAGACAACGAGGGCGTCGGCGAGGTCTTTGCCCAACACGATCGGAGCGGGAACCGGGCCGGCCGCAAAATCCTGCAGACTGCCCTCGCGGACGGCGGGCACCACTTCCTGGACCGAGGCCGGATCCACACCTTTCATCACCACCGGGTGGTCGTGACGCCCGCTCTGCAACAGCGCCTGTCCGTAGACGACGGGCATCACGCTGACCACCTCCGGCAGGCCGGAACAGGCCAGCAGGATCCGGCGGAAATCACGGACCCCTCCCGGACCCACCAGATTCACATGGGAGGTTGCGCCCAGAATCCGGCGCTGGAACTCATTCTGGAAACCCGTGCTCAGCGCCAAAGCGATGATCAGCGCCGCCACCCCGGCGGACACCCCCAGCACCGAGATCAGGGTCACGACCGATACCAGGGTCTGCTTCCGACGGGCCCGCAGGTAGCGGATCGCCACAAACAGCTCGAATTGCACCGGGATGCAAGGGTACCCTACCTCCCTCCCCCAAGTACATGATGGGACGGGACGCCGGCTACTCCTCCGCCGGCACCGGCCGCAGATGGGGGAACAGGATGACCTCCCGGATCGACGGCGAGTTGGTGAGGACCATGGTCAGGCGGTCAATGCCGATCCCTTCGCCGGCGGTGGGGGGCATCCCGTAGCGCAGGGCCCGGACGTAGTCGTGATCCATGGCGTGAGCTTCCTGGTCCCCCTTTTCCCGCTGTTGGAGCTGTTCCAGGAAACGGGTTTTCTGTTCCTCGGGGTCGTTGAGCTCGCTGTAGGCGTTAGCCAGTTCGAGTCCACCCGCGAACAGCTCAAAACGCTCCACGAAGCGGGGATCCGCATCCTTCCGCTTGGACAGGGGGGAGAGCTCCACCGGGAAGTCGTAGATGAAGGTGGGCTGGATCAGACGCTCCTCGACCACCGTCTCGAACAGCAATCCCAGGAGTCTGCCCCAGCTTTCTTCCCCGGCCGTCTCGATTCCCGCGCGGGCCAGCAGGGCGGCCAGGCTTTCCCGGGAATTGAGATCGCCTTCCGCCGGCGGGTCACCGTGGTGCCAATGCCGCAGGATGGCTTCCACCATGGTCATCCGCGTGAAGGTGCTGAAATCGATGCGGTGATCCCGGAACTCGCAGACCAGGCTCCCGTTGACCACCTGCACCACCTGGCGCACCAGCTCTTCAGTGAGATCCATCAGGTCGCGGTAATCGCTGTACGCCTGGTAGAACTCCAGCATCGTGAATTCCGGGTTATGTTGGGTGGAAATGCCTTCGTTTCGGAAGTTCCGGTTGATTTCAAAAACCCGGTCGAATCCGCCCACCACCAGCCGTTTCAGATAGAGCTCGGGAGCGATCCTCAGGTACAGCGGGATACCCAGGGCTTCGTGGAAGGTGCGAAACGGCCGGGCAGTGGCCCCACCCGCTATCGGCTGCATCATCGGGGTCTCCACCTCCAGATACCCCCGCGATTCCAGGAAGCGTCGGATTTCCGAAATAATCCGACTGCGCTTGACGAAAATCTCCCGGACATCGGGCCCCGCGATCAGGTCCAGGTACCGTTGTCGATACCGGGTCTCGACGTCCGACAGACCATGCCACTTTTCCGGCAACGGCAGCAGAGCCTTCGCAAGGAAGGTCAAACTGTCCACAAAGACGGTGAGCTCGCCGGTACGCGTGCGGGCCATGACGCCTTCCACGCCGATGATGTCCCCCAGATCCAGCAGCCCATAAAGCCGGTAGCCGTCGGGCCCGACGCGATCTTCACGGACGTAGATCTGAAGCTTGCGCCCATCCCCGAGCAGGTGGCCGAAGGAGGCTTTGCCGTGACCGCGGATGGCCACCAGACGACCCGCCACCCGGACCCGCAGCTGCATCTGCTCCAGTTCCTCAGCAGTACTGGCCCCGCACTGCTGGATCAGCTCCGGGATGGTATGCGTCCACTCGAACCTGTGAGGATACGGGTCGTATCCCAGCTTCTGGATTTCCGCCAGTTTGGCGTAGCGCTGCTGAATGTGATCCCTGGTCGTAGTCATTGGGCTTCCAGTTCTGCGAGGACGGCGTCCAGCACTCCATTGACGAATTCCGCCGACCGATCATCGCTGCCGTAGGTGCGGGCGATCTCCACTGCCTCGTCGACGATCACCGCGCGGGGGGAAACCCCGGCCAGGTATTCCGCTACCGCGGTCCTCAGGATGTTGCGGTCCACCGGGTTCAGGCGGTCCAAGCGCCAGTTCCGGGAGAACCGGGCGAGGCGTTCGTCGATGGAGGCCCGCTCGGCGTTGGCGGTCCGGAAAAGCAGCGTGGCAAACTCCCGCACTTCCTCGGAGGCCCGATGGCAGCGCCAGAACAGCTCTTCCACTTCCGACGGCGAAGCGCCGCCCATCTCCTCCTGAAACAGCATCTGCATGGCCAGCTCGCGGCCCCGGCGTCGACTCAACGCGGCTCCAGCTTGCGGAAGAGGTTCGCCATCTCGATGGCGGCCTGGACGGCGTCACTGCCTTTATTGCCGCTCTTGATACCACTGCGGTTCAGAGCCTGCTCGACTGTCTCCGTGGTCAGGACGCCGTAGACCACCGGCAGGCCGGTGCGCAGTGCCACCTCGCCGATCCCCCGGGTCACCTCCGCCGAGAGGTAGTCGAAATGGGGAGTCTCACCCCGGATCAGGCAACCCAGGCACACGATGGCGTCGAAGTTCCCGCTTTGGGCCACCCGCAGGGCGGTCATCGGGATTTCGAAACTGCCCGGCACTCGGACCACGGTGAACGATCCTTCGTCACCGCCGCTGCGTAGGAAAGTGTCTCTGGCACCCTGCAGCAGGCGCTCCGTGATGGCACTGTTGAAGCGGCTCACCACCACCGCCAGACGTAATCCACCAGCCGTCAGCTCACCTGTGATTTCGTTCATCCGCACCCCCTTCCTGCCGCGCAAACCGCGGCGGGCGTTTCTCCAGAAACGCCGCCAGCCCCTCCCGGGCGTCGGCGGAAGCGAAACTCAGTCCGAACAGCGCCGCCTCCAGGGCCAGTGCCTCGCCCTGGGGCATCTCGGCACCGCGCCGCACCGCCTCAAGAGCATACCGGACGGCCACCGGACTCTGCTCCAGGATTCGGCCTGCCAAAGCCCGGCAGGTGGGCAGCAACTCCTGGTCCTCTACGACGCGGTTGACCAATCCGATCCGCCAAGCCTCTTCCGCCGGAATCATCTCGCCGGTGAGCAGCAATTCCAGCGCGGAGGCCCGGCCCACCAGGCGAGCCAGCCGCACGGTTCCGCCGAATCCGGGGATCAAACCCAACTTCACCTCAGGCTGCCCGAAGCGCGCCGACCGCGCCGCCACCCGCACGTGGCAGGCCAACGCCAGTTCGCATCCGCCGCCCAGACAGAACCCGTTGACGGCGGCGATCACCGGCTTGGACAGGGTTTCCAGCCAGTCGCAAACCCGTTGACCGTGACGGGAAAAATCCAGTGCCGTCACCGGATCCATCCCCAGCATCGCCGCGATGTCGGCGCCTGCCACAAAGCTCCGGCTGCCGGCGCCGGTGAGAATCATCGCCCCCACTGCGGGATCAGACTCGATCTCCCCCAGAACGCCGAGCAGCTCGTCCAGAACCTGGGTGTTGAGCGCGTTCAGCGCCGACGGCCGGTCGATGGTCACCACCGCCAGGCGACCCTCTCTTTCGGTTCGGACTGCGGGTTGTTCCGTCATCCCTTCCCGTCCTTCTACTCAGCGTGTCGGATAGTCGTAGAAACCGCTGCCGGACTTGCGGCCCAGCCGGCCGGACCATACCAGGCGCCGGAGCCGCGGCGGGGCCTTCATGCGACTCTCCCCGGACTCCTCGTAGAGGACGTCGGCAATCTCCACGATCGTGTCGAGGCCGATGAAATCCATCAGTTCGAAGGGGCCCATGGGATGGCCACAGCCCAGCTTCATCGCCTGATCCAAGTCCTGGGGGGAGCCGGCACCCTCGAGCGCCCGCACGGCGTCCAGCAGGTACGGGATCAGCAGCCGGTTGACCAGGAAACCCGCCCGATCCGGACTGCGCACCGGAGTCTTCCCCAAAGCCACGGCAAACGTCATCAAATCGTCCAGCAGCTCCGGCTCAGTGAGGGGAGTGGCCACCACCTCCACCAGTCTCATGACCGGCACCGGATTGAAAAAATGCAGGCCGGCGAAGCGGTGGGGGCGGCTGTAGTGCTTCATCAGACGCGTCACCGGCAGGGAGGAGGTATTGGTCACCACCGCGGTCCCGGCCCCGCAGATCCCGCTGAGCCGGGACAGGATCGCCGCTTTCGCTTCCTCGCGTTCCGGCACCGCCTCGATGACCAGCTCGCAGGAGGCGAGCCGCTGCAAATCGGAAGTAACCTCCAGCCTGGCAAACGCGGACTCAGCGGACTCCGCCGTCAGCTTCCCACGTTCCACCGCTTTGTCGAAACCGCGACGCACCGTCTGCCGGGCCCGTTCGGCCAGCTCGTCGTCCGCCTCCACTCCCACACCGCTCATGCCTGCCTGCAGGACCACCTGGAGAATGCCAGAGCCCATCTGACCGCAGCCCACCACGCCCACCAGTCTGAACTCCATGTCGTGCTCCTAGACGACTCCCGCGACCAGCCCCGGCGGCTGTCCCCGGAAGTGTGATTGCAGGTAGTTGTGGATCTCGTCCACTCCACCCAGCCGCACCAGTTCGGCGAGCCGGGCCCGCAGCTCGCCGGCATCCAGCTCGCTTACCAGCTCGCGGAGGGCAGGAATGGCGAGGGCGTTCAGGGACAGGCGGCGATAACCGAGGCCGATGAGGATCTGGGCATGCAGGGGGTGGGCGGCCATCTCGCCGCAGACATAAACCGGCCGACTGGACTGGCCGGCCACCTCCACCACCCGCTGCAGGGTCCGCAGCACTGCCGGGTGGAGGGGATTATAAAGATGGGCGATCTGGTGGTTGAACCGTCCGGCCGCCAGGGTGTACTGGATCAGGTCGTTGGTGCCCACCGAGAGAAAATCGACTTCCGGGGCAATGGCGTCCAGGGTGAGCACCGAAGCCGGAACCTCCAGCAGCACTCCCAGCGGCGTCGGCCCGCGGTCGGAGATCCCCACCTCCCGCTCGATTTCGCGCAACAGCTTCCGGACTTCCACCACCTCGTCCACGCTGGTCACCATCGGCAGAACCACTCGGAGGTCTCCGCAGCGGCGGGCCCGGACAATGGCCCGGAGCTGGGCCTTGAGATCCCGAGGCCGCGTCAGGCTGAGCCGGATCCCCCGCATTCCAAGGGCGGCACCCTCTCCCGCGTCCGGCTGGAGACCCCGTTCGGAGAGGTCCAGGGTACGGATCACCACCGGACACCGGCAGGCGTCTTCCGCCACGGCACGGTACACTTCGTAGTGCTCCTCCTCATCCACCGTCGTGGAACCTCGCCGCAGGCAGATGAACTCGGTCCGAAACAGTCCGATTCCTTCGGCGCCCAGTTTGAGCGAAGCGCGGACCTCATGGCGGAATTCCGTGTTGGCATACAGGTGGATGCGCTCCCCGTCAGCGGTCAAGCACGGTCCCGAAGCGAGGCTTGCCCGCGGGGGAGTCTGGCGCTCCCTGGACGCGGTTCGCCCGGATCCCGCCCAAACCTGGGACGGGACTCCCAACTCCACCAGGCCCGTCGAACCATCGATGTGGACGACCTCCCCGCTGTCGATCCGAACCTGAACGTCCTCGATGCCGCCCACCACGGGAATGCCGATGGATCTGGCCACAATCACCACGTGCGAAGTTTCCCCGCCGCGGGTCATGACCAGCCCCCGGATGCGTTCGAGGGGAAAGCGGGCCAGGACCGAGAGGCCGATTTCCGGTGCCACCAGAATCAGGTCTTCGGAGGTCTCCACATGCCCTTCCGGCGCACTCTCGGACAGGTAGCTGAAGATGCGTCCTATTACCTCCTCGAAGTCGAGGGCACGCTCGCGGAAGAAGTCGTCACGCAGGGAACGATAGGCCGCCAGATAGCGGTCGGCGACGTGGCGCAGTGCCCGTTCGGGGCTGTCCAGGCGCCGGATGCGGGCCTCGATCTCATCCATCAGGACCCGGTCCTCCAGCATGAGAAGGTGGGCTTCAACGATGTAGGAATGCTCCTTGCCGACCAGCGCTTCGAAGCGGCGGGTGTCTGACGCGTACTGCTCCCTCGCCCGCGCCACTGCCTCCCGGAAGCGGTGCAGCTCGGCATCCACGTCGTGCTCACTGATCCGGAGCCGGTAGAAAGCGGGGTAACAGGGTTCAACCCGGTAGGCAAAGCCCCAGCCTTCTCCGGGGGAGAGGGGTTTCCCCTGCAACTGTTCCGGTCGAGTCCGTTCACTCACCGCTCTTCACCAAACCCGCGCTGAAAGAATCCGGTCAAGGCCGCAGCCGCCTCCGCCTCGTCGGCGCCGTCAACTGTCAGGTAGAGGGTTGTTCCCTTGCGCGCCGCCAACAGCAGGAGGCCCAGGATGCTCCGGGCGTCAACTCCGGGGTCACTTTCCTGGCGGGCGACCCTGACCCGGGACTGGAAGCTGGAAACCAGACGCACCAGGCGTACCGCCGCCCTGGCGTGCAAGCCGAGCTCGTTCTCCACCGCCACCGCCGTCCGGATCATTCGCCCAGTACTTCGCCCGCCACCGAAATGTGTTTGCGTCCCTGGTCCCGTACCTTGCGGGCGTGGTCGGCCAGGGAGTCGGTCGCGGCCTGGTTGGCCATCTTGATGACCATGGGCAGGTTCACGCCGGTGACGATCTCCACACGATCCTTCTCCAGCAGCGGCATGGCCAGGTTCGAGGGAGAGCCGCCGAACATGTCGGTCAGGACAATCACTCCCCGCCCGGACTCGACTGCTTTCACAGCTTCCTGGATCCGTTTTCTGGACTCTGCGGCATCGTCGTTCCAACCGATGGAGACAAAGGTCAGGTGGGGCAGATCCCCGACGATGCGACGGGCCGCCTCCAGCAGCTCCTCACCCAGTCTCCCATGCGTTACCAGCACTCCACCGATCACGGTTTCCTCCCCCACCGGGAAGGCTCACGCCCACCCCAATCCCTCGACACCTCCGAAGCCTTGAACCCTTAAACCCTTGAACCCTTGAAATCTCACGCCCGCCCCCTCAGTCCAACAGGATGTCCCGATGGACGACTTTGACCTCGATCCCCTGCTGTGAGAGGCGTTCCGCCAGACGACGGACGATGTAAACCGACCGGTGCCTGCCCCCGGTACAACCGATGCCGACGGTGCAATAGCTCTTGCCCTCCCGGGCATACCGCGGGAGCAGGTATTCTAGCATCCCAGCGATGCGCTCCAGGATTTCCGCCGTCTCGGGTATCCGCTCCATGAAGTCTTCGATCTCCCGGTCTTCGCCGCTCTTGGGCCGCAATGCCGGGTCGAAGTAGGGATTGGGCAGGAAACGCACGTCGAAGACCAGATCGGAGTTGAAGGGGAGGCCCCGCTTGAAACCGAAGCTGATCAGGGTGAGCACCGGCCCGGCGGAGGAATGTTCCCCCTGGAACTGCTGGTAGATCAGTCGTCTCAGGTCATGGCTGGACAGCTCGGTGGTGTCGATCACCATATCGGCCATTTCCCGAATGTCCGCCATCGCTTCGCGCTCCCGCCGGAAACCCTCCAGCAGCGTCGCGTCACGGGCCAGCGGATGCACGCGTCGGGTCTCGGAGTAGCGCTGGGCCAGCACCCGGTCGGAGGCGTCGAAGAACAGCACCTGGGAGTCGAACGGCAACTGCTTGATCCGGCGGAAGAGCTGCTTGAGATCGTCCGCCGACTCACCCAGCCGGGCGTCGACGGTCACTGCCAGGCGATCGATCTTGCCGCCGGAGGCCAGGGTCATTTCCACCAGGCGCGGCACCAGGGCGGTGGGCAGGTTGTCGACGCAGAAGTAACCCAAGTCCTCGAAGGCCTTGAAAGCGGTCCGTTTGCCGGAGCCGCTCATCCCGGTGATGATCACCATCTGCCGGTGCCGGGCCGGCTGCTCAGTCGACATCGTCGTTACCCGCCAGCCGGCGCTCCAGCTCGTCGAAGAACCCGCCGTCCGGTCGATACCCCTGTTTGCGCAACAGGTGGATTCGAACCGCTACTTCCACCAGCGTCGCCACGTTCCGTCCGGAGGCCACCGGGAGCGTCACCATCGGGACCGATCCGTCCAGCAGTTCGAAGTGGCGGCCGGTTATCCCCAGTGGGTCCTGGGCCGGCTGTCCCCGCCACTCTACCAGCTCCACCACCAGATCCACCTCTTTCTGGCTGCTCACCGAGGAGATTCCGAACAACTCGCGGATGTTGATGATTCCAAGTCCCCGAACTTCCATGTGGAACTTCAGATGTTCGGGACCGGAACCCACCAGCCGGTCGAGTCCGAGTCGGCGGATCACCACCAGATCGTCACTCACCAGCCGGTGCCCCCGCAGCACCAGCTCCAGCGCACACTCGCTTTTCCCGATCCCGGAATCCCCCAGAATCAGCACCCCCATGCCGAAAACCTCCATCAGGACACCGTGGATGGTGGTGGAGGGAGCCAAACATTCCTCAAGGTATTCGGTGACCTCGTCAATGGCCCGGGAACTGATGACCGGGGTGAGCAGCATGGGCACCGCGTGTTCCCGGGCGGCGCGCACCATTTCCGCAGGAGGCTCGAAGCCCCCCGTGACCACGATGCCGCAGATCCGGTGCTGAAACAGTCCGGCCAGGGTCGCCGCAAGCTGATCCGGCGCCACCCGGTTCAGAAAGTTCGCTTCGGTGCGGCCGATTACCTGGATCCGGCCGGCGTGCAGGTAATCAAAGTAGCCGGCCAGCGCCAGACCGAGCTTCTGGATCCGGGGTGAAGTAATCCGATTGTCGAGCCCGTTGGCTCCTCCGGTGAGACGCAATTCGAGCGATCGGGCCTTGTCCTCGTAAAGCTGGCGAATGGTGCGGAACGGCTCGGCCGTGGCCATCAAGCTCCTCCCGGGACTGCAACTGGCGGGCGGACTCCTTCACTGCAGAAGGCTCATCTTGCGTTCCCGGGAGCCCGCGATATGCATCTGGTCCCGGTACTTCGCCACTGTCCGGCGGGTAATCTGGATACCGTCCCGGCTGAGCAGTTTGGCGATTTTCTGGTCCGACAGAGGGCGCGCAGAGTCTTCCGCCTCGATGATCTTCTTGATCTTTTCCTTGACGTGGACCGAGGAGACATTCTCCCCGTCTGCACCCTCCACCCCCACAGTGAAAAAGCGGCGCAATTCAATCACGCCCTGCGGCGTGTAGGCGTACTTGTTGGCGACCACCCTGGAGATGGTCGACGGGTGGACTCCCAGCTCGGCGGCAATATCCTTGATCAGCATGGGCTTGAGATGCATCCGGCCATGCTCCAGGAATTCCCGCTGTCGGTCCACGATGGCCCGGCAGACCCGATAAATGGTCTGCTGCCGCTGGTCGATGCTCCGGATGAGTTCCAGCGCCGAGCGGAACCGCTCCTTCACGTAACTGCGCGTGTCCTTCGAGATTTCGTTGCCTTTCAGCAGCAGGCGTCGGTAAGTCCGGTTCAGCCGGAGGTGCGGCATGCCGTCGTCGTTGAGGACGATCTGGTAATCCGAGCCGATTTTGTAGATATAGACGTCAGGGCGGATGTAGACCGGCTCCCGCGAGTTGTATTTCTGGCCGGGCTTGGGTGAAAGCTTGCGCAAAACCGCCAGAGCCCGCCCCACTTCCGCCAGGTCGCACCGCAGATGGCGGGCGATCTCCTTGAACTTCTTCTTTTCCACCAGCGGCAGGAACTCCAAGACGATCCGTTCCGCCAGACTGCCTTCCAGCTCCAACGCGCGCAGCTGGATCAGCAGACACTCCTGGAGGTCGCGGGCTCCCACCCCCAGGGGATCCAGAGACTGCACCACCGCCAGTGCCTTCTCCACCTGCGCCGGCGTGGCTTTCAGGGCCTCGCACACCTCCGGCACCGAAACCCCAAGATAGCCGTCCTCGTTCAGGTTGCCCACCAGATAGTCGGCAATCTCGCGAATCGCCGGATCCAGATCCATCAGGTTGAGCTGCCAGTTCAGGTGGTCGGTGAGGGTGGGACTGGCCGTGAGGAACATCTCGAAAGTCGGCCGGTCGTCGGGGGCCGCCTCATATTCCCGGTTGCGGTAGGGCTGGCCCAGATACTCGCCAAAGAAGTAGTCGTAATCGAAATCGTCGGCAGCGGACTCAACCTTCTCCTCGGTTTCCTCACGTTCCGGAGGGTTGTCGCGGCCGCTTTCAGGCTCGGCTCCGTCGGGCACCTCTTCGAGAAACGGATTCTTGACCAGCTCCTGCGTCATCAGATCGCACAGTTCGAGCTGGTTCAAGGTCAACAGCTCGATCTTCTGCAACAGCGACGGTGTCATCGCCAGCCGCTGCGACAGATGCACGTTCAGAGTCGGGCGAAGTTGGTTCTTGCTCACGTCCTGGAAACCCTGTCCGGCCCTTGAAAAATCAGCCGGAAAATCGGTTCACCACTCGGCTCAGTATAGTTTGAAATGTTCGCCGAGGTAAACTTTCCGGACCTCCAGGTCATCCGACAGACGGTCGGGTGTGCCGGACCGGAAGATGGCACCCTCCTTGATGATATAGGCCCGATCGGTGATGCGGAGAGTTTCCCTCACGTTGTGATCGGTGATGAGAACGCCGATCCGCCGTTCCTTCAGATGTCCGATGGTTTTCTGCAGGTCCATCACCGCCAGGGGATCGATCCCGGCAAAGGGTTCGTCCAGCAGGATGAAGGACGGTCGGGTGACCAGAGCACGGGCGATCTCCAGCCGGCGCCGTTCCCCGCCCGAAAGGGTGTAGGCTCGATGCTTCCGCAGCTCGGCGATGCCGAACTCTTCGAGCAGGTCGCTGACCACCTGATCGGCGACGCCCGGTGTCATGCCCAGGATCTCGGCAATCGCGTACAGGTTGTCCTCGACCGTCAGTTTCCGGAAAGCTGAGGGCTCCTGCGGCAGATAGGTGATTCCCCTGCGGGCCCGCTGGTACATGGGAACCCGGGTAATGTCCTCGCCGTTCAGAAAGACGGCTCCCGAATCGGGCGGCGTGAGGCCCACCAGCATGTAGAAGGTGGTCGTTTTCCCGGCGCCGTTGGGTCCCAGCAGTCCTACCACCTCACCTGAATGAAGCTCCAGGTCGACGCCGTCGACCACACGTCGGCCCCGATAAGTCTTGCTTACGGACCTGGCCTCGAGCTTGGGCACGAACTCCTGTACGGACATGGAAAGGCCGACTCCATTCTACAGGGTAAGCCGGCGGGCGGGTTCAGACGGGTTCAGAAGGTTAGGAAGTTCAAACGTTCGGTCCTTCCGGGATTCCCGTGCCTGAACCGGCAGTGCGCTCGGCCGCGGGGACTGTCCCCATGAACCGTGGGGACTGTCCCCAACAGGGAGCAACGGCCGGGCCGGGGCGTCGACGACCCTCCGGGGCTCAGGGCCGATCGTCAGCGGCCCGTCCAAGCCGGGCCGGGGCGTCGACGACCCTCCGGGGCTCAGGGCCGATCGTCAGCGGCCCGTCCAAGCCGGGCCTGGGCTCAGTACCGGTCCCGCCTCCGGCGCGTCGGTGGTTCTGACCCTCGGAACGGTTCCGGTTGCACCATCGGTTCCGCGGGGACGGGCTAAGCGTCCAGGGTCTTGCGCACGGCGTGCGGCGCCCGCCCGGCGTCAACTTTGCAAACTCGTGCGTTAGTTAAAGGCAGAAGCAGTCATGAAAGGAGGTAACTGATGACCAAGCGACTGCTGTGCATGTACGGGGTGTGGGCAATGGCGGTGCTGTCGCTGCTGGCCGTACCGGCGACAGCTCAAACCAACGCCAAGGTCGACCTCAACACCGCCACCCAGGAGCAGCTTGATTCCCTGCCCGGCATCGGTCCCGAGACGGCCAAGCGGATCCTGGAGTATCGCGCCACCAACGGCAACTTCAAGAGGATCGAGGACCTGATGAACGTCAAGGGCATCGGAGAGAAGAAGTTCCTGAAGCTCAAGGACCTCGTCGCCGTGGGAGGAGCGGCCAAGCCGGCAGCACCCGCGCCAAACGCCAAGCCGGAAGGCAAGACAGGCTGACGCCGGCACCGTCCGAAGGGCGGGTTCGACAGCCTCTCCGGACCCGCCCATGGACCGTCCAGGCCGCCTGAGCCCCCGGAAGCCGGACGCGGAAAGCGTCCCGCCCAGCCCGGTTGAGCTTCCGCCGGCGTTTCTGATAGCTTGCCGCCGATGCCGCGCAAGCCGACCTTCCGACTCGCCCTCACCTGCTGGGAACCGGGCCGCGCCGGCTCCGGGTTCGGCGTCAAGATCGGCGGCCTGGGAGTGGTCATGGAGGAACTCCCAGAAGAGCTGATCCGTTGCGCAGACCGCCGGGGAACCCGATTGGAAGTGGAGATCCTCACCCCCTGCTTCGGACACTATGACCGCAGCCGGATGGAGGATACGGGGCTGCGCATGCCGGTGGTGCTGGACGGTCAGAGCTTCGACTTCTCGGTGTACCGGCTCCCGCTCGACGACCGCCTCACGATGGTCTATTTCTGGGACGACTGGCAGCTTAACTGGACTCACTCCCGGGCCATCTACCCCGACGATCCCGAGATGGCTTTCAAGCTGTTCGCCACTGTCTCCCAGGCGATGGCAGGCTACATCCGCAGCCGGCGCTTCAACACCGTTCACGGGCACGACTATCATGTGGCGCTGGTACCGTTCTACCTGGGGGATGACTACCTGGCTGCGGTGCCGCACCACCTGACCATTCACAATGCTTCTTACCAGGGCATCTATCCGGTCCACGGCAAAGGTTACGAGCGGCTCAACCGCATCAACCTCCCAGGGGAGCGGCTGTTCCACAAGTATTTCGACTTCTTCGACAACCTGAACTTCCTGAAAGCGGGGATGATCAGGACCCACGAAACGGGCGGCAAGGTGACCACGGTCAGCGGTGACCTCGAGGGAACCTGGGGGTACGCTGCCGAGTTGCGGCTGGGCGCCGAGGAGGTCTACCGCCGGGCCCAAGCCCTGAAGCCGGCTGCACCCGTGGGAGAGGTTTTTGTTCCCAACCGCCATCTGGACGTGTTTGAGCACATTCCGATCCTGGGCATCACCAACGGACTCTCCCAACGGAATTGGCCGCAACATCTGCCCGAGCTGAAAGCCGAACGCCTCCGGGCCCTGCAGGAGAAACTGCCCGGCGGAAACCACCTGTTCCGCCATCCCGTGGTGCAGGCAGCCATGCTCTCGCGGGACCACTCCTTCGACCGGGAGCATCTCGAGGTCAAGGCGGAACTGAAGCGCCTGCTTCATCTGGAAACCTTTGGGACGGAGCCGGCGGCGGACCCCATCCTGCTGACGGTGGTCGGGCGTCTGGTGGAACAGAAGAATTTCGCCCTGGTGGCGGACACCGCGGAGAAGGTTCTGCAGTATGACGGCGGCGTCAAGTTCGTCGTCCTGGCCTCGGCCCCGGAAGGCGATGCGGAGGGCAAACGCACGGAAGCCCGGCTGCGGTGGCTGGCCTGGAAGCACCCCGAACGCTTCTTCTTCAGCAGCGATTTCAATCTACCCCTGTCCAAGCTGATCCTGGCAGGCGGTGACTTCACGCTGATTCCGTCGCGGTTCGAGCCCTGCGGACTGGTCGATTACGAAGCTTCCCTGCTGGGAACGATCGTCATTGCCCATCGTACGGGCGGCCTGGCCAAGGTCGCGGATTGCGGCTATCTTTACGACTGGCTGGATTTGGCCGACCCTGCCGGCGAAGCCGAAGCGTTCTTCCAGCAGATCGCCGCCGCCGTCCGGACCTACCGTCTCGATCCCGCCCGCCATCGCGAGCTGATGTTGAAGGCCATGGCCATCGACGCGTCCTGGGCGAAGTCGGCGGAGACCTATCTCGCCATGTACCGGTATGGCGTTCTGGTCAAGGACTGGCACCGCCGTCAGGAGGCCCTGCTGGGGGAAGTGGATGCCTTTGCGCGGGAGCTGGCGGAGCGGGATCCGGATTTCGCCAGATTCTTTCATGCCCGGGCGGGCGACAGTCTCGACCAGCGGCTTGCCGCCGGACTGAGATCCGTTCCGGTGACCGCCGCTCAAGGCGCACGGAAGGCGGCTCCAAAGCGGTCTTCGAGCCGCAAGGGGGGATCCCGCAGGGCCGACCCTGGAGGCACCCCGAGCGCCTCCAGCTCAGGCGCCGGCGGCGGTCGCAGCCGGACCGGCAGCCGGCAGGGCCCCCCCAAAGCAGGGGCTGGAGGGCGTAGCTGAGAGCATGTTCAACAGCCGAGACCCTGAGATCAGAGCGGGGACGATCCGGTTCGCAGACCACCTTCGGACGGTGGAGATTGAGGTCGTATTCCGCCGACTCCACTGCTACAAATGCGACCTGACAGCGGTCTACAAGTACCGCGTCAAACAGATCCGGCGCCGGCCCGAGCCACCGCCGGCCACCCCGACGGGGGGTGACGGCACCGCAGCGCCGGGCCCGATGGAGGCGTCGCAGCTTCCGGACAGCCTCCCGACCACGCCCCCGGAGGCTTGTCCCCGGGTCTCCGAGTTTGACCTGGAGCTCTGGAAGACCATCCCCAGGTTTGCAGAGATTCCCGAGACGGTGCGCTGCAAGCGCTGCGGCGAGGTGCTCGGGCTGTGCACCGAGTGCATTTTCTGAGCCGAGCAACTGCCGAACCACTTCACCGCTCGCAAGTTATGGCATAATGCCGCTCACCTGATCCCGCGGTCCGAGAGCCGAAGGCAAGGTGTACTTCCGGAGCGACCCGGGACCACACACCGGGAGGGAATCCCATGAGCGAACGTATCTCCTTTATCCGACTCCCCATGCTCCTGTTGGGCCTGTTCTTCGTCGGAAAGCTGGTGGTGGGCGCGTTGGGAGGATCGTATGAGCTGGGGAACCGTCTGTTTGCCATGGTTCCGCTCACCGTCCACCTCTGCCTCATCTGGGGAGCGGTCGGCAAGGCCTACCGCGGTTTTGGCGCCGGTGGTGCCGCTGTCAACGGCATGCTGATCGCCCTGTTTGCCCAGATTCTGATCTTTGTCGGAACCATGGCCTCTTACCTGCTGGGAGTGGAGACCCACTTCAACCATCCCGTCGCCATTGTCGGGCAGGACGTGGAGGTCAGCCTGGGACAGGCCTTCGGAGCCCGTCTGGGTGGACTGGTAGCCAACACCCTCATTGGCGGTGTTTCCGCCCTGATCGGATGCGCCCTGGGATTCCTGCTGCCCAGGAACGGCGATCGGTAGGAGGTTCCGGCGTCCAGGAAGAAGAGGTGCCCAACAGCGGCCCATCCGGCGGCAGCGCTGAAGATTGCTTCTCCCTTGCTCCTGTAGTCTGTCCTGCTCTCCCCCGCGCCGCCCCCTCCTGGCTCCATCTCCTCGCCCAAATGCGTGAACCGACTCTGCCGGCGCCGTCATCGGATAGAATGGCGTAACAATTGCGATGTGGCGCTCGTGGTGGTTCCGGGCAGTCCTGATCCTGGCTTTGGGCGCCGGACTGGCGGCTGTGGTCCTCAACTATTCGCGCCGCGCCTCCCAGCTTCGGGAAGCGATCGGATCCCTGCTCTCCCCGGACATCTCCCGACGCTCCACTGAGTTCGATTACACGCAACTCCGGGCGGGACGCCGCACCTTTAGGGTGCAGGCCAAGGCGAGTACGCTCACCCGCTCCGGGGAACACCAGCTGGAAACTGTCAAGGCGGTCCGCTTCGACGATCGAGACGAGGCCACCGACTCGATCACCGCCGACGCGGCTCTCTATCGCTCCGACAGCAAGGAGATCGAATTCCAGAACAATGTCCGCATCGAGCTGTTCGACGGCACCCGGATCAGCGCCGACTGGGCGGGAGCGGACCTGCAACGGGAGCTGGTGGTCATCCGTTCGGGTTTCGCTTTCAGCCAGGGAGACCTGAGCGGTGAAGGGGTCGCCCTCAGTTACACGATCGGAAGCCGCCGTCTGGAGTTTCTCAAGGGACTCCACGTGGCTTTCCCCAGCGCCCGCGGCCCCGGCGGCGCATCCTGCGAAGAAGCGACGTACCTGATGGAGGAGGGCGTGGTGACGTTGCGCCGGAATGCCCGGGTATGGGCGGGCCAGCTTCGGCTTGCGGCCAATGACATCCGGCTCCAGGTGGATAAGCAACGCCGTTTGCAGGAGCTGGCCGCCACCGGGGGCGCAGCTTTCGATTCTCCCGAAGAACTGTTTTCCGGAGAGCGGATTCACGTCCGCCTGGCGGCCACGGCCGAGGACCCGGACCGTCTGACTGTGCTGGCGGGAGGGATGTCCGGCGCCTCCCGCACCCCGGCCAGTTTCCTGCAGCGCACCCAGGGTCAGTGGCTGACCGGGGGGCGCATCGACGCCCTGCTCGCGGCTGATGCCCGGGACCAGGTTCGGATCGAAACCCTGGCGGCATCCGACCAGGTCTTGCTCAGTCTGCCCCGGGAAGGTCAACTGCAGGCGCGCTCCGATCACTTCCGCGCGGAAGCCCACCCCGACGGCGGCTTCCGCACGGTGTCACTGTCCGGGGGCGTCCGACTCCTCCACGAACAGCCTGAGCTCAGCCAACGACTCGAAGCCGACCGGCTGGCGCTGCAGTTTGGGAGGGAGGGGATCGAGTCGGCCGTTGCCACCGGCCAGGTCACGCTGTTGATGCGTGAACCCGGCATCGAACGGACGGCGTCGGCTGACCGGGAGATGCGGCTCACCTACACCCAAGGCAAACCCGAGCGTCTGGTGGCACTCTCGAGCTGCCGTCTGCTGTCCCTGTCCCCCGAGGAACGCTTCGAGGTCTACGTCGGTCGGCTTGTCCTCGGCTTCAGAAACGGCCGCCCCGATCACTTCCGGGCCGACGGGGGCACCCGGCTCGAGCTGGCAGTTCCGGAAGGCATCCGCATTGCTCACGGCGAGCTCCTGCATGGACGGTTCGCGGAGGGAAAGCTGAGCGTCGTACGACAGTCGGGGGACTTCCGCCTCGAGGTTCCGGAGGAGGACTCCCGCCTGGAAGTCGGCGGGCGGGAAGGACGTTACGATCTCGCCTTCGGCCGGTTGCAAGTAAACGGGCCGGGAGCCTGGTTGAAGGTCTTCGAGGGCGGAGACCTGCAGCCGGTCCTGGCAATCCGGGCGGAGCGATTCGAACTCCCCGGCCAGGGCGGTGAAATCCGGGCTCAAAGCTCCGTCGAGTCGGTTTACGCCGGAGCAGGAAATCCCGTAGTCGTCACCGCCGGATCGCTGATGGTGGACCGCGAGTCCGGATGGGCCGTCTACCACGGCAGGCCGAGGCTGGTCCAGGGCCAAAGCCAGGTGAGCGGCGAGCAGCTCCGCGTCAACCGTGAGACGGGCACCTTTGTAGTGGAAGGTGCAGTGGAAAGTCTGGTCGTCCAGAACGAATCCGGAGAACCAAGGCGGTTCCAGGTTCGTGCGGGCCGAATGGAAGGCGGCGGCTCGAGCGGTCAGGTGGTCTACGAAGATCGGGTCGCCCTGCATACCGAAGGACTGAGCCTTACCGCCCCGCGGCTGGTGTTGGTCCCCGCTGCAGACCAGGCGGCGGGGGTGGAGCGCCTGATCGCGGAGGGCGGAGTTGAGATCGACGAGAACGGCCGGAAGTGGCGGAGCCAGAAGGCAACCTATCTTGTAAGTTCCCGGCGCCTGATGGTGGGGGAGGAGATCAGGGAGTAAAGCCCTGACACCCAGCACCCCTACCCTGACTCCCTCTCCATTTCTGCCAGGAGCCCCACGAACCACTGTCTCAAGACCCGCTCCTGCTCCAGACGGTGAGTGGACACCGGCCAGGGACGCGGCCCCGTGGCGATTCCCCGGGCCTCCAGACAGGCTCGAATCCCCCATGGGAAAGGCAGACGATCCAGCTCGCGGCACAGCGTCACCAGTCGGCCCTGCAGCTCTCCAGCCTGCACCTCATTCCCCCGATCCCATGCTCTGACCAGCTTCACCACCAGCTCGGGACAACAGGACGCAACCCCGGAAACCACACCGTCCCAACCCAAGGCGAGGCCTTCCACCAGGAGTTCATCGCTCCCCAGCAGCAGCCGGCAATCGGGTGACGGCCGGTCGGCCAGGACGCGCAGCAGCATGGGATCGCCGCTCGAGTCCTTGATCCCCATGATTCCACTTCCGTCGCCGAGCAGTCGGCGGATCGTCTCTACGGTCAAAGGGGTGGTAAAGCCGGGCAGGTTATAGAGCAGGACCCGGCCTGGAAAGCGTCGGGCAGCCGCGTGGTAGAACTCCAGCAGGTCCGTCTGATCGTAGTGGTAGAAACCGGGCGGCGGGATCAGCAACTGCTCGCAGCCGACGGACAAAGCGTATTCGCCCAGCCCCCACACGTCGTCCGCCACCGAAGCGCCCACCCCCGCGACCAACCTCAGCCGGTCTCCCACTGCCGCGGCAACCGCCCGGAGGACCTGCTTCCGACCGGCCACGGACCAGTGTGGGTACTCGGAGGTGGCGCCCCCCAGACAGACACCGTCCACGCCGGCAGCCGACACCAGCTCGAGAATCCTCTCCAGCGCCCTCCAGTCCGGCTCCCACCCGCCGGCTTGCCGAGGTGTCACCAGTGCCGCAATCACCCGCCGTCCAACCGTCATCCCCGCCGACTCCTCGCCAGAATTCTGCCGGCCGCCGACCCGCCCACCGCCCCGGTCAGGATCAGGAGCGTACCTGCCACGATCACCAGCCATTCGTGCAGGGGACTCGCCCAGGACGCAGGAAGCGAGGCCCTGGACCAGAGCCCGGTTCGGGAGAGCGTCATCCAGGCAATCCCGACCAGCCCCACCACCATGCCCACCAGGACGGCACGCCGCGAGGTTCGGGGGAACAGCCACGCCAGCAGAAAGAGCCCGAGGATTCCTCCGCTGAAAATCGACGCCCCCGTCCACCACACGTCCAGGGCGCTGCGGACGCCTGTCAGCAGCACCGCCACTCCCACCGCCGAGGCAGTGAACACCACCGTCCACAGCCGCAGCACCAGCAGCCGCTTCGGTTCTTCCATGGGTTTCCCCCGCAGCCTGAGGAAGTAGTCCTCCAGGACGACGGTTGCCGAGCTGTTGACACTTGTGGAGAGGGTACTCATGGCGGCGGCCAAAATCGCGGCCACCAGAAAACCTGACACACCGGGCGGCAGACCGTGCACAATGAACCACGGGAAGACCTCATCCGGCGGGATCTCCGCCGGCAACATCCCGGGCCACGCCCGGTAGTAACTGTACAGGCAGGTCCCGACCAGGAAGAACAGCGCCGACAGAGGCAGATACAGTAAGCCGCCGATCCAGACCGCACGGCGTGCCTCCCTCTCCGACGAAGCGGCCAGGTAGCGCTGCACATAGTTCTGGTCGATGCCGAAGTTCTGCAGGTTCACAAAGAGCCCGTTCAGGAGGATCACCCAGAAAGTGGCCTCGCCCGGTTCCAGGCCGAACTTTCCGAGGGCGAACTTGCCGTCGCGGGCGGCGATCTCCAGGGCCTGGGCCGGACCCTCCGGCATGCCGAACAGCAGGACTGCTACCGCTCCCACGGCGCCGGCCATCAGGATCCAGCCCTGGAGGGCGTCCGTCCAGATGACGCCTTCGATGCCCGCCAGCAGGCAATACACCATCACGGTCAGCCCAATGAGCGACACCAGTCCCCACACCGGCCAGCCCGCCAGCGCGGAGAGCGGCAACGCCGTCAGATAGAGAATGACTCCCATCCGGAACCACTGGGTCAGCAGATAGAAGCTGGAGGCGTACAGGCGGGCAGGCAGTCCGAACCGGCTCTCCAACAAGGCATAGGCGGAGTTGTCCCACCGGCGCCGATACAGGGCGGTGAAATACCGGGCGGCCAGCCAGGCGGCCGGGGGAATGCTCAGGCTGAAAGTGAATCGGCTCCAATCCGATTGGTAGGCGCTGCCCGGCAAAGCGAGGAAGCTGATGCTGCTGACATAGGTCGCCAGGATCGACATGCCGCACAGCCAGCCTGGCAACCTCCGCTGCGCGTTCATGAAGGCCTGGCTGCTGCGCCCTCCCCGCCGCAAACCGACGCCGATTCCGAGGACCGCCGCCAGATACACTGCCAGCACAGCCAAGTCCAGGCCCGTCACGGTGTCTGATTCCCGGGGAAAGTCGGATGAAACGGGTCCAGCCTGAGGTAACGGATCCTCAGGCGCTTCCAGGTATAGGTGACGTGCAGGCTGCCGTCCCGCCCCTGGATGATCGCCGGATAGGAAAACTCACCCGGCCCCTCCTCCAGAATCACCGGTGCACTCCAGCTCTCGCCGTCATCCCGGGAGACCGCCAGGTGAATCGGGCTGCGGGCGCTGATCCGATGGTTGTAAATGAGCACGACCCGTCCATCGGCGAGCTTGACGGCGTCGATCCCGCTGTTGGGATTGGGGAGCGCGGTACGGCGGGCGGCAGTCCAGGTCCGCCCGCCGTCGCTGGAGACCGCCTCGCACACGGCGCCGATACGGGAGCTGGAGCGCATCAGCATCCGGATGGATCCGGCATCGGTCTGCCACAGGGTCGGCTGAATGACCCCAAAGTTCTCGCCGGGAAACGTGATCGGACCATATTTCCGCCAGGTGGCTCCTCCGTCCTCGCTGCGTTCCACCCAGACCGACCATGCCCGATAGGGGGCACCAAGCGGCGTCAAATGATCGTAGCCGGACTCCACCGAGCTGCCCGCCAGGATCGTGCCGTCACCCAACCGGATCGGCTTCACCCGGACGGGTCCCAGCAGTCCCGCGGGCAGGTACTCCACCGGCCCCCACCTCCGGCTCCGCAGGTCCATCCGCCGGCGCGCCCCGGTCCACGACTGCGGGGTGGGTCCTACTTTGAAGTACAGCTCGAGAAAGCCGCCGTTGACGAACAGCACGGGATTCCAGCAAGGGACGTCCGGGTAGTCGGTCAACGCCACCGGTACGGACCAGCCCTCCGCAGTTCGCTCCGCGAACCAGATCTCGACGTCGCGATCGCCTTCGTCCGAACCACCAAACCAGGCCGCCGCCAAGGTTCCGTCGGGCAGTTCGGCCACGGTGGAGGCATGGCACGCAGCGAATGGCGCCTGCTCAAAGACGAACCCCCTTTCCAACTCCCAGGCGGGTCCGCCGGCCCCGGCGCCGACGGGCTGCAGGCCGCCGGGCGAGGCAGCGGCCGCCGGCGGCACCGCGCACAAAGAGGCCAGGACGATCCAGGGCTTTCCCATGCCCCGATCAAGCCATCGGAAAGGGTCCACGTCAAGTTCGCTGCCCTTCAGAGTGGACCGGTCCTGAGGAAACGTCCGATCCGTCAGACCGCGGATGCCTGCCCGGCTTGAGTCCGGCGGATTCGAAAGTTAGATTGGCAGGGGTGTCAACCCGGCGGGACAATTGAAGGCTGGTGGCCATTGAGCTCGAGACCTGCTGAAAACCATATTGACAGGAAACTTAACTGATGCCGAATCCCCGGCCGGTTACGCTGCGTATTGCGGGAGGGATATGTTGAAGCATCGAGCGTTCGTTCTCCTGGTCTTCACGCTGCCGGTGTGGGGAGCCGCCTCACCGGTCCAAACTGGTGCGGATTCCGCGGCACCCCTGCTCACCCTCCGATCTGCTGAGGCGCTGGCTCTCGAACAGAATCCCGTGACCCGGGTGGCAGCCGCGGGAGTGGAGTCCGCCGAGGCCTCTCTGGCGGAAGCCCGGGCGGCACGCCTGCCTGGACTCACCTTCCGGGAAACCTTCACCAACAGCAACAATCCGGTCTACGTGTTCGGCTCCCTGTTGGAACAGGGCCAGTTCGGGCCCCAGAACTTCGCCATCGACTCCCTGAACAACCCCGCCTCCCTGTCCAATTTTCGGAGCTCTCTCCGGCTGCGCCTGCCCCTCTTCGACCGCTTCCAGACCGGGTCCCGTATTGCAACAGCGGGAATCCGTCGCACCCAGGCCGACGCCGAGGCTGAGTGGACCCGCCAGCAGCTCCGCCTGCAAGTGGTGGAGTCCTACTTCGGCTACCTGGTGGCCGGTCGGCGGAGGGAAGTTGCGCAGGAGGCGGTGAGGAGCGCCGAGGCTGACCTCGCGTCGATCCGCGCCAAAGTGGACGCAGGTGTCGCCGTGCTGTCCGACCGGCTTGCCATGGAGGTACAGCTTGCCGATTTCCGCCGGCAACTGGTTCAAGCGGAGGGCGCCGAACGCGTCGCCCTGGCCGCTCTCAACACCACCCTCGGGCTTCCGGTGGAAACCCCGCATCAGGTCGAGGATCTGTTGGTGGAACGCGAATTTCCGCTCCGGGCTTACGATGCCCTCCTGGCGGACGCCTTGGCCAGCCGTCCGGACTATCTCAATGCAACGCGCGAGGTGGATTCCGCGCGCCGGCAGTTGCAGAGCGCTCGCGGGCAGTACTGGCCTGACCTGAACCTGTTCGCCGAATACGGCCACAGCGGGCAGGACTGGGGCAGCGGAAGTGCCGACTTTGCCGTTGGTGCGAGCCTGGAGTTCAACCTGCTGGACTTTGGACGCGGGTCGCGGATCGAACAGGTCCAGGCGGGGGTCAGCCAGGCCCAGGCCCGGGCGGACCTGGCAGCCTCCCAGGTCCGGATGGAAGTATTGCAGGCGGTTGAGGCCCTGCGGGCGGCTCAGGCCAGCGTCAAACTGGCGGCCGCCGCCGAGCAGCAGGCCGCCGAGGCACTCAGAATCGTCCAGGACCGCCATCAGGTGGGTCTGACCACCATCACGGAAGTGCTTCGGGCCCAGACCGCCCTGCTGCAGACCCGGCTGAGCCTGGTGGGTGCCCGTTTCGATTACTTCCGGAGCTACGCCCGGCTGCAGTTGGCGACAGGCTCGCTTCGTGACCTTTCGGCCTTCACCCGTTAAGTACAGGGAGCTTGCATTCATCATGGGAAACGTCACGCGTGCTTTGTGTTGGATATGGATGCCGCTGGCGGCAGCCTTGTCGGCGGCCTGTAGCAGCGAGCCGGCCGCCTCGCGGCCGGCCGAATCGACCGTCAATGTCCGTACCGCCCGGGTTGAAATGACGACACGACCCGACGACTTCATCGTCACCGGTACGACTGAATCCGGAACCGTGACCAGCGTTGGGGCCAAGGTGATGGGGCAAATCCTGGCAGTCACGGTGGAGGAAGGGGAGCCCGTCCGCGCCGGACAGCTCCTGGTCGCCATCGATGACCGGGATGCTCAAGCCCAGGCGGCCCAGGCCGAGGCCGCAGTGGCTGCAGCCAAAGCCTCACTGGAAGAGCTGGAGCGGTCGATCCAGGCAGCCCAGGCCGCACGCGACGCTGCAGCCGCCCAAGCGGAGTTGGCCGCAACCACCTTTGAGCGATTTCAGCAACTGCTGGAACGGCAGTCGGTCAGTCGCCAAGAGTTCGACGAGGTAGCCGCCCGCCATCGGGCTGGCCAGTCGCAGCTCAAGCAGGCCGAGGAGATGCTGGCTTCGGCCCAAGCCAGGAGGCAGCAAGTTGAGGCCTCGATCCGCCAGGCGGAAGCCGCCTTGTCTGCGGCCCGGAATTTCCTGTCGTACTGCTCCGTCACCTCGCCGATCTCCGGGGTGGTTTCCTCCAAGCTGGTGGAAAAAGGGCAGATGGCCTCACCGGGTCTGCCGCTGCTCACCATCGAAGACACACGGCGTTTCGAGGTCCACGCCACCGTCGAGGAGAGCCGGCTGGCCCGCATCTCCCGGGACCTGCCCGTCCACGTAGAGATCGCCGCGTTGGGAACGCAGCTTGAAGGCAAGGTTTCGGAAATTGTGCCTCGGGCCGATCCGGCCAGCCGCACCTTCACCGTGAAAATAGCTCTGCCCGAGGCCCCCGGCCTACGCAGCGGCCTCTACGCCACCGTTTCCTTCCCCGGTGCCGACCACCCCGTGCTGGCGATTCCGGTGGAGACGCTGGTACGCCGGGGACAGCTGGTCGGGGTTTACGCGGTGGAGGACGGCCGCCGGGCCCGTTTCCGGCTGGTCAAGACGGGGCGGGAGTGGAATGGTCGCGTTGAGGTACTGTCCGGGCTCGAAGCAGGGGAGCAGGTGATTCTCCAGCCAGGCTCCCAGCTTCGCGACGGCTCCCCGGTGAGCGTCACCGGTGCGTCTCTGGAAGTTCCTGTGCAGCCACGCGGAGTCACGACTTAAGCCGCTTCGAGGGGCAATCATGAACAAGACGGGTCTGGCGGGCCGGATGGCCCATGCTTTCATCGATTCCAAGCTGACACCGTTGATCGTCGCCGCCGCCGTGCTGTTGGGCGTGGGAGCGGTCCTGATGCTCCCCCGTGAGGAGGAGCCCCAGATCATCGTCCCCATGATCGACATCTTCGTCGAGTTTCCGGGGGCCGGCCCCAAAGAGGTCGAGGAACGGATCACCAAGCCGATGGAGAAGCTGCTCTGGGAGATCCCGGGGGTGGAATACATCTACTCCACCTCGGGGCCCGGCTACGCGATGGCCATCGTCCGCTTCTACGTCGGCGAGGACGAGGAAGCTGCCATCGTCCGGCTGAACCAGAAGATGTATGCCAACTTCGACCTGATCCCGCCCGGCGCCAGCCCTCCCCTGGTCAAGCCGCGTTCCATCGACGACGTTCCGGTGCTGGCCCTGACCTTGTGGAGCGACCGGCTCGATCATTACATGTTGCGCCGCATCGCGGCCCAGCTCCATGACGAGATCAAGCAGGTGACGGATGTTTCCGAGGTGACCCTGATCGGCGGCCAACGCCGGCAAGTCAGGGTCCATCTCGACCCCGCCCGGCTGGAGGCATTTCAGATCTCGCCCTTGTGGATCCAGCAGGTGCTGGAGCAGTCGAACCGCCAGCTCCAGTCGGGCAGCCTGACCTCGGCCAACCGCGAGATTCTGGTGGAAACCGGCGGTTTCCTGCAGAGCCTCCAGGACGTGGAGAACCTGGTGGTGGCCGTCCATGCCGGCCGGCCGGTGTACCTGCGTGACGTCGCCGTAGTGGAGGATGGGCCTGAGGAGCTGCGCAGTTACGTGCTTTACGGTCTGGGACCCGAGGCCGCCCGGACGCGGATGGTTTCGGGAACCGACCTCAGCGGGTCGGCACCCCCTGGCAGCCTGTTCCCGGCCGTCACCATCTCGGTGGCCAAGCGCAAGGGCACCAATGCCACCGTGGTGGCGGAACGGGTGATTCACAAAGTGGAAAGCCTCAAGGGCGTCCTCCTGCCCCAGGAAGTCCAGGTGAGCGTCACCCGGAACTATGGGGAAACGGCCGAGGAGAAATCCGATGAGCTGCTGTTCCACATGCTGCTGGCGATTCTCTCGGTCTCGGTGTTGATCTGGCTGGCGCTGGGCCTCAGGGAATCCGGGATCGTCGCCATCGCCATCCCGGTGACCCTGGCGCTCACTTTGGTCGTTTTCTATTTCCTGGGCTACACACTGAACCGGGTAACCCTGTTCGCCCTGATCTTTTCCATCGGCATCCTGGTGGACGACGCCATCGTGGTGGTGGAGAACATCGTTCGTCACTACCGTCTGCCCGGCAATCGCGGCCGTCCCATCGTCGAGGTGGCGGTGGAGGCGGTGGACGAGGTGGGCAACCCCACCATCCTGGCCACCTTCGCGGTCATCGCCGCCATCATTCCCATGGCGTTCGTTCGTGGCCTGATGGGACCGTACATGCGGCCCATTCCGGTGGGGGCCTCGGCCGCCATGATCTTTTCCCTGCTGGTGGCTTTCATGGTGACGCCCTGGGCGTCCTACCGGATCCTCAAGCGGAACGGCCAGGGAGATCACGGACACGAGGCGGAAGGCTGGAGCACACGACTGTACCGGCGGGTGATGTCAGCCATGGTCCACTCCTCCCCGCTGCGCGCAGCGTTCCTGGCGGGAGTGGTGGTTCTCCTGCTGGCCGCGGTCTCTCTGTTCGCGCTGAAGCTGGTCACGGTGAAAATGCTGCCCTTCGACAACAAGAGCGAATTCCAGGTGGTCGTCGACATGCCGGAGGGGACGCCTTTGGAAAAGACGGCCGCCGTGTCAATGGAGATCGGCAACTATCTGGCTTCCGTCCCGGAAGTCATGAACTACCAGATCTACGTGGGATCCGCTTCCCCATACAACTTCAACGGCCTGGTCCGGCATTACTTCCTGCGGCGGGAGCCGCACCAGGGGGACCTGCAGGTGAATCTCGTCCACCGCAAGCTGCGGGACCGGCAGAGCCACGACCTGGCCAAGGCCGTGCGGCCGGCGATCCAGGAGATCGCCGCCCGCCACGGGGCGGCCGTCAAGGTCAGCGAAGTGCCGCCGGGACCGCCGGTCCTGCAGACTCTGGTCGCCGAGATCTACGGCCCGGACTATGACCGGCAGATCGAACTGGCCCGCCAGGTCCAGGCCATCTTTGAGAGTACCCCGGGGGTGGTGGATGTGGATTCCTACGTGGAAGCGGACCAGGAAAAGTTGGTCCTGGAAATCGATCAGGAGAAGGCGGCCCTTTCCGGCGTCTCCGCCGGACAGATTGCCGCCGCCGTCCGGATGTCGGCAGCGGGAAGCGTCGCCGGTCTCCTGCACGATCCCCTGGAGAAAGAGGACGTGGCGATCCTGCTGCGGCTTCCGCCTGCACGACGCTCGTTTGCGTCAGACCTGGAGCGGGTGCGGGTCCAGAACCGGGAGGGCCGGCTGATCCCGCTGGGCGAACTGGTGACCGCGCGGAGGACGGTGCAGGAGAAGAGCATCTACCACAAGAACCTCAAGCCGGTCGTTTATGTCACCGGCGACGTGGCGGGTACCGAGGAGAGTCCGGTTTACGTCATCACGACGTTAACCGAGAAGATTGCGGCACTCCAGCTCCCGGAGGGCTACGAGATCGAGCAGTACACCGCCTCCCAGCCGTTCTCCACGGAACGGCTGGCCCTGAAATGGGACGGCGAGTGGCACATCACCTATGAGGTTTTCCGCGACCTGGGGTTGGCCTTTGCGGTGGTGCTGGTGCTTATCTACATCCTGGTGGTGGGCTGGTTCCAGTCGCTGTGGACGCCCTTTGTGATCATGGCGGCCATTCCGTTCTCGCTGGTGGGCATCCTGCCGGCGCACTGGCTGATGGGAGCCTTCTTTACGGCGACATCGATGATCGGTTTCATCGCCGGCGCCGGCATTGTGGTCCGCAACTCGATCATCCTGGTGGACTTCATCGAGTTGCGTCTGAAACAGGGGATGCCGCTGGAGGAGGCCGTCGTGGATGCGGGAGCGGTGCGGTTCCGCCCCATGATGTTGACGGCGGCGGCCGTGGTTGTCGGAGCGTCTGTCATCCTGTTCGACCCCATTTTCCAGGGGTTGGCCATTTCGCTGATGGCTGGGGAAGTGGCTTCTCTGCTGCTGTCCCGGATGGCGGTGCCGATTCTCTATTTCATGGCGGGGAAACGCCTCGCCTTGGCGAAATGAATGTGAACGGGATTGTGAATCGTGCAGGTTTCGGTCAGCGTCGAAAGTAAGCGAAGGGGGTAGCCCCGTTGATCCGTAGAGGCTCCGGCCCTCGGGGCCGGGAGCCGGGAGGTGAATGATGACAGTCGAGCGTTATCTGCGACTGGTGGCCGGGTTCTTTGTAATGTTCAGTTTGGCTTTGGGCACGTGGGTCAGCCCTTACTGGTACCTGTTCACTGCCTTCGTGGGCCTGAACCTGTTCCAGTCGGCGTTTACCAACTGGTGCCCGCTGATGACCATCCTGAAGAAGATGGGCGTGAAGTCGGCGTGAGTGCAACAGGGGCGGGGGGATGGACGGACACGGAGGAAGATGGACGGGCACGGACGAACACGGACGGACACGGACGGGCAGTGGAACGTGTCCGTGCTTGTCCGTGTCCGTCCGTGCTTGTCCGTGTCCGTCCGTGCTTGTCCGTGTTCGTCCGTGTCCGTCCATGTCCGTGTTCGTCCGTGCCCGTCCATAACCGCCCCCCTCACTGAATCCCCAGGTGGATCGCCCGGTCGATCTCCTCGGCGGTGAGTTCACCGTCTGCAATCCGTTCCAGGAGCTCTTCGAAGTCCCATTCGGGCGAAAGGCCGAGGCGCCGGGCCAGATCCTCACGATCGACAGGGTGCTGGCCGTCCAGCACCATAAAATCCAGATGGTGGATGTCTCTGGCCCCCAGGGGACAGTCAGAGATCTCGATCGGCAGGCGGCAGCCTCGCAGCACGTAGGCCACGTTCTCAGTGGCGAACCCCATATAGTCGTCCTCTTCGGCGGGCGGACCGAAACCGGACCAGGGGATCTTCTCCACCTCCACGAGAACCCCTTTCTGCACCCCGAACAGGCGGATGAACTCTTCCTCGTCCAGCCGGTCCTCCGGAATGACGGAAAGCAGACCTTCCGGTTCCTCTCCGCCGTCGTCGAAAGGATCCCGTGACGGATCCCCGCCCAAAGCCTCCCGAAGCACCTTGCGAGCCTCATCGAGATTGCGGTAGCGGACCGCTTTCAGGAGATGCTCCATCAAGGGCTCAGGATAGCAAAGCTTCGGTCTGGATCCCGCCTACAGGGCCTCCAAAGAGATGCTGCCGCCCGAAGTTCGCAGCACCAGTCTGGGTCCTCCCCCATTGACCTGCCCCGCCAGCCGGTTCCTCCCACCTTCGCCGGGAGCCCCAGGATAGTTCGCCCGCACCCTGCCTCCGCTGGTTTCGGCATCCAGCTCGAAACCCAAACCCGGAGCCAGCCGCACTTCAACACCGCCCCCGGATGTGGATAACCGGCAGTCGCCTTCCGGCTGGCGTGTGATTGCCGCCTGGATCGAACCTCCTGAAGTGCGGGCGTCGAGGGATCCGGCCACTTCACGCACAGCAATTCCTCCACCCGAGGTCTCCAGACGTACCGGGCCGACAGCGCGTTCCACGCGGATCGAGCCTCCCGAGGTCTCGGCGTCCACCTCTCCCTCAACGTCGCCGATGGTGATCCCTCCTCCGGAGGTGCGCAGCCAGGCGCTGCCTGAAGCCGAGGCGAGCTCGATGCTGCCGCCGGAGGTCTCAGCCCTCACCGGGCCCTGGATGCGCCCCAGCGAAATCCCGCCCCCCGACGTCTCGGCCCTGACCTCGCCCGCCAGTTCCTGCACGCTGATGCTGCCGCCCGAGGTTTCCAGGTCGGCGTTGAACTCGCGGGGTACCCTGGCACGAATCCTCAGTCCCCGCCCGCTGAACCAGCCGCCAAACCAGCCGCCGAAGTCCCGGAGGTAGTCGACCTCCACCAGCACCTGATTCCCCGCCTGGCGGATATCGATCGAATAGTTACGCTCCAGCTCCTCCGGCGAGAGATTCGAAATGATCTCGACTTCGACGACATCGACGGCCGACGGCAACACTTCGATGGAGGAGCGCTCGGCCTTGACCAGGAGGAGCCCGCCGGCAGAGACCTCGAATCGCTTCGAGATGGTTTCGGCCCAAACCGACCCGAACAAAGCCATCGCTACGGCAGTCAGGCACAGACTCGTTTTCCTCATCTTCAGCCCTCCTTACGGCTGCCGGGAGAGAGCATGGGCGGAAATGGACTATCACGAACGGACACGGACGAGCACGGTTCCCGGAAGAAGCGAACGTCCCTGGAGCCTGTGGCGCCGGTCCATGTCGGTCGGTGTCAGTTGGTGTCAGTCCGTGTCCGTCCGTGTCGCCGCGTCAGTTCGTATCCCGGCGCGCGGTTACGATGTCGTTCTCGTCGATGATGGTGAAGGTCGCCTTCTGCAGAGCCGTCAGGGCAATCTGGTAATCGATCATCGCCCGCAGCTCCCGCACCTGCGCGTCCGCCAGATCGCGCTGGTAGCGGAGTACCTCGAAATTGGTCGAAAGACCCGCCTCGAACCGCTTGTTTTCACCCCGGAGCTGTTCCTCGGTAAGCTCCCGCGCCACTCGGGCCGCCTCCAGCCCCTTCTTCCGCGTGAGGATGCCCTCAAAGGCGTTGCGGACATCCACGATGATCGCCTGCTGCATGTTGCGGATGCGGCTGTTGACCTGCCGCTCGGAAATCGCCACCTGGGCAAGCTGGGCCTCGTTGGCCCGGTTGCGCAACGGGATTTCCACATCGATGGCGGTGACATAGCTCAGGTAGTCGAACTTGAACGACTGTCCCCAGGCATCGGAGAAGTTTCCGTAGAAGGGTGAGTCCACTTGGGGTACGTCGGGAATCACCGTATCCGGGACACCATCGCCGTCGGTGTCCACCGTGATCGACCGCAGCACCCTCCCGGCGGTGCCGTTGGAAGTGACTCCGAAGCGGAGGTTGACGGAGGGTTTCCCATCCTTGCGGTAAAACTGGCGGTCCACCTCCACCTTTTCCAGCTCGTAACGGAGCTGCTCCAGTTCGGGGCGACGCTGGAGTGCGGTTTCAATGGCGTCCTCCATGCTGATCTCCACTTCCTGCACCTGCGGCTGCTCCGTCGGCAGGATCGTCAGGCTCCAGAGGCTGGCCCGCGGATCCGGGGCCAACAGACGCTTCAGAGCGTTCTGAGCGTTGATGATCTGAACTTCGGACTGGATCATCTCCTGCTCCCGGGTTGCCACCTCCGCCCGGGAGGAAGTGATCTCGATGGGCGCCATGACTCCGATCTCCACCCGTTTCTGGTTGTTGCGGTACTGGACGATGGCCAGGTCCAGCGAGCTGCGGCGGGCTTCGAAGTTCTCGACGGCAAACACCAGTTCCCAGTACTGGTTCTCCACCTGCTGGATGATCTCCGAAACCCGCTGTTTGAACTGGCTGTCGCTGATCTCGGAGTCCAAGTTGTAGATCTTGAGCTGGCGCTCCACCGAGGTTTGACGAAAGCCCCGCCACAGGGGCTGGGTGTAGTTGACGGCGAAGGCAGCGCCGAACTGGGGGTTGATGAAGCTGAACGCGCTGTTGGTGGTGCTGCGGTCGTTGTTGAAGTCCACCGTCAAGACCCCGCCCCCGATAACGTTCTGGGTGAGACGCGAATCAAAGCTCCAGTTCTTGAAGATGGTGGTCGGGATTTCCGAGCCGGCATCCAGGATGCTGGTACTGGGCCGGGTGTTGGAAATCCATCCCAGTGAGAACCGTACCACCGGGTCATAGAAACCTCGGGTCCCAAACACCCTCATCCGGGTAAGGTCTTCATTGTAGTTCTCGATCTCCAGCTCCAGATTGTTGGTCAGCGCCAGCCGGATGGCGTCGTTCAGGGACAGCTCCAGAAACGAGCCGGATTTGCGGACCCGATCCTTGTAAGACTCCGGCGTGGTCAGCTCCTCGACCGACGGGGTCTGGCCGAACACCAACGCCAACGACAACCAGGCCACGGTCGCAACCGATTTAAGGGACATAGGTCTCATGGTGACTCCTCTAGTACTTGCCGGGTCCAAACGACCGACAGACAAGCTCATTAACGTATCCGGCAGGGGAATTGTTTCAGGGCGGGGCAAACAAAAAGGGCCGCATCGGGGAAGCTGCCCGAGGCGGCCCAGAGGCCCGTTCCGAGCCGGCGGCTCAAGGCTCATCCGGCTCGTCGCGAGGTTCCTCGCCTTCCTTCTTCAGCGAAGGACGCTTCAGGGTCGGACGCTCTTCCTTCAGAGTCGGCTCCTCCCGTTCCGAACGGTCGGTATTGGTTTTCCGCTTCAAGGTCGGCCGTTTGGCCCCTCCACCGGATCCGCCGCCTGGAGTGGCCAGCTTGTTGTCGAGGGCGATCAGTCGAGCCTTCACCCGGTCAAACTCGGAGGTAGTGACAATGTACTCATCCTTCTCCGGCAGGTAGCTGATCTCCTCCTGGACCTTGACGATCCGGTCCTCCACCGGCGGATGGGTGCGGAAGAAGCTGGCAAACTTGCCCGGCTTCTCCTTCTCCCGCGCCTGAAGCTTCTCGAAGAAGGTGATAAAACCGTTCGGGTCGTACCCCGTGTTCCACAAGTACTGGGTGCCGAGCTGGTCGGCTTCTTCCTCGGACTTTCGTGTAATTCCCAGCACCGCCAACGACAGTCCCATACCCAGGCCGTTGTACATCGCCATCTGGGTCCAGTAGCCGCCGACAAACAGGGCCGGCAACGCGGCAAACTGCAGCAACTGGGACTTGGTCATCCGCTCCGTCGCATGCCGGGCGGCAACGTGGGCGATCTCGTGGGCCATGACGCCGGCCAGTTCCGCCTCGTTGTCCGCTTCCAGAATCAACCCCTTGTTGACGTAGAAATAACCGCCCGGAAGCGCAAAGGCATTGACCTCGTCCGTGTCCAGGACCTTGATGACGAACGGCACCTTGGCGTCGGAATGCTTGACCAGCTCCTGACCCAGACGATCGACGTACTCAGTGACCACCGGGTCTTCCACCAGTCTCGCGGTCTGTTCGAAATACTGGGCGTACTGCTGGCCGATCTGGATTTCCTTTTCCAGAGACACGAAATTCGGGAAGATCCACGCCACCCGCCCGTTGATGTCGCGGTTTCCAATATTCTCCACGTCCCCATGCCGCCGCCCCGCCCACACCGGTGCCGGCAGCAGCATCAGGATCACCAGAGCCGACGATACCAATTTCAACATATCGGATCTCACGTCGAACTCCTCACTCGGTCAATTCTACCGGCAAGTACCCGCCCCGGCCAGCCGTTTTCACAGCTCTTCCCGGCTGGCCGCGGAAGGTCAACTTTCCTATCATTAAAGACTGGCTGCCCGGCTAAAGGTTTCACCCGCCCGGCACCTGGGGAGAACGAACCAGATGAAGATCCTCACTGCAGCCCAGATGCAGGAGATCGATCGACAGACCACCGAACTGGCGGGCGTCCCAAGTCTGATTCTGATGGAGAATGCCGGCTTCAATCTTTACTGGGCCCTGGCAGAGCGGTTGCCCGACCTGCCGGATCGCAGGATCGCCATCATCTGCGGCAAGGGCAACAACGGCGGCGACGGGATGGTTCTGGCACGACATTTGGCACAGCGTGGCATCCATGCCGATCTGTTCCTGCTCGGCACCGCCGGCGAGGTCCGCGGCGACGCAGCCGTCAACCTCCAGATTCTGCTCAAATCGGGCTTTCCCGTCTTCGAGGTGACCTCGGAGGAAACCTGGGCCCGGGTCGCCGCCGGGCTGGACGTCTATGATCTGATCGTCGACGCCATCCTCGGCACCGGCATCGCAAAACCTTTGTCCGGACTCTACGCGCAGGTGGTCCAGGACCTCAACGCCGCCGGCGCTTTCATCCTGTCGGTGGACCTGCCGTCAGGCATGGCGGCCGACAGCCTCGGCACCGCCCCGCTGACGGTGCGGGCGGACCTGTCGGTTACCTTCACCGCCCCCAAGATCGCCCATGTCCTGAATCCGGACCAGGAGGCGATCGGGGAGCTGGTGATCACCCAGATCGGGACCCCGCCGGCCCTGCTGGATCGGCCTGACCTCACCCTCAACCTGCTGGAACCTGACCTCTTCAGCGACTGGTTGGCCCCCCGCCACGCGTGCTCCCACAAAGGGACCTACGGCCACGTGGCGATCATCGCCGGCGGCAGGGGCAAGGCGGGGGCTGCCGCCCTCAGCGCCTACGCCGCGCTGCGCGCCGGCTCGGGCCTGGTTACCGCCCTGGTCCCGCAAACGGTTCAAAGCGAGGTCGCCGTCTCCCATAGCGAAATCATGACCGAAGGCCTGCCCGCCGACCAAGAGGGCCGCCTGGCGGCGACGGCTCTGGAACCGCTTCGGCAGCTGCTCGAGCCCCTCGACGCTGCCGGCGTGGGACCGGGACTGGGACCGGGCCGTGGGACAGCCGAAGTCGTGGAGGGTCTGATCCGGGGCGCCCAGTGTCCGCTGGTCCTGGACGCCGACGCCCTCAACGTCCTGGCCGGACGGCTGGACACTCTGCTGCCCCGCGACGGACCACCCCTGGTGTTGACACCGCACCCAGGTGAGTTCGCCCGTCTGGTGGGGCTCAGCGTCCCGGAGGTGCTTGGACGGCAGCTTGAGCTGGTGCCGGAATTCGCCCGCCGCCATGGGGTGTGGCTGGTTCTGAAGACGTTCCGACCTCTCGTCGCAGATCCGGACGGGATCTGCCAGGTCTCGCCCCGCGGCCAGGCGGGCATGGCGACCGCGGGGATGGGGGATGTGCTGACCGGCGTCCTCACTTCGCTTCTTGGCAGGCTGAAGGCAACGGCGCCGAACCCCGAGCCGGACGCTGTCACCCGCGCGGTCTGCCTGGGCGTCTACCTGCATGGTTTGGCGGGAGAGCTGGCGGCCCGGCGGGTCGGTGAGGAGTCCCTCACCGCCGGCAGTGTGCTCGACTCGCTGGCGGATGCATGGAAAGAGCTCAAGCGGCAGTGGGAAACATGTTGACCTGGTTTTCGGCGAGCGAAGAGCAGACCCTGGAGGCCGGGAGGTGTCTGGCGGCCGCCCTGCCGCTTCCCGCGGTGGTGCTGCTCACCGGCGACCTGGGGGCGGGCAAGACCGCTTTTACGCGAGGCTTCGTGGACGGTCTCGGCACGGCCCAGCCCAGTCCGGTGCACAGTCCAACCTTCACCCTGGTCAACGAATACCGCACCCAGCGGGGCAAGGCTTATCACGTGGATCTCTATCGGTTGGAGTCGGAACGGGATTTCCGCTCCATCGGTTTGGAGGAGATCCTGGAATCGGGCGACTGGGTCCTGGTGGAATGGGCGGAAAAGCTGCGCATGCCGATCCCAAACGCCATCCGGGTGCGGCTGCAGCAGCATTCCGACGACACCCGACGAATTGAAATCAACGGGCTTCAGGAACCGGAGTCGGCAGCCTTGGCCTCGGCCCTGTCTCGCGGCGGGGTCGGACCGGATGCCGCACAGCACGGACGGAGATGAGGTTGTTATGGAAGACGCGCTGGCACTTCACCGCTTCCACTTCGCGTTCACAGTCACCTTTCACTACATCTTTCCGCAACTGACCATGGGCCTGGCCTTGCTGATCTTCATCCTGAAAACCCAGGCGCTGCGGACCGGCCAGGAGCGCTACAACCGGGCGGCCCGGTTCTGGATCCGGATCTTCGCCATTGCTTTCGCCATGGGCGTCGTCACCGGCATCCCCATGGAGTTTCAGTTCGGGACCAACTGGGCTCGGTTTGCCGCTGCCGCGGGGGGAGTCATCGGGCAGACCCTGGCCATGGAAGGGGTTTTCGCCTTCTTCCTGGAATCGACCTTCCTGGGACTCCTCCTGTTCGGCGAGAAACGGCTGGGGCCCCGTCTGCACTGGTTTGCGGCGCTGATGGTGTTCCTGGGATCCTGGGTTTCCGGCTATTTCATCATCGCCACCAATGCCTGGATGCTGCATCCCGTCGGCTATCGCATTGCCGAAGACGGTCAGATCATCCTGGAGAGCTTCTGGGCACTGGTCCTCAATCCCTGGTTGCTGTGGCAGTATCCCCACAACCAGCTTGGGTCGGTGGTTACCGGCAGTCTCGTCATGAGCGGGGTGGGTGCCGCCTACCTGCTGCTGCGGAGACATGAGGAGCAGGCGCGCCTGTATGTCAGGATGGGAGTCATCGCGGGCGGCATCAGCTCGGTCCTGCTGCTGTTCCCGACCGGTGACGGGCAGGGGAAAAACATTGCGCGCCACCAGCCGGTAACCCTGGCGGCGATGGAAGGGCTCTTCGAGACGGTGGAAGGAGCTCCGCTGGCGATTCTCGGCCAACCGGACGTGGAAAAGCAGCGGCTGGACAACCCTCTGACGCTGCCCCGTATGCTCAGCTTCATCACTTACCGCCGGTGGAACGCAGAGGTCAAGGGACTGGACGCCTTCCCTCGCGAGGACTGGCCGGACAACATCCCGCTTCTCTATTACAGCTTCCGCATCATGGTGGGGCTGGGAACCATTTTCATCCTGTTGCTGGCCGTGGCAGGGTTCCTGCTCTGGCGTCGAAGGCTCTACTCGAACCGCCCGATGCTGTGGGTGCTCGCACTGCTCATGCCTTTCCCCTTCATCGCCAACACCGCCGGCTGGATGACGGTGGAACTCGGGCGTCAGCCTTGGCTCATCTATGGCCTGATGAGGACTTCGGAAGGAGCTTCCCCCTATGTGTCGGCCGGCAACACCATGTTCACCCTGATCGGTTTCATGGGCATGTACACCGTGCTGGCGATTCTGTTCCTGTTTCTGGTCTACCGTGAACTGGAACATGGGCCGGGTTCCGCCGATGGTCATTCGGACGCCCCCGCTCCTGCGCAATCCTGAGGAGGCACGTCATGGAGATCTTTTGGCTGATCGTTGTGGCGGTGATGATCACGGTTTACGTTGTCCTGGACGGCTTCGACCTGGGTTCCGGAGCCCTGCATCTGGTGGTGGCCCGCAAGGAAGAGGAGCGGCGCCTGGTGATCCGCTCCATCGGCCCGGTATGGGACGGTAATGAGGTGTGGCTGCTGGCGGGGGGAGGGGTCCTGTATTTCGCTTTTCCCCAGCTTTATGCGTCAAGCTTCAGCGGTTTCTATCTCCCGTTGATGATCGTGCTCTGGCTGCTGATCCTCAGGGGGGTCTCCATCGAGCTGCGCAACCACCTGGACAGTCCGCTGTGGAAGCCTTTCTGGGACGTTGTTTTCTTCGGCGCCAGCGGCCTGCTGGCTGTCTTCTACGGGGCGGCGCTGGGCAACGTGGTGCGGGGGGTTCCGCTCGAGCCTTCGGGCTACTTCTTCCTGCCGCTCTGGTCGGACTTCGGCTTCGGTCCGGACGGGCTCCACAGCCCCCAGGGTGGGATCCTGGACTGGTACACGATCCTGGTGGGCCTGCTGGCTCTCTCCACCCTGGTCATGCATGGCGGGAAATGGCTGGCGCTGAAAAACGAAGGCGAGGTCAACCGGCGGAGCCGCGCGGCCGCGGACTTCGCCTGGTGGGTCACCATTGTTCTGGTCGGGGTGGTCACGGTGGCGACCTTCAAGATCCAGCCCCAAGTTTTGGCCAACTTTGCGGCGGCGCCCTGGGGGTTTGTCTTCCCGCTGCTGGCGGTGGCCGGGTTGGCAGGGTGCCGCTGGTTCCGGGCCGCCCACCAGGAGCTGTGGGGCTTTCTGTCGTCGGCACTTTACATTGTGGGCATGTTGACCAGCGCCGCCTTCGGGATCTTTCCCTACGTCCTCCCCGCCAGCACCAACCCCGAACTTGGACTGACTGTGTATAATGTAGCTGCTGCAGAGTACGGACTGACGGTCGGGCTCTATTGGTGGATCCCGGGCATCATCTTGGCCTCCGCCTACTTTGTTTTCGCCTATCGCCGCTTTGCCGGGAAGGTCACTCTCGAGGGCGCAGGCTACTGACCGCAGGTGGCTCTGAAATCGTTCGGGCCGGGATGGGGTGCAGTTCGGTCCGGCATTTTTCAGTCAGCCCGGGTTTTTTCCAGGCCGGGGCGACGCTGAGTCGCCCTGAGGTTCGATGACTGTGCCTGGAGTCAAGCCAGAGGATCAGACATGTCTCAATTCATGGCCAGCGGCTTTCTGGAGATTACGCCGCGTGGTTTTGGGTTTCTGAGGACCGCCGCCAACAGCTTTCAGCCGTCCGATCGTGACGTTTTCGTTCCGGCGCCCCTCATCCAGAAATGGGGACTGCGTCAGGGTTCCGAGGTCACAGGCTGGGCTGCCGCCAACGGGCACCGCAAAGCCCGGGGAAGCCAGTTGGCACGAATCGAAGCCGCCGACGGCCTGGATCTCGAGGCCTACCGCCGGCTGCCGGACTTCGCTCAACTGACCAGCGTCAACCCCTTCGAACGCATCCGGATCGACGGCACCAACGATTTGAGCCTGCGCGTCATCGACCTGATCAGTCCCATCGGCAAGGGCCAGCGCGGCCTGATCGTCGCTCCGCCCCGGACCGGCAAGACCATGCTGCTGCAGAAGCTGGCCCAGGCCATCTCGACCTGCCACCCGGAAATCCAGCTTCTGATCGTTCTCATCGACGAGCGCCCCGAGGAAGTTACCGACATGCAGCGGCTGAAAGCGGGGGAAGTGGTCCCTTCTTCCGCCGACCGCCCCGCCACCCAGCATGTCCGGGTGGCGGAGATGGTGCTGCATCGAGCACGGCGGCTCGTGGAATCAGGCCGCGATGTGGTCATCCTGTTGGACAGCATCACGCGGCTCGCCCGGGCTTACAACACAGTCCACAAAGGCAACAGCCGGACGCTGTCGGGCGGTCTGGGGGCAGGCTCCATGACCAAACCGCGTGAGTTCTTCGGCGCTGCCAGGAAGATCGAGGAAGGCGGCAGCCTGACTATCCTGGCCACCGCCCTGATCGACACCGGCAGCCGGATGGACGACGTCATCTTCGAGGAATTCAAGGGCACCGGCAACCTGGAACTGGTGCTGCATCGCGGGCTGGCCGACAAGCGGATCTGGCCGGCGGTGGATATCCGGCTGTCGGGCACCCGCCGCGAAGAACAGCTTCGCGACCCCGTCACCCAGCGCCGGGTCGACCTGCTGCGCCGTGCGCTGTCGGGACTGGACCCCGAAAAGGCGATGGCGGCTCTGCTCAAGAAGCTGGGATCGACCCCCGACAACGCCACTTTTCTCGAGTCGCTGGACCGGGTCCAGGGCAGCTAGCCACGGCGGCCGAGGGAGCCTCCGGCACGCCGGGTCGGCCCCGCGGGCCCTTACCTCCGCGCCTCCAATACCCCCACCCGCAGCCGGGACGGGAATTGCTGCGAGCGGAAGACCCGCTGCCAGGCCGGACGGAAGTCCTGTTCCTCTGCCCGGAAAATGTTCTCCACGAAGGTCTGCGGATTGCGATCCACCAGCGGAAACCACGTGCTCTGGATCTGCACCATGATCCGGTGCCCCGGCAGAAAAGTGTGCAACACATCCTGCAGGGGGATCCGGACCTTCACCGGCTGATTCGGCTCGAACGGCACGGGCCGGCTGTAGCTATCGCGATACCTTCCCCGGAAGACCTCGCTGCGCACCATCATCTGGTAACCCCCCAGGGGTCGGGTCCCTCCCGGCGGGATCTCCGTACCGGCATCATCCGGAAACACATCGATCAATTTGACCACCCAGTCTGAATCCGTCCCCGACGTCGACACCCACAGTTCCGCCTCCAGCGGACCCGCCAGCGTCAGCGGCTCCCGCAGAGGTTCGGAAGCGTAAGCCAGAACATCGGGCCGTCGCGAGGCGAAACGCTGGTCATCTGTCATATAGGTCGGCGCCATTCCGGGGGTGATGGCCTCGCTGAAGGGCACCGGATGCGCGGGGTCGCTGAGATACTCGTCCCAGACCCAGCCCGGTGCCTGCGGAGGAGCAAAAGCGAGCCGTCTCTTTTCCCGCAGATACAGCTCCAGGGACCGGGTCTCGGGCGGCCACCGTTCGAAACTGCGCCACTGGTTGCTGCCCGTTTCGAAAACAGTTGCCTCCGGGAGTTCCGGCGTCCTGGACTCCCTGAGCGTCGATTCGAAAAACCGCAGCTCGACCTCTTCCCGGTAATGCACCGCGGTGCGGCTGCCGAAGCGAATGTTGCCGAGCGCCTCTCCGGTGGAATTCTCCCACCCGCCGTGAGCCCAGGGCCCCATCACCAGGACATTGTAGATGCCCGGGTTCAGCTCCTCGATGTGCCGGTAGATCTGGAGGGGACCATACAGATCCTCGGCATCGAACCAGCCGCCCACCACCATCACGGCGGGAGCTACACGGCGTAACCTCGGGAGCACGTTCCGATCCTTCCAGAAGGAGTCATAGGTGGGGTGCTCAACAAACGCCTTCCAGAACTCCACTCGCCCCTGCAGGTATAACCGCTCGGCGTTGGCCAGCGGACCCATCCTCAGGAAGAACGCATAGCCGTCAGGTGTCCCGTGATCGAACCTCGGATAGCTCTCCGTCGTAGGTGCCGGTCGGGGCAGACCAAAGGACGAGAAAAAATTGAAAGCGTGGGCCAGAAAGAAAGCGCCGTGGTGAAAAAAATCGTCAAAATACCAGTCCGCGATTGGGGCCTGGGGCGACACCGCCGCCAGCGCCGGATGGGCGTCGATCATGCCCACCGCCGCGTAGAAACCCGGATAGGAGATCCCCCACATCCCGACCTTGCCGTTGTGGCCGGGAAGATGTCTGATCAGCCAATCGATGGTATCCCAGGTGTCCGTGCTCTCGTCCGTCTCCGCCCCCGGCCGGGTGGAGCGGTGCGGCCGCATGTTCTCGAATACCCCCTCGGACAGATAGCGGCCGCGCACATCCTGGTACACAAAGATGTAGCCGGCCCGGGTGGCCGCCTCGCTGGGGCCGAGCGTTTCCGGAAATCCCTCCTCCCCGTAGGGCCCGACGCCATAAGGCGTCCGCTTGAGCAGGATCGGGTAGGTGCGGGAACGGTCACGGGGCAGGTAGACCGCTGTAAACAGGTGCACTCCGTCCCGCATGGGAATCCTGATTTCCCGCTTCTCATAGTTGTTCCGGATGTACTCGCCCAGCTCGGAGACAGTCCCCCCGAGCAGAGGCGTGCAAACGTCGGCCAGAAAAAGAAAGACCAGCCCGATGCGAAGGAACAGCGCCGTCATGCTGCGGGATCATAACGCGATTGGGACGGCGGTGCCCGGTGGGCTAGAATGGGGCGCAGTCAAGGAGGTGCCCCGTGTTGACCCGTCGACGGTTCCTGCAAAGCTCAGCGCTTACGGTTTTCCCTGCCGGCCTGCACGGCATGCTCCGGGAAAAGCCCGCCGGCAGGATCGAACAGCGCGTCCTCGGCAAGACCGGCGAGAAACTGTCCATGATCGGCTTCGGCGGGATCGTGGTCATGAACGCCACCAGCACCGAAGCCGCCGACCGGGTGGCTGAGGCGGTGGATTATGGGGTCAACTACTTCGACGTGGCTCCCAGCTACGGCAATGCCGAACAGATGTTGGGTCCTGCGCTGGAGCCTTACCGCTCCCGGGTGTTCCTTGCCTGCAAGACCCAAGCCCGGGACCGCGCCGGAGCCCTCAAGGAGCTGGACGAATCCCTGGCGCGGATGCGGACCGATCATTTTGACCTCTACCAGTTCCATGCGGTGACCCGAGTGGAGGATGCCCGGCGGATCCTGGGTCCGGACGGCGCGCTGGAAGGTTTCCTGCAGGCACGACAAGCCGGGAAGATCCGCTACATCGGGTTTTCGGCCCATTCGGTGGAAGCGGCCACGGTACTGATGGACGGCTACGACTTCGACTCCATCCTGTTTCCCGTCAACTTTGCCACCTGGCACGCCGGCAACTTCGGGCCCCAGGTCCTCCAGCAGGCCCGTTCGAAACAGATGGGGGTCCTCGCCCTGAAGGCGATGGCCAAAGGTCCCTGGCCGGAGGGAGCGGTGAGGCAATATGAGAAGTGCTGGTATGAGCCTCTCTCCACTGAACGGGAAGTGAGCCTGGGCCTCCGCTTCACGCTTTCCCATCCGGTCACCGCCGCCATCCCACCGGGGGATGAGACGCTGTTCCGGATGGCGTTGCGGGAGGCGCTGCGGTTCGAACCCCTGAAGGACAGCGAGGTCGAGGAACTGAAGCGGATGGCCGCCGGCGGACGGCCGCTGTTCCAGTACCCAATGGCCCAAGCCTGACCGAAAGTTCGCTCAGAAGCTCGGCTCCCGTCACCGGTGGATCCCCGGGACTGCCGGCTCAGCCGGTGGTCTCGTCCCCTGTCTCGCCCTCGTGCTAAGATGCGTCAGCTTTTCCGGGGAATGCTGGACTCCCAATGCTCGCCCGTCGGAGGTTGCGTTGCACTCGAATCGCTTCACCGTCCTGTTTGCCGTCTGTATCGGGTTTGCCGGTTCCACCGCCCTGCTGCCGGCCCAGGATCCCGCCGGAAGACTCGTCGCCATGCGGGGCCAGGTGGAGGTCCGACGCACCGACTGGGCTCCAGCGGTCCTCAATCAGGAGCTGCTGGAGGGCGACACCGTACGGACCCTGCGGAACAGCCGCGCAGTGGTCCTGCTGACGGACGAGACCCAACTGAAGCTCAACGCCGAGACCGAGCTGCAGCTCGCCGCCGCCCGCAAGAACAGCAACGTCGTCACCCGGATCGCCGCCGCCGCCGCCCGTACCGAGCAAAGCCTGATGAATCTGGGTTCGGGACAGGTCTACGTACGGAACCGCAAGACGCCTGCCTCTCTGCGGGTGACCACCCCCGCGGTGACGGCCGCCATTCGGGGCACCGAGTTCGACCTCTTGGTCCACCCCGACGGCGAGACCATCGCCACCGTGCTGGAAGGTTCCATCGACTACCAGAATGAGTTCGGCGCCATCGTCGTCAATTCGGGCGAGCAGGGCCGGGCCCGGGTGGGCGAAGCGCCCACCAAGACCGTGATCCTGAACCCGGAAGACGCCGTCCAGTGGACTTTCTTCTATTCGGTGTCGGTCAGCGGTCTGGACTTTCCCTTCCGCTATCCCACCAGACAGGCCGCCCTGGCGGCCGCCGCCACCGTGACCGACCCTCTCGAGCGCGCCTACGCTCTGCACGATGCCGGCGAAACCGCCGCCGCCCTGGAACTGTTGGCCGCCCAGACTTCGCCGGCGGCGCAGGAGCTGCGGGGCTGGCTGCTGCTGGAAGCCAATCGGGTCGCCGAGGCGTTGACCGCTTTGTCGGCCGCCGGCGACACGCCCCGCACCCGACTCGCTCGTTCCCTGGCCCATCTGAGGGTCAACGAATTCGACCAGGCGCTGGCACTGGTGGACGATCCCGGCGGGGATGAACTGCTGGTGTTCCAGAAGGCATTCCTGTTGTCGCTGATCGGCGACCCGGCGGGTGCCTCAGCCCTGCGCTCCGCCCTGCCGGTCTCGGGACCCGCCGGTGCCCGCAGGCTGGCCCTGGAAGCCGTCGAACTGTTGACCCGCAATCGCAAGGATGAAGCGCTGCAGGCGGCATTGCGGGCCACCGCTGCCAATCCCGACTCACCGGCGGCTTGGGTGGCGCTGAGCCGCGTTCAGCAGGCGTTCTTCCAGCTTGAGGCGGCGACGGAGTCCGCCCGGCGGGCCCTCGACCTGGCTCCCGGCCACGTCGAAGCCCGCGTCCAGTATGCCCGTCTCCTCTTCGGTGCCGGCCTCAACGCCGAGGCCGAACGGACGCTTTCTGCGGCCCTGACCGACGCGCCGGAGGACGCGGGAGTCCACACGTTGATGGGCTTCATCCGTCTGGCCCGAGGCCGGACCGAGGAAGCTCGGGTCGCCTTCGAACGGGCCATCACCCTGGACAGCACCCTCGCCGACCCGCGCCTGGGTCTGGGACTGGTCAGGATGCGGCGTGGCGAAACCTTCGATGCAACCGCCGAACTGCTTTTCGCGGCCACCCTCGAGCCCAGGCTTTCGCTGTACCAGAGCTACCTCGCCAAAGCGTTTTACGAGCTGCGGGAGTTCGAACAGGCTTTCACCGCCCTCTCGGTTGCCACCGAGCTGGATCCTCGGGATCCTACGCCGCACCTGTACTCGGGAATCATCGAGGACGATCTGAACCGTCCGGGGCGTGCCGTGCGGAACTATCAGGAGTCCATCCGGCTCAACGATTTCCGGGCGGTCTACCGGAGCCGTTTCCTGCTCGACCAGGACCGGGCCGCCCGCAACATCAACCTGGCCCGGGCTTACAACCGCCTGGGACTTGCCGAATGGGGCAACTCGGAGGCGCTCAAGTCCGAACTGGACGATCCCGCCAACAGCTCTGCCCATATCTTCCTGGCCAACACCTTCCTCAACCTTCCGGGGCGGACCCTGCTGGCGGGATCCGAATCGCTGGTGGCGCGACTTCTGTTGCCGGTCAACGCCAACTCTTTCAACTCCTTCAACGACTACAGCACGCTCTTCGAACTGCCCCGTGCCTATTGGACGCTGTTTGGTGCATATGGCAGCTTCAACACCGCCAACGCCGGTGTGCTCGCCACCGGCGGCACCAGCCGCCTTGCCTACCGGATGGCCTTGAGCTGGGACCGCACCGCAGGGTTCCGCCCCGTCAACGATGACTTGAAGCAGTACACCGGGGATGTCTCGGCCAAGTTCGCACTGACGCCGGAAAGCGACATCCTTGTTTCCTACTCCAACCAGCAGGCTCGGGAAGGCGATCACGGCAGTCCGGTGCTGGTCAATGAGCTGAACGATCCCAACCTGCGCAGCACGAGCCGCCTTCAGCGCGCTGAGGTCGGATACCATCAGCGTTTCCGCCCTGGTTCGGAACTGGCCGTGGTTTTTTCCGCCCGCGAGTTCGAACAGGTGATCGACGATCCCGACCGCCTGCGCCGGCCGGTTTTTGGGGGACAGGTCATTGTGTTCGGCCTGCGGCAGTCCGTCCGGCGTCCCAGCGTGGACCTGCAGGCCACCCACCTGCTGGACCTTGGCCGAATCCAGCTTCGCTACGGTTTTGACTGGTTCGAGGGCCGGGCCCGCAGCTGGGACGTGCTGCGGTTCATTTTCCCCGGCGATGACCAGTACACTTTCCAGGAGTTCGACTTCACCCGCAACCGGATCCGTTACAAGACCGTTTTCGCCCGCTCAGACTTCCGGCTGCTGCCCAACCTCACCGTCATCGCGGGCATCAACCGCGACTGGTCCAATGACGACAACCGCTCCGACGGCTCCCAGAATCCCACTGCCCGCTGGAACCCCCAAGCCGGCATCCTCTTCACCCCCTTCACCGGGACCACGCTGCGGGCCGCATACTTCCAGAATCTCCAGACCCATTTCGGCGAGCGGGTGGCACCGACCCACGTGCTGGGCTTCCCCCTGGGGCAGAATGAATCCGAGATGTCCCACAGCACCACCGTGAGCCTGGGCTGGGATCAGTACGCCGGACGGTTCGGATTCCTGCGCACCGCCGCCTTCTGGCGGGACCGCCGGACCCCCGCCCTGGACTTCAGCGAGGAGCCTACCCGTTTTGAAGGTCATGCCTACGGCGGCCGGATCACGTGGAACCAATTCCTCACCGAGCGGCTGACCCTCGTCCCGGACTACGCCGTGACCCGGAACCTGGATCTCTTCGGCCTGCGACACGATCATGAGGTGGCGTTGGGACTGCGCTACGTCCATCCGCTGGGGGTCTATGCCACCCTGCGCGAGAACTACCTGCGGCAGACCGGGCAGCTCGGCCCCCTGCAGACCCACGTCAAGGTGTTCACCACGGATCTTGAGCTCGCGTGGGAGTTCCCTCGGAAGTGGGGTCTGGCGGTGTTCTCGGTGCGGAATCTGTGGGACCGGGAGTACGAATTTCTGGCGGATCCGTTGGCATTGGATCCTCGGATCCCCGGCCGACAGGCCGACTTCTCTCTCAGGGTCAATTTCTGATGAGCCGCAACACCAAGAAGATCCTGGTGTCGGTCATCATCCTGGCCGGCACTGTCGTCGGCGTCACGCTGTTCTCAAAGTACTTCCCTTACCTCGAGAACCTGGAGCTCAAGAACTACGATTTCATGCTGGCGGTGCTGCGGGGACCCCTCCCGCCTCCCGACAACATAGCAGTGGTGGCCATCGACGACGACTCCATCAAGAAGTTCCTCAGCCAGGGCTTTCCCCCTCCCTGGCCCAGGTCGTTCCATGCGGACCTGATCCGGGCACTGGTCAGGGGAGGAGCCCGGGCCGTGGTGTTCGACGTGGTTTTCGAAGGTCAGTCCCTGGACCCGCAGGAAGACGAGGAGCTGGCCCAAGCCATACGCGAGGCTGGGATCCCCATCATCCTTGCCAACTACATCGAGGTGATTGACGATCCCCGTTTTTCGATGGTCCAGAAAGGGGAGGTCCTGGAGACACTGGTGGAGGCCGGCGGCCAGGTCGGTTTTGCCACCTTGAACCCCGACCGTGACGGCGTGATCCGTTCCGGCCGACTGTTCGTGGGAGGGGAACCCACTCTGGTGACCCGAACTCTGGAGGCATTGGGCATCGAGCCCGTCTACGAGACCCTCCCCATCAGCAGCTACGAAGGGGACGACCCCGAGATCCTGGTCAACTACGTGGGCGGCAGCCGCACCATCCCCACGGTCAGCTACGAGCAGGTTTTGGCCGGGGACTCGCTGCCGCCCGGGGTCTTTCAGGACAAGATCGTCTTCGTCGGTTATTCTCTGGCCGTCACCGATCTTTCCCAGGGCGGCGGCAGGGACCACTATCCCTCACCGTTTGACCAGCTCTCGGGTACTGCTTCCATGCCCGGAGTGGAGACTCACGCCAACCTCCTGGATACCATCCTCCGGGGGCGTTACATCCGTCGGCTGGGCTTCTGGCCCTCCTGGATCATGATCCTGGCGCCGGCGCTGCTGATCTCGGTCCTGGTGGTGCGGGTGGAGTCTTTCCCGTGGAAGATTCTCGGCTCACTGGGGTTCAGCGTCTTCTTCCTGTTCCTGGGAATCTGGTTCTTCGTCTCGGCCCAAACCTGGCTGTACATGATCCAGCCATTGGCCATCATGGTGACGGCCTTCGGGCTCAACCTGCTCTATCAGTACCGCCTGACCGAGCGGGAACGGGCCCACATCCGCCGCGCGCTGTCGGGATACGTCTCCCGCCAGGTCATGAACGAAATCATGAAGAACCCCGACCAGTTGGAGCTGGGCGGGGTCCAGGTGGAGGCAACGGTGCTGTTCTCGGACATCGCCGGATTCTCCAAACTCTCTGAACGCATCACCCCTCGGGAACTGGCGGTCCTTCTCAACGACTACTTCACCAAGATGGGCGACATCATCATGGAGCTGGAGGGGATGATCAACAAGTACATCGGCGATGCCATCATGGCCATCTGGAATGCCCCCCTGCCCAGCCCGCGACATGCCCACCTCGCCTGTCAGGCCGCCCTGCGGATGAAAAAGGCGGTCGATGCCATGGCTCCCCTGAAGATGCGGATCGGCATCAATACCGGACCCATGGTCGCCGGAAATCTTGGTCACCGGGAACGGATGGAGTACACCGTGATCGGCGACGCCGTCAACCTGGCTTCCCGCCTGGAAGGAGCCAACAAGGCCTTTGGTACCGCGATCATGATCAGTGAGACCACCCAGGAGCTGGTCCAGGCAGACTTCCTGCTCCGGCGTCTCGATCGGATCCGCGTCGTGGGGAAAGAGCAGCCCATTGCCGTCCATGAGGTTCTGGCCGACCGGTCGGAGCCGGTTCCAACCGAGCTGGAGGAGCTGGTCGCCTCCCACAACGGCATCCTGGAGGCTTATGACAACCGGGACTGGGAACGGGCCCTGGAACTGATTGGAATTCACCTTTCACGCTTTCCGGAAGACTCGGTGGTCCTGACGTACCAGAAGCGTTGCCGACATTTTCTGGAGGCTCCTCCGCCGGCGGAATGGGACGGGGTGTTCGCCCTGGAGGTCAAGTAGGATCGGCGCCAAGCCTGCAGGTCCGGTGGATCGCGCCCTCCTTCCCAGCACCTGCGAATCCTGTTAATCCTTATCCGCCCATGCAGTGGCCCAACATCCGCTTCGACCGTAACGAACTGGCGGGCAGTTTCGGCGATATCGGTACCGATCTGCCGCTGATCGTCGGCATCCTGCTGGCCACCGGGATGGAGGCCGGACCGGTCTTCACGGTCTTCGGGCTGCTGCAGATTGTCACCGGCCTGGTATACGGCCTGCCCATGCCCATGCAGCCCCTGAAAGCGATGGCTGTGCTGGTCATCACTCAGAGACTGTCTTCGGGAGTCCTGCTGGGCGCGGGTCTGGCGATCGGGATCACCATGCTGCTGCTCACGCTGTCCGGCACCCTGGCCTTGCTGGTCCGCTGGATCCCGCGCAGCGTCGTGCGAGGAATCCAGTTCGGGCTCGGTCTCTCACTGGCCTCCCTGGCGCTGCGCAGCTACATCCCGTCGATGGGAACCGTGGGCTACCTGCCGGCGGCCGCCGGTCTGCTGGTGATGCTGCTGCTGTGGGGTAACCGGCGGTTTCCGCCTGGCCTGCTGGTCATCGGCTTCGGCATCGTCTATGCCTTCCTTACCGATTTCCAGCCGGCTCCGGTGCTGGCGGGGCTTTCCCTGGTCCTGCCCGGGTTCCAGCTTCCCCAGTGGAGTGACGTGATCACCGGTTTTGTGGTGCTTGCCTTGCCGCAGCTGCCGCTGTCGTTGTCCAACTCGGTCATCGCCACCGATCAGACCATTCGGGACCTGTTTCCGGAACGGGCGGTGGGAGTCCGCAAGATCGGCCTCACGTATTCGCTGGTAAATCTGTTCGCACCGCTGCTGGGCGGGATCCCAGCCTGTCATGGTTGCGGGGGTCTGGCGGGACACTACGCTTTCGGGGCGCGGACGGGCGGCTCCGTGATCGTGTACGGAGTCTTCTACCTGGTGACCGGACTGTTTCTCAGCGGGCCCCTGCACGAAGTGCTGAAGGTCTTCCCACAACCCGTTCTGGGAGTCGTCCTGCTGTTCGAGGCGCTGACCTTGATGGTACTCATCGCGGACCAGGCCGTGGATCGGCGGTCCCTGATGATCGCTCTGCTGGTGGGACTGGTGGCCTTCGGCCTGCCCCAGGGGTTTGTGGTGGGTCTGCTGTTAGGTTCGGGCCTCTATTACCTGCTGCCGAGGTTCGGGAAGTAAAGCGGTGGTCAGGAGTCAGGAGACGGGAGTCAGGAGGGGAGTCAGGAATCAGGAGCCAGGAATCGGGAGTCAGCAGCCCGCCACAGGTGGCTCCCTCCTGTCTGCCGTTTCCTGTTTCCCGACTCCTGTTTCCTGACCCCTGACCGCACGGTTTCTCGACTCAGTGGGGAGTCGGCGGCCGGCGCCCGGATTACCGGGCAGCCGAACGAGGGCTCAGCACCACCGCGCCGGTGCCGGGCACAAACAGCAGGCGGCGGCCTCGCTGATGGGCGGGTCCCAGGGCCAGGCTGGGCCCGGAGCCCGACGAAACCACAGGGGGCAGCAAAGTGTCGGGTTCAAACGACCCACCACCCCGGTTGAGCAGAACCCGCCCCGGCTCCAGGCGGGCGGCTCCAGGCGCCAGGTCCCCCGCCAGCACCAGCAGGTCCGGCAGATCGTCGCCATCGACATCCGCCGCCTCCAAGTCCAGGACTCCGAATCCCAACCCGGCCGCCATACCTTCCGAGACGTCGCGGAATCGGCGTTCTCCCTCATTGCGCAGCCACAGCAGAGTCTGGGCCGGCGGCGCCGGCTCGCCGTCGAGCAGCCCGGCCACGGCGGGCGCATAACCTGCCCTCCGTCCCACCACCACATCGAGTCGCTCATCCCCGTCGAAGTCCAGCAGTGCCGCCGCCGGTGCTTCCAGGGTCCCCGCGGGCACGCCCGCCAGCGGCGCAAGCGCGAAACGTGCGCCGCCCTCGTTCCACAACACCACGGGCGGGCGCCGCCACCGCAGCAACAGCACGTCGACCCGCCCATCGCCGTCCAGATCCCCCGCCAGTACCTTGGGGACAGTCCCTTCCGGGGCGTTGGGGGCGTTGGGGACAGTCCCTTCCGGGGCGTTGGGAGAATTGGGGACTGTCCCCAAGGAGAGATTGGGGACTGTCCCTATCAGGCCGAGGGCCTCGAACCTGTTCCCCCGGCGAAGCCAGAGACGAGCGGCGGGGTCCGTGGGACCGCCCACCCCGCCCTCCACGAGATCCTCGCGCCCGTCGCCGTCGAGATCGACCAGCAGCGCATCCAGGACCACCCGAGACCCTTCCAGGCCCGGCGGCAGCGGCGCCCGTTCCAGTCGGATGCCCTCCGCCGGGCTGCCGCTCGCCCGAAGACGGATCACCGATGATCCGGACGGACTCCCTCCGTACGCCAATGCGTCCGGCTGCCCGTCAGCGTCGAGATCGCTCCAGATGAGTACCCGCAAATCGGACGGTGACTCCCCCAGCAGGACCGGCAGCTGAAGTCTCCCCCCGCGGTTCGCAGCCCACCACAGCTCCCGCTGTCGGCGAAAGACCAAATCGGGGCTTCCGTCACCGTCCAGATCCACCCAGGAACCCGCCTCCGCCGCTGGCTCGACCCGACTTGCAGGTTCCAGCCGCAAGGAAGCATTGTCGGCCGCAGGAAGACCCTGCAACCACCGGGGAGCGTCCGGCAGACGCCCGGTGGCGTCCAGCGGAGGAACCGCCGCCGCCAGCCGGTCGAGGAGGAAGCGGCTCAGGAGCGCAGCTTCCCGCAACGGCGCCCAGTTGGTCTTGGCCGGAGCCGGAGGCGGAACAGCAGCGCCACCACCGGGCACCGGAGCAGCGGGTCCGGCGGGCTGAGCGGCAGGCGCCGGAGCCGGAGACTCCCCGCGACGCTGTGCTGCACCCTCGCGATGCCGGGTATCTCCTTCCACGCGGGCTCCCCGATTGGAGAGGCGCCGCTCCATCTCGGCGATCTCCAGCACCTTGGCAAAATGCTCCCGCGCGGCGGCTGTCCGGCCTTTCAACAGATGAACATAGCCGGAGCGAAACACGCCTTGGGCCGAGGCCGACCCGGCAGCCTTGGAAAAGTGATCCAAAGCGTCGTCGAGCAAGCCGGCCCGTATTTCCAGCAGACCCAGTCGCAGATAGGTACCGGTATCCTCCGGATCGAGTTCCAGGCTGCGCAGGAGTGCCGCTTTGGCGGCCGCCGGGTCCGGCCGTCCTCCCGGCGCCCACGTGGCCAGCACAACACCCAGCTGGGAGTAGCCCCGCAGACTTTCCCGATTGACCTCCACGAGGCGCTGGTAGGCGTCCAGTGCCGCCGAATAATCGCCCAGCTCGAACAGACAATTCCCCAAGTAGTACCACGATTCCTCGTGATTGGGACGCCGCTTCACCGCTTCCCGGTAGGCCCGGATGGCGGACTCATAGTCCAGCGCAACCCGCAACCGCGTTGCCTCGTGATATGCCGCCCAAAACTCGGCGATCTCCCTCCGGCGATCTGCATCGGTTTCGCCGGCGGAACCCTCGATCCCCCGCTCCCCGTACTTCCACACGGCAACCGCTGCAAAGGCGACAGCAAACACCGCCGGGACTCCCCAGGCCCGACGGCTCACCGCTCCTCCTCCACCACGAGGAGCTGGTTGGCGGCCACATTCTGCAGTTCGTGCACCCGTCCGCCGGGGAAACGCACGCGCAGCCGGTCAACCTGCGTCGCAGCTCCCAAACCGAACAGCGCTTCCGGAGCATTCTGCGACAGGTAAGACGACTGGGCGCCGATCACCTGGCACTGCCATTCGCCACCGGCTTTAAGCTCCACGCGGCTGCCCAGGCCCTGCAGGTTCTTGTCCGCCCCCCGAATGCGGACTTTGAGCCAGTGGGAGCCGTTGCCGCCGTCATTCCGGAGCAGCAGGGGGTGTCCTCCGAAGACCACCACCAGCAGATCGGCATCGCCGTCATTGTCGTAGTCGGCCACGGCCAGGCCCCGGCCGACCCGAGGAGTGGTGAAGGCCTCACCGATGGCTGTACCCACCTCGTAGAAACCGTCTTCCGGGCCCTTGTTCCAGAACAGCAGGTTGCGCATGGGCACCAGCCGGGAAGGATCGGTGGGTTCCTGGAAGGTGCTGCCGTTGACCACAACCAGGTCCTGGCGGCCGTCATTGTCGTAGTCCAGGAAGGAGGTCCCCCAGCCGATATACGACAGGGCAATCTGGCCCAAGCCGGTCTGATCGGCGATATCGAAAAACTGCAACCTCGGTTCCTTGGGCTCGGGGCCGCCCGGGATGCGCAGGGTGTTGTCGTAGAGGGCGTTCTCCTGGGCGATCCAATGCGTCACGAAGATGTCCTGGTCGCGGTCATTGTCCCAGTCCCCGACGGCCAACCCCATGGCGCCCCGGTAGTCCGCCACCCACGCCCGGTGGGAGACGTCGTCGAAGCGTCCGTCGCCCCGGTTGCGATACATGACGTTGTCCGAGATGTCGTTGGCGACGTAGATGTCCAGACGTCCGTCCTCGTCGAAGTCGGTCCAGACGGCGGACAGGCTGCGCCCGGCCGGGTTGTCCACCCCGGCCTCCCTAGCGATGTCCCGGAATTTTCCTCCGTCATTGCGCAACAGGAGATTCGGGTGGGGTTCGTAAGAGGACGGGTTCAGCGTAAACGGCACCACCGCCTCGTACTGGGACGTCGCCCGCTCCAGATCGGCAGGATCATAGTGGTACCTGACGTAGCCGCACACGTAGAGATCGAGGTCGCCGTCCAGATCGTAATCCCCCCAGGCGAGGCCGGCCCAGAAACCACGGTGCTCCGCGAAGCCTGAGGCGGCGGACACATCCTCGAAGCTCCCATCGCCGCGATTCCGGTATAGGACGAGACGCTCGTAGGCACTGACCGCCAGGTCCAAGTGGCCGTCAGCATCGTAGTCGGCCCATGCCGCACCCATCCCCGTCCCCAGAAAGCCGATGCCTGAGGATTCAGTGATGTCTTCGAACGTCCCGTCCCCCCGGTTGCGGTAAAGACGACTGCGGCCGGGAGACTGAGCCAATTCCTCCGGCGAGAGGGTCAGCGGTCCGGCGATGTTGACCAGATAAAGATCAAAGTCGCCGTCATTGTCGTAATCTCCCCAAGCCGCCCCCGAACCCATGTCCTCCGGGAGTTGGGTCGAGCGTTTGCCCGGGAAATGGACGAAGTCGATGCCGGCTTCCGCGGCGACATCGGTATACAGAACCTGGGGGACGTCCGGCGGCAGACTCCGACCCAGGGTCGAGGTGATGCCTTCCACCTGTTGGCCGGCGCGATAGGGGTCGGCGGCAGGCCGCAGGAAAATCACCAGGGCGGTCACCACCGCCAGTGAAGACACGGCCACCGATCCCCAAGCAGCGATCCGGCGCTGGCGCTTGGAAAGACCGTTGACCATCAGCTCACTCCGTTCTTCCGGCCGCGGCTGCGGTCATCATTACGGCTCAACCGTTC
>FWWM01000042.1_pt1 | contig 78148 bp, 62 predicted proteins | sample 2228351 | NCBI WGS metagenome assembly FWWM01 (sample SAMEA103939774, study PRJEB20133) | metagenome | reverse complement strand
CCCAGAACCCCTTCCCGGATCAGCCGTACCGCCTCCTGATAGTGTTTGCCGGACCGTTGCTGGGTACCCATCTGAACGATCCGACCGTGCCGGCGGGCCGCTTCAACCATGCGGCGGCCCTCGTACACGTTATGGGCCAGGGGCTTCTCCACGTAGACATCCTTACCCGCCTCGCAGGCCAGAATGGCGGGAATTGCATGCCAGTGGTCCGGTGTGGACACAACAACAAAGTCCACCTCTGGCATTTCCAGGACTCGGCGAAAGTCGCCAAAGGTCCTGGCGCGCCCGCCGGGCTGGGAGTCGGTCATGGCCGCGGCCAGCTCCCGGTTCGCCTCCCAGACGTCACACACGGCGGCTACCCGTACGTCCTCCATCCGCAGAAAGTCCTGCAAATTGGCCCGCCCCATTCCCCCGGTCCCGATGAACCCTCCCACCAACCGGTCGGAGGGAGCGACCCGACCTCCTGCCTTGGTCCGGCCGCTCAGTCCGGCGGCCGAGATACCCGCGGATACACTGGCTACAAACCGGCGCCGATTCATATCAGGTGACCTCCTGTTACAGAACCTTAAGGGAAGCCGTCGCCAAAGGGAAGAGGAGATTACGGAAGGAAGACAACACCAACGAGGACGCAAGCGGCACCCGTCTCCGCGGATGCGTCGGCGTCTCCCATCGGCTTGGGGGAAATAATGGTTTGACGTCAGTCATCCCGGCCGAGCTCGGCGCCCGGCCGGGGCGTGAACCACGTCGCGGATGGGGACAGAACCCCAACTCCGCCTGCAGGCTATACCGAAGTGGCCGGCTGTCCTACTTCTTCTGTGCCATCATCCAGTCCACCAGGACCTTCAGATCAGCGTCGCTGCCGGTGAAGTTCTTGCTGTGCTTCTTGCCGTCCAGGTCGGTCTGCTTCTTGAGGTACTTCATCCAAAAATCGGCATCCTGCTTGAGGTTGACGATCTCCGGCCCTTTGACCTTCTCAGACTTGGCGGTCGCCGCAATCTCTGCGGTCGAGACGTCATGGCACATGTTGCACTTCTGGGCCAGGAAGATCGCCTTCCCGTCAGCACCCGCCCCATGCCCGCTACCTTCAGGCTGAGCCGCCACCGACCCCGGCCCCACCATCAGCAGGACCAATGCCGCCACCAGCACCGTACCAGCAAATACCAACTTCCGCATCGCGCTTTCTCCTTTGGAGCCTGTTGTGTAGCTCATCGCTCTTGCTCCTTTCTTGAGAGTAAGAGGGCAAAAGCTTCCATAATGTTACAAGGTTGACAGAATTTCCCTCAAGTCAGACCAATCATTCAAACAGTTTGTCGGGTTCGCCGCGCCGCCCTCAACCGATTTCAGGCGTCGCCCCTTGGGCCGGCTGGCATTTCGTGTCTCCGGTCCGCGCCGAAACCGCTAGAATGCAAAACGTCACGGTTTTGTTACACAATGCTTCGCGCGGCACTTCCGGACTGAGACGATGAGCCACTATGAGGCACGGCTGGAGAGCGACCTGGGTCAGATTCAGAACCAGCTCCGGGAACTGGGTGCCTCACTGGAAGCGGCCTTGCGTCAAAGTGTGCGGGCGTTGCTGACCCACAACCACAGTCTCGCCTGGGACACGATTCTTCAGGATCAGGCCGTGAATCGTCGCGTCCGGGAGATCGACCGGCTCTGCCACGCGTTCGTGGCTCGCCATCTCCCCAGTGCCAGACACTTGCGGTTCGTATCGTCGGTCCTGCGCATCAACATCTCCCTGGAGCGGGTCGGCGACTACGCCGTTACCATCTGCCGGGAGGCCACGCGGATCGGCGCAGTCCCGGAAGCATTACGGCGGGAAGTTGAGCTGAGAGGCGATGAAGCCGGTCACATCCTGCACCATGCCCTCGAAGCCTTTTACAGCGCCAACGCGGACTCGGCACGTGCCACCCGAAAGATGGCCTCGGGGCTGACCCGGGCGTACGACACCATGCTGGACATGCTGGTCCAAGCCACTGAAACCGAATCCCTCAGCCTGGCCGACTCTTTCTCCCTCCTGCTGGTGTTCAACCGCCTCAGCCGGACCTGCGATCAGGCAAAGAACGTTTGCGAGGAGGCGGTCTTTGTGTCCACCGGGCAGGAGAAGCGGGGCAAGACCTTCAAGATTCTCTTTCTGGACCGCCACAATGACGGATTCGGGCAACTGGCCCGTCGCTGGGCGGAGCTTGAGTTCGGCGACAGAGCGCGCGTCGCCTCTGCCGGTCTGGAGCCGGCGGCGAATCTGGATCCAGGCTGGGCCGCATTGCTGGCTCAGCAAGGGATCTCCTCCGAAGAGGCCCGCCCCTCATCGTTAGGGCCTGTCCCTGAGGCCTTGCAGGCCTATGATCTGGTGGTCGCCCTGGAACCCCAGCTCAAGCCCCGACTGGGGCCCATACCCTACCACACGGTCTTCATGGAGTGGCCGACGCGGAACTCAACAGCCGACACCGCAGGCGACGCCGAGATTCGCGAGGCCCGGATCGCGGATCTCCGCCGGCGGCTCGTTGAACTCAAGAAGATTCTCCTGGGCCCCAACTGAGATCGCCACGGTGCCCAAGCCACAACGCCGCGATTGCGGAGCCGCGTGGTGACGCCGCGGCCTCAACTCCGCCCGGAGCCTTCCTCCCCGTGGTCCACCTGTCCCCCTGACGCCCGGAACCCCTCCTGCCGCTCACTGAGGAGGGTGTGGAGGTCGATGCCCCCAAAGGAGCCGGAACTCATCAGCACGAGGACGGTATTGCACAGGTTCACCTCCCGCAGCCATTGCTCCAGAACCGGCCTGTCAGTCACGACCTCCAGCTCTGGATGTCCAAATGCGGCCCGCACCTGTGGGTCCGTCAGTGGGGCGACGCCCTTCCGCCGGCAGGTCTCCGGAGCCACGAACACAACGGCGTGATCTGCCGGGTCCAGTGTTCCCCGGTAATTGACGATGAAGTCCGGGCGTACACTGCTGTACGTGTGCAATTCAAGCACTGCGATGAGTCGGCTTCCCGGAAAGGCTTCGCGCAGGGCGTCCACGGTGGCCCGCACCTTGGAAGGGGCATGGGCGAAATCAAGAAAGATCACGGTCTTCTGGTGCCGGACCAGCGGCTGCAGCCGGCGGGCGGCGCCCCGGAAGGTCATTGCGGCGGCGGCGAATTCCCGATCCGTCAGCCCCAACTCCCTGCACATGGCGTGGGCCGCGGCCAGATTCAGCATGTTGTGGCGCCCCAGGAGGGGCACGTCAACCTCGATCCCTCCAAGCTGGACGTGATAACGTCCGGCGACGATTCGGTAGGGGGGCGTCCGGTATTCGATCCGGACCACATCGGGCCGACTAAACCTCGCCACTCGACATACCGCCGGATCCTCCCCGTTGTAGATCAGTGTCCCTCCAGGCACCACCTGCTCAATGTATCCGGCAAACTGCTTCTCGTAGATCTCCGGGTTCGCGAAGACATTGGCGTGGTCCCACGCTATGCCGTTCAACAGCGCCAGATGCGGCCGATAGATATGAAACTTCGGTCTGGGATCGATCGCCGAGGCGGGATATTCGTCACCCTCGAACACCGCCAGGGCCGCGGCGGGATCCAGGCCGACCATGGTTTCAAAACCCTGCAGCTCCGCCCCCACCACATAGTCAAAACCGCGCCCGGACCCGCGCAGAGCGTGCATCACCAGAGCCGTCACCGTGGTCTTGCCGTGGCTGCCGCCCACCACGGCCCGCAGCTTGCCGGCGGTCTCGCGGTACAGGTACTCGGGAAAGGACCAGATTCTCAAGCCGAGCTGGAGGGCTCGTTCCAGTTCGGGGTTGTCGCGGGCCGCATGCATTCCCAGGATGACGGCGTCCAGTCCGCGAACAATCCGTTCAGGATGCCAGCCAAGGGCCGCCGGCAACAGCCCGGCTTCCGCCAGACGACGCCGCGACGGATCCGCGATCACGTCGTCGGAACCGGTCACCGTGTGGCCTTGGCGGTGCAGGGCGAGCGCCAGACTGTGCATGGCGGCGCCGCCGACGGCAATGAAATGGACCCGCATCGGTGCCTCCCGGACCACCCTCCTGATTCCAGCTCAGGGGGCAGGGATCGTCCGCGACGGAGTATCCAGCAGAAAAGAGGAATTCTCTCCGCGCGACGCCAAAGCCGACCGCATCAACAGGTACTCGTGAAGATTTTCGGTCGTGAACAGCCCTGCCAGGTCGCCTCGACGGATCACCGGCACCGCCGACCAGCCTCGAATTCGCGGCAGGACGGTCTCCAGCAGCTCCTCCGGGCCAATGACGGGATAGTCGGAATGCATGACCTGGAAAACCCGGGTTGAACGGTCGTGGCTGGCCAGAGCGCTCACCAGATCCTGGCGTGTCAGGAAGCCCACCAGCCGCCCTTGGTCGGACACAGGGAAGTCCTGCTGATATCCGGCGAGCAAAAGGTGGGCCACATCCTCCAGCCGGTCCTCCGGCCGGACGGTCTGGAACTGCCTGATCATGACCCGGTCCACCGGAATGCCCCGGAAGACGTCGGCGAATTCGACCGCCGCAGCTTCCTGGGCGGCACCGATCCAGACGAAGAGAGCGATCAGAATCAGGAAGGGGTTGGTGAACAGCCCCAGCAGGCCAAACAGGAGGGCCATCCCCTGGCCCACTCCCGCGGCGATCTGGGTCGCCTGCACTCTCCGCAGACGGGTCGCCAGCAAAGCCCGCAGAATCCGCCCGCCGTCCATGGGGAAGGCCGGCAACAGATTGAAGGCCACCAGAAACACGTTGACCGCCGCCAGGCGTTCCAGCAGCGGCCCCCCGCCCACCGTCAGGTTTTCCACCGGTTGCCATGTCCCTGTCAGGAACAGGATCAGAAACAGGAGGCCGGCAATGACGACATTGACCAGGGGCCCCGCCGCCGCCACCCAGAGCTCCTGCAAGGGGTTCTCCGGCATCTTCTCAATGCGGGCCAAACCACCGATGGGGAGCAGCGTGATGTCCAGGGTCCGAATCCCGAACCGGCGGGCCGCCAGCGCATGTCCAAACTCATGCAGAACCACGCAGAGGAAGATCAAGGCTGTCAGCACAAGCCCTGCGGGAATCGCCGCGCCGCCTTCGGGTCCTGATCCGTGAACGAGAACCACCCATACGATCACCAGGACGAAGGTCGCGTGAATGTAGACGGGGATCCCGAAAAAGGTCCCCACTTTCCAGGCCCATTTCATGGCGTTTTCCTGTGTGTTCACGTCACCTGCCTCCGTCGGCATCCCGAACGGCGATGCCGCCACTTAAAGAAGCGGAAAACCGAGGGGCGGTTTCAACTGCCGTTTCCGGCCGATCCGACCGGAGCGCGGACGCATCGGTGCGGAATCGAACCCTCCCCGACCTCGGGCGCCGGTCATGCCAAAATGTACGCCAAACCCGGAGCCGGCAATACGGGGCCTGCGGATCGCTGCCCCCAGCAAGGAGGTGAGGTTCATGTCCATTCTCGTCACCGGAGCTACCGGAACCGTGGGTTCCCGTGTCGTCCGGAAACTGTCAGCCCAAGGATTGAAACCACGTGTGTTGAGCCGCTCCCTGGAAAAGGCGCGGCGCATGTTCCCTGAGGCCGTGCCTGTAGAAGGCGACCTCCGTACCTTGGGAGCCCATCCTGAGCTTTTCGGGGGAGCCTCGCAACTGGTCCTCATAACCCCCCTCAGTCATACCGAAGCGGAAGAGGGGGAGGCCGCGTTGGAGGGAGCCCGCCGCGCCGGCGTCCGGCATGTGGTTTTCATGAGCGTTCACCAGGTGGAGCGCGGGGCCCACATTCCTCATTTTCGCTCGAAGATCAGCATTGCTGAAAAGGCTCGTACTCTGGGCTTTGAACTGACCGAGATCATGCCCAACAACTTTTTCCAGAATGACGAGTGGTACAGGGACGCCATCGTTGAGTGGGGAGTCTATCCCCAACCGATCGGAACCAAGGGCATCAGCCGCGTGGATGCGGAGGACATCGCCGAGGGTATTGTCCGGGCGTTGACCGTCGCCGACCTTTGTGGACAGCGCTATCCCCTGGCAGGACCGCAGCCGTTGACGGGGGACGACGTTGCACAACACTACACCCGAGCCCTCGGCCGGCCGGTCCGCTACACCGGAGACGATCTGGACGCCTGGGCTCAGCAGGCCCGACAGAACCTCCCCGATTGGCTGGTCGCGGACCTTGTAACCATGTACCGCTTCTTCCAGCAGGAGGGACTGGCTGCCACCGACACGGAACTGAACCAGCAGGCCCGGCTGCTGGGGCGTGAACCCCGCCGCTTCGAGGACTTCGCCGCCGAAAAGAGCCGGGAATGGCTGAAAAGCTCCTGATTCAGTCCGCAGCCCCGTCCCAGTCGAGAATCACCTTTCCGGCGTTCCCGGATCGCATCACCTCGAAAGCCTCTTCAAACCGGGTGTAAGGAAAACGGTGTGTGATCACCGGGGTGATATCCAGGCCGGTCTTGATCATGGACTGCATCAGGTACCAGGTTTCATACATCTCGCGGCCATAAATTCCCCGGATCGTGAGCATGTTGAAGATCACGATATTCCAGTCGATGGCGAGCTCCGCGGTAGGAATACCCAAGAGGGCGATCTTGCCGCCGTGACACATGTTGGCGAGCATGTCCTTGAAAGCCTCGCCGCTGCCCGACATCTCCAGGCCGACGTCAAAACCCTCCTTCATCCCCAGCTCCCGCTGAGCGTCGCGCAGGGTGCGTTCGCGGATATCGAGGGCCAGGGTGGCCCCCATCCGGCGGGCGAGCTCCAGACGGTATGGATTGCGGTCCGTCGTCACCACATAGCGCGCCCCGGCATGCTTGGCGATGGCTGTAGCCATCAATCCGATCGGTCCTGCACCGGTAATCAGGACGTCCTCCCCCAGCACCGGGAACGCCAGAGCGGAATGGGTGGCATTCCCGAACGGATCGAAGATGGAAAGCACCTCCAGCGGAATTTCGGGATCAGCGTGCCAGACGTTGGTGACCGGGATACAGAGATACTCAGCGAAGGCTCCCGGGCGATTGACACCCACGCCGCTGGTGGCACGGCACAAGTGCCGACGGCCCGCCAGGCAATTTCGGCACCGCCCGCAGACGATGTGCCCTTCCCCGGAGACCACCTCTCCCAGCTCCATGTCGTTGACGTTGGACCCCCAGGCGGCCACCGTGCCCACGAACTCGTGTCCGATGGTCATGGGCACGGGGATGGTTTTCTGGGCCCAAGCGTCCCAGTTCCAAATGTGGACGTCCGTACCACAAATGGACGTCTTGCTGATCTTGATCAGGACATCGTTGATACCCACTTCAGGAATGGGGACCTCCTCCAGCCAGAGGCCCGGAGCCCGCTCCCGCTTGACCAACGCACGCATGGTGTTTGCCATCTCGGAACTGATCATACTCCACGGCCGGCGGCGCGAAGAGAGGCGCCGGTTTCCGCCGGGCGCCGTGCAAAACGGGATTCCCAGGGATCGAAAACCCTCACCATAGACTTTATGAATCGCCGAAATCGCTCAATCGCGGCCCCTTCAGCCCCCCACGTCAGTCGGTGGAGTGCAGAGGGATGCATCGCGTTTATGGGGTCGGTGCTCCCGGACTCCCTCGGGCGAAGTCCGAAAGGACTCGCGCTCATTCCTTGTAAGCACCAGACTGCAAGAGGGTTTGGTGCCATCACTGCGAGGAGCTTCGGGACCGCTTCCGCAAAGGGGAACAGGGATTGCTTGGCCCGGAAGTCCGTCGCATCGCGCCGAGGGCTCGCCCTCACACGCTGCCTCTGGAACTGGAGGCCGGAGGTACCCGACGACACAGACTTGTGTTCGCCTCCGCTCGCGATGAGACCGCATCTCCCACTGCGCGGCAGTCGTCCTACCCCAACCCCCTTCGGCTGCCGCGCCTCTTTCTTTCTCGGGGCGAAGCACTGGGCCGAAGGTCAGCCCTCCGCCCGCTCCAGGACCATGACCAAACCGCCCCGGGGCGGCAGGTCCAGCGCCATCCGGTCCCCGGAACGGGCAGCCAGGTCCTGCCGCCTGAACTGGTTGCGGTCGGCCCCGTCGGTGATCAGGCGACCCCGGAAGATCTCCCCTTCCGCCAGAAAACTCAGCTCGAAAGTCAGCGGCAGCCCAAAGTCTTCACCGTTGATGCCCGCCACATACCAGGTTTCTCCATGGCGGCGGGCCAGGACGACAAACCGGCCTGGCTCTCCCGCCAGGAACCGGGTTTCGTCCCAGACTACCGGGACGTCCCGCAGGAACTCCCGCGGACCCTCCGGAAGCGCCCGGTAAGTCTCGGGGCTGTCCGCAAAATGCAGCCATCCGGTGGTGAACAGCACCGCCAGGGCCAGCTCATGACCAGCCGTCGTCCGGCGAGGATACCGGTTGTCGCTCAATGCGACCGGGGTGTAGTCCATGGGACCCACGACGTTGCGGGTAAAGGGCAACAGGGTTTGGTGTCGCGCCGCCCGCTCGGGAAAATCCGGGTCGAAGATGTAGGACTCGGTAGCCTTGACCGCCTCCATACTCATCAGATGGGGGTAGGTGCGCTCCCAGCCCCGGGGCAGCGTGCAGCCATGGAAGTTGACCATGAGCCCGTAGTCGGCGGCGTCCCGCAGGATGTCCTCATAGAGGCGCACAGTGTCCTGCTTGTCGCTCTGGAAGAAGTCGACCTTGATGCCGGCGATGCCCAGCTCCTGCATCCACTGCATTTCGCGGCGGCGCGCCTCCCGCTCGAACATGCGGTCGCGGGGTTTCTCCGTTACATCGTTATGGGGTCCGCCGGAGTTGTACCAAAGCAGCAGACGCACCCCTCTCTGCCGCGCGTGGTCGGCCAGCCGCCGGAGGGCGTCTTCTCCCATCTCATCCCAGTTGGCATCGAGCAGCACGTACTCCCACCCCATTTCCGCGGAAAAATCCACAAACGGTAGCTGGCGGTCGAAGTGTTTCGGGCTTTCCGGGTCAATCCACCAGCTCCAGCCCACCCGGCCGGGCCGAACCCATGCCGGGATCGGGGAGCCGGGACGGCTCAGATCCGTCACCAGGGTCGACTCCACGATTCCCGCCAAGGTTCTGGAGGCCATCACAATCCGCCACGGTGTGGTCCAGGGAAGAGTGTGGGAGGGCTCTACCGCCCCCACGAAGCGCCCCTCACCCGCCGACGGAAACCGCAAACGGTAAAGTCCGCCAGTGGCGTTTCCGGCAAGACGGGAGCCGCAGTAAGCCGAACTGAGGTCCGACTCGGTGAGCAGCACCCAACCTGCGTCTCCCGGCAGCCGAAACAGGGCAGGGAACGACCAACCCTCTTCGGTGGGCGCCGGAGTGCCCAGCGGCACGTCCCGCTGGTGAAGGGTTTCGTACGCCGGTGTGTAGCGGCCCGGTGCATCGTGGGGTTGCAGGTAGCCAAGCGATCCTTCCGGCAGCCGGAAACCCGTCGTCTCGGCGGAAACCGTCAACAGTTCTGAACTGTGCCCGGGAAACCGGTAACGGAAGCCTACGCCACCGTCGAAGACCCGGAATTCGACCTCCAGTTCCCCTCCGCCGGACCCGACCAGACCCAAGGTGATGCGCCGACTTCGGGAATTGACGTGCCGCTGTTTCCCGTGACTGAGCTCATAGTCTTCCGCCACCGTCTCCACGGAAGACACCCTTCGGAAACTCAGGCCCTCGGTGAAATCCTGATCGGATCGCCGCACACCCAGAGGTGACCAGTCCAGCGCCGGGGTCGGTTCCCCTTCCCCCAGCAACCGGATGCGGTAGTGCAGGGAGGCACCGGCGGAACCGTTCCTGCGCAGCCCGACTTCGAGCACCAGCTTGCCTCCCGGCGATTCCACCCGCCAAGCCTCCTCGGAAACCACTTCGCTGCAACCCGACAGGACCGCCAACACCACTCCCGAACCCAGGACTCTGTTCAGGGTAAGCATGGACTGAGCTTAGTCAGGTGCAGGAGGCGGGTAAAGCGCCAGGCACGGGACAAGTCTTCGGCAGGTTGGGCTTCCCGCCGCCCGGTTCGGCTGCCTTCCCGCTCGGTCGCCTAGCTTGCCGCCAACCGGCAGGCAGGCGCCCGTAGTATGCTTGCTCCCAACTCCTCAGGAGGGAGGAAGCTGCAAGTGACGGGCCGACTGTCTCGCGGCAGTCTGCTTCTGCCGATCTTCGCCATCGCCTGTACGGTACCCCAGCCGGGCGATCCTGTGGCGGGCAATTTGCGCCGGCAACTGCTCAGGTCGTTCCCCTCCGCTCTCCCGGAGCCTGGGCCGGATCTCACTCCGGACTCACCGGCGGTGCAACTGGGGGAGGCACTGTTTTTCGACCCGAACCTCTCGTCCTGCGGGACCGTGGCGTGTGCATCCTGTCATCTGCCGGAGCGGGGCTTCAGCGACGGGAGGCGGGTTTCGATCGGCTGCGGGGGGATTTCGGGCCGACGCAATTCCGGCTCCCTTTACGGCGCCGCATACTTGACACACCTGTTCTGGGACGGCCGGGCCGACTCCCTTGAACTCCAGGCCATGGATCCCGTGACCGATCCACGGGAGATGGCCAATTCGTGGGAGGAGGTGGTGCGTTATCTGTCCACCGGAGAGCACCGCGCCACCGGCCGGCGGTTTGTCGCCGCCGAGCGGTACTACCGCGCCGGGTTCGCCCAGGTTTACCACGGTCAGATTTCCCCTGAGACAGTGGCGGCCGCACTGGCGGCTTACCAGAGAAGTCTGGTCAGCACCGATTCGGCCTTCGATCGCTGGCTGGCGGGCGAAGACGCAGCCCTGACCCCTGCCCAGGTCCAAGGGGCGCTGGTTTTCTTCGGCAGGGGCCGGTGCGGGGAGTGCCACCCGCCTCCGGCGTTCACCGACTCCCTGTTCCACAACGTCGGCGTGCCGGCGCCACGATACGAATCAGCGGAACCGTTCCCGACGAACGCCGGGATCTGTGGAGGGGTTCCGGTCCACCTCGATCCCGGACGGGCCGGAACCGTGAATCCAGCGCCCTGCGAGGAGCTGGGGGCCTTCCGGACACCTTCCCTGCGCAACGTGGAGCTCTCGGCCCCCTACATGCACAACGGAGTTTTTTCGAGTCTCGACGCTGTCGTCCAGCATTACTGGAGCGTAGGACGCGGAACCACCAGCCCCCCGATCGGTCAACTGGATCATCGGATGCGGCTGATCCGTCTCACCGATTCCGGAGGACATCCCGACGACCTCCGCAATCTGGTGGAGTTCCTCCGGAGCCTGACCGGATCCACGCGCGACGGTCCGCCATGGGGCATTGCACCGCCAGGCGGTTCCGGTCTCTCCCCGGCGGAGACTCTGTTCAGTCAGCCAACGCCTGGTAAACAAGGGTCTTGAGCCTCACCTGGATGTCCGTGTCACAGGGCATCCGATGGGTCATCAGGACGATCACGATGGATTCTTCAGGGTCCACCCGGAACCAGGTTGAGGCGGCTCCGTCCCACCCAAAATCTCCGACGGACCCGGTCCCCGTGCTGGCTGCCAAGTCCTTCAGCACCGTCACCCCGAGTCCGTGGCCATGTCCCTCCAGCTTGTCCCACGGCAAGGTCACTCCGGGGGGCAGATGGTCGGCATGCATCAGTTCCACAGTCTTCCGGCTCAGGATCCGGACGCCGTCCAAGACCCCACCGTTGGCCAACATCTGGGCGAACCTCAAATAATCGGCAGAGGTTGAGAGCAGTCCACCCCCGCCTGAGAGCAGGCGGTTATGCTCCCTACTGTAACGGCGCAGGATCTCCTCCTTTGGGATTGCCACCAGGCGCTTTTCCTTCTCGTCGTAGCGGTATTGCCCAGTCAGCCGCTGGGCCTTCTCCGGAGCCAGATAGAAGCCCGTGTCGGGCATTTCTAACGGCTGGAAAATTCGCTGCTCGAGAAAAACGTCCAACGAATCTCCCGAAAGGACTTCCACCAGACGCCCGAGTACGTCGATGGAGCTGCTGTACAGCCATTGCTTTCCCGGAGCGAAGTAGAGCGGTGCCTGGGCGAGGCGTTTGACGGCATCCTCCAGCGTGAGGGTTGGGTCAAAGATCTTCAGCTCCTGATAGATCTTGTCCACCGGGCCCTGTCCCCACCCGTAGCCGAGTCCCGAGGTGTGCCGAAACAGGTCCCGGACGGTCATGGGGCGCGGCATCTCGGGCGAGCCTGACTCGCCCTCCCCGCCGTAGACCTTGACTTCGGAGAACTCGGGCAAGTATTTGGAAACAGGTTCATCCAGCCGGTAGCGGCCCTCTTCCCAAAGGATCAGAGCAGCGACCGCCGTCACCGGCTTGCTCATGGAGTAAACCGCGAAAATGTCGTCCTCTTTGACCGGACGCCGAGCTTCGAGGTCGGCGAAGCCAAAGTAACGCGACCAGACCAGCCTGCCTTTCCGGGCAATGCTGACACTCATGCCAGGAAACAGACCGTCCTGCACATAACGCTCCATCGCAGCGCTGATGCGCTCCAGGCGTTCGGCGGACATCCCCACCGAGCCCGGCGCGGCGGGGACCAACCCTTGGGCGGTGAGGGGTGGAATCCCAAGCGATGCGACCAACCCCAATACGGCGGCGACAGGTTTGAACATGAGAGACCTCCTGCTGGCACTCAGTACAGCGGCTGTTTGGCGGGGTCGTAACCGGTCTTGCCGAGCGGATCAAGATATCGGCGCGAGCCTGCCGCCAGCAGGCCCACGTCACTGGGACTTTGAAAGACGGTAAAACCTTCCGCCATCCAGCGCCGGATCTCCTCCGGACTCCCGCCGGGCCGGCCCAACGCCACCCCATGACGGCGGGCGGCAGCGGCGATCTTCGCAATCGCCTCCAGCATCACCGGATGATCATGCTGGCCGCCATAGCCCAGCGAATAGGAAAGATCGCTGGGCCCCACATACATGACGTCGATTCCGGGAACGGCGGCGATGGCATCGACGTTCTTCACCGCCTGGGCGTCCTCGATCATAACGATGACGACGACATTGCGGTCGGCGAAGCGGTGGTAGCCCTCCCCCGGAGCGGGCCAGCGGAAGTTGGCCAACCCGGGGCCGGATCCACGCCTGCCTTCCGGGCCGTACTTGCAGGCCGCCACCGCCTGTCGGGCCAGTTCCGGCGTCGAGGTGAAAGGAAAGATCACGCCCAAGGCTCCCGCGTCCAAGGCCCGTTTGGCGGTCCACAGTTCGTTGACAGGAACCCGGATCATGGGCACCGCCTTCAGTCCGCGCGTGGCCAGAATCATGTTGCGGGCAGTCTCCAGCGTGATCGGGCTGTGTTCCATCTCGATCCACAGGAAGTCAAACCCCATGTTCGCCATCTGCGCCGCCACCTCAACACTGGGGATCGTGATGGTGGCTCCGATGACCGGTGCCCTCTCGCGCAACAGCTTCTTGACCGGGTTTTCCCAACGCTCCTGACCCATCAACAGGCCACTGTAGAGGACACCCACCGAAAACGCCAGCAGTCCTATGCACGTTCGTTCCATTGCGGTGATCCTTTCTGGTGAAGGGGCGGTGCCGGGAGTGTAATCCTCACCCTGCGCCGAGGGAAGACTATCCTCGATGGGCAAAGCTTGATAAGGTAAGGTCTTTGTCGTGATGGACGGAGCGGGTGGCGATGGAATCGGTCGAGGAAACCCTGGAGCGTATCCGGGAGGCCCTGGAGCAGAAAGATTATGCCCGGGCCGCACAGATCATCGAGGGTTTTCGACCCGCCGACCAGGCCGAGGTCTTCGCCGAGCTCGAGGATGACGAGCAGGTCGCCCTCCTGCCTGAACTGAATCCCGAAGCTTCCGCCGACATTCTGGAAGAGCTGGACAACGAGCAGGCAGCCCAGCTCATCGAGGCCCTGCCCAGTGAGACCGGCGCCAGGATCGTCGACGAAATGGAGCCGGACGAGGCGGCGGACGTCCTGTCGGAGCTCCACCCGGAGAAAGCCGAACAGCTGCTGTCCCAGTTGGAGGACCCCGACGAGGTTCGTCCGTTGATGATCCATCCGGACGAGAGCGCCGGCGGCCTCATGACCTCCGATTTTATGGCCCTGCGCCGGCGGATGACCGCCCAGGAGGCCATCGAAGCGTTGCGGCGCTGGCATCCGGATGCGGAAGCGGTCTACTACCTCTACGTCATCGACCGGCACGCTCGGCTGTGCGGCGTCGTCAGCCTGCGGCAACTGGTGGTGGCGGATCCTTCGACGCCGATCATGAACATCATGAACCCGGACGTCATCGCCGTCCGCGACGACATGGACCAGGAGGAGGTGGCCCGGGTGATGAGCCGCTATGGTTTCCTGGCTCTGCCGGTAACCGATTCCGACGGCAAGCTGCTCGGCGTCATCACCGTGGATGACATCATCCAGGTCATGGAAGACGAGGCTACCGAGGACATCCAGAAGTTCGGCGGCGCCGTGCCTCTGGAACGGGGGTACCTCGAAACCTCGCCCCTGACCATTACCCGCAAGCGGATCGGCTGGCTGCTAATGCTGTTCCTCACCGCCACCCTCACCGGGTCGGTCATGCGCCTGTTCGAAGAGGAGCTGAGCGCTATGGTGGCCCTGGTCCTGTTCATCCCCCTCCTGATCGGCACCGGCGGCAACGCCGGCTCCCAGACCACGGCGACCGTCATCCGGGCCCTGGCGGTAGGGGATATAGACGCTTCCGAGATCTTGCGCGTGTGGTGGCACGAAGCTCGGGTGGGGTTGCTGCTGGGGTTGGGTATGGCGGTTCTGGCCTACATCCGGGCCATCACCTGGGAGCCCGACCCGGCTCTGGCGCTGACGGTGGCCGTAGCCACAGTGGGGGTGGTGCTTTGGGCGACAGGTGTGGGAGCACTTCTGCCTCTTCTGGCCGCCCGCATCCGAATCGACCCGGCCGTGGTATCGGGGCCGGTGATGAGTACGCTCGTCGACGCCACCGGCCTCCTCATCTACCTCTGGCTGGCCCGCTGGATGCTGCGGCTTTAGGTCCGGGGACCATGCACCGCAGCCCAAACCGCTCCGGCCTCCCGCCGAAGGTGTCCGCTTGCAGTGCCGAGGAGGCGGGCCTGGGAGCGCCTCTCACCAGCAGCGCGGAAAGGCACTCGCTACCAGCGGTCTCGGGACTCCTTGCGCGGCGGCGGGCCGGTCCGGTTCATGCGTGGGCGCGCTTCGTTTACGGTCAGAGTCCGCCCCTGATAGTCGGATCCGTTCAGCTTGGTCTTGGCTTCCTCGGCCTCGGCGTCGCTGGTCATTTCGACAAAGCCGAAGCCGCGTGAACGTCCTGTCATCCGGTCCGTGACCACGCGGGCCGACTCCACCGTCCCATACGCAGCGAACAGCTCCTCCAACTGATGGTCGGAAACGGAATAAGGCAACCCTCCAACGAAAAGTCTCCTGCTCATCCCCACTCCTTGCATACAAGGGTCCGCGTCAAACCTGAGGAACGCTGAAAACCGTCACGACAGGACTGTGCAGTCCGGCGGAATCGGCACTTCTCCGGATCACTCAAGCGGCAGGCCGAACACCCTGTGGAAAAGGTCACAAACAACCCAAACCCCTGGCCGGGATTCTCCCAGGCCCCCAGCCGGACTGAATCTAGCCCGTCTTGATAGTCCTGTCAATAGTCGACGACCCGTCAAATTGACAGTTTGGATCCTTCGCCAGCGCAGCCCGTCTGGTAGGATCAGGTCATGGAGGTCCAAAGAACAAGGCCCCATCGCCTATGGATCCCTTGGATGCTCATCGTGATGTTGCTGGCGGTGGTTGCCTGGCTGCTGGACAGTCGTCTCAGGAGGCTCGAAGGAACCCTGGGGCTGGTCTCCGCCAGAGTCGAGGAAACCTCGAGCCGGCTGCAATCCACCGAGACGATGGCCGACCAGGCTCGCCGGAGGGCCGAACGGGCGGAGGAATTCTCGCGGGCCGCCGCCGAGGGGCGCCTCCAGCTCGAGGCGCTGGCGGCAGAGGCCACCGAGAGGGCTCGAAGGCTGGAAAACGAGGGCGCGGAGGTGCGCCGGGAACTGGAGCTGACCCAAGAGGAGCTGCGCCGTCTGCAGGAAGAGCGGGAGAAAGACCTGAACCGGCTTCAGCGGGCTCTCCAGCGCGTAGCCGAAACCCGCCGCACCCGCGGAGGCCTGGTCATGAACCTGGACGACGACACCGTCAAGTTTGACTTCGACCGCGCGGAAATCAAACCCGAGTACAGGGAAGTGCTCAGCCGCATCGCCGGGATCCTCCTCACCGCCAACGGCTATCGCGTCCAAATCTACGGCCACACCGACGACGTCGGCACCGACGCTTACAACCAGGCTCTCTCTGAACGCCGTGCCCAAGCGGTTCGGGATTATCTGGTCGCGGCAGGAATCGCCCCCGAGATCATCTCCGTCCAAGGATTCGGCAAGACCAACCCGATCGTGCCGGGAACCAGTCCCCAAGCCAGGGCCCGCAATCGGAGAGTTGAGATCGGAATCATCGATACCGTGATCAGCTACGACCGGCTGGCAGAACCCTGAGAGCGTCACCAGATCCCCAGTGGCAACGAAAGGGTCCAGAGCGCCACCAGGAACAGGGCCGTAAATGAAAGCCACAGGAAACCGTCCCACAGGAGGCTGGGGCGGAGCCGTTGGTCCATGCGCCGGTATCGGAAGTAGAGTGCGGCGCCCCCCAGCATCGGCAGCATGATCGCCTGCATGATCCCGCTGGCCAGAATCAGTCCCACCGGCGCCCGGATAAACAGGTAGACCAGCAGGCAGAAGGGCGGGAAGAGACCGCAAAACAGCTTGACCCAGAACCGCCGCGCCGCTTCGCCCCCAGCCGACATTCCGAACACCCGCATGGCGTCGGCACAAACCCGGGCATGGCTGGCGGTCGACACGAAGAAAGTCGAGTAGAGAACCGTGAATGCCCCCGCCAGAAAGATCCACTTGGCGGCTGGACCAAAAACGGGCACGAACATTTCCGACAGGGTCCTCACCATGTTCTGGCTCGCCGGGTTGAGGCCGGCCCGGCCCAGAACCGCAGCGCCCAACAGGTAAAACGCGATGGTGGCGAAGGTGTACACGAACGCCGAACACCAGGCATCCACCTGCATGACCCGCAGCCATCCCCTGGCCCGGGCGGCCCACGCCGCGGAGTCATCCCGCAACCCGGTCCAGCGCGAATAGCCTTTCTCGATGCACCAGTAAGGGTACTGAATCAGTTCCGTGGCGCCGACACCGATGATGCCGAAAGCAGCCAGCGCAGTGGCCACCGGGGTGCTGCCCGGCAGCGCAGCATTTCCCGGAAGCTCAAACCGCAACCCCTGGAGCAGATCTCCCAGCGAGATCCGCCACTCCGGAAACGCCTGCAGCAGAATCAGATTCACAATGCAGACAGCGGTAAACCCTGCCACCAGGACCGTGGACACGGTCTGGACCAAACTGTAGCGTCCCCCCACCAACATCAATGTCGTGAAGACCGTAACCAGAGTCGCCCACAACACGTCGTCATGGACCGCCCGCGGGGGGTCCGGGTCAGGGACAGCCGGCTCCGCAGGTTGCCCGGTCCGCTCCCCCAGCGCGCTCTCGACGGCCAACCGCACCTGCCGGTCCTGGTATTCGTTGAAGAGCCGCCCCTCCTCTGTGAGGGGTACGGCGATGGCCAGCGCCTGTCCCACACCCCCCACGATGCCCCCCAACTGGAACAGGCTGACGACAAACATCACCAGCCAGTACCAGAGAATCCAGTTCACCCGCGCCCGGGGTCCCGGGACTTCGTTCAGTCCTTCCATCGTGGTCCGTCCCTGGATCACGGAGTAACGTCCCAGCTCAATCTGGACGAAGACCTTCACCAGACACCCGAGCAGCACCAGCCAAATCAGGGTGAATCCCGCCTCGGCCCCTGTCTTGGTGGTGGCCACCAGCTCACCGGAACCGACGATCGAACCGGCAATGATCAGCCCTGGTCCCAAGTGTCGAAGAGTCGAACCGAAGGTGCGGGGTGGTTGGCGGATCTCTGCTTCCATGAGGCTGTTCAGTAGGTTGCGGCTGGCACCCCGGACGACAGTTTCAGTAAGATTAGAGTAGCCTGCAATTGTGACCGGACAGGAAGGATTCCTCAAACCGTCCCTGGGGACGGGAGCTGAGGAACGGACACACGAGGCCTGAAATGCCTGACCAAAGGACAGCGGGGACGGGGGGCCTGGACGAACGCGCCCGCAGTGTGCTGCGGGCGGTGATCCGCGAGTATATCCGGGTGGGCCGGCCGGTGGGCTCGCGGCGGCTTTCCCGGATTTACAAGGAACGTCTAAGTCCCGCTTCCCTCAGGAATGTCATGGCCGACCTGGAGGAGGCAGGCTATCTGACCCAACCCCATACCTCGGCCGGGCGCGTCCCCACCGCGGCTGGGTACCGGTACTACGTCGAGTACCTGATGGGTCGCGGAGGGCTGGATCCCGGCGAGATCGGAGAGATCCGGAAGAATCTCGAAGCGGAGACCGATCCCGAGGAACTGATGGAGCGGACCAGCCGCCTGCTGGCGGCATATTCCGACAACATCGGGATCGTGCTGGCCCCTCCGATTTCCCGGGCGATCCTGAAACACATCGAGTTTGTCCGGCTGGCGGGCCGCCGGATCCTCGTGATCCTGGTCAGCTGTTCCGGTCTCGTCCAGCATCGGCTGGTGGCGGCCGACGAGGATTACACTCAGGCTGAACTGGACCAGGCCGGCCGTTACCTGGTGGAACATTTCGCCGGGCGGACTCTGCTTCAGGTGCGGGCGGAGCTGGTACGCCTGGTGTCCCAGGAGCGGGCCCAGTATGACCGGCTGCTGCGGAACGCGGTTTGCTTGGGGTTTGCTTCCCTGCGGGAGGCTGTGGACGAGACGCGGGAGGAGCCTCAGGTTTTTCTTGGGGGAGCCTCGCGCGTCGCCCGACGGGTGGTTTCGGAAGAAGCCGACCGCCTGCTCATGCTCCTGCAGACGCTCGAAGAGAAACGAATGCTGGTCAAGATCGTTTCTGAATGTATCCGGGAGGGCCAGTCCGGACCCTTCGTCACCATCGGTCTCGAAGAGCACATCCCGGGTCTTGCGAACTGGACCTTGATCACCTCACCGTATGAGTACGAGAGCCAAACCTACGGCAGTCTGGCGATTCTCGGCCCGTCCCGCATGGAATACGAGCGGACGATCAGCCTGGTCTCGTGGATGGCTCGACTGGTCGGCCAGATGACTCAGCGTCCGTGGGCCTGACCCTCGCCAGGATTCCCTCCAGCCACCGGGCTGAGGGCGTCCCGACGCGATCTTGCGTTCCCTCCCGGTTCTTCTTATCTAACAGGTTTGCGCGACAATGGGGCAGCACGAAGGTCTGGCCCGGTAAACCGGACCGGGCCGGCTCCACGAGAACCGGTGTCGAACGGACGGCGGTTCCCGATCCCGATGAAGAAGGTACACAGATGTGAGGAAGAAGCGAATGTCTTCATATCAGGACAAGACGGAGGGTTTTGAAAAAGAGGAAATCACCGGCCTTGCCGGCGATGAGCCGCCGGAAACTCCCCAGGGCGGCGAAATCCAGAATCAGTTGGACGAGACCGCTGCGGTAATCGAGGCGCTGCGGCGCGAACGGGATGAGTATTATGATCTCCTGCTGCGCAAGCAGGCCGAGTTCGAGAATTACCGAAAGCGGGTGAACCGCGAGCGGGAAGAGGACCGGGCGGCGGCTTTCGCTGAGATCCTGCGGGAAATCCTGCCCGTCCTGGACGCAGGGGAAAAAGGGCTGGAGAAACTGCGGGAATCGGCCGGTCCGGACTCTCCCTATGTGGAGGGATTCGAGCTCCTGCTCCGCACCCTGCGAGGCCTGCTTGAAAAGTACGGCGTGCGTGAGGTACCGGGAGTGGGCGCGGACTTTGACCCCACCGTCCATGAAGCGGTGGTTCGGGAGATCAGCGACCGCACGGAAGAGAACCAGGTGGTGGAGGAGTATCGCAAGGGGTACCTCATCGGCGAGCGCCTGTTACGGCCGGCACAGGTTAAAGTCTCGGTGCGGCCCGAGTGAGCGCGAAGCAAGTCGGGTTGATTCCCCCGCAGAAAGTGAACTCGCGTGAAACGTGACTACTATGAAGTGCTGGGGCTGGACCGGAACGCGAGCCAAAAGGAGATCAAGAACGCTTACCGGCGGCTGGCGGTGCAGTACCATCCGGATCGCAATCCTGGAGACAAGGCCGCCGAGGAGCGTTTCAAGGAGGCGGCGGAGGCCTACAGCGTCCTGAGCGACCCGGACAAGCGCGCCCAGTACGACCGCTTCGGTCATGCCGGGGTGGGAGGCGGCGGTTTTGGAGGTTTTGATCCGGACATCTTCGCCGATTTCAGCGACATCCTGGGTGACTTCTTCGGTTTTGGTGATCTCTTCCGCGGCGGCGGCCGCTCGGCGCGCCAGCGGCCGCAGCGGGGCGCCGACCTCCGTTACGACCTGACTTTGGATTTCGAGGACGCCGTCTTCGGAACCAAGGCCAAGATCAAGGTGCCGCGTTCCCAGCCTTGCCAGGTTTGCGGGGGCAGCGGCGCCGACCCGCAGCACGGAGTCGCCACCTGCAACACCTGTGGAGGCCACGGACAGGTCCGTTTCCAGCAGGGTTTCTTTACCATCAGCCGTACCTGCTCGGCCTGCCACGGCACCGGCCGAGTCATCCGCCACCCCTGCAGCGAATGCCGGGGGAGCGGGCGGGTCCAGCGGGAAAAGGTGCTGGAAATCCGTATCCCGGCGGGAGTGGAACATGGCTCCCGCCTGCGGGTTGCCGGAGAAGGCGAGGCTGGCTACAACAACGGCCCTCCCGGAGACCTTTACGTCGTCATTCTGGTCAACGAACACCCTGTCTTCAAACGCCAGGGCGACGACATCTACTGCGAAGTTCCGATCACCTTTCCGCAAGCCGCCTTGGGCACCGAGATCAGCGTCCCCACGCTGGAGGGTGAACAGAAGCTCCGGATCCCCGAGGGGACCCAAAGCGGAACCGTGTTCCGGTTGCGGGGTAAGGGCGTTGTCAACGTGAACGGTACGGGTCGGGGAGATCAGCTTGTTCGGGTGGTGGTCAATACTCCCACCAAGCTGACCCGACGCCAACGGGAGCTGTTGGAACAGCTGGCGGCGGAAATGCCGTCTGCGGAGAAAATTGAGAACGCCGGCGAGAGCTTTTTCGACCGCGTTCGCGACATCTTCGGCTGACTTCGAAATGCTCCGGCCATCGGCTGGGGGGCGACACCGGCCCCCAGCCGGCCAGGAGAACCCGGATGCAAGAACCATCCGCCTCGGTTTTCCACGCTTTCACCCTGCGCGTTCCTCAACGGCTCGAGGAGGAGCTGGCAACCGCGCTCTGGGAAATGGCCTGCTGCGGCATCCAGGAAAGGGAACCCCCCGGTGCCGGCGGATGCGTCATCCTGGAGGCCTGGTTCACCGGCGACCGGGATCCGGCGCTGCTGGAGGCGGAGTTGGCACGACGTTTCCCTGGTGCCCTGGAAGCATCGCGGTCCTGCGCCCAGGATCCGACCGCGTGGCTGGAACTGTACACCCAGAAGTTCACCGGTTTCGCCGTCGACACCGTCTTCTATGTCCACCCCCCCTGGGAGGAACCTTCCCCGCAACATCCGGTCAACCTCCTGCTCGAACCGGGTCATGGCTTCGGCACCGGGACCCATGAATCGACTCAGTTGGCTCTGGGTTGCCTGCCCGGCCTGGCGGGTCGGGCCGCCTCGATGCTGGATGTGGGCACCGGCAGTGGGATTCTGTCCATCGGTGCCTTGAAGATCAATTCCAGGCTGTCGGTGACGGCCCTCGACATCGATCCCCTGGCGGCGGAAGCCGCCGCAGGGAACCTCCTGCGTAACGGCGTGCGGGCCCGGGTAGTAGTGGGAGGTCCGGAATGTCTGACCGGCCGGTACGATCTGGTGGTCGCCAATCTAACGGGGCCCCTCCTGCGCTCGCTGGCGGGAACGCTGTCTCGATTGACCACACGTTGGCTGGTCATTTCCGGCTTCACTCAAGACGAGCTGCCCCTGGTCCAAGAGTCCTTCACGGCGGAACGACTAACCCCTTGCAGCACCCGGGAACTCCGGGGCTGGTGTGCTCAAGTGCTCACGCCATGAGACGGGTGTTGGTCACCGAGGTCGGATCCGGACGCGTCCGGCTAAGCCCGGAAGAAGCGCACCATCTGGTGCGGGTGCTGCGGCTGGAACACGGCGAAGAGTTTGAGGGGGTGACCGGTGACGGCCGGCGCCTGCGTTGCCGGCTGGAGCGGGAGGGCCCGGAGTGGCACGGCCGGATTACGGGCATCTCTGCGTTCACCGCCGAGGCCCCCCTGCACTTGGTGCTGGCACAGGCCCTGATCAAGCGGGACCGTTTCGAGTGGGTGGTACAGAAGGCGGTGGAGCTGGGGGCTGCCGAGATCTTCCCACTGGAGACCGCCCGCAGCGAAGTGCGTCTGGACCAGAATCGTCGTGACCGGAAGCAGACGCGCTGGGAACGGATCATCCAGGAGGCCGTCAAACAGTGTGGGCGGACCCGCTTGCCGGTACTCCACACACCCCAACCGTTGGCGGCGTTTCTGGCGGGCTGTCCGCCGTGGTGCGGGATCGCGTTCGACGAAGAGGGGTCCGACACGGTCGACACGGTGCTTCACGGTGCCCCGCCCTCCGGCTGTGCCCTGCTGGTCGGGCCGGAGGGCGGCTGGGATCCCTCGGAGCGCCTCCAGTTGGATGCCGCCGGCGTCCGGAGGGTCCGCCTCGGCCCCCGGGTCCTGCGCGCCGAGACCGCCGCGGTGGCCGGGCTGACTCTGATCCAGTTCCACTGGGGGGATCTGGCTCGGAATCCGGACGAGTTTCATCTAGACTACACCGATGTCTGAGCGAGGCCTTTCGCGCTGGGTGTTTGTGGCGGCAGCCGCCGTGGTGATGGGATGGTCGGCTGCTCCGGCCCAAGTCCGGCCGCTGTTGACCGAGCCGCCGCAAACGGTAGCTGAAGGACGCCTGGGTCTGGAGGTCGGATTTGAATTTCTCCAGGATGTGACGTTCCGCCTGTCGGGTCTGCAGGGCGACCTCACGCGGGTAGGCGTCCTGGGTACCCGCTGGGGGTTCGCGGAGCGCGTGGAGCTCCAAGCCTTCTGGACCGCGATCCAGTTCCTCAACGTGGACCGGCGGTTCGACGCCCCCAACTCACCAATCCTCGATTTCGCCGGCAAGTCCACCAGCGACACCGGCAATCTCTTTCTGGCCACCAAGCTGCATCTCGTGGAGGAACGCGGATCCCGCCCCGCCCTGGGATTCCGCTTCGGGGTGGAACTGCCCAACAGCCGCAGTGAAAGCGGAATCGGTGTGGACGAAACCAACTTCCACAGTGCGGTGCTCATGTCGAAGCACTGGGGGGAGTTGGAACTGGTGGGCAGCCTGGGCCTCTCGATTCTGGGCGACCCGGTGACCGCCGGCAGCCAGGATGATCTGCTGACATACGGAATCGCCCTGATCTACCCGGTTTCCCGCGATCTGGAGGCGGTGGCGGACTGGAACGGACGGGCGGGGCCCGGGGGGATCGGTACCGAAGAGCAGTCGCTGGTGCGTCTCGGCCTGCGCACGCGGACGGGAGGTCTGGTTTGGGACGGCGCGGTGCAATTCGGACTGCGGAACACCGACCCTCAGACGGGGATCGCCCTGGGGCTGAGCTATCTCCTGCCCAAGTGATCGCGGGAGACCCGGGTCGGACCACAAGATCTGACTGAACCACAACGAGTTAGGCCTCTTGCGAGCGGCTCAAAGTGGGCTTGGTGGTCGACTTGAAACGGCGCCGGGAAGGAGAGCGTCTTCTCATCCGATGCCCGTTCGAGTCTTCCAGGCTGCGGTGGCGCAGGATCCGCCTTTGGGCTTCAGGTTGGGGCTTTCCAGGAGGATCGAGGAAAAGCGATGAGTAAGCAGCGATTGGTCGTTGTAGGAGGAGTTGCCGCTGGGGCCTCAGCGGCTGCCCGGGCACGCCGCCTGAACGAAGGGATCGAGATTGTGGTCCTTGAGGCAGGCCCGTATATCAGCTATGCAAACTGCGGGCTCCCCTACTATGTCGGCGGCGAGATCCGGGATCGCCATCGGCTTCTGGTGGCCGATCGGCACTTGTTCTCCCGGCGCTTCAATCTCGACATCCGGGTTCAAACGCAAGCCGTTGCCGTGGAGCTCGCCGCCCGGCAGGTTCGGGCGGTAGACGCCGCAGGCAAGGAGAGTGTCCTTTCCTACGATCGCCTCGTTCTAGCCACCGGCGCGGTATCCAACCCGCTTCCGGTTCCCGGACTCGATCATCCGGCAATCTTTCAGGTTCGCACCATCCCCGACGTTGACGCCATCAAGGAACGGCTGCTGCAGGCGCGGGCGAGGTGCGGCCGGGAATCCCTGGACGCTCTGGTGGTGGGCGGCGGCTACATCGGTCTCGAAATCACGGAACAACTGACGCGGCAGGGTTGTCGCGTTTCCCTCGTCGAGACTCGGCCGCAAGTAATGGGAGCTGTCGACCCCGAGATGACCGAACCAATACATGAAGCTCTCGAGTCCAACGGCGTCCGACTGTATCTGGGCGAGGGGCTGGCCGCGGTGCGGGAAGCCGGTGATTCCCTGGAAGCCGAGACGACGACAGGCCGGCTGCTCCCCTTCCAGGTGGGCATCCTCGCGGTGGGTGTGAAGCCCAACGTGGAACTGGCCCGGGCGGCGGGACTCCTTGTGGGGTCAGCCGGCGGCATCGCAGTGGATGAATTCCAAAGGACCAGCGACGAGGCTGTCTACGCCGCCGGAGACGCCGCGGAGATTTGGCATAGGGTGGCGGAGCGGAAGGTAGTCCTCCCCCTGGCGGGTCCCGCCAACAAGACCGGGCGGATTGCCGGGAACAACGCGGCCCTGGATCTTCTCGGCGCTTCCTGGGATGACCCTCGGAGACTGCGATTCGTCGGGGTTCTGGGAACGTCCGTGGTCCGCGTATTCGGTACTTTTGTCGCGGTCACCGGTTTGACGGAACGAACCGCCCGCGAGTACGGGAAGCATTACGAGGTCTCGTATATCTGGGGGACCAGTCATGCAGGCTATTACCCAGGAGCCGAGAGCATTCTGGTCAAGATTCTCTTTGAGCCGTCCAGCGGGCGGCTGCTAGGCGCTCAGGCAGTTGGCGGAAAGGGCACCGAGAAGCGAATTGACGTGCTGGCGACGGCCATTCAGGGCGGGCTGACTGTGGCTGATCTGGCGGATCTTGATCTCTGTTACGCTCCACCGGTCGGTTCGGCGAAGGACTTACCGATCATGGCCGGCCTGCTGGCACAAAACCAACTTGGGAATGTGATGCCCGCCTGGACTCCTCTCGATCTCCTGAGGGTCATGCGTCAGCAACCCTGGGAGTTACTCGTTCTGGATGTCCGCTCGGAGCAGGAGTATGCCTCGGGGCACCTTCCAGGAGCCGTGAACATTCCGGTGGATCACCTGCGGGACCGGCTGGGAGAGCTGCCGGCGGGAGGAACCATCGCCGTATATTGTCAGGGCGGGTATCGCAGCTACACGGCCCAGCGGATCCTGCTCCAGAGCGGCATGGCGCCGGTTTACAACGTGCTCGGCGGTTACCGCCTGATCCAGTGGTTTCTGCGGGCTTCGGAACGAATCGCCCCCGTGTGGGATCAATCGTTATCAATCGTCCAGGCCTAAGGCAGGGGATGCACGTCGTCGGGGCAACCCCCTTCCAGTGGAACAGCCTCAGCCTTCCACGATAGTGAACGACTCCCGCTGCTTCAGGATCCGGTTGCTCAGCCGGTCCTCGACCTGGATCTCAACCTGGTACTCGCCCCGTTCCAACCCCTCAAGGCTCAGCAGCTTCGTCAACACCACCCGGCGGCCCGAGAAATACTGGGTGGACTCTCCCCGCTCGTCCACCGCGGAAGCCAATAGCTGCCCGTTCCGAAACAGGTTGTACGTGACCCGTAGAGACGGCTCCAGTGTGGTCTGATCCAGAGCCACGTTGTAGACCTGATAGTAGAGCCCCAGCGGCATTCCCGGTGAGAACTTGTGGTCCAATCTCGGCAGCACCCGAACGTCGCCGATGACGAACATCTCATCCTGCTCGGGGATCTCGTTCAGCACCTTGATGGAGTCCGACAGCAGCAGTGAACTGCCCTGCAGGTCCTGCTCGCTGAAACCGGGTGGGATGATGGGCATCCGCAGCACACCGGTCTTTCCCGTATTGACGTCCTTCAGGACCAGATCCACCTTGTAGCGGCCGCGGCTCTCCACCGGAAAGATCTTCTGGTACACGGACGTCTTCAGCAGTCCCTTCTGCATCTCGGCATCGTTGTATCGAACCACGAAATCGTCCTCGAACTCGGTGACGATCCGGTTGGTCATGGTGGAGACGATGCCATAGACTGCGACCCGGGCAACCTGAAGCTGGTCTTCCCGCTTGAAGTTGAGATCAGAGTTCTTCACCTGCACGGTCAGCGGGACCAGCACCTGGGCCTCGTTCAGCTTGAAGAAAGCGGTCTCGGCCTGGAAGGGCAGCGTGTCGAAACTGACATTGACCTTCACCAGCTCCTTCAGGTCTGCATATTTCGTGATCGGAGCCGCTCCCACCTTGGCGAACAGCTCGTAGCGGGCGAAGGGGGCATCGTTGGCCCGCCGATACCAGTTCTGGGGCCCATACAGGGCTCCTCCCGCCGCGGGGGTCAGGGCCGGACGGTCAGCCCGGGTGGCCAGGCCGGTTTCTTCCGCCAGCGTCTTGCCCGCCCCGGGAGACATCATCAGCGCGTCCTTCTCCCAATAGAAGACGGCCAACTTGTAATCGCCGCTGCCGGTGGTATCCACAAACTCCAGCTCTACATCCTGACCGATACCCTCGAGGTAGCGATACCGCCACTTCTCGTAGGGGTGGACAGCGGTGGTCCCACCCCCTTCCTCGATGGGCCGGTTGTAGACACCGCCCATCGGCCGGGTCTCAATGGTGTCCGGGGGACCGTGGATGATGTAGATGCGTCCCCGGTCGGTCCTCCAGCCCGGGTCGCCGCTGGTGAACTTCTCGTTGGCGTAGGCGATCCGCCGGTAATGCTCTTCCTTGAACTCATTGATGGCGGTCCGTGGATCCGGGTCCCGCCTGAACCAGAACTGTTCGATGAACTGCTCTTTTTCCTCCGGAGTGGCCAATTGGTTGAAGACGGCCCGCTCTTCATCGGTGATGATGTAGACCACGTCCTGTTTCAGCCACTTCTGGTAGTAGTCCTCGATTTCTTCCCGCCTGGTGCCGGCGTCATCCGACTTCTGGCTCTGGGCTGAGAGTGCGACACCGGCGGCCAGCATCCCCGCCAGCAAGGGCCAAAGGTGTCTCCGGTAAGGCCTGACCGGACCCTGTGGGTATTGAGACGTCATGGGTAACCTCATCGTTCAGGTTCTCAGACGGACCTTCCCGCCACGGGTTTCAATTATAGCGCCGCCTCCACCTGCACCCCGGCCCGCGGCCCCGGCGATTGTCGGCGGAAGCCGCGGCAGTCGCGCAAGGCGGACATCCTCTGCGGCTCGGCTTAGAATGGGACCGTGTTCGGCCTGCTCGTGGTGACAAGCCTGGCCGCCTGGCTGCAGCCTGGCCCCTTCCCTGACGCTCAACCCGGCATGGTTCCGGAAATCCCGGCACCGATTTTGGAAACCTTCCCCGCCGAAGTCCGCACGGATATCCAGCGGACGCTCCGACACCTCCAGGAGAATCCTGCAGACAGCCGGACGGCCGGAGAGCTGGCCATGCTTCTACATGCCAACGGACACCTGACGGCAGCGGAAGCCCTCTACTCCCTCGCGCGCCGGGCCGCCCCCAAGGACTTCCGCTGGACGTACTTCCTGGGCGTGGTAAGGGACAGCGCCAACCGTCCGACCGAGGCGGAGGCCGCCTACCGGGAGGCGCGCAGCCTTGACCCTTCCTATGTCCCCCTGACTCTCCGTCTGGCGGAGCTGCTGGCTTCCGGAGGCAGACAGTCGGAAGCGGCGGGCCTCTACCAGGAAGTGCTGCAACGGTTTCCAGACTTGGCGGTGGCTCACTTCGGTTTGGGCAGAGCGTTTCAGGAGCTCGGGCGCTCCGCAGAGGCGGTCAGCCACTTGCGGCGGGCCTGCGAGCTGCACCCCACGTACGGTGCGGCGCACTATGCGCTGGCCCGGGAGCTGAAGGCCGCCGGGGAGTCGGACGACGCACAGCGGCACCTGGAACTGTACCAGCGGTTTCGACTCAACCGGGCAGTGGTGGGCGACAGCCTCCTCCAGGAAGTGGAGCGGCTCAAGACCGGAAGCCGCAAGGCCCTCGACCTTCTGGCGCAAGGAGTCGCCGCCGGCGAACGTGGTGAGACTGAGGAAGCCATCCGGCTCCACAAAGAGGCCCTCGAGCTGTCGCCGGACCTGCTCCAGGCGTCCATCAACCTGCTGATTCTGTTGGGAAAAGCCGGACGCTTCGCGGAGGCTCAACCGGTTTTCGAGGCGGCCGCCGCCCGGCACCCCGCGGCAGACGAGCTTCACTACAACTACGGCGTCACTTTGCTGCAAAACAACCGTCCCGGCGAGGCGGCCGAGGCTTTCCGCCGCACGCTGCAGATCAACCCTCTCCATCCGCAGGCGCACAACAATCTGGGGCACCTGCTCGAGCTCGAAGGGAAGTGGGACGAGGCCGAAGTCCATTACCGTTCCGCCCTCGAAAGCCGGCCGGATTTCCGCCTCGCCCGTTTCAACTTGGCGCGGATGCTGTTGCGCCGCCAGCAGATCGACACCGCTATCAGCGAGCTCGAGCGGATCCAGACGCCGGACGACGAGGAAACTCCCCGCTATCTCTACGCGCTGGCTGCCGCCTGGGTGAGGAAAGGCGATCTGGTCCGCGGCCGGGAGCTGTCCCAGCAAGCGCTGGACAGGGCGCGCCGCTACGGTCAGACGGATCTCGTGGCCGCGCTGGAGAAGGACCTGGCGAAGCTGGGGGGACCGGCAAGGAAGTAACCAAGTTGGCCACAGCCCCGGAAGCTCACAACCCCGTTACCTCCCCTCCGGTTCCACCACCTGGACAGTGCGGTCCACCGCCAGGTCTTGCAGCACCTGCACGACACCGCTCGGCCACCGTATCTCCACCCGATCGAGGCGGTTCACCTTTCCCAATCCGAAGTGGACCCCGGTATAGCTGGACGACGCGTATCCCACAGCCGTGGTCATCATGTTGTACTGGTCCAAAAGCCGGATGGTGGCGCCGATTCCGTCCCGGTTGCTTCGGGTGCCCTGCAGCCGGAACACGATCCAGTGGTTGGACTCGGGGCTGATGTTCTCCCAAAGTTCGGTCTCGTCTGCAATCGACGTGACCACAATATCCATCCTGCCGTCGTGGTCGAAGTCGCCGCAGGCGCTGCCGCGGTGGGCCCGGGGAACCTGCCAGTCCTCGCCGATGAGGTCGGACACGTCCTCGAAAGTACCGTCCTTCTGGTTGGCCAGGATCGTGTTGGCCTGGCGGTAATCGGTCGATTCCCACAACTCGATCCGGTGGTTGGCGTGGGCGTTGGCCGTGAACAGATCCTTCCAGCCGTCGTTGTTGAAGTCGAACATCCCCAGGCTCCAGGCACTGCGCTTGATGGTCGCCTTGGCGGCACCGGACACGTAGGTGGCATCCTCGAACATCCCGCCCCCCTGATTCTTGAACAGGGGGAAGGTCTCCCAGTCCAGCGCCGTAACCCAGAGGTCCGGCAGACCGTCGTTGTCGTAATCCTTGAACTCCCCGCCCATGCTCGAAACCGGTCTTCCGTGCTCCCGCAGGGCGACTCCCGCCAGCAGGGCGACTTCTTCGAAGGTGCCGTCGCCGTTGTTGTGAAACAGGAAATTGGGATTCTTGTCGTTGGTCACGAAGGCGTCGAGAAAACCGTTGCGGTCATAGTCCTCGAAAGAGACGCTCATGCCGCGGCTGACGTGTTTTCCGATCCCCGACTGCTCGGAGACATCCTCAAAGGTGCCGTCACCACGGTTGCGGTAGAGCTGGTTGGGCAAGCCCTCAAAGTACTTGGGGTGGCAGTAGACCCGGATCTTGCCGGTGGGGTCGCCGCAAAAACGTTTCCAGTTCAGGGTCCACTCGACGTAATTGACGACGAACAGGTCGAGATAGGAATCGTTGTCGAAATCGAACCAGCCGGCGGCCACCGACCACAGATTGCTCTTGATTCCACTCTGGGCGGCGACTTCCGTAAACCTACCGTTGCCCTCGTTGCGGAACAGCAGGTTGTGGAACACTCCGGCCACGAAAATGTCCACGTCTCCGTCGTTGTCATAATCCGCGACGGCCACTCCCATCGAGTAACCTTCCCCCTGGACGCCGGCCTCCTCGGTAACATCGGTGAACTTCCATTTGCCGTCGTTGCGATAGAGGCGGTTCCAGAAGCGCGGGCTCTCCTTCCGCATGGAGGGCGTTACGGAACCGTTGGTGAAGTAGATATCCAGCAGGCCGTCGTTGTTGTAGTCGAGGGTGGCGACGCCGCCGGGCATGGTTTCGATCATGTGCTTCTCCTCGGTCATGTAGTTGTCGAGGACGAAGTCAATGCCGGCCGCCCGCGCCACGTTCCGAAAGCGAATGGGATCCGCCTTGCCGGCAGCCGCCGGCAGCGCGGCGCCGATGAGCAGGACCGGCACCAAGAGCAGTGTGTGACGTCTCATGAGTCTGACTTTCTCGTGGCCGTCCGCCCCGCACTGGCGACCGACCGGACCGACTGCACCTGCTCTGATTATAGCCGCCGGCGTTGACTGCACCCCGGGTTTCTCCTATGATGGCGCCGCAGCCCGGGGTCGGCGCGAACGTTGCAAGTGGTTGTTGTTTATGAGCTTAGCGAGAACTGAGAGAGAGACCCTGCGGACCCTGCCCGGCGACGAAGTCCGGCAGATCATGTGGCGGTTCGAAGACCGCTTCGATCTGCAGATGATCGTCCAGGGCGCCCGCACCGTTGCACGGGGCCCGGTGGCCCGTCTGGTGGCCGAGGGTGCCCGTCATTCCCACGAGTGGACCGAGGCCAAACAGCGCCTCCTGGACGCCTTTGACGAGTCCGGGATCACCGCGGTCTTCATGGAGCCTGAGCACGGTGGCTTCATTGCCGGACCCAAGAACCTCGCCTTGGCGTTGGTTGCCTTCGAGCTGGCCTGGGTCGACGGCGGGGCCGCCACCTGCAGTCTGGCCGGTTGTCTGGCGCTGGCGCCGATCCATGAACGGGGCACTCCGGAACAGGTTGAGCTCTACATGCGGCGTTGTGTGCCGCCACCGCCGGGCGAGAACCGTCGGGTCTGGCGGGGCGCTTTCAGCCTGACCGAGCCGCTGCCGTATGTGGGCGTCGACGCCAGCATGCTGGGTGGCCGAGTCCGGGTCGCCGAATGGGAGGAAGGTCGGGAACCGATTCTTCAGGTGGACAAACGGGGACGGTTCATCACCAACATGGATTTCGCCAACTTTGTGACGGCGGCGGTGGCCAGCGACGACCCCCGCATCAAGGGCAGCTGCATGGTGATCCTGGAAGAATCCGACCCCGGCGTTTTTGACCGGGGATCAGCGACCCGCAAGCTGGTGCACCAGCTCTCGTCCACCCGCGATCCTATCTTCAGTCTGCGGGTCCCCGCCAGCCGGATTATCGGAGGTTACACCGTCAAAGACGGCGTGATCGTTCCGAACTACAGTCACGGCGAGGTGATCGAAGCGGTCTTTCGCCGCACACGGGTGACAGTAGGTCTGATGACCGCCGCGAAACTCATTTCCGCGGTGGAACCTGTCATCCGCTACCAGCGCCAACGGTTCCGCGGCGGGGATCTGGCGACGCCGGGTTCGCCCCGCTTTGATCTGGGTTTGCAGCAGAAGGAAGACGTCCTGCACCGGTTGGTGGACGTGTGGGCCACCGGCGAAGCCGCGGCGTCACTTGGATTTGCCGCGGCCCGCCTGTTCGACCGGCTGGATCCGCTGGAGCGGGAGCGCGACCGCAGGTTTGCCGAGCGGGGCGTGGTATCCGGACGGGACCGCATGAAGCTGTCGCGCCAGGCGGAGAAGGACGCCCTCGAATACCTGGAGCTGGCGGATCTGCCCGAGGAGTCCCGGGACCAGCATCGACTGGAGGCCCTGGAGGCCGACCCACTGGTTCAGTTCGCCCTGCTGGACGCCGAGGCCAATGTGCTCTGTCCCGCCTGCAAGCTTTGGAACACGGGGCACGGCGCCAACATGATGCGGGAGGCGGTCAGTCTGGTGGGCGGCTACGGCATCACCGAGGACTGTCCCGGCTTTCTCGGTCAGAAATGGATGGATGCTCAGCTCGAGGCAACCTACGAGGGCCCGGAAGCCGTCCAGCGACGCCAGTTGTCGGTTACGATGACCTCCGACCTGTTTCTCGCCCAGTTCCGCCGCTGGATCCGGGGAATGCGTCAGATCGCTGCGGCCCGCCCGGGCACCGGGGCCTGCGCCCTGGCCTCGGCAATGGAATTGTGGCTGTGGACTCTCGAACACCTGCAGCAGGCCACGGACGCTGACGGCAACCCGCTGTTCCGGGCGCAGCGCCAAGGTGTGACCTTTCCCCTGGCCGACGCCCTCTGTTGGCTGATTGCGGCCCGCTTTCAAATCCTGGATGTGGTGGAGCTGGCGCGCCGTACTCAGGATGACCCGGCGCGGGCGGAGACTCTGGCGGGATTCGTCAATTTCTTCACCGATCTCTGCCACGTCCAGTCCGCGGCGGCAGCGGGCGAAGCGGCCCGCGTTTGCGCCGAGCTGGTTTTCGGTTACAACCGTCACCCCGCCTGGGACGAAGCCGGTTGCAGCGGCTGTTACAGTCCGGCCGAGCTGGAGAGCCTGGAAGCCTTGATCCCCGGCATTTCCGGGGTGGCTCCCGCCTACAGCGATGTCGCCGACGAGGCCAACCTGCGGCGCAAGGCAGGGCCCTGTGTCCGGTTCGACGGATACGAGGAGTTCGTGCGTCGTCGAACCAAGCTGGACGGCTGCCTCACCGGCAGCCGGCTGGCAAAGGATCGGGCTGCCGCCGCCTTGGTGTCCGTCATGATTCCCGAGGTACTCGATTACCCTGCTTGACGCCCCATGATGGAAACGGCGCCTGAGATCGAACCCTTGACGGCAGCGCAGCAGGGTTTCGAGGTCGACATCGCGTGTGTCGGGTTCGGACCCGCCATGGGCGGCTTCCTGACGACCCTCGCCCGCGGACTCTACCGCGAGGACGGCTCGCCCCGCCTGCCCAGTGCCGTCGCCGAGGGCATGCCCCTGCAAATCGCCTGCTACGAACGTGCCGACGATATCGCTTTCGGCGTTTCCGGCGTCGCCACGCGAGCTCGCGGCCTGCGGGCCAGTTTTCCCGATTTCGACCCCTGCCAGGTCCCCATGGCGGCGGAAATCAGGCACGAACACATCGTCTATCTGCTGGATCCGGTGGGAGCCAGTCGCCGGCCCCCTTCCCTGCGGGCGGCAGACCGGCTGTTGCGGGCGGCCGGCCTGGTCCGTCACCACGCCTGGGAACTCCCCTGGATCCCGCCGTTCCTTCGCAAGCAGGGCGGTCTCATCCTTTCCATTGGACAGTTCAACCAGTGGGTGGGCAATGCCGTGATGGGATCCGGGGGATTCGTGATCTGGCCCGGTTCTCCGGTCAGGGAACCACTGATCGAAGGCAACCGCGTTGCGGGGGTGCGGCTGGTGGACCAGGGAACCGATCGGCAAGGCCTTCCAGGGGAAGGATTCATGCCCGGCATGGAGGTCCGGGCGGCGCTGACCGTGATTGGAGACGGGCCGGTGGGCGAGGTGGGCCGCCGGCTCGACGAACATTTCGGGATGCCTCCCGGGCATGAACACACCGAGTGGGCGGTGGGCACCAAGATGGTGGTCGACCTCCCCGAGGATTCCGGCCTGGAGACCGGAACCGTCTTCCATACCTTCGGCTACCCGGAACCGGAGATCTTCGGTTTTCTGTATGTGCACAATCCCCAGCTCGTCTCCCTGGGGATCTTTGTGCCGTCCTGGTTCCAAAACCCCGCTCGCACGTCCTATCGCTACCTCCAACACTGGATGCTGCACCCCTACTTCTGGCGTTTCCTGCAAGCCGGCCGTCTCCGTTCCTGGGGCGCCAAGTCGCTGCAGGAGTCCGGACGGAGGGGCGAACCCTGGCTCGTAGGAGACGGTTTCGCGCGGATCGGCGAAGGTTCAGGCAGCACTAATGTGCTGACCGGGTCCGGCGTCGATGAGGCCTGGACGACCGGCGTCCTGCTGGCGGAAGCCGTCCAGGAACTGCTGGCTGACGGCCGTCCCTTCACCCGCGAGAACCTCGAATCGACCTACGTGCGGCGCCGCCGGTCGAGCTGGGTGGAGCAGGAGGGACGGGTCGCCGAGAAGGCCCGGGAGGGTTTCCGGCGCGGTTTTCTGTGGGGAATGTTGGGCATGGGCTTGGCCGGCCTTACCAACGGCCGCATCACCCTGTCCGGTTCCCGCAGGCGGCTGCCGGACCTGACCGAGTTTTACGGCGGTCGGATCCCGGCGGCGGAGCTGGAACAGATTCAACGGGAGTGTGAGAAGGCCGCCCAGCCCCTGCACGATCGTTTGATGGACCGTGCCGGCTGGCCGCCGATCTCCTATGACGGCAGACTGCTGGTCTCCCAACAGGATGCCCTGCTGCTGGGCGGCAAGGTGCAAGCCCCGACAGGCTATGCCGACCACGTGGTATTCCTGTACCCGGAAATTTGCCGGCGATGCGGGGCGAAGGTCTGCGTAGAGCTATGCTCAGGCCAGGCCTTGCAGCGGGATCCCCAGGCCGGAGTGAGCTTCGACCGCGAAAAGTGTGTACACTGCGGCGTCTGTCTCTGGAACTGCTCCCAGCCGGTGGCAGGACGCCTCTCCAACATTGAGTTCCGGGCCGGCACCGGCGGCCTGCATTCCGCCGAAAACTAGTTCTGAGCCCGTTCACCGACAGATTGGGGGGATAACTCGATGCAAGCGTTTCATATTGTGGTGTGCGGCAGCCTGGTTCCCGACCCCCTGCAGGCGTTGGAACCCGTGATGGGCCCTGCGGGCCCCGGTCTGCGCAACGAAACCATGCTGCCTTCCGTTCTCGACCCCTGGGCGGCCCACGCTCTTTACGAAGCCGCCCACCTGGCCCGGAACCACCCGGGCAGCAAGGTTTGGCTGGTCGCCCTGGCTCCGAAAAACAGGCTCCAGCAGCTTATGATGACGGTAGCCCAGAAAGTCCCGTTCGAACTGGTGGCTCTGGACGGACCCGCCGGAGGCTTCACCGACGCCGGTGAAGCTGCGGAACACCTGGCTGGTGCCATCGAGGGCATTCCGGGCCTCGATCGGGCGAAGCTGCTGTTGTTCGGCGGCTGGGAATCCGCCTCCCGGGGAGCGGGTGTGACCCTCCAGATGGTGGGTGAACGCTTGGGCATCCAGGAACAGTTCCAGGGTGTGGATGAACTGCGGATCGATGCTGACGGTTTCCGGGTCCTCGAGCGCATTGAAGGCGGCAGACATCAGGTCTCCGTCTGCAGCGGCCCCCCGATGGTGGTGGGATGGGCGACCGGCCATCTGCCGGAACCCCCGAACAATCCCCAGCTTGGAATGCAGAACATGCGTACAGTCATGCCTGCCCTGCAGCGGGCTCGTTCCACAGCGCTGAAGGCCGAAGGGCTACGGTTTGTGGCGGTCGAACTGCCCGAGCAGCGGCGCCAGACCCGTGTGGTCAAAGATCTTCCCGTCGAGGCGATGGCCCGCGAAATCGTCGAGTGGATCCGCCGGTAGGAGAAGACCCCATGGGATGCCTTCTGTACCTCGCACATACGGCAGATGGGAACCTTTCCCGCCCTGCTCTCGAAGGTTTAACCGCCGCCCGTGAAATCGCCGGGCTGACGGGCTTGTCCCTGGCCGTGGGACTGGTGGGTACCGGTGTCGAGGCTGCCGCCGCCAGCCTGGCCGGTGCCAGAGTCGAACAGTTCCTGGCAGTAGAGGGAGAGTCTTATGCCACCGGCCGTTACCATTCGGACGCGGCCGCGGCGGAGGCGTTGTGCCGGCAGGCCCAGGCTGAGCTGGTGGTGGCAGCCGGGAGTTCCCGGTGGAGCCGGATCGTGGCCGGAGTGGCCTATCGCCTGGGGGGAGTCGCAGACACTCACGTTTGCGGATGGCGTTTGGACTCGGGTGAACTGGCTGTCACCCGCTGGTACTACCGGCAGCGCATGAAGGGCGTCATGGCACGGTCTCGACGTCCGTGGCTGATCCTGGTGGACCCCGGCGTCTGTCCCCCGCAGGAGCTTCTCTCCGGTGTCTGTCCGGTGACCAGGGTGGCGGTGAGCGCTCCACCCAGCCGAACCCGCGTGGAAGGCATCAAGGAACCGCCCGCGGCCCAGCAGACGATCCGCCCGGATGCCGACTTGCTGTTTGTGGCCGGTGCCGGCTGGACCAAGAAGCAGCGCGACGGCCGGCACCACCTCGAAGAGGCTGAGCGGTTGATTCTCGGCTTTCTGGAGTTGTCCAAGGCCTCGTTGGGTGGGAGCAAGTCCCTGGTGGACCTCAGCGGCGAGGGACAGAAAGTCCTGTCCTTCATGAGCCATCTCAACCAGGTCGGCCAGACGGGGTCGAGCCCGCGACATCCCAAAGGTTTGGCCGCCTGCTGCCACGGCGAGGAGCCTCACGTTGTAGGATGGCGTTTCATCAACGAACGCCGGGCCATCAACCTTGACCCGAACTGCGGGTGGGCGCAGGGCAAGGCGGACGTTCTGTACGTCGCCGACGCTTTCGAAGTCATGGCGAAGGTGAACGAGTTGCTGGCACAAGAGTGAAGCAGGAGCCGATATGGGATTGCTGGAGGGTAAGAAGGGGCTGATCCTGGGCGTGGCCAACGAGAAATCCATCGCCTGGGGAATCGCCCGGGTGGCCGCCGTCCACGGAGCGGAACTCGGCTTCAATTACCTGGGTGAGCCGCTGGAGCGCCGGGTGCGTCCTCTGGCGGAGTCGTTGCAGGCAAGGCTGATCGAGCCGCTCGACGTCACCAGCGATGCGCAGATCGACGCTTTCTTCGACAAGGTCCGCGCCTGCTGGGGCAAGCTCGACTTCCTCGTGCACTCCATCGCCTTCGCCAACAAGACCAGCCTCCGGTCGCGATTCTGTGAAACCTCGCGTTCCGATTTTCATCTCGCGCTGGACGTGTCCTGCTACTCGCTGGTGGCCCTGGCGAGACGGGCGGCGCCGCTGATGCCCAGGGGCGGATCGATCCTGACCCTGACCTACATCGGATCGGTACGGGCAATGCCCAATTACAACGTGATGGGTGTCGCCAAGGCGGCGCTGGAAGCCGCCGTCCGCTATCTGGCAGCCGATCTCGGCCCGGACGGAATCCGTGTCAACGGGATCTCAGCGGGCCCCATCCGGACGCTGGCGGCGGCTGGGATCGCCGGTTTCCGGAGCATCCTGGACAGCTACGAGAAGGCGACCCCCCTGGGTCGCAACGTCACCATCGAGGATGTGGGAAACAGTGCTCTGTATCTGCTGTCGGAGCTGTCGTCGGGCGGAACTGGAGAGGTTCATTACGTCGACGCGGGTTTCAACATCGGGCCCGGTCTGTGTGCTGACGCACTGGCCGACAGCGAATCTTGACGGGTGCGGAACTGCTGTGACCGAACTTCGGGTCCCGGAGCCTGACCACCGACCCCTGGTGGTCATCGTGGGAGCCGGCTTCGGCGGTCTCAAACTGGCGCGGCTCCTGAAACGCGATCCGGTTCGCGTGCTGTTGCTGGACCGCCGCAACTACCACCTTTTCCAACCTCTGCTCTATCAGGTGGCCACCGCGGGTTTGTCGCCTTCAGACATAGCGCATCCGGTACGCTCCATTCTGCGACGCCAGCGCAATCTGTCCTTTTGCATGGCTGAAGTCCGGCGTGTCGATCTGACTGAACGCCGCCTCGAGACTTCCTCCGGGACCCTTGGTTACGACTACCTCGTCCTGGCGATCGGCAGTGAGACCAGCTATTTCGGCCTGGAGTCGGTTGCGGAGAACAGCTTCGGGCTGAAGGACATCCATGAGGCCGCAGCGATTCGCAATCACATTCTGAAGATGTTCGAGCTGGCGGTCTGGGAGCCGGATCCTCAACGGCGCAGGGCCATGCTGACCCTGGCGGTGGCGGGCGGCGGCCCTACCGGCGTCGAGTGTGCCGGAGCCCTGTCCGAGCTGGTTCGGCTGGTCCTGGCGCGGGATTTTCGGGGCTTCAGCCTTGAGGACACCCGCATCCTGTTGCTGGAAGCCTCCGCGCAGATCCTCAACGGTTTCCCGGCGGAGCTTCAGGAAGAGGCGCGCCGGGCGCTGTTGGGCAAACACGTCACAGTCCGAACCGGGGCCACCGTGACCGCCTACTGCAACGGCGAGATCGTCCTGGCCGGAGGCGAGCGCATCCCGGCCCGCACTCTCATCTGGGCGGCCGGAGTCAGGGCGGCGGGCATCGCGGAAACGCTGGGCGTTCCACTGACCCGAAACGGGCGCATCATCGTCGAGCCGACCCTGCAAATCGCCGCTCATCCTGAAGTTTTCGTGATTGGAGACGCCGCCGCCGTCAAACCTCTGGATCGCCCGCTGCCCATGATGGCGCCGGTGGCTCTGCAGCAGGCCCGTCTGACCGCGACCAACCTCAGACGCCTGCTCGAAGGGAAGCCTTTGGAATCTTTCGTCTATCGGGATCCGGGTTCGCTGGCCACCATCGGTCGCAACGCGGCCGTCGCCCGTCTGGGACGTTTCCAGTTTCACGGTTTCCCGGCCTGGGCGCTCTGGCTGGTGCTCCACCTGATCCAACTGATCGGCTTTCGGAACCGGCTGCTGGTACTGATCAACTGGGCCTGGGACTACTTCTTCTACGACCGGGCGGTACGACTCATCATGCCGGACGGGCGGAGGCCGCAATGAGCGCCCAGCCCGTGGACCCACCTCCGCACCGGCTTGAACCGGAACGGCTGCAAGGCCTATACTGACCCGACCCTTTCGCCTGTCGGTCCGCCTCCGCGGCAGCGCGCGTGACTGTTCGAATGGGCCGGTCTTGTCGCCAGAACAGAGTCTCGGGACCACGATGCCGGATTCCACTCGAAAGAGGGAGATTTTTGAAGCATGCCTGGCCCTTCCTGCCCACCAGCGGGAGGAGCGTCTCCGGACTCTCTGCGGATCCGACCATGCTCTCTATCGCCACGTGGGACGCCTGCTCAGAGCCCACGAAGGCTCCCCGGATCTCGACTCCGTGGAGGCCAAGACATCTTCGCGCGGCGACGAAAGTACCGCCCGGTTCTGCCCGTCCTGCCAGACCCAATTGCCCGGCTCGGAACCTGAACGCTGCCCGGCCTGTGAACTGGCCTGCCCGCTGGAGGGTTGGCCGGCTGACCGGTTGCTGGGCAGAGAAGTCGCAGGCGGCCAGTACCGCGTGCTCCGGCGGTTGGGGGCGGGCGGCTTCGGGGTGGTTTATGAAGTCGAGACGGTGGTCGGCGGCTTGCGCCGGGCCCTGAAGGTCCTCAAGGACGCCTGGGCCGGACATGACCAGGTCCGTGAACGGTTCATCAATGAGGCGCTGCTCGTGGAGGAAATCAACCACCCCAATGTGGCGCGATGCTACGCGGTCGGGACTTTGGATCAAACCGGCGGCCTCTATCTGTTGTTCGAGTTCATCGCCGGCCTCTCCCTGTCCCAATTGATTTCCGACGCGCCCGGGGGCTTGCTGCCGCCACAGCGGGCGGTGCGGATCGCGCGCCAGATCGCTGCCGGTCTGGCGGCCGCCCACGCGAAGAGAGTACTCCACCGCGACTTGAAACCTGCCAACGTGCTGGTGGTCGACGCCGGCTCTGCGCGTGAGCAGGTCAAGCTCTTGGACTTCGGAATCGCCAAACTTCTGGAGACCGACGCGACGTCCAGCGGACATCTGGTCGGGACCCCGGCCTACATGGCCCCCGAGCAGTTCAGGGTCGGGACCCCCGTGGGCATTGCCGTCGACCTCTGGCAGCTTGGCGCGACGCTGTTCACCATGTTGGTGGGTCGGCCGCCCTATGCGGAGTCGGAGGAAAGCCTGGATCTCGACACCCTTTTCGGCCGCTACCATCCCCCTGGAACACCCGGGCCCGCGCCCAGCTCGATCCTGCCTTCGCTGGCAGCCCATCCCTTGCTCGACACGCTCGTCTCCCGGCTCCTGGCCACCGACCCCGTGGATCGCCCGGAATCCGCCGCTCTCGTTTGTGAGGAGCTGGCGCGCATTGAGCACGCCTTATCCCCCGGTTCGGCGGCGACAAGGCCCGCTCTCCTGGACGCTTTGTGCTCGCAGCCCTCGTTCTCGTCCTGGTCTGCCCTGTGTCGGTACCTCGCAACTCAGGATGAGTCCCTCCGCCAGTTGGCGGAGGAGCGGCTCTCCGAGTGGCCGCTGGAACTGCGGGGAGCCTCCTTAGCCTGGTGGGAAGAGGTCCGGCGTGGCCGCCCTCACGTTCTCTGGCCGCTGGCTCGGAGCCTGGACCTGTCGGCTAGGGGCCTGACCGATGAAGACGTGGTGCGCATCAGTCGGACAGAGGCTTTGCTTTCGCTGCGACGGCTCAACCTCTCGGGAAACAACATCAGCGCTGAGGGAATTGAATCCCTCGTCAAGAGCCCCCTCGTCGCGAACATCGAGTACTTGGACTTGAGCGGGAACCGCCTGGGCGGGGCCGGACTCGCAGCCGTGGCCCGCTCGTCCAACTTGCACCGTCTGCGGACACTCCTGGTTCGGAACAACAGACTGGACCGGTCGGGCCTGGAAGCGCTGGCTCGTTCCGAGCTGCGTCTCCGGGAGTTGGACCTCTCGGAGAATGATTTGGGCGCCGAGGGAGCTGAAGCACTGGCCCAGGGCGGCCTGCGTGAGCTCCAATCGCTTGTTCTCTCCTCCTGTCGGATCGGGCCGGACGGGGCCGCGATCCTTGCCGTCTCTTCCCTTTTGGCCGGGTTACGGGTGCTGGACTTGCGGGCCAACGCGCTGGGACCCGGCGGTACGGCCGCCCTCGCCGTCTCCCGCGGGTTGGAGCACTTGCAGCGGTTGGTATTGGCGCAGAACAACATCGGCAGGCAAGGATTGCAACTGGTGCTGTCCGCGCCGGGTCTGGAATCCCTGGCGGAGCTGGATCTGTCCTCCAACGGACTGGGACCGAACGGGGCTATGTCATTGGCGGCTTCCCCGCTCGGTCGAAGGCTCCGCTCGCTGGAGCTGGGGGACAATCAGATCGAGGACGCCGGCCTTGCCGCCCTTCTGGGCTCGTCCCAGCTCACCGGTCTTTCGACCCTGGGGGTGTCCCAGAACGGTTTGACCGCGTCGGGGATCGGACTGCTCGAGGAAGCGCGTCTCCAAATCGACGATCTCGATCTCTCAGACAATCCGCTCGGTGCTCGCGGAGCGGCTCGCCTGCGGGCGGCGCTTCCCCAGATGCGGGTCCGCCGGCTCGTCCTCAGCCGTTGTGAACTGACGGCCGACGATGTCGCTGAACTGGTCGACAATCACCGGGGTTCACTGGTTCATCTGGGGCTGGCGGGGAACCGCCTGGGCTTTCAGGGGATTTTGCAGTTGGCGCGCAGTCCGCAACTGGCTTCTCTTTCATCGCTGGACCTCGACGACACCTGGACGGGTTCGGAGGCCGTGCGGGCGCTTGTGTCATCCCCATTCCTGGTGAATCTGACCACTCTTTCGGCGGCGTCCAACTCTATCGGTGACCAGGGGATGGCCGAGGTGCTCCAGGGAAACGGCCTTAACATGGTCCACACGCTTAACCTCCAGGACAACGGGATCGGACCGGAAGGTGCCGCAGCACTCGCCGCCGCGCCCTTGGCCACCCGTCTGCGAAAAGTCGATCTCTCCTTCAACCGCTTGGGAGATGCCGGCGTCGAGGCTTTGGCACGGGGCCAAAACTGGCGTCAGCTTCAGGAGCTGCGGCTGCGGGACAACGACCTCGGCTTCGCCGGAGCCTCCGCCTTGGCGGCAACGACTTCGATGGAAATGTTGCAGGTCCTCGACCTGCGGGACAATCCTTTGCTCGGGGCGATCGACCTGCACAGCCTCTCCCGCAACCGTATCGAGTTGCTCGAGGAGTCCTTCGCCCGGATCTCCGCCAACAGCAGGGTCTTCGCCGAGCGGTTCTACGAGCACCTATTCCACCAATTTCCCGCCGTCAAGCCTCTCTTTGCAGGAACCGTCATGAGCCGCCAACAGCAGCACCTGTTCTCCGCCCTGGCGATGGTGATCGAGAATCTGCGCCGACCTGATTCCGTGGAGGCGGGTTTGCGGGAGCTGGCCCGCCGCCATGTCGGGTACGGCGTCAAACCTTCCCATTACCAGGCCGTGACCGGCTGTCTGCTGACCACCTTCCACGAATTGCTGGTGGACGACTGGAGTGACGAACTGCATACGGCCTGGTCGGAGGGTCTGGAGGCCGTCAGCCGCGTGATGATTGCGGTCCATCTCCAAAGCCGGCGGGAATTCCCCGGCGATGCCTCCGCGCCCACCGGCGGCTGAGTCCAGCGGCATTTCGTATTCGGGGGACCCGATTGCTGGATCGGTGATAGCGTCTCCAGCCGGCGCCTCAGCGGCCGGGAGACAGGTCAACCGCCTCGGAGGGTTATACTGGTCCCGTGGTGCCCCTGTGGATCCTGTCTTTCCTTTTGCTGGCGGCACCGGTCCAGGTGCCCGATCCACCGCCCCCACAAGGGGAACAGTCTGCAGACTCCGGCAGGACGTCCCCCGACGACGAAGGCTTCCGAATCGGGGTGGCCGTTGAACAGGTCTTTCTTTCCGTCAACGTGCGGGGACCCAACGGCTTCGTGCGCGACCTGACCGCCGATGATTTCGCCGTCTTCGAGGACGGACGCCTGCAAAAGGTGGTCAACTTCTACTCGGCGCGTGTACCGGTGAAGGTCGTGCTGCTCATCGACATCAGCGGCTCGACCACTTATGCTCAGGCCGACATCCGGCACGCGGCACTGCTTTTCGCCAAGAGCCTGAGTCCCGAAGACCAGATCGCCATCATCACCTTCAACCACCAGCCTCGGCTCATCCTCAACTGGACCAACAAGTTGGAGGAAGTCCAGCTGGCCCTGGAAAGCATCTACGCCCGGGGCTATACCGTCCTCAACGACGCCATCTACGTCACCTTCGACGATCTCCTTCGCGATGTGGAAGGCAAGACGGCGGTGATTCTGCTGACCGACGGGATCGACAACGGCAGTACGGTTTCCTTCGACGAAGCGATGGAGCTTGCACTGCGTTCCGACACGATGGTTTACGTGGTTTCGAAGCTGGAAGAGTACTGGGCCCAGGCGATCGCGATCCGACAGCAGCTGCAGTCCCAGGCCCGCCTTGTGCCCAGGGAGCTCCAAGACGACTACATCCTCGAACGCAAACGGGCTTTGAACCGCCTGGCCAACCTGACCGGGGGAAGGATGCTTGATACGCAGTCCTTTGCCCGCCTCGACGACGTTTACGCCCAGGTGGCTGAGGAACTCAAGAACCAGTACTACCTCTCCTACATTCCCAGCAACCAGAATCGCGACGGAACGTGGCGGGAAATCGAGGTTCAGGTGGCCCGGGGAGGCGTCGCCGTCAGCACCCGCCGCGGCTATTACGCACCGTTGCCCTCGTCCCGCTGAACGCCGGGAGCTCCCTGCTCGCCGGGCGTGTGGGCGGCGGGCAGCGTCTTTGTTTTCTCGATCAACCGGATGTCGCCAATCCGCATCCCCGGATCCACGGCCTTGCACATGTCGTAGAGGGTCAGCGCGGCCACCGTCACCGCGGCCAGGGCTTCCATCTCCACTCCGGTAGCCCGGCGGCAGATCACTTCCGACTCCAGGTAGAAGTGGTCGGCTTCCAGCCGGATTGTCACGTCGACGAAATCAAGCTGCAGGGGATGACAGAGGGGAATCAGGTCGGCGGTTCTCTTGGCCGCCAGAATTCCCGCCAGCCGAGCCACCTCGAAGGGATCGCCCTTGGGCAGTCTGAAGGCGCCGGCAGCCTCCACCACTGCAGGAGCCACCCAGACCCTTGCTTCTGCCCGAGCCCGCCGCTTCAGCTCGGCCTTGCCGCTGACATCCACCATCCGGGCACGCCCGCCTGCATCGAAATGGGAAAACTGTTTCACGGTACCTCCGCTCTGCCCGTCAGTCGGACTCCACGCTCCCTCCGTCGGGCGGGACCAGGCAGTCCGCCAGGTTACCCGCGAAGGCATCCAGCACGCACACCCGCACGGGAGCGCCCGCCGGCAGGGCGGACTCCTCCTCGGGGATCTGGATCAGACAATCGGCCGCGGCGTAAGCCCGCAGATCAGCCGACGACACCCAGCCGGTGGGGCGCACCTGCCAGCCACCTGCCGGAGCGATCTCCAACGTGGCCGGCCGGAAGAAACGACGCCCAGGGCGCTGACTGACCGGCTCCGCCAAACTGGCCCGGATCTCCGGCAACGCGGCGGCGGCAAGCCCCGCCCACCGCCGGATTGCGGTGCGTACGAACAGCTCGAAGGTGACGGCTGCCGAAACCGGATTACCGGGCAAACCGAAAATCAGCCCGTCCCCCCGCCGCGCCAGCAGGACCGGCTTGCCCGGCTTGATGCGGACGCGGTGGAACACGATCTCGTATCCCGCCTCCGCGATCGTCCGCGGAAGGTGGTCATAGTCCCCGGCGGATACCCCTCCGGTCCATACCAGGATGTCTTCCCCGGCGGACTCCAGCAGCCGGCGGATCGCCTCGGGATCATCCCCGACCAGTTCCCGGGGTGCAACCTGAACTCCAAGCTCCCTGCACCGCATCTCCAGCATGATCCCGTTGCACTCGTGAATCTGCCCGGGGCCCAGCGGTCGGCCTGGTTCCACCAGCTCGTCCCCGGTGGAGATCACCCTCAGGGACGGCGGACGATAGGTGAGCACACTCTCCTTCCCCAAGGCGGCCAGCAGTGCCAGTTGCGCGGGACCGAGCTGCCGGCCGGGTCGCAGGACCACTGCCCCACGGGGGATCTCCGCCCCGGCTGCTACCAGATTCGCCCCGGCCGGGACGGTCTCCAGAAGGATCACCTCCACCTCGGAAACCATCTCCGCTGCTTCTTTTGGCAGCACTGCATCGGCTCCCGCCGGGAGCGGAGCGCCGGTCATGATCCGGACGCATTCGCCCGGTCCGACGGGGCGGGGCGGCGTAGCTCCACCCGCAGCGGCCTCCCCGATGACCCTGAGCCGGCGCCAACCCCGGGCTACATCCTGGGCACGCAGGGCGAAGCCGTCCATCACGGCCCTGGTGAACCGCGGGATGTCGTGGTCCGCCCGCACTTCCTCTGCCAGCACCCTGCCGGCGGCCTGTCGCAGCGCCCGGGTTTCGGCCTGTGGTTGCGGTACCGCGGCCAGTGTGAGCTGCAGCGCTTCAGCGTAGCTGATCATGCGGCGTCACTGTACTCTGAAACGCTGCGGCCTCTCAAACGTTTGGAATAACGACCGGAGCGGCTGCGTAACACCGGCGCTTTGGTCGGGTTAAGAACTTTTCGCTAGACTCGTTCGTTAAGGAAAGAGGTACGCCGATGGCTCTCAGTGCCAGAGGAAAGAAGATTTTGGTGGGAATTGGGGTTCTGGCGGTTCTCGGCGCCATAGTGGGCTTCAGCGTCATGGCCCGGCGCCAGGACTTGGTGGCAGTGGAATCCGGCAAGGTGGAACGGCGTGCGGAACTGGTCGCGGTGGTGACGGCAACCGGCGAGATCAAGCCCAAAAACTATGTGGAACTTCAGGCCGAAATCAGCGGCGTCATCACCGAGCTGTTCGTGAAGGAGGGCGACCTGGTGCAGAAAGGCAGCCTTCTGCTGAAGATCGACCCCGTTCAGACCGAGGCGGACGCCAAGGCCCAGGCGGCGGTACTGGCCGCCACCGAGGCGGAGGTCCGGAACCAGGAAGCGCAAATCGCCATTCAACGGACCAACGTCGATCGGGAGCTGGCATCAGTGAGGGTGGCTGAGGCGGAGTTGGAACGGGCGCGCCAGAACCATGCTCTGGCCAAGGCAACCTTCGAACGCAAACAGGGACTGTACGAGGACAACCTTATTTCCCAAGATGCTTATGAGGCCGCCAAGAACGATCTGGTGAACGCCGAAACCGCCCTCGAGACCGCCCGTGTTCGCCTGGAGCAGGCACAGGCCCAGTACCAGGTCAGCAAGGTGGTCCTCGAACAGGCCCAGATCGCTCTGGAGGGAGCCCGCAACCGGGTACGACAGCAGCAGGCCTTCCTGCGGCGGAGTCAGGACCTGCTCAGCAAGACGGTGATCCGATCGCCTCTGGACGGAGTCATCACGCAGCTTAACGTGGAGGTAGGGGAGCGCGCCGTGCCGGGCACCCTGAACAATCCCGCCGCAACCTTGATGGTCATCGCCGATCTGTCAGTGATCGAGGCCGAACTCAAGGTGGACGAGACCGACATCGTGGACCTGGCCTTGGGCCAACCCGCCGTGGTCAAAGTGGATGCCCTGCCCAACACTCCCCTCAAGGGTACGGTGACCGAGATTGGGAACTCTCCCATCCCCACAGCCAATACGCAGGAAGCAAAGGACTTCAAGGTGATCGTCCAGTTGGTGGACCCCCCCCCTTCGTTGCGTCCCGGTTTGAGCTGCACCGGGGAGATCACAACCGCCACCCGCAAAGATGTCCTGGCGATCCCGATCCAGGCCTTGACCATGCGCGAGTTTGAAACCGACGAGGCCGGCAACCTTGTGCGCCGAAAACCGGAAGAGAAGGGCGGGCCGGACAGAGTCTCCGCAGACAGCCAGTCCGGGCAGGGGCCGGCCAAGAAGAAGGAGTTCGAGGGTGTGTTCAAGATCGAAAACGGCAAGGCGGTCTTCGTGGAAGTGAAGACCGGCATTTTGGGTAACACCGAAATCGAGGTGCTCTCCGGGCTGGCAGAAGGCGATACGATCGTCACCGGCAGCTACAAGACCCTGCGCACGCTGGCGGACGGTGACGGCGTCAAGATCGAAAAGAGCGGTCAAAGCTGAGGAAAGGGGTGGGTCTGTGTCCGAGCCGTTGATCCGAACTGAAGACCTCTGGAAAACGTATCAGATGGGATCTGAAGAGATCCACGCCCTGCAGGGAATCTCCTTCGAGATCCAGCGCAACGAATACGTCGCCATCATGGGGCCTTCGGGATCCGGAAAGTCCACGTTGATGAACCTGATCGGTTGTCTGGACACCCCTACCCGGGGCCGTTATTACCTGAACGGGAAACTGGTCAGCGCGATGGACGACGATGAGCTTGCTTACATCCGCAACCGGGAGATCGGCTTCGTCTTCCAGACATTCAATCTGCTGCCCCGGGCCACCGCGTTGCAGAATGTGGAATTGCCTCTGATCTACGCCGGCGTGCCCGCTGCAGAACGGCGCGAGCGGGCTCGGAAAACCATCGAGGAGGTGGAGCTCGGCCATCGGATGCTGCATCGCCCCAGCGAGCTCTCCGGCGGCCAGCGCCAGCGGGTTGCCATTGCCCGCGCCCTGGTGAACAGGCCCTCCATCATCCTCGCCGATGAGCCGACCGGAAACCTCGATTCCAGAACCGGACGGGAAATCATGGCGCTCTTCCAGAAGCTTCACGACCACGGCAACACCATCATCCTGGTGACCCATGAAGCCGAAATCGCGGAGCACGCCCACCGGGTTATCCAGCTGCTGGACGGACGGATCCACAGTGATCGGCAGATCCAGCCGCGGATCGAGCAGGTCTCCGCAGCCAGTGCGTGATTGAGCCGGCTCAACGATGGTTTGCCACAGCCCAATGGCGGCCTGCCGAGCCGGCCCCGGGGGCTGTGCCATCGCCGGGCCATCGTAGGCCGGCGGATTCCACCAGCGCCTGGGTCACCGGATGGAGAGGCTTTCCGAACACCTCCCCGGTCGGTCCGCCTTCCACAAACCTGCCCTGATACATGACCACCACTTGGTCGCAGAGCCGGCGGGCCACCTCCAGATCATGTGTGATGACCAGCAGTCCCTGGTTGCTGCCGGAGCCAAGCTGCCGGAGGAGCTCCAGCACGGTCTCCTGACTCTCTGCATCCAGGGAGGCGGTGGGTTCGTCGGCGATGAGGATCCTGGGCCGAAGGATGGCGGCGCGGGCGATCGCCACTCTCTGGCGCTGCCCCCCGGAGAGCTGGTCCGGGTAGCGGTCGCCCAGGTCGGGCTCCAGGCCCACCTGGCGGAGCATCTCCAGCGCGGCTTCCCGAAGTGCGGCAGGGGACAGCCGCTCGTGTACCGCCAGCGGTTCTTCCAGGTGTTCGCGGATGGTCCGATAGGGATTCAGGGAGAGCCGCGGGTCCTGGAAGACCATCTGGATCCGGCGTCGCTGACGGCGCAGTTCCCGCCCCTGCAGACGGAGCCAGTCAAGGTCAAGCAGCCGGATCTCTCCAGAGGTGGGTTCCAACAGCCGAACCAGACATCGAGCCAGGGTGGTCTTGCCGGCCCCGGAGTCGCCGATGACCGCCAGGGTTGTCCCCTCCGGCAGATCGAAGCTGACGTTGTCGACGGCAGCCAGGGGACGGCCGCCCTTGGTCACAAAAAGCTTCACCAGGTTTCGCACGCCGAGAAGGGTCACCGCGTCGCCTCCCGGCAATCTTCAGACGGCATCCGCTCCAGCCGGTCGGCCAGGCGGGTCAGAACCCTTGGGTCGTGGGAGATCACCAGCAGACTCAGCTTCCGGGTTTGGCGCACCCTGGCAAGATGGTCAAGCAGCCGCAGCCGGTTCCGCGCATCCACCGCCGCGGTGGGCTCGTCGCAAATCAACAGTTCGGGGCGGCACGCCAAGGCCCCCGCCAGTTGGACGCGCTGCAGCTCTCCTACGGAAAGGTGGCGAGGATACGATTCAAGCAGGCGGTGCGGCTGCTCACCGCCCAGCTCCGCCAAGGCCTCAGCGATCTCGTCCCAGGCCGCCCGCCGGTTGATCCTGAAATGGAAACGCACCGCTTCAGCGAGCTGGTGCCCGACGGAAATCAAGGGATTGAAAGCGCTCTCCGGTTCCTGAAAGACCAGGCCGATTCGCCGGCCTCGGTAGCGGAGCAGCTCCCGTCGCTGGAGTTCAAGGAGGTTGACGTTGTTGAAGCGGATCTCTCCCGCCAGGATGGCCCCAGCCGGCAGCAGACGCAGGATCGCCAGCGCCAGCGTGGTCTTGCCGGACCCGGAAGGACCCATCACGCCGACGATCTCGCCGCGACCCACCGACAAATCCAAGCCGCGCAACACGGGTACCGGACCACGCGTCAGCGGATATGCGACTGTCAGGCCGCGTACCGACAGCAGATCAGAAGGGTTGTTCTCCGTACTCACCAAACACTTCCCGGAGAGCGCCCGCAATTTCGCCCACGGTCGCTCCGGCTTCCACCGCTTCCAGGAACACCGGCATCATGGCCTCCCGGGCGAGGGCCGCCCGGCGCACTTCCTGCAGCACTGCCGCCAACGCCGCTTGGGGCCGACGGGCCTTCCACTCCTGCAGTTCCAGGCAACGGCGGTACTCCAGAGTCTCGTCAGGGCGTGCCAGCGGGAGCGGCGTCTCGGCGGGATCCACGTAGCGGTTGACTCCCACCACGGTCAGCCGGCCGGTTTCCTGGGCGATTTGGGTCTCGTATGCGCCCTGTTCGATGAGGCCGCGCTGGAAACCGCTCTCCAGCGCCGCCAGTACACCGCCCCGGCTACGGATCTCGGCCATCAGTTCGGAGGCCTCGGTCACCAGATCCAGGGTGAGCTTCTCTATGCACCAACTGCCGCCGAGCGGATCAACCACGGAGGTCACGTCGGTTTCATAGGCAAGGATCTGCTGGGTACGCAGCGCCAGCGTCGCCGAGTCCGGCGCAGGCAAAGACCAGGCCTCGTCCCGGGCATTGGTGTGCAGCGACTGGGTGCCTCCCAGCACTGCGGCCAACGCCTGAAAGGCGACCCGGACCAGGTTGTTATCCGGCTGTTGCGCGGTGAGGGTGCTGCCGGCGGTTTGGGCATGGAATCGAAGTGCCCGGGCACGAAGGTCCTCGATTCCAAACCTCTCCTGTAACAGCTCGGCCCACAGGCGACGGGCGGCACGGAACTTGGCTATCTCCTGCAGGAGGTCGTTATGCACGGCGAAGAAGAAGCTGAAGCGGCGGGCTGCCTGGGTCGCTGAGACGCCCGCGGTGATTGCCGCGGCCAGGTAGGCCTCGGCATGACTCATGGTAAAGGCCAGCTCCTGGGCGGCGGTGCATCCGGCTTCGCGCAGGTGGTAACCGCTCACCGAGACGGGATTCCAAAGGGGAACCCGCGCCACGCAGAAGGCGACGAGATCGGTGGTCAGCCAAAGGGACGGATCCGGAGGAAAGATATAGGTTCCCCGGGCCAGGTACTCCTTGAAGATGTCGTTCTGGACGGTGCCGCGCAGTCTTTCCCAGGGGATCCCCCGCCGGCGGGCCAGAGCCAGGTAAAGCGCCAGCAGGATCGGCGCGGTAGCGTTGATGGTCATGGAGACGGAGACGCGGTCGAGAGGAATGTCGCGCAACAGCAGGTCCATGTCGTCGAGGTGGTTGATCGCCACCCCCACTCTGCCCACCTCCCCCCGCGCCAAGGGGTGATCCGAGTCGAGTCCGATCTGGGTCGGCAGATCGAAAGCGATGGACAGCCCGGTCGTTCCCCGCTGGAGCAGCAACCGGAAGCGGTGGTTGGTATCTTCGGCGGTCCCGAAGCCGGCGTACTGGCGCATGGTCCACAGCCGTCTCCGGTAGCCGTCCGCCTGGACGGCGCGGGTGTACGGCGGTGCTCCGGGATCACCGCAATCCCGATGGTAGTCCCACTGGGCCAGATCCTGGGGTGTGTAGAAGGATTGCCGTGGGCGGGGGTCAGTGCGTCGGCGGCGTTTCATTTCCTCCCGGTCTCCCTGGGACTCTGCTATGATGGGGGCGGCTCTCGCGGGTGCCGGTCGAGGGATGGTAGCAAAGCCCGGGGGAGGCGTCCAATGACCGACGACGAGCTGAGAGATCATCGAAAACAACTCGAAGCGGCGATCAACGAAGCCCTCACCGATTCCCCCCAGGTCGGTGCGATCATCCATCACATCCGCGAGCGCGGGTATGATGTTTTCCTGATCATCGAAGCCACGGTAGGGTTCAGCCGCCGGCACGACTCGGAGGATGACGAGCCCCGCCGCGTTTCGGCAACCAAACTGGAACTGACCAGCCAGGACGAACGGTTTCTGCGGGATCTCCGGATCAGCCCGGAGTGAGCCTCAGCCCCGGAATTCCAGATAACCTCCGCCGGTGGCATCCGGCTTGACCTCGCCGACCACCCGGGCCGCGACGCTTTTGTTCCGCAAGCTGTTTACCGCTGCGTCGGCTTGGTCCGGCGGGCAGGACACCAGCAGGCCGCCTGAGGTTTGGGGATCCAGCAGAATCTGCTGGAGAATCTCGGGCACACCGCCCCAGCTGACGTGTCCGCCGATGAAAGCCCGGTTTGCCTGAATTCCTCCCGGCAGCATTCCCTTCCGGGCCAGCTCCTGGGTCCCTGGCAGCACCGGCACGGCCTTGGTGTCGAAGCTCAGGGTGACGCGACTGGCGCGGGCCATCTCCCAGGCGTGGCCGGCCAGCCCGCACCCGGTGATGTCGGTGGCGGCGTGAACTTCGAACTCCGCCAACGTTTCGGCCGCCGTGCGATTGAGTTCCAGCATGACGCTGACCGCCTGTTGGAGAACCTCGGGCGCTGTTTTCCCAAACTTGACGCCGGTGGTGATGATTCCGGTGCCGACGGGCTTGGTGAGAATCAGGGCATCTCCGGGGCGGGCGCCGGCGTTGGTCCACACCCGGTCCGGGTTCACCTCGCCGGTGACGCAGTACCCGAATTTCAGTTCCTGGTCCTGGACGGAGTGGCCTCCCACCACCGGGATACCTGCTTCCTGCAGTTTCTCGGCGCCGCCCTGGATGATTTCAACGATTACCGACTCCTCCACGACTCCGTCGGGGAAACACAGTACGGAGAGGGCGAACAGGGGGCGTCCTCCCATGGCGTAGACATCGCTGACGGCGTTGGCGGCGGCGATTTTGCCGTACAGGGCGGGTTCGTCAACCACAGGGGTGAAAAAGTCGACGGTCTGGACGATGGCGCGGCCGGGCTCCAGCAGATACACTGCGGCGTCGTCGGCGTGATCGAAGCCGACCAGAACCCGTTTGTCGGTTACCGCCGGCAACCGCGACAAAATCCGCCCCAGCACCTCCGGTGCCAGTTTGGACGCTCAGCCGGCGCACTTGACCATTTCGGTCAAGCGGCGCTTCCTTTGGAGAAACATCCCGCCATTATAGCTTGCGCGGCGGACTCCCGAGCCGGAACCCTATAATGGGGGCGTGTGTGGTGAGTACGACGTGATCGTCATCGGCGGGGGGCATGCGGGCTGTGAAGCGGCGGCGGCGGCGGCCCGGATTGGGGCCCGGACGCTGCTGCTGACCATCAATCTTCCGATGATCGCCCAGATGTCGTGCAATCCGTCGGTGGGGGGGATCGGAAAGGGTCATCTGGTACGGGAGATCGACGTCTTGGGCGGTTTGATGGGTTGGGTGGCGGACCAGACCGCCATCCAGTTCCGCCTGCTCAACCGCAGCCGGGGCCCGGCGGTGCAGGCTCCGCGCACCCAGAATGACAAGCGGCGCTATCGGGAGATGATGCAGGCCTGCCTGCGGCGGCTGCCTGGTCTGGAATTGCGGGAGGGGGAAGCCGGCGGACTGCAGATCCGGGGCGGCAGGGTGGAGGCGGTGGTGCTCGCCGACGGGACCCGGCTTGGCACCCGCACCGTCGTGTTGACCACGGGGACCTTCCTCAACGGCCTGTGTCACGTCGGGGAACAGCGCTTCCACGCCGGACGGTCCGGCGAGAGGCCTTCGGTGCGGCTGGCGGAGTATCTGCAGGATCTGGGGTTCCCCCGCGGGCGTCTGAAGACCGGTACACCACCCCGGTTGGACGGCAGAACGATCGACTTTTCCCGCTTCGAGATCCAGCCCGGGGATCCCGAGCCGACCTACTTCTCGTTGCGGTCGTCGGGCCCCCCGGTGCTGCCGCAGCGTCACTGCTGGCTGGCCTACACAAACCCGACGGTTCATCGCTGTATCCGCGAGAACCTTGGGCGCAGTCCGCTGTACGGAGGTGCCATCAAGGGCATCGGCCCCCGTTACTGTCCCTCGATTGAGGACAAGGTGGTGAGGTTTGAGGACCGGGACCGGCACCAGATGTTTCTCGAGCCGGAGGGGTTGGACACGGATGTCATCTACGTCAACGGCCTGTCTACCAGCATGCCCCTGGATGTCCAACAGGCGATGCTGAAGGCGATTCCCGGTTTGGATTGCGCGCGGATGCTGCGGCCTGGCTATGCGGTGGAGTACGACTTTGTCCAGCCCACCGAGCTTTCCCCGACGCTGGAGACGCGGCGGGTTGGAGGGTTGTTCCACGCGGGGCAGATCAACGGCACCACCGGCTACGAGGAAGCGGCGGCGCAGGGCTTGCTGGCGGGGGCGAATGCCGCTCTGCAGGCCCTGGGACGGGAGCCCTTGGTTCTGGAGCGCTCCGAGTCCTACATCGGCATCCTGCTGGATGATCTGGTGACCCAGGGTGTGGACGAGCCCTACCGCATGTTCACTTCCCGGGCCGAGTACCGTTTGCTGCTCCGGATCGACAACGCGGCCCGCCGGCTGGCTCCCAAGGCACTGGTCGCCGGTTTGCTCGACGAGGATCTCTACCGCCGGTGGGAAGCGAGCTGGCTGCGGGTGGAACGGGCGTCCCGGGAGCTGGAGGACGTCCATCTGACAGCCGACTCTCCGTTGCTCGCAATGCTGTCCCCCGACTGGGGCGTGGAACCCGGCCAGAATCTGAAACAGCTGGCCAAACGGCCACAGATGGAGCTTCCCCTGTTTCGGGGGCTGCTGCGGGAACTGGGTTGGGTGCTTTCCGAGGAAGAGGTCCGAAGTTTGCACCATGAGCTGCGCTATGAGGGATACGTGCAGATGCAGTTGCGGGATGTGGCCCGGGTTCGCACCCTGGAGCAGCGGTTGATTCCTCCGGACATCGACTTCGGGGCGGTGCCGGGGCTTTCGCGGGAGATGGCGGAGCGGCTGGGCCGCCTGCGGCCGAGGACGCTGGGCCAGGCCGCGCGGGCCAAGGGCATCACTCCGGCGGCCGTGTCGATTCTGAACATCTATCTGGCGCGGAGCGGTCGGGCCTGATGTTTCGGGAGGCTCTGGAACAGGCCTGCCGCGAGCTGGCTCTGTCCGTCGATTTGCCGGTGCTGGAAGCTGCCGTCCGCTACCGGGAGCTGCTGCGGAAATGGTCGGCCCGGATCAGCCTTCACTCGGTGGCCGACGACCGGGAACTGGCCCGCCTGCACTTTGCCGAAGCGTTTTGGGCTGCACGGCTGGTCCCGCCGGGGGCCCGCCTCGCCGACATCGGTTCCGGAGCCGGGTTTCCCGGCCTCGCACTGGCCCTGTGTCGGCCGGATCTGACGGTGTGGCTGCTGGAGCGCAATCTCAAGAAGCGGGTCTTTCTCGAGACGGCGGCACGGGAGTTGGGCGTCAAGGTGGGGGTGGCCGGGGACGCCGTCGCCTGGAGCGGCTGGCCGGAAGTGGACCTGGCGACCCTGCGCGCACTGCAGCCGGCGGCAGCCTGGTTGGGCCGCCTGGCCGAATACGGAGTCACGCTGATACATTTCCGCGGCCCGGCGAGCGGTCCCCCGCCGCCAGGCTGGCGATGCGTGACGGAAGAGATATACCCCCTTTCCCGACAGCGCCTGGTGTCTCTCTACCAGCCTCCGGGAAGTGTTCCACGTGAAACACTCTTCCCGGTTCGGCGGTGAGTCCCGCAGGCGTCGGGCACAGCCGTTTCCTCCCCGGTCCCGGTTTCCGCTCTGGCAGCCTGTCCCACCCCGGTGGTATCTTAGCGACTTTGCATGGGCCGCATCATCGCCATCGCCAACCAGAAGGGAGGAGTGGGCAAGACCACTACCGCCATCAACCTCGCCGCCTCGGTGGCGGCAGCCGATCTGCGGGTGCTGCTGGTGGACCTGGATCCCCAGGGGAATACGACCTCGGGGCTGGGATTCGACAAGCGGAACCTGCAGGCCACGGTTTACGACGTCCTCCTGCGCGAGCTTTCCCCCGAGGAAGCCATCCTGTCGACCGAACTGGACCACCTGAGACTGATTCCCGCCAACGGTGAGCTGACCGGGGCGACGGTGGAACTGCTGGAGACGGAGCGGCGGGAATTCCGGCTTCGGGAGTGTCTGGCGCCGCTGCGTGACCGTTTCGACGTGGTTTTCGTGGATTGTCCTCCCTCGCTGGGCATCTTGACGCTCAACGCACTGGTGGCTGCGGATTCCCTCCTGATCCCGATCCAATGCGAGTATTTCGCCCTGGAGGGGCTGTCCGACCTGATGGCGACCCTCTCCCGGGTACGCCAGGCGTTCAATCCCCAGCTTGCCATCGAGGGCGTCCTCCTCACCATGCACGACGACCGGCTCAACCTGAGCGCCCAGATCAGCGAGGATGTGCGTCGCCACCTGGGGGAACGCGTCTTCGCCACCGTCATCCCCCGCAACGTCCGGCTGGCGGAAGCGCCCAGTTTCGGACGGCCGATCCTGCTTTACGACGCCCGGTCATCCGGGTGCAACGCCTACAACCGGCTGGCCCGGGAGCTGCTGGCCGGATTCGCCCGCCGACCCGCACTTGCTGGAGACTCCGCATCGTGATTAAACGCAAAGCCCTGGGCAAGGGACTGGATGCCCTGCTGCCTGAAACCCCCGTTTCACCGTTCCGGCTCCTGGATGTCGACCAGATCCGGCCCAATTCCATGCAGCCCCGTGTGCTTTTCGACGACGCCAAGCTTGAGGAGCTGGCGGCCTCCATCCGGGAGAAGGGGCTCCTGCAGCCGGTGGTGGTACGGCCCGTGGAGGACGGCTACGAGCTGATCGCCGGAGAGCGGCGGTGGCGGGCCTCACAACGCGCCGGGCTGGCCCAGATACCGGCCCTGGTCAAGGACGTCTCCGACCCCGAATCACTCCAGCTTGCCCTGATCGAAAACGTCCAGCGCGACGACCTCAGTCCCATCGAGGAGGCCCAGGCGTACCGCCTGATGGTGGAGCAGTTCGGCATGACCCAGGAGGCGGTGGCTGCCGGCGTCGGACGCAGCCGGGCTTCCGTCGCCAACACCCTCCGCCTTCTCCAGTTGCCCCGGGTGATCCAGGCCATGGTCAACAGCGGAGAGCTCTCCATGGGTCATGCCCGGGCCCTGCTTCCGCTGCCTTCCCCCCAACAGATCCCCCTGGCCCGGGAAATCGTCAAGCAGGGTCTGTCCGTCCGCCAGACCGAACGCCGGGTCCAGAACCTGCTTTCCCGGGAAGCGTCCAGCCGCCGACGCCGCCCCCGCGATCCCCATCTCTCGGCGGCCGAACGCCGTCTCGAAGAGCGCTGGCAGACCAAAGTCGAGATCCGCTCCCGGGGCAGTTCCGGCGCCATCGTGCTGCACTACCATTCGCCCGAGGAGCTGGACCGGCTCTTCGAAGCCCTGCTCGGCTAGCGGGCCTTCCGCGCACCGACGGCGCCGTCGGACCCTGGGAAAAACGTGTTCCACGTGGAACACTATTTCCCGATACAGAATTCCGAGAAGATCCGGTCCAGCAGTTCCTCCGTGCTCACCGCCCCGGTCAGTTCCCCCAGCGCCCCCAGCGCCCGCCGTACATCATAGGCCGCGAACTCCTCGCTCCATCCTTCCTCCAGCCGGCAAGCCGCCGCTTCCAGCGCCGCCACCGCCCGCTCCAGGCACGCCCGGTGCCGGGCATTGGTGATCACCGCCGCCTGACTCCGCAGCTCCTGCCCCGGTCCCACCTGCCCGGCAATCACCCGTCCCAGTTCCTCCACGCCCTCCCCCGTCAGCGCCGAAACCTCCACCGATGCCCTCGCCCCGCCTGCCACCTCCGGCGGCGGCTCCAAACGACGCGGCAGGTCCGACTTGTTCATCACCAGCACGTAGGGCGCCGCCCCAACGCCCCGCCACGTCTCCTCATCCGCCGCACACCAGGTCTCGGACCCATCACAGACCAGCAACACGGCATCCGCCTCCTGTACCGCCGCCCGGGACCGTTCCACCCCCAGCCGCTCCACCTCATCCAGCACCCCGCCCCGCAGCCCCGCCGTGTCCATCAGCCACACCGGGACGCCCTCCACGTCCAGGTACTCCCGCAGCGCGTCCCTCGTGGTTCCCGGATGAGGCGTCACCAGCGCCCGTTCAGCTTTCACTAACCTATTGAAGAGACTTGATTTACCTACATTCGGGCGACCTGCGAGCACGACCCTCGCGCCGTCCCTGAGCACCCTTCCCGTCTGCCAGCTCCCGGCCAGCGCCGCCAGGTCCTCCCGGCACCGCCTCAAGCTTTCCGCCAACGTCGCCCGATCCTGCGGACTGACGTCCTCCTCCACGAACTCCAGCGCCGTTTCCAGATGGCTCAGCACGTCCACCAGCCGGCGGCGGATGGGGGACAGGTAATCGGACAGGTGCCCTTCCAGCTGTCGGCGCGCCGCCTCCGCCTGATATGCGGTTTCACTGCGGATCAGATCGTTGACCGCCTCCGCCTGGACCAGGTCCAGCCGGCCGTTGAGGAAGGCCCGGCACGTAAACTCGCCCGGACGGGCGATCCGGGCTCCCAAACTCACACAGGCCGCGATCAGCTCCCGGACGATCCAGGGACTGCCGTGGCAGGAGAGCTCCACCACGTCCTCCCCCGTGTAGCTGTGCGGCGCCCGAAACACCGTCACCAGCGCTTCGTCCAGCGCGCGCCCCGCCGGCGACAGCCGGCACAGTGTCGCACGCCGCGGCTGGAAGCTTTCCCGGCGCCGCCCCGTCAGCCCCTCCAGCACCTCCAAAGCTTCGCCGCCGCTCAGCCGAACCAGAGTCACGGCCGCCCTCCCGGGCGCGGAGGCCAAAGCCACGATGGTTTCGAATTCACCCCCCGGCAGGCTCTCGGACGGGAAGCTCATCCCTCAGGCGGGAACAATCAGGACCCGGCGGTAACGGCCGTTCCCTTCACTGACGGTTCGGACACCCTCTGCTCCAGCCAGCGCCAGGTGGATGACCCGCCGCTCGGTGGCAGGCATCGGCTGAAGCACCACGCGCACACCCGTATGGCGGACCTGTTCGGCGGCTTTCAACGCCATCAGTTCCAGTTCCGTCGTGCGGTCCGCCCGATAATTCCCGCAGTCCACCAGAAAACTGCAGGGGCGGGCGCAGCGCCGGTAAAAGACCTGGCTCACCAGATGATTGATGGCGTACAGGAGGCGGGCGCCGTCCTCAAAGAGATACCCTTCGTCCTCTCCGGACAGTTCGACCGTCACGCAGTCTCCCCGCAACACCGTGCGAACCTCCAGTTGCAGGCCGCAACCGGCCACCAGTGCCCGCACAAAGTCCCCTACTTCTCCCGTCACGGATTCCGGATCAAGCTTGGCTGTCATACCCAACCAGAGTCCCTCAAGCCTTCGCCTTCCGCCCCCCACCCCCAGGGGACGGCATCAGTTCCGGACGCAGTCTCTGAAGCAGCACCTGGAACAACATCGCGAAGACGTTCGAAAACAGGAAGTAGATCGCGAGACCACTCGACACCCACAGGAAGAAAAACGTGAACACCACCGGCAGAAACATCATCATCTTCCGCTGCGCCGGGTCGCCCGTGGCCGGTGTCATCTTCTGCTGCGCCACCATCGTCACCCCCATCACAATGGGAGTCACAAAGTAAGGGTCATGCTTCGACAGGTCCGAAATCCACCAGATGAACGGTGCCCCCCGCAGCTCGATTGACATGTCCAGCATCCGATAAAAGGCAAACAAGATCGGCATCTGCAGCAACAGCGGCAGACACCCCCCCAGGGGATTGACCCCGTGCTCCTTGTAAAGGGCCATGACTTCGGCGTTCATCTGCTGCCGTCGTGGATCGTCGCGCTTCATCCGCTTGTAGCGGTCCTGGATCGAGCGAAGCTTGGGCTGCAGCGCAGACATCTTCTGCATGGAAACAATCTGCTTGTAGCGCACCGGAAACAACGCGAGGTTGATCCCGAAGGTCAGCAGGATGATCGCCCAGCCGTAGTTCCCGACGAAACCGTAGATCCCTTTCAACGCCGCCAGCAACGGCACCACCAGCAGCGCAAACCAGCCGTAATCGATCAGCTCCGACAGCGACGTCTCCACGGCCTCCAGTTCAGCCGACCGTTTCGGGCCCAAATACAGCCTCAGTTCCGGTTCCGCCTCCAGTCCCAGACTCGCAGCCAGCAACGCCGCCGGCTTGCCGTCCGGCGCCTCCCGAGTCCACTCCCGCCGCTCCAGACGCGCCGACCGGATGACCCCCTCCCCGACGGCGGCGGCGGCGAAATACTTGGTATCCAGCGCCAGCCAGCCCAGATCCCCTTCCACCTGGACCGCACCCGTTTCCAGATGGCTTGTGTCGTATCGCTCGACCCGGCCCGCCTGCCGGAACACCACATGTCCGAGCGCGAAGTCTCCCGCGGTCCCGCCCGGCTCACGCCCCAGGCCGGTTCCGAGACTCAAGCCCAGCGGCAGCACCTGATCATCGGAACGACCGCTCAAGCTCACCTGCAGGACGTAGCCGCTTGGCGGCAACACCAACCTTTTCCGCACTTCCAGGCCGCCGCGCCGGTAGTGGAAACGGGCCTCGCCCCCGCCCGCTCCCACCCGCTCGGTTTCCGCGGCGTAGACCGCTTCCCGCAACCGGGCGTCCAGAGCCTCGTTTCCCGTACGAACCTCCAGCAGACGATCGAACTCCCGCGGCAGTCCCTGGGGGACCAGCTCCAGCGGTTCCCCCGCTTCATCAAAGAACTTCTTCAGCCGCGCGCTGGTGACCACCGCGCCACGGCTGTCGAGCACCAGTTCGACATCCGCGTTCTCCAGCCGCACCTCCTGCGGTTCCGCCACGGTGTCGGCGGGCCCACCCGCTACCGCTGTTTCGCCGCCGGTCCAAGCTCCCGCGTCGGCCTTCTCCACTTCCGCAGCCGGTGGGACCTCCCCCCCAACTACGGTCTCCTGCCGCGGGGTCGAGCCGGGTGGGACGGGAAAAAAGAACTGATAAACGTACGGCGTGGCGAACAGGATCGCCATCGAAAGCAGGATGGCGATCAGCAGCCTGCGTTCCACATCTGCGTCTTCGGGAGACTTCATCACCTTCTCATGATCGACCACGCTGGGGAGGTACCGGGTCGAACCCCCCAGGATTCCAGGGGTGACACCGCAGCAGCCGCTTTAGCGCCAATCCTCCCCCGCCCCACACACCGTGCAACAGCAACGCCTGACGCGCATATTCGGAACAGGTGGGCTCAAAACGGCACGCCGGCGGCAACCACGGGGAAACCCAACGCTGGTAGCCCCGCAACAACACCGCCAGGATCCCCGCCAGATCCGCTTTTACTCCGGTTTCCACGCTGTCACGGCCCTCAGGAAATCACTTTCAAGCACAGCATAATCCGCGCAGGCTGCCGACCGGCGGGGATTGACCACCACATCAGCGGGGACCGGAAACACGTCCTTGTGGTTCCGGAAGATCTCCCGAAAGCGCCGCTTGATGCGGTTTCTCACCACCGGGTCTCCAACCTTGCGTGAGACCGTGATGCCCAGACGGCTCGTCTGCTTCCCGTTGGGTGCCAGGTACACGAAGAAGTGCCGCGACTGCAGCTTGGTCCCCCCCGCATAGACCGACAAAAACTCCCGGCGCTTGCGCAGCCGGTGCTCGCGCCCGAATCGTCTATCCACTCACCGTGAGCCGCTTCCGACCCTTGTCCCGCCGTCGCTTCAACACCTGCTGGCCGGTCTTCGACCTCATCCTTGCGCGAAAGCCATGCGTCTTGCGGCGGCGGCGGTTATTCGGCTGAAAAGTCCGTTTCATACAGTCCCTTCTTCCCGTACGCCAGAAAAGGCGTATGGTAGCAAGTTGCGGCCGGACTCGGCAACTAAACACCCTCCGCCGTCGGGAGATGGCCGCGTACCGCTTCGATCCGCTCGACGTTCCGCCGATAGTCCAAGTCTTCCTCAGGCCGAAAGCCACCCCCGGGGAACACCGGGCGCTGGTAGACCGGGTGCGCTTCCGTACGGAGGTGGACCGGCATCAGGTGAGCGGTCCGCCGCCGCCGTTCACAACGCAGCATCTCCACGTCCACCGGTCCCACCGTAATCTTTTCTCCGTCTCCCGGGGTGGCCTGAGCCACCACCCTGCCGTCATAGTCCACAATCATGCTGCCCCCAGGCCACGAAAACGGCGGGTAGTGACGCAGGCTGGCCGCCTGATTCGCAGCCACCACATAGGCCACGTTCTCTAAAGCCCGACAGCGATTCACCACCGTCCACCAGTCGTTCGGCGCCGTCGCCCCAAAGGGGTCCATGTAAGCCGAAACCCGAACCAGGACCTCAGCGCCATTCGCCACCAACTGCCGAATCGCTTCGGGAAAGAGCCAGTCGTAACAGATCGCCGCCCCGATCACCCCGATGGGCGTCCTGGCCACCGGAAACAGCTCCTCTTCATAGCCCGGGATGTCATGGGGACTGGTGTGAACCTCCCACGGAATCCATGGATAAACCTTCCGGTAGCGGTACAGCAGTCCCTCCGGGCCCACCAGACAGCTCGTATTGAACACCGCCCCAGGGTATTTCGGGCATATCTCCAACATCGAGCCCATCTGGATGTACACACCCAAATCCTTGGCCACCTGCTGCATGCGGTCGGTGTGCTCGTTGGGAATTTCCACCGCCAGTTTCACCCGCAGCTCCTCCCTGTTCTCATAGACCGGAGCCGCGTGAGCGAACTCGGGAAACACAATCAGCTTGACCGGCAGAAACGGCCGGTACCCCACCACAGCCAGCTCCGCCAGCTCTGCCATGCGAGCCGTGTTCTTCCCCATTTCGCTTCGCCGCCGCGGGTTGGGTAGATCTGTCTGCACCACCGCCGCGAGGTACTTCAACTCCTCTGTCATGGCTCTTCCAGCAACGGGCCCACCGCCGTGATCAATTGCTCCCAAGAGACCTCACCGATAAAGCGGCGAGCGAGTCCCCCTTTGCGGTTAAAAACAAAGGTGGAGGGCAAGGCCCCGGTCCACTCGGGATCCACCACGTCCACGAAGCGCCCAAAGTCTTCGAAACCCCGGATATAGGAAGGAAACGTCGCGCCCTGTTGTTCCAGGAACGCCACCGCGGCCGGAGCATCCTCCTGCTCGTCCATCGAGACCGCGATCACCGTCAGGCCACGCGCTGAAAGCTCCCGATGAAGCCTGACCAAGTGGGGAAATTCCTCGCGGCAGGGTCCGCACCACGTCGCCCAGAAATTCAGGACGACCACCTGTCCCCGATGAGCTGAAAGGACCTGCGGCAGATCACTTTCACTGATCCTTGGCAAAGTGGCGGCCAGAACCGCCGCCGCACTCCAAACCGCCAAGCTTACGACCGCCACTGGCGCCCTACTTCCGTTTAATCGTGCAGCCGAACATCTTGGTTTTCGCCGGCTCGGGCGAAGCTCCGGAAAGGACGGCTTCCAACGCGGCGGTGAGTTCATCGCCCACCGCCTCCGACTCCTTGGTCGTTGGATTGCGGCTGTTTCCCACCGCACCGTGGTAGACCAGCTTGCCCTGCCGGTCAAAAACGAAAGCTTCGGGGGTCACCGTCGCTCCAAAGCGATCAGCGACCTGGTTCCCCTCGTCCTTCAAAACGGGGAAAGGGAATCCGTGTTTCTCTGCGTGCGCCCTTACCTCATCCGCGGGCTCCGTAGAGTTCGAATTGATGCCCAAGAACGCAACCTTCCGGGCACCGTACTCACTGGCAAGATCCGCCATCACCCGGTTGAATGCATTGGAGTACGGACACTGGGTGGCGATGAAAAGTACTACCGTAGCCTCCCGCTCCCCCAGCCCACTCAGCGCAACCTGACGGCCTGTCTTCACGTCAGGCAAAGCAAAGTCCGGCGCCTGCGCCCCAATGTTGATTGCCGCCTGAGCACAAGCCACTGCAGCCACTGTCACCAGCACGGACAGCATGGTCTTCATGTCAAACTCCTTTCAGTTTTGCCGTTACATCCCTTTGTTGGCCACGGACTCGTCACGCGGGTAGCATCCCAGCACCTCCACCTCCTCCGCGAACTCCCGGAGATGGTTAAGTGCATTGACCACCCGTTGCTCCTCAGTACTGCCAAGGAAGTCCAGATAGAACAGGTACTCCCAAGGCCGCCCGTGAATCGGCCGGGACTCGATCTTCACAAGATCGATATCTCGCAGCGCAAACACACTGAGTGAGCGGAACAAAGCCCCTGGTGCATTACTGAAACTGAAGACTATGGATGTCTTGCGGGGCCCAGGAGTTTCGGGTTCCTTGCCTCCCAACTGCACAAAGCGGGTGAAATTGGCGTCGTTGTCCTGAATCCCTGCCCGAATGATCTCTCCTCCAAATACCTCGCACGCTCTTCTACCGGCAATTGCTCCCACACTCGGGTCACCCTTCTCCATCAGCTCCCGCACACTTCCCGATGTGTCGTGCGTAGGAACCATCCGGAGATGAGGGTGAGCCTCAAAGAAACGCTCACACTGACCCAGCGCCACCGGGTGAGACACCACCACCGCCAAGTCCTCGAAACGCGCTCCCGGCAATACAATGAGGTTGTGCTCGATCTGCAGGTACAGCTCACGCCGAATCCTTAATCCTGAGCGCCGCAGGAGGTCGTAGTTCCGGTGGATCGATCCGGTCAGACTGTTCTCCAGCGGGATAATACAGCAGTCCACACACTCCCCCACCGCCCGAAACACCTCCTCAAAGTGCCGATACCCAACGATTTCAGCGTCCGGACCCAACAGACGGAGGGCGGCCTCCTCGCTAAACGAACCCGCTTCACCCTGAATGGCTACACGCATGGCAGTAAGGTCACCACAACTTCCCCCGAGCCTCCGGCAACGACGCTACCGGAGATGGCATGCACTCCCAAGAGCGAGCTGGCGGAGGCACATGGGAATCGAACCCACCGACCCCTGTTCGCACAGCGGTCCGACTGGTTTTGAAGACCAGGCCCATCACCAGACGGGGTGTACCTCCGGCGGGATTATAGCACCGGCTCCGCAGCGCCTTTCCGAAGTGTCCAAGACAGAAAAGAGAAGATTCTTTCAGTATTAGCAGGTGTTGTGGATTCTGTGCATGCTTGCCGCTAAGTGGTTTTGTTCCAGTTACTTCCTGTTAAACCGGTGAGGAGGAAACCTGGGCGGCTGTTGAGGAAAAGAGGACGGGTGGGCGGAGGGGCTTGTGAGGATCCACAACCCGTCCACCGTGGGTACGTGTGTTGCTGTTGTGCAGAGGCGTGGAAGGAAATCGGGACGACTGTGCACGATCCAGGTCCCGCGTGGTGTGGATATCTCGTGGATGCTGGTGGGGCTTGAGCGGATATACTTTGCCGCTGGATCACAATGTGGGTGATTGTCAATCCGCAGGCAGGTCGCGGTAGGGGCGCTGCGGCGGCAAGATGGATGGCGGGCTGGAAGCCGCGAGGGAAACCTGCCCCTGAGGTTCTATTGACCGAAGGTCCCGGACATGCGCGTGAGCTGGCAGGGAAAGCTTTGGCGGTGGGGGTCCGGGAAGTTGTAGTGGTGGGTGGTGACGGCACGGTGGGTGAGGTTGCTGAGGTCTTACGTGGTACCGAAGCGACGATGGGAATCGTTCCGGTTGGAACAGGTAATGATTTGGCGCGGAGTGTCGGTGTACCACTCGGGACTCTGGGAGAGGCATTGGCGGTGGTGGAGTGGGGTCGCAGAGTGGTGGTGGATGTGGGGATCGATGGTCAGCGGGCGTTTGTTTCGGTATTGGGTTTAGGATTCCCGGCGGCGGTGGCGCGCCGGGTCAATGGCTTTCGTCGGCTCCGCGGGGCACTGGCGTTTACTTGGGGTGTGTACCGTGAATTGATTCGAATGAGGCCTTTTTCGGTGACGCTCCGGCTGGATGACGATCCGCCTTTCGAAACTACTGCAACCTCCGTGCTGGTCCAGAACACGCCGTCCACCGGTGGAGGGATGAAGACGGCTCCTGGAGCGGTGGTCGATGACGGGTACTTGGACGTGGTGGTGGTAACCGATATTGGGCGGGCGGCACTCATGTGGAATTTTCCGAAGGTGTATCGGGGCCGACACCTGAGTCATCCCTGTTTTCAGGCTTACCGCTGCCGAACCGCCGCGCTAGACTGTCCGCGGCGTGTGGAAAAAATGGGGGACGGTGAGGACTGGGGTTGGTCGCCGGTGTCAGTCCATGTGGAACCCCGGACGCTGAACGTCTTCGTGCATCCTGCACGCTCACGATGTCAATGATCAAGGAATTTCTTCGGGATAAGACGTTTCTGGTAACCGGAGCCACGGGATTTCTCGGCCAGCCTCTGGTGGAGAAGATTCTGTGGTCGGTACCTGAGATACGCCGAATCTATGTACTGATCCGCCCGAAACGTCACTTTGGCGGTCGCCTGCTGTCTGCCCAGGACCGCCTGGAACGTGAGCTCTTTCAATCCACCGTTTTCGAGCGGCTGCAAGCGCGTCTGGGCGAGAGGTGGAGCGACTTCCTGAGAGAGAAGATTCACGCGGTGGCGGGTGACATCTCCCAGGAGCACCTGGGACTGTCATCGGAAGATCGGACGCGGCTCGAAGCGGAGGTCGACATCGTCATCAACAGTGCGGCTGTCGTATCCTTCGATGCCCCGCTCAACGAAGCATTCGAGCTGAATGTCCGCGGTGCACAGCGCGTGGCCGAGTTCGCGGCAGGCTGCCGGAAGGCCGTGCTCATCCATGTTTCGACCGCATACGTGTGCGGAGCCGCTCGCGGCGACGTCCCGGAGACGCTCCATCATTCCGCGGAGGCTGGGGGAGCCGAGCCGTTTCCGCCCCGGGCTTTCACCGACGTCGAGCTGGATATCAGAGAGATCCAGAAGATCGTTGAAAAGGTGGAGACCCAGGCTACGGCGGCGGAAACCCGCCGCAGCTTTGCTGAGGAGTACCTGAAGCGGCTGCGCAGCAAACGCTCGCGCAAACCCCTGGGCCGACGTCAGGAGGTTGAGGCCCTGCGCCGGCGCTGGATCGCCGAACGACTCGGCGAGGAAGGGATGAAGTGGGCGCGGCAACGCGGCTGGAATGACACCTACACCTATACGAAGGCGATGGGTGAGCAGTTGGTGGCGCGATATTCCGGACGGGTTCCCACCGCCATCGTGCGTCCTTCAGTCATTGAGAGCAGCCTGTTTGAGCCGGTTCCGGGCTGGCTGGATGGCTTGCGGATGGCCGACCCCCTGATCGTGGCCATCGGCAAGGGCCGGTTGCGCTCGCTCCCCTTAAACCCCAAGGTGAGTCTGGATCTGGTGCCGGCCGACATGGTGGTCAACGCGATCCTGGCCTTGGTGCCGACGGTGAAGGAGACAGGCCCTCCGAAGATCATCCAGGTCGCCACCGGTGCCCGCAACCCGATCACTTTGGGCGAGCTGAATGACCTGATTTACCGGTATTTCAGCGGCAATCCTATGCTGGACCGCGAAGGCCGTCCGATTCAGGTGAAGCCGCTGCGGTTTCCGGCTCCCGCCACTTTCCGCCTGCAGCATCGGTTGCGGGCGGTTCCCCTGACCACTGCTGAAAAGACCCTCGAACGGCTGCCCCTGATCGGACAGAAAGCCAGACGGAAGGTCTCCGCCACCCGGGCCGCCAACGAGAAGTTGTTCTACTACGGGGAAATCTACGAACCGTATCTGAATCTGAACTGCCGCTTCCTGGTTGACCGGGCGATGGAGTTGTACGAGAACCTGTCGCCCGAAGAACGCCATGAGTTCAACTTCGACGTGACGCAGCTGAACTGGCGGCACTACATCCAAAACGTTCATATCCCGGGGGTCAAGAAGTACATCCTGAAAATGGAGGGGGCGGGAACGCTGGAGTTGCCGGCGGTACAGCCGGAAGCAGGATTTCCTGCCACTATTGGCGAACTGATCCGGAATTCCGCCCAACGCTGGCCGGAGCGACCGGCCTTGCAGGTCAAACGTAAGGACAAATGGGTGCGTTTCACTTATCGGGAGGTTTATGACCTGTCGCGGCAGGTGGCGGAAAACCTGTTTCGGGTGGGTCTGCGCCCCGGGGATCGGGTCGTCTTTTTCGCTGAGAATCAGCCGGAGTGGGGCATCTGCTACTTCGGCGCCAATGCCTTGGGTCTGGTGGTGGTTCCGTTGGACGCGCAGACCTGGCACGCCGAGGTGTGGTCGGTGGCAGCCTTCACCGAGGCTCGGGCGATCTTGGCCTCGCCGAAATGTCTGGACCGGCTTCCGGCCGCAGGGTTGGCGGCCAACGAGCGCCGGGAGGAGCCGGTGCGATTGCTCAGCCTCGAGCAGTTCGGCAGACCGTTCGAGCTGCGCTCATATCCGCGCAGCACTCCGGCACCGGACGAGGCCGCCCAGTGTGAGCTGCCTGAACAGCACCCGGAGGATCCGGTTTCCATCATCTTCACCACGGGGACTGCAGTGGACCCGAAGGGGGCGGTCCACACCCACCGCAGCTTCCTGAACAACCTGCAGGGCGTCCAGCATTACCTGTCGATTTCCGAGGAAGACCGGCTGGTGTCCCTGCTGCCGCTCTACCATGCGCTGGAATTCACGTGCGGCTTTCTGATGGCGATTTACCGGGGGGCGACCGTCACTTATGCTCAGAGCCTGAAGCCGCGGCTGATCCTGGAGACGATCCGGGAGACCCGGGCCACCTGTATGTTGGGCGTGCCCACAGTGTTCGCCCTGATTCGCGAGGATTTGGAACGCCGGGTGCTGAAAGCTGGCAAGTCCGGCTTCAAGACCAGTGTCGTGAAAACCTCCCGTGAGCTCAGCCGCTCGCTGGAGCAGACCTTGGGCAGGAATCTGGGCAGGCGCCTTTTCGCCCGCGTTCACGAAGAGACCGGCGGTCATGTCCGTTTCTTTGTCAGTGGAGGCTCCGCTTTGGGCCGCTCCCTGTACCGGGATTTCCGGGCGATGGGAATGCCGATCTACGAAGGATACGGGCTCACCGAAACGGCGCCGGTGCTGACCGTCAATCCCCTGCACCGAAGTCGGGAAGGATCGGCCGGGAAACCGCTGCCGGGTGTGGAGATGAGGCTGTACCGGCCGGATCGTGACGGCATCGGTGAAATCATCGTCCGCACCCCCAGCATCATGAAGGAATACTTCCGCAACCCGGAGGCCACAGCCAAGGCATTCCGCGACGGTTGGTTCCACACCGGTGACCTGGGGTGGGTTGACGCCGACGGCTATGTGTACATCACGGGTCGCTGCAAGGACGTGATCGTCACCGGCGCCGGCAAGAACGTATACCCCAGCGACCTGGAAGCGATTTACCAGCGCCTGCCTGCGGTGGCGGAGATCGGTGTGGTGGGCGTCAAGAGCGGACTGACCGAGGATGTTCGGGCGGTGGTCGTGCCGGCGCCGGCGCTGCTGGATGGCGGCGGCCTGGAAGGGGCGCGGAAAAAGGTGATGCAGGAGATTCAGGAGCTGGCTCGCGAGCTGCCGAGCTACCATCGCCTGCAGTCGGTCCAGCTTCATCCGGGGCGGCTGCCGCGACGCCAGGATGGAAGCCTGGACCGCGAGGCGATCCTGGAGCTGGTTTCTGATGAGCGGCAAGCCCAGCGGCCGAAGATCGAGAAGCTCGCCCGTGAAGCAGGACGAAAGGAAACCCTTTTCCGCGAACTGAGTCGCCTCTCCGGACTGGAAGTCGAACAGATCCACGAAGACAGCAACCTGTATACGGACTTGGGCTTGGACTCCCTGATGGCGGTGGAACTGCTGCTGTTCATGGAGCGGGAACTGGGGCTGACCATTCCCGACGAGCGGGTAGCCGCATTCCAGACAGTGGGGGATGTACTGGATGAGCTGCGCAAGGGGGGCATGGGAGAACCCCCTGAGGGATTGCGGCCGCGGTTTCCCCAGGTCAGGTCCGCACTGCCGTTCGACGCCAGGCCGCTGACGGATCGGGCGGTGATGACCGCCAGCTTCTCGGTGATCCGGACGCTGTTCTCCCGATACTTCAAACTGAAGGTGGAGAACCAGTCGGCGTTGCCGAAGGAGGGAGCCTATATCATCGCCGCCAACCATTCGAGCCACCTGGATTCCGCGGCGGTGATCTCGGCGCTGAGTCTGGCGATGGGGATCCGGCGGGCGCAGCGGATGCATGTCATCGGTGCTCGGGACTACTTTTTCAACTCCCGGTTTCGGAGCTGGCTGTTCTCAACCTGTCTGAATGTGGTCCCGATCGAGCGGGACGAGATCGGTCTGTCCGGGTTGCGGATGGTGGGGTCCATACTCCGCCAGGGTGAACCGGTACTGATCTTTCCGGAAGGGACGCGAAGCCGGACCGGACGGCTCCAGGATTTCAAGCCCGGTGTCGGGCTCATCGCCTGGGAATATCAGGTACCGGTGGTCCCTGCGTACATCGAGGGTGCCTTTGCCGCGATGCCGGCGGGGAAGAGCGTACCCGTACGGGTGCCGCTGAGGGTGAGCTTTGGCGCGCCTTTGCTGATGGGAGACTATCGGCAGGCCGCGGCGGAGCTGAACCGGGATGAACTCTATCGACGGATTTCGGCAGATCTCCGGCAGGCGATCGTGTCACTGAGCGTGAAGTAGCTCTGCCACCAACCGGAGGTCCAGGTTCCCTCCACTGAGAATGCAAACAGTGCCTGCAGCCGGAAGCTGTTCCGCAAGGATGGGAACCAGGGTGATGGCCGCGGAAGGTTCTACCACCAGCTTTTCCTCCTCCCAGCACAGGCGCGTGGCCTCCCGGATCTTCTCCTCCGGGACGCAGAGAATCCCCGAGGCGTACCCAAGGATGATGGGGAAGGTCAGCCGGCCGGGATGGGTGACCGTCAAGCCGTCGCAGATGGTGCGTGCCCGGTCGATGCTGCGGGGCCGGCCTTCCTGAAAGGAGAGGAAGGTTGCATTGGAGCCCGCAGGCTGAACTCCCCAAACCTCGACCGAGGCTGCATTCGCCCGAACCGCCTGGATGATGCCCGAGATCAGGCCGCCGCCGCTGATGGGGACCACGATGCGGCGGACCGAGGGCACCTGCTCCAGAATCTCCAGTCCGATGGAGGCGTTACCGGCGATGGCGAGGGGATGGTCGTACGGGTAAATGACCAGCCGATCTTCAGCGCGGCGGATTTCTTCGACCGTGGAGGCGCGGGCCGGGAAATTGTCCTCGCAGAGCACCACCTCTGCCCCCAGGCGGCGAGTGCGTTCCATCTTCACCGGGCTGGCGGAGCGCATCATGACGATTTTTGCCGAAATGCCCAGCAGGCGGGCCGCCCAGGCGACACCCTGGGCGAAATTGCCTGAGCTGGAGGCCACCACCCCTCGGCGGGCCGCCTCTTCGGCGACTGGAGCGAGCTGAGCCAGAGCCGTCCGGACTTTGAACGAACCTGTGACCTGCAGATTCTCCGCCTTGAGAAAGACGCCCGGGGCCAGTTTGGAGGGAAGGCACGGAGACGGCGGAAGATGGGCCTGCAGACGCTGCCGCGCCGCGGCGATCAGGGCGTCCCAAGGCTCCCCGATCGTTGATCCGTCCGGCTCACAGTCGGCGGGTGCGGTCACGTCGGTTGATGATAGCTGGAAGCGATACCATGAAGCGAGACCTGATCGCGGGGGTTGAGAAGGGGCTTCGGCGCGGGTTGATTTAAGGTGGTTCCGTCGGGCATAATGAGGCTTCCGCAGCGAGCGGGAATAGCTCAGTTGGTAGAGCGCAACCTTGCCAAGGTTGATGTCGCGGGTTCGAGTCCCGTTTCCCGCTCCATCACTTTCTCTCCTGTGAATCGTGGAATGGATCGCAGATAACCTCAAGCGGTTGAGGTCGGAAGTGGAAGCTGCCGCATTAAGTTGCGGCCGGCAGCCCTCGGAAGTGCGGATCCTGGCGGTATCCAAGACCTTTTCGGCAGAATACGTGCGCAAGGCCGCCGAGTGCGGACAGCTCTGTTTCGGGGAGAACCGTGTCCAGGAGGCCCGCGAGAAGATTCCGGCGGTGGGCCGCAACGACCTGGAATGGCATCTGATCGGCCATTTGCAGTCGAACAAGGTCCGGCACGCGGCGCAGCTCTTCCACGTAATCCAGTCGGTGGACAGCGAGGAGCTGGCGGTGAAGTTGGATCGAGTCTGCGGGGAACTGGGTCGCGTGATGCCGGTGCTGCTCGAGGTGAACATCGCCGAGGAGCCGCAGAAATCCGGGGTGAGACCCCAGGCGGTCCAGGAGCTGGCGGCGCGCATCGACAGCCTTCCCGCTCTACAGTTGCGGGGACTGATGACCATACCGCCCTTCAGCCCCAATCCCGATGACGCGAGGCCATACTTCCGCCGTCTCGCCCGGCTGCTGGACGAACTGAACCGGGGGCGGCGGGTGCCGTTGGCGGAGTTGTCCATGGGGATGACTGGAGACTTCAAGGTGGCGATCCAGGAAGGCGCTACGATGATCCGCATCGGGACCGCAATCTTTGGTCCCAGGCGCCAGCCGGCCGGGTAGTCAGGAACCGGGAGATGGGAGTCGTCAGCAGTCGGGAGTCGGGAATCAGGCGGCCGCCGGAGGTGGTTTTCCGCCGACTCCGGTTTTCCGTCTCCTGACCACCGTTCTCGCCGGAATGAGCAGGCGGCGGCCGGGGAACGGACTTCGTGTAAACTGGGGAGAATCCGGATTTGGCGAAGAGCCGAAATCCCTGGTTCGGTCCGTCTGAAACAACAATCGTCGGAAGGAGAGTACAACTGTGAGAAGAATTGGCTGGACCGTGGTCATGATGGCTTTGGCGATGGGAGGTACGCTGCTTGCCCAGCGGGGAGAGGCGACTGCCACCATCAACGGCAAGAAGGTGACAATCGAGTACGGACGCCCGTCCTTGCAGGGGCGGGACATGTTGGCCCGGCTGCCGGTGGGGAACACCTGGCGGATGGGCAAGGATGCCGCCACCACACTCAAGACGGACGGGTCGCTGCGCTTCGGCGGGCAGGTGGTGGCTCCGGGAACGTACCGTCTGACCGCCAAGCGGGTGGCTGAGGATTCCTGGCATCTGGTCATCAGCAGCGACCAGAACACCGTCGAAGTACCGCTGCAAAACAATCCTGGCGGCGAAGCGGTCGAGACCTTCACCATCAACCTCGAGGCCAAGGGGGGCAATCAGGGACGCTTTTCCATGGCCTGGGGAACCATGGCGGTGGGCACCGACTTTACGGTGGAGTAAGCCGGCCGCCGGTTTCCACCGGAGGGAACAGGGACCGTTTCGCGCCGGCGGCGAGACGGTCCGCCCAGCGGATGGGTTCCGGCAGGCGGAAGCGGGGACCCGCCTGCAGCACCCAGCGCACGCACTCGGTCAGGGGGAGTCCGAAGCCGCGGGAGACGAAAACCGGTTTCACCCCCTGCCGGGTCCGCAAGACCCTGCCGATCTCCTCGCCGTGCTCCACCAAGGGGCTCCATTGACCCCGCCGCGGCCCAGGTGGCTCATAGCTTCCGCAAAGCAGCGATTTCCCAACCCCGATTGTGGGACGGCGGAGCCAGAGCCCAAGGTGGCAGGCGATCCCGAAACGGCGGGGGTGAGCGCGGCCATGGCCGTCGACGAAGATCACATCCGGCTCGGAGGTCAGGCCGGCGAAGGCCTCCAACAGCAGCGGCACTTCCCGGAAACTGAGCAGACCGGGGACGTAAGGGAAAGGGGTCGGACGGCGAACCACCACCCATTCCACGAGGTTCAGCGAGGGGAACTCCAGCAGGCACACCACTGCCACCGAGACAGCGCTCTGCTTGAGGTAGGCGACGTCGGTGCCGGCGAGCAGGCGCACCGGAGACGGCGGCAGGTCCTCCTGGGCGCCGGGCTCAAGCTGCTTTTGCAGGCGGATGGCCTCCGCGGGGGTCAGATCCCACGGATGAAGCGGCGGCGGTAATTGCATCGCCAACAACCCCCTTGGGGAGGCGATGGCCCGCCCCGGGACCAAGGATCAGGCGAACACACGGCGCCTGGCTTCGAACGCCGAGATGTCCGCCTCGTGTTCCAGGGTGAGGCCGATATCATCGAGACCCTTCAGCAAGCATTCCCGCCGGAAGGGATCCACATCGAAGCCCAGCCGGAGACCGTCCGGGCCGGTGATGGTCAGCGTCTCCAGATCCACGGTGAGCTGACAGGGGGCGGCTTCCACCCGGGAGAAGAGGTGGGAGATGATGTTGTCCGGCAGGCGGATCGGCAGGAGGCCGTTTTTGAAGCAGTTGTTGTAAAAGATGTCGGCAAAAGACGGCGCCAGCAGAACACGAAAGCCGTAATCCGCCAGAGCCCAGGGGGCATGCTCCCGGGACGATCCGCAGCCGAAGTTTGCACCCGCCAGCAGAATCGAGGCGGACCGGTACTCCGGGCGGTTCAGAATGAACGAAGGATCGGGTGAACCGTCTTCCCGGAATCGCCAGTCGTAGAACAGGAAGCGGCCGAAGCCGGTACGCTCGATCCGTTTGAGGAACTGCTTGGGGATGATCTGGTCGGTATCCACGTTGACCCGGTTCAGCGGTGCGACCAGGCCGGTGTGTGTCACAAACGGCTGCATCTCAGTCCTCCAGATCCCATTGGCGGATATCGACAAAGTGGCCGGCCACGGCGGCGGCGGCGGCCATCCGGGGGCTCACCAGATGAGTGCGGCCGCCCCGGCCTTGGCGTCCCTCGAAGTTGCGGTTGGAGGTGGAAGCACAGCGCTGGCCTGGTTGGAGGATATCCGGGTTCATGCCGAGACACATGCTGCAACCCGACTCCCGCCACTCGAAGCCGGCTTCCCGGAAGATCCGGTCGAGGCCTTCCCGTTCGGCGGCCCTTTTCACCGCCTGGGATCCCGGCACCACCATCGCATGGACACCGGAGGCCACCCGTTTGCCGGCCACCATCCTGGCTGCCGCCCGCAGGTCGCCGATGCGGCTGTTGGTGCAGGAGCCGATGAAGACCCGATCCACACGGATCTCCTGAACCGGTGTTCCTGCCTTCAGCCCCATGTACTCCAGGGCGCGGGCGGCGGCCCGCTGCTGGTTCACATCCGGGAAGTCCTCGGGTGCGGGGACCCGGCCCGTGACGTCCACCACCATGCCCGGACTCGTTCCCCAACTGACCTGGGGGGCCAACTCCGAGATGTCGAGGTGGAGTTCCCGGTCGAACACCGCCCCCGGGTCGGAGGGCAACGTCCGCCAGTAGTCGACGGCCTCGTAGAAAGCCGCACCCTGCGGGCAAAACGGCCGTCCCTCGAGATAGGCGAAGGTGATGTCGTCGGGAGCGATCATCCCCGCCCGGGCGCCCGCCTCGATGGACATGTTACACACGGTCATCCGCTCTTCCATGTTGAGCCTGCGTACGGTCTCGCCGGCGTACTCGAGGACGTATCCGGTGGCACCGTCGGTGCCGATGGTGCGGATGATGTAAAGGATCAGGTCCTTGGCGCCGACCCCCCGGGGAAAGGTTCCGGAGACGGAGATGCGGAAAGTGCGGGGCCGGGATTGCAGCAGGCATTGGGTAGCCAACACGTGCTCCACTTCGCTGGTCCCGATGCCGAAAGCCAGCGCACCCAGAGCTCCGTGGGTCGAGGTATGACTGTCGCCGCAGACGATGGTCATGCCGGGCTGCGTGATGCCGAGCTCGGGGCCGATGACGTGAACGATTCCCTGGTTGGGGTCGGTCAGGCCGTAGATCCGGATTCCAAACTCCCGGCAATTTGCCGCCAGGGTTTCCACCTGGCGCCGGGAGATCTCATCGGCAATGGGCAGAGACCGGTCGGTGGTCGGCACGTTGTGGTCCACGGTGGCGAACGTCAGCTCGGGCCGCCGTACCCGGCGGCCGGCCAGCCGCAGGCCTTCAAAGGCCTGGGGTGAGGTGACTTCATGGACCAGGTGGCGATCGATGTACAGCAGGGCCGGTTGACCCGGTTCCTGACGCACGACGTGGCTTTCCCAGATCTTTTCGAAGAGTGTCTTCGCCATGGCAGCGGCGCGGTTGTTCAGGCCTGCAAACTGTTTGTCGCAGCGGAGCGCTTCTCGGCCCGCTGCTGTTCATAGAGGGCTTTGTTGACGGCGTTGAGGTAAGCGCGGGCGCTGGCGTCGATGATGTCGACGCTGGCGGCTTTGCCCGTATACGTCTTGCCGTTGAAGTCCACGTGAACGAAGACTTCTCCCAGGGCGTCCTTGCCGCGGGTCACCGAGTTGACCGTGTATTCCAGCAGCCGGCCCGCCATGCCGGTGACGCGATCGATCGCCTTGTAGCAGGCGTCCACGGGTCCGTCTCCAAAGGCGGACTCCACGCCCACCTCGTTATTGCGGACCAGCTTGACGACGGCGGTGGAGAGTTCCTGGTTGCCTCCCGCGGAATGGACATACTTGAGACTCCAGGTGTCGGGAATCAGCTTCATTCCGTCCTGGATGATGGTGATCAGGTCTTCGTCGTAAATCTCTTTCTTCTGATCCGCCAGTTTGGTGAAGAAGAAGTAGGCACGGTCCAGTTCTTCCTGGGAAAGCTGGTAGCCCAGCTCGGCGAACCGGTTGCGCAGGGCGTGACGGCCGCTGTGCTTGCCGAGGACAAGGGTATTGGCTGGGACACCCACCGACTGGGGCGTCATGATTTCGTACGTCAGAGCCTTCTTCAGGACGCCGTCCTGGTGGATGCCCGCCTCATGGGCAAAAGCATTCTTGCCTACGATGGCCTTGTTGGGCTGGACGAAGGAACCGGTGAGATTGGTCAGCAGCCGGCTGGTCCGGTAGATCTCCTCGGTGACCACGTTGGTGTGGAAAGGCAGCTTGTCGCCGCGCACCTTCAACGCCATGACGATTTCTTCCAGGGAGGCGTTACCAGCCCGCTCGCCGATTCCGTTGATGGTGCACTCCGCCTGGCGGCAGCCGGCTTCGATCGCCGCCAAAGAGTTGGCGACCGCCAGCCCCAGGTCGTTGTGGCAGTGGCAGGAAAAGACCACACCGTCGCGCTTCGAGATCCGACGAATGATTTCGCGCACGAAGGGGCCGAATTCCTGGGGCACGGTGTAGCCGACGGTATCGGGGATGTTGATGGTGGTGGCTCCCGCCTCGATGGCCGCCTCGAAAACCTCCACCAGGTAGTTGATGTCGCTGCGGGTGGCGTCCTCGGCCGAGAACTCTACGTCTTCGCAGAGATCTCTTGCCATGCGGACGGCCTCGATTGCCTGCTGCAGGACCTGTTCCCTTGTCTTGCGAAGCTTGAACTCGAGGTGGATGTCGGAGGTGGCGATGAAGGTGTGGATCCGGGGTCGCCGGGCCTCCTTGACGGCGTGCCATGCCCGTTCAATGTCCTGCCGGTTGGCTCGAGCCAGCGCCGCGATGACGGGGTTCTCCACCTCGGCGGCAATGGCGCGCACCGCTTCGAAGTCGCCGTCGGAGGCGATGGGGAAACCCGCCTCAATGACATCCACCTTGAGGCGGTCGAGCTGGCGGGCCATCTTCAGCTTCTCTTCCAGGTTCATGGAACAGCCCGGAGACTGCTCGCCGTCTCGCAAAGTGGTGTCGAAGATCAAGACTCGCTCAGACATGATTCAAGACCCTCCGTAAAGTCTAACCTTTCACCCTAGCAGACCGGCCGTGCGGCGTCAAACCGACAGCGGGAGCTGTCGAGTGAAACACGGCTCCGGACGCAATTGGGCGGCGCGCCGCCCCAAAGCGTCCGGCGACCCCTGGATCCGGCCACCGCGCCGTACTCAGGCCGTGATCAGATCCCGGGCAAATATGCGGTCGAACTTTTTCATTCCGTCCGCGTCGAGCTTCCAAGCGTAGTCCTCCATGCAGCTCCGGTGCTGTTCATACTCCGCTTTCAACGCCCCCGGATCGAACTTCAGTTCCCGCAGCTTGATCGCTTCCACGAAGGAGCGGTTGAGCCGGGCGCGGTCCTCACCGATTACGCGGGACACGATGTAGGCGTAGATGAAGCGAGCAAACTCCCGCAGGTTGTCTAGATGGCGCTCCAGAACCTCTTCCGCCTGAGGCACGGTGAGCCCCACTTCGTAGAAAGCGGTTTCGGAGTATTTCAGGGGGGTCAGTTCGAAAAAGTCGAAAAGCACCTTGTGGATGGGCAAACCGCGCTCCCGCTTCCACTCGTAGTAGGAGCTCAGGAAATGCTGGAGGTTCCGGTTGACCGGGCCGAGCTGGGCGAACTTGCGGAAGAAGACCTGGATGAAGTCGCGGTTGGTGAAGAAATCGCTGATGAACGGAAAGACATAGAAGCTGAAGTAGATGGCGAGTTCCCACGAGTACTTCAGGGAAAACACTTCCTGATCACCCAGAGCGTTGTAGCTGACGGCATAGCTTGGCACATAGGCCTCGTAAAAGATTTTCATCAGCGGCTCGTACATCTCGCACTTGCGGTTCAGCTCGTCCTGGTCCTTCGACAGGATCGAATCCACCAGCATCGAGTTGTACAGCGAGATCAGGTCCGAGCCCGGGCTGTAGAGCGGGTCGGTAAAGCGGCCGGCCATGCCCGCCATGCCCCATTTGGAGGGGCTGATGGTCTGGCGGCAGTCGTAGGCATAGCTGAGCAGCCGGGCCGCGTCCAGGATCCGGCGATGCGGCAGGTCCCGCTGGAAGAGCGGAAACTCCTCGCAGGCCCACTGGATCAGCTTCTCGGGGGTCGAAACACGGTTCTCGTCAAACAGTTCGCGGTCATAGACCAGACCGAGACTGGTGAGCCCCTGCAGGGGGATCACCCAGAACCAGAAGCCCCGGCCCATGAAGTGATTGGTGGCCAGCCAGAGGGGGATGAACCCCTGCTCCCGGCGGTCCGCCTTCTTCCGGATCTCGGCCAGGGGCATGTCGGTGAGCTTCTCGATGTTGACCAGTCCTTCCACCCAGCACCAGGACGAGCCGTGGCGGATATCGCTCTCGACCTGCAGCTTGTGCTTACGCTTGAGGAACTGACCACGTCCGGAAGTGTCCACCACCCACTCGGCGGTGACGGATATGTCCTGCTCGCCCAGCTTGAACCGTACGGTGTGCGGGCCCGACTCGGCCAGTCGCACGTCGAGGCCCACTGCGGGGTGGCAGAAGGTTACGTCCGGATGCTTGACGTTCTCGCTCAGCAGATGGGCCTCGATCACATTGCGGTCCAACTGGTAGCTGCACACGTTGGACAGGGGCCGAATGTACGACTGGCTGTACTCCTCGAAATTTCGGTCCCCGGACGAAGTCTTCCAGTAGAACCGA
>FWWM01001230.1_pt1 | contig 78202 bp, 60 predicted proteins | sample 2228351 | NCBI WGS metagenome assembly FWWM01 (sample SAMEA103939774, study PRJEB20133) | metagenome | reverse complement strand
AAAACGGACTCATTGCGAAGGGCTCTGTGGATGTCTAACATCGTGTTCGGTGGATTTTTGTGCAAATATCGTTATTTTAGAACAACTCTACTACTATTGCGGATTGGATTTGGCCGAATATAAACGCATTTGTTGTTATATACAAGATTGACGCAGACATCAACGTGCTCTGGACGAGGAAGCGCGAGAGTGCGATGCATTGGCCACCACCTCAGGCGCCGCATGTGGTGGCGCTTCCAGGTGGTGGAGGAGCGGTAGCGTGGGATAAGGATACCCTTACGGTTAACTCGGAGATAGTGCCTGATAACTTTTTAGTGATTTACGGGATGAATGCCCATGGAGGTTTTATATGGAGGCATGAATGGCTGTCGTCGCGGTATAGAGTGATGACGAGTTTGAACAGTTGTGCGAATGGAGACATATTAGGTTCTGGTTTTCGCGATGGAGGTAATTTTCCGAACAAGGGCAAGGGACTTCTGTTTCGGATGTCTCCGCAGGGGGAGTTGATATGGGAGCATCATTATTCGGATTCCTTAATTCGGCCTTGGGCATCGCATATGGAGTTGTTGGAAGTATGTGAGATGGCCGATGGTCGTATAGCGGCTACGGGTATTGTATTTGACTGGTATGAGGAAGGGGGGCGAAGGGATCCGAACGTGGTAGTGTTGGTGTTAGGCCCTGACGGTTGTCTTGAGCCGGGCTGTGAGGGGGAGTTGCAGTACATCACGTCGGTATCGGAGCCGATCATTAAGGGCTCGGCCTTGCCGCGGCTGGTGGTGAGTCCTGTACCGTCATCTGGGCCGATGCAGGTTTTGCTGCCGGAGGCGTTGGCGGGAGGAGGCCCATATGAGTTGCGCTGCTACAGTGCGGATGGGAGGCTGCTGAGGCGAGAGCGATGGCCTTGGGGCAGTTCAAGCCTGTTACTAAATGACTGGAGCGAAGAGGGCCTTTTCTATGTGCATCTTTTTGATAGTCGCGGGTATCCTGTTGCCACTGGTAAAGGATTGTTTCAGCGATAGGACTCTATTAGATAAACTATATTATGGATCAATTACTTAAATTGTTTTTATGACCATGAGAAACTTGGTATGTTGCTTCATTTCGAGGTCAAATTGTTTTTGGTCTTTGCTATTGTTCAGTTGTATTGCTGGCCTTTCTGGTCAGGTCAGCTTTGACAGTTCTTTTGCCACAAATGGACGATTTGTTGACGCTGAGTTGCATGGTGCTATTGGAGTTGCTGTCATGGAGCAGCCCGACGGAAAGATTGTTTTGGTTGGCCGGTACTTACCCTATCCGGATGAGCCTCTCATAGTGGGTATATTTGTTATCCGGTTGAACTCAGATGGTACTTATGATGACACATTTGGGACAAACGGCAGGGTTTATATTGAAAAAGATGTGGAAAAGGATGCCCATATAACGGCGGCTGAGTTACAACGGGATGGGAAGATTTTGATTTGCAGTCTTAGAAGATTATACCGATTGAACAGCGATGGTAGTTTGGATGATAGTTTTGGAACAGGAGGAGTAGCTACCATACCAATAGAATCCAAATACTGGTTGTATAAAATAAAAGAGCAAGTGGATGGCAAGATAGTTGTGTCTGGAATGGCTAACTATGTCGTCAGTAACGTCAGTAATTGGTTTTCCTATCTTATTGTTCGATTGACCAGTGATGGGCAATTAGACAGTACATTTAACGGCATTGGATATAATAAATTCAGGTCGAAACCAGGTCCGTTTAAATTTGAGGAAATGGATGCGTGGGTTGGCCGAGGAGTTGCTATTCAGGATGATGGAAAGATTCTTTCTTGTGGTTGGAATGTGAAAGGCGACGGTACGGTAGTGCGCTTGACGGCTTCAGGTGAGTTGGATCCGACCTTTGGCTCGGAGGGAGTTAGATATGTTCAGTTTCCGTATGAAATAGAGCTAGAATCAGTGGCGGTACAGCCCGATGGGAAGATAGTTGTTGGCGGGACAGCTAACTTTTGGTTATCTGCTCCGCCGAAAGCGCTGGTATTACGTTTTCTTCCAGATGGCAGCTTTGATGGTACTTTCAATGGCAATGGTTTGGGTTGGTATGTTGACAGCACGGGGATGGGGGGTACAGATCACATAGTTCTACAATGCGATGGCAAGGTCATCGTAGGAAGAGTTCAGAGGTTTAATCGAGTGCTACCCAACGGCAAGCCTGACCCGACATTTGGGAATAACAGCAACGGCTGTCTGTATTTGACGTCGCCGCCCCCGATTGGCATTGGTGGGATTGGTTTGGGGAAATCAAAAATCTACCTTATAGGACGCGGGGCTCTTTACGAAGATTCTCCCTTGGGCACAATACTGCTTCGTCTGAATAATGACGTAGATTGCAGTTCATCTACCAGATACTTGGACGCCGAGCTTGAGGTTTCAGTGTTTCCTAACCCTGCAAGTGATGTGCTGCAGGTTCGTTTTCCTTCCAGCGAGGTGCGGCGTCGGCTTGAAGTGTTGTCTCTGACGACAGGCAGGCTGGTACAAAGCGCAGAGCTTGCAGCAGGGCAGGAGGCATGGGCCACGTCGGTGTCCCATCTTCCCGCTGGAGTGTATTTATTAGTATTGCGAGAAGGAGGACTTGTTCTAGGTCGTCAAAAGGTTGTTGTTCAGCACTGATTTCTTCACCTTGTTGGGCAGCGGCGAAGGGCGCTGCTGCCCGACACCTGATTTCGCTTGTGGAGACGCGGCCGTAAGGGCCGAATTCCGCCAACAGGCTTCGGATTATCAAGACGGACACTTCAGGTGTTATATTGAAGACCGATTTTCAATGGGCTATGGCAGGCTTGTACCCACTGATGACGGTTACTTTTTGGCTACTATTTCTGCGGATTGGTTTTGGCCAAATATAGACACATTCAAGATGGATGCGGACATCAACGTGCTCTGGACGAGGAAGTGCGAGAGTGCGATGATTTGGCCATCACCTCAGGCGCTGCATGTGGTGGCGCTTCCAGGTAGTGGCAGTGTGGTGGCGTAGGATAAGGATACTTTTGGGACGAGCTGTGTCTTAGTGCGCTGAAGCAGTAGGGCAGGGCAGCCTCACGGCATTATCTGCCCGAGCACCTGGAGTAGCTGCTCCTGGTAGCGGCCCCAGGAATATTGCCGAGCGAGAAGAGCGGCGCGCTGACCTGCGGCGGCTAGTTCGTCTCGTTTGGCGGCGCAGCGCTCAAGGGCAGCCACGAGTGCATCCACCCGGCCGGCAGGGATAACCCACCCACCTCCTTGCTCAACCACTTCAGCAGCACCCGTTCGGTCGCTCACGAGAGCAGGTGTGCCACAGGCCATGGCTTCCAATACGGTTTGTGCCCAGGAGTCGAGCAATGAGGGAAAGACGAAGAGATCTGCCTGGCGATATTGCTCTGCCAGTTCTTCGTGGTGCATGAAGGGTCGGTATTGAAATATTCCGGCGTAGGTATTCAACAGGTCAGTGCCATCTGCCAGAGGCCCGATAAGGGTTAGCTCAGCTGTGTGCGGAGGCAGGCGGTGCATGGCCTCGAGCAAGATGGCTAAGCCTTTACGACGCGTAATAGTGCCCGTGAAAAGCAAGCGTAGCGGCCCATCCCTACGGTATGTGTCCTTGGCCTTGAAGCGGGTGGCATCTACGCCCAAAGGTACAGTGAAAAGCCGCTCGGCTGGCCAGCCATGGCGGAGCATGGAATGAGCCGCAAAACGCGACAGGGCAAGCACGTAATCGGTATGCTCGAGGGCTTCGATTTTTCGCGGATTGATGAGTGATGCTTCAAGACGCCACTGTTCAGCTGTCATGAATTCGCGGCCGTATTCGAGGATGTCGTTATGGTGGATCTGGGCCAAATCCAGCAGGGTGGTTTTACCCAGTGCCTTGGCTGCGCGCAAGGTATGCCGGTTGGCATTTTCGTAAGTGATGACGAGTTCAAAGTCGCAGTGTTTCAACTTTTTGGCCACCTTTCTATCGAACCACTCGTAGCCATAACATACGCGGTCGGCCAGGGCGCGGCTCAGCCAACGGTCAGCGACAAAGAGTAGCGGGAAGTGCCGGATGTACGGCGTAAGGGAATTGTCCACTGCTCGCTTGCGCAGTTGTTGTCGCACAGCATGAGGAAACCAACTTTCCCAGCGCGCTACTTTATTGCTTGAAAAAAGCGTGAAAAACCGCTCTAACCAGCCGGCCTGAGAGAGGGCCAACAGCAGGTGGTTGCAATGCTGACGGTCCGGGTGGGTTACAACAACCTTCATTTTCGGTCGGGATAGGAATTTAGAAGGCAAGGGCACCTCACGGCGAAATAGGTTTGGACGCTATGTGTCGGAAACTCCAATCCACAGCGCTCAGGCCAAGCGCTACGAAGACAAGGTTGTAGGTGTTGAACACTACCGGGACGAAGAGCACAATCAGGAAAAACAAGAACCACCGCATGGCATGGGAAAGCATTAACCCGCGCAGGAAGATCCACAACAATAGGCAGCGCCACAGCAGCAAGAGATAGCCGCCTTCCAACACAATGCGCTCAGGCTCCTCTTCGTAGCCTCCGTAGCGGAGCATATAATACGACTCGCCCCAAAGAGCGCGGGCACCTTGATAAGTGCCGCCCAGCCCTGCTCCGAAGAGCGGAAAATCTCCGCGGAAATTAACAACCTCTTCCACAGCGCCCCAAGTGCGGCGTCCGTATTCAGCATCGCGGAAGCCGTCTTCTATGCGCGAGGCAAAATTGGCCCATGACTGCTGCAAAAAATCGCTACGCTGAAAAACCCAAGCGCCAACAGCCAAACCCAACCCAAACACGACTAACAGCCGGTGAAATGCTACTCGCCGGAGTAGGTGAGCATAAGAGAAGAGGGCAAAAGCAAGGGTAATGGCCAAGCTCATGCGCCCGCCTGAGAGCAAGCTGGCGAGCACCCCAACGGCCACAAGACCAGTTACCAACCACACCTGCCGCTTCCATACAGCCACGCTCCACGTCCACAAGTTGAGGAAAAGTAACCAAGCCGTGTAGCCCGAGACAAAGCTGAAGGTGCCCGTTACGCGCGCAGCTTCTCCTACGTAGGCGATACTGACAGGGCCTTCCACGGCATATCGGTTAATGAAGTGCATGCGAGGCAGGCTATATTGGGCTATTGACAGCCCTATTTCCACTATCAAAATGACCCAGGCCAGTCCGTAGAGTCTGTCCCAGCAGTAGAGCGATTTGTTTTCCAAATAATGAAACACCATCAACCACCAACCCATGTGGAGCAAGAGGCCCAGTGCGCCGTGGTACAAGGTCTGATTGAGGGGGTTGAGCGCCATAAGTACCAGCATGCTGCCCGAAATCAACAATAGCGGCAGGTACTGCCGGCGACGACCAGGAGCTATCAGATAAAACAACCACGGTATCAGAATTTGGCCCAGCAAGAGGGCGTTACTCACTGGGCCACCCAATAACACCCATTTGCGAACCGCCCCTGCCAATGTAGTATAAAGCAAGACAAACACCAGCAGGCGCGTCAGGCGCCGCCGCTGGCGTTCGAATGAATCTAGTACTATACTACTCGAGAGTATCTGGGCTGTGGTTTCTGCTCCCATGGAAGTTCTCGATATGGATGAAGGCGCTTTTCATTGGACGCTACAAAGCAACGGAAAAATTCAAGGCTCTTAGGCCATGAGTATTAGGATAGAGAGATGCCGACCATCAGTCCAGACGAAGTTTCTCGCAAATTGCGGCCAAATAGCGCTCCGCCACGGCCGCCCTGGTGTGCGCCTTCAGGTGTACGGCGACCTGCTCGGCAGGCGGAAGGAACTCGAAAGGCCGCTCCCAGATGCGAGTCAGCACGTCGGCCAAGGCGGCAGCATCGCCAGGTGGGAAGAACAGGCCAAGCCCCCCAAGTGCTTCAGGAAGCCCACCCGTGTCAGCAGCCACTACCAAGCACCCACACGCCAAGCCCTCTAAAGCCACGATGCCAAATGGCTCAGGCCATATGGATGGCACTACTAGTACACGATGCCGTTGAAGCAGAGCGGCCAATTCCGCGCCGCGCTTGATACCCTCAAAGAAAACCCACTTACTTAGCCCAGAGGCTGCCGCTATTTGATGCAGGTTAGCCTCTTCAGGCCCTTCACCTATAATAGTCAGACGCAGAGGTAGCCCTCTGCGATGGAGCGTATTCAGCGCCCTTAGCAAGATGTCGGCACCTTTGTCCGAAACTAAGCGGCCCACAAAGGCAATGTCGAGATCCCGAAATACCCATGGCTGTGCGTTCTGGAAGGTCTGCTCGTCATAGGGATTGGGCACAACCACTGCTGGCGCGCCCAAATGAGCAGCTAAATGGGCACTGCAGCAGATGTTACATTTGACTAGATGACGCGAAACCCACGTCTTCAGCCGCCCGGCTCGGTCAGGGCCATAGGGTGTGTGATGTGAGACTGCCCAAGGCCTCCCTGAAAACATGACTACAGGCAAACCCTTGAGGCTCACGTTGAACATCAGTACTACATCGGCCCGGCGCAGCACCGACCACTCGCGCCAGAAGCCTGCGCGGCGCAACACGCCGAAGGGGAAAGTATCTGGTGCCAAGGCTGGCGTCTGGCTGACCACCACTACCTCGTGCCCAAGGTCGGCAAACGAATGGGCCAAGTAATACACCACGTGCTCTAAGCCACCCACCAAGGGGTAAAAGTTCGGGGAGTAAAGGGCTATTCTCATGCGTCAGACGGGTCTTATGAATGTACAGGACAGCAACGCATACCATTGGCTTGCCTCGCGCAAAAGGTCATGCTACGAGGCCAGGCTTTTGAAACAGGACGCCAAAATTGGCAGAAAACAGCGGCCCACCTAAGCTCAGGCGGATGTGCAAGAGAGGTAGTGTATCGGCATGGGTGTAGAACAAGCGCAGCAGCAGCAGATCATTTTCCGCCAGCATGCGGCGCACGTCCACTTGCAATACAGGCGTGATGTGCGCCGGATAGGAAAAATTCTGAAATGCCCGATGTTGCCCTTTCACAAGAAAGATCAACCGGCTGAACAGCGACAAGTTGTTGGGCGTCGAGACAAAACCAAAGCCGCCAGGCTTGAGTACGCGCCGCATTTCTCGAAAAAAGTGGCGCGGATTTTCCAAGTGCTCAATAACCTCGAGCGCCACGGCCACATCAGCGCAGGCATCCTCTACCGGCCAGGGTGCATTCAGGTCTGTCGCGCGTCCTTCGGTGTTTGCAGACAAAAGGGCGGGTGGATGCGCATCTAAGGCATACACAAACCTGCAGCGCTCGCTCAGGTAGTGCGTGAAGTGGCCCGCTCCAGCGCCTACGTCCAAGGCCACAGCTTCTGCCCAGGTAATAGGCACGGCACCTAAGGCGCGCTCCGCCATGGCATAGATGTCAGCGTTCGACATGCCTTGGGTCTGCCTGCCTAAAACTGCATCCATAGTGGAGTGGGTACTGAAGGGAACGAGGGTTATCCTATAGGGGGATGTTGCCGTGCTTGCGCTTAGGCCGCGGCACTGATTTATGCTCCAGCATGGCAAAGGCTCTAATGAGTTTGCGCCGTGTTTCGCGCGGCCAGGTGACCTCATCAATAAAACCGCGCGCTGCGGCGCGGTACGGATTGGCAAAGGTTTCGGCGTATTCACGCTCTTTTTCCGCCAGCTTTGCCTGTGGGTCGTCAGCCGTCTCGATTTCTTTTTTGAAAATAATCTCCGAGGCACCTTTGGCCCCCATTACGGCAATCTCGGCGGTGGGCCAGGCAAAGTTCATATCGGCTCCGATGTGTTTGGAGTTCATCACATCGTAAGCCCCGCCGTAGGCCTTTCGCGTGATGACGGTAACACGCGGCACGGTAGCTTCAGAGAAGGCGTAGAGCAATTTGGCGCCATGGACAATGATGCCGTTCCACTCTTGGTCGGTACCGGGTAAAAAGCCGGGTACGTCTTCGAGCACCAGCAGGGGGATATTGAAACAGTCGCAAAAGCGGACGAATCGCGCGGCCTTTTTAGAAGAGTTGACGTCCAGTACTCCGGCTAAACTCATGGGTTGGTTGGCCACAATGCCAATACTCCGGCCCGCCAGCCGGGCAAAGCCTACAATGATGTTTTCGGCGTAGTTCTCGTGAATTTCGAAGAAGGAGCCTTCATCTACAATTTCACCAATAACCACCTTCATGTCGTAAGGATGGTTGGGGTTTTCCGGAACTATATTATCCAATGCTAGGCGGTACTCGTCTGTGAGGGTATAGGGCAGGTCAGGCACCCTGTCCATGCAGTTTTGGGGCAGATAGCTAAGCAAGCGTTTGATTTTTTCGATGCAGTCTAGGTCATTGGTTGCTACCAAGTGGGTTACACCTGATTTGGAGGCGTGAGTGTAAGCACCGCCAAGGTCTTCACTGCTGACCTCCTCGTTGGTTACGGTTTTCACTACGTTGGGCCCTGTTACGAACATGTACGATGTCCCTTCCACCATGATGATGAAATCCGTCATGGCTGGGCTATACACAGCACCGCCGGCACAGGGTCCCATAATAGCCGATATTTGAGGTACCACTCCGCTAGCCTGCACATTGCGATAGAAAATGTCGGCGTATCCGCCCAAAGAATTCACCCCTTCCTGAATGCGTGCGCCGCCAGAGTCGTTAAGCCCTATGACAGGAGCGCCATTTTTGACGGCCAGATCCATAACCTTGCATATCTTTTCGGCGTGTGTTTCGGACAGGGAGCCACCGAAGACCGTAAAATCCTGAGCAAAAACGTACACCAACCGCCCATTGATAGTACCATAGCCCGTAACCACGCCATCGCCCAGGACGAGCTGGCTGTCCATACCAAAATCGCTGCAGCGATGAGTTACTAAGGCGCCTATTTCTTCGAAAGAACCCTCATCGAGCAGGAAGTGAATGCGCTCGCGGGCGGTGAGCTTACCCTTTTGGTGTTGGGCCTCGATGCGTTTAGGGCCGCCACCCTGCTTGGCCTGGGTGAGTTTTTGCTGGAGGATTTCGCTTTTGTTGCTCATGGTGAATATGGTCTGTAGTTATCCTAACAAGGAGACGTACTGAAGTCCGGGGCGGTGCTTTTGTTGCAACAAGTTTAAGATGCTTTCAAAAACATCTGCATTACTCACAAAGTCAGCGTCGTGTAGGTCGAGCAGGACAACGGGCATTTCCGTTTCTTGCTTGAAATAGTCCAAATAGACCCCCTGAAGCGCGTGCAAATAGTCGTCGGGCACCTGATGTTCCATATTTCGCCCGCGTTTTCGAATGTTTTGTTGCAATACAGACACCGGACGGTGCAAGTATAGCAAAAGGTCGGGTTTAGGGAAGTGCGCATTAAGCACAGAAAAGAGCCGCTGGAAGAGCCGAAATTCTTGCTCGTTGAGGTTATTTCGGACAAAAAGGAGGGTTTTTAAAAAAAAGTAATCAGCCACTGACACCTTTCGAAAAAGGTCTGGGCGAGCAAAATGCTCGGACAATTGCTTGTGGCGCTCGGTCATGAAAAAGAGCTCTACTGGGAAGGCGTAGCGCTCGGGATGTTCGTAGAAGTAGGGTAGGAAAGGGTTGTCGGTAAATTGCTCCAGAATGAGGTTGGCCTCGATGCGTTCGGCTAACATCTGGCAGAGAGTTGTCTTGCCAGCACCGATATTCCCCTCAACAGCGATAAATGCGTACGGAAGCACAATCCTTCAGGATGATGGTGAGAAAAATGGCTATCGGCGAAAGCGCGGCGCGGGTGGCATAACGGGCATTTTTCCGCCCTTAGCAATCTTCTGCATCAACTTGCGCATTTCGTGGAAATTCTTGACGAAGGCGTTTACCTTCTCAATAGATTGCCCACTGCCCATGGCTATGCGTTTCTTACGGCTCAGGTTGAGGATGTCGGGATTGCTGCGTTCCTCAGGCGTCATGCTCTTGACGATGGCTTCCACATGAGCCAAGTGCTTATCGTCAATGTCAATATCGCGCAAGGCCTTGTCCATGCCGGGGATCATACTCAGCAGGCTCTTGAAGTCGCCCATGCGCTTGATCTGTTGCATTTGCGAAAGGAAGTCGTTGAAGTCGAACTTGTTCTGCAGCATCCGCTTCTCTAGGCGGCGCGCTTCAGCCTCGTCCATTTCCATTTCGGCCTTCTCGACCAACGACAAGATGTCGCCCATGCCCAGGATGCGACGGGCCATGCGGTCAGGGTGGAAGACGTCCAGGGCCTCCATTTTTTCGCCCATCGAGACGAATTTTATGGGCTTGCCCACCGTGTATTTGATAGACAGGGCGGCGCCGCCGCGCGTGTCGCCATCGAGTTTGGTCAGCACTACGCCGTCGTACTGAATGCGCTCGTGAAAGGCCACTGCAGTGTTGACCGCATCTTGGCCCGTCATAGAGTCCACCACAAAGAGGGTTTCTGTAGGAGAAATGGCCTGCTTAATAGCAGCTACTTCAGCCATCATGGCCTCGTCCACGGCGAGACGACCGGCGGTGTCCACGATGACGACGTTCATACCATTCTGCCGCGCATACTGGATGGCATTTTTTGCAATGGCAACCGGGTCTGTGTTGCCCTCCTCCTTGTACACGGGGACGTCAATAGAGGCACCCAACACGCTCAGCTGGTCAATGGCCGCCGGCCGATACACGTCGCAAGCCACCAACAGGGGGGCCATCTTGCGCTGCTCCTTGAGATGACGCGCCAGCTTGCCGCAGAAGGTCGTCTTGCCGCTGCCCTGCAAGCCCGCCACCAACACCACACCAGGGTTGCCTTTCACATTGATGCCTACTGACTGACCGCCCATGAGCTGGGTAAGCTCATCGAAGACGATCTTGACCATCAACTGGCCCGGATTTACGTTGCGCAGCACATTCTCCGTGCCCAGTGCCTTGTCTTTGACCCTGTCGGTAAATTCCTTGGCTATCTTGTAGTTAACGTCGGCGGCTACTAACGCACGGCGGATTTCCTTGATACTTTCGGCAACGTTCACCTCCGTAAGGCGGTGTGTGCCTTTTAGCATCTTGAAAGCTGACTCTAAGCGATCGCTTAAATTTTGAAACATCTTGTCAGTAAGAGTTTGAGTGGCCGATAATCAGGCGTGCAAAGGTAGTGCGGCCCGACGTGCCAGAAACCCTGTGGCGGTCTAAAACCTTCGTACTTTTGGCCTGCAAAAACTCATTATCTGCTCAGTATGAAGTGTATCTATCTCATCCTTACCATCTGCACCTGGTTGCAAATCAGCGGCGGATTGGTGTATGCACAGCCCAATAGCAGTCTGGCCTTTCGACCAACGTGGTACAACTATCAGGCGCCCCTGCGCGAAAACACCCCGACGCTATCTGATATCTTTGGAAAAAATAGCGGCGGCGGCGTCGAACTCACCTACTACCGCCGACTGCTGCCCAATATCCTGTTAGGCCTGCCCTTGCGCATTGGTTCTGCCCAAACCAACACCCGAGGCGCCGCATCAGAACGCCGCGAGTGGTTGGTGCACCTGGACGTGTTGGCCCAACAACACTTCCTCAAGCCCTCAGCGGTGGTACAACCCTACGTACACATAGGCGTAGGAGGTGTTTACAACACTGACCAACACGCTCTTGGCGTCCACTTCCCCGTAGGGCTGGGCCTGAATATACGCATCATCGAAAACGTGTACTTCACCGCCCAAACACAACACCGCTTCTCTAACGACAATCGAGACCCCTGGCATCACGCTGTAGGAGTCCAGTTCAACTTTGGCCCCGAACTCAAGCTGCGCAAGGAAGAGAGGCCTCTCTCGCCAGCCCCTGCCGACCGCGACGGCGACGGCATAGCAGACGCGGAAGATCGCTGCCCCGACCAACCCGGCCCATCTGCTACCTTCGGCTGCCCCGACCGCGATAGCGATGGCGTACCTGACCAAGACGACCGCTGCCCTGACCAACCCGGCTTGGCAACCCTTTCCGGCTGCCCCGACCGCGATGGCGACGGCGTGCCTGACCAAGACGACCGCTGCCCCGATAGGCCGGGGCCTGCCTCCAATTTCGGCTGCCCCGAGGTCGCCCCCGCAGATCGAGACATCCTCACTGCCGCCATGCGCAACGTGCAGTTTGCCACCAACAGCGCCAACCTCTTGCCCGCTTCACACGCAGTACTCGACCAAATAGCTGCCCTCATGGAGCGCTACCCCGAATACCAGCTCATCATCAGCGGCCATACCGACAGCGTAGGTGATGACAAGTTTAATCTCGACCTTTCGAAGCGGCGCGCCAAGGCCTGCTATGACTACCTCACCAGCAAGGGCGTTGACCCAGCCCGCATGAGCCACGACGGCTACGGCGAAACCCGCCCCATTGCCGATAACAACACAGAGGCGGGCAGGGCCAAAAATCGCCGCGTAGAGTTCGAATTGCGCTTGCGTTGAGCAGTCAGCATTTCACCGGCGCTTCCTCGGCCAGTTCGCTGAAGAAGTCCGTGCGGTCTTCGTCAGGGCGATCCTTGCAAGGGAAGTCCTTCTCGATGAGCAAATGCAGCGAGCCTTCGTTAGGCAAGCCGACGAATTGCTCCATACCCACAGCGTTAGTGTCCATCCACGCTTGCGCCTGAGCGAGCGGAACGCACACCGCAATGCGCCCTTCTTTGAAATGAGCGCTCATTTCTGTGGCCTCTTCACTGAGCACCAACTCCCAGGCAAATACTTGGCCATCAGGGAAGTGTACACTCGTCTCCAACCAGCGTTCAGTGCGCAGTTGGGCCAGCTCAGATTTGCGTAAGCGCAGGCGGATGCTGTTATGTTCGCAGCGTATTTTCATGATGACGTCTACTGTTTCAGGCAAAAATCGGCCTTTGCTTTGGCTCTTGCAAATATGCAGTGGCGGTTTAGCTCAGAAGCACAAGATGGGCTGCAAAATCAAATATCTCTCTTTTGCAAGTACTGCTTTTTCCGCCTCCATTTTTTGGGGTAAAAAAACAGTCTCCGGCTTCGGAGCAGCTGTTGCGGGTGGTGTGGGTGGGCGTAGCTCCTGTTGGGCCTCGGGCGTGTTTGCGTCCCGCTTCTGGGCCTTAATAACGGCGCGGTAGCAGCTTCACCTCTCCGCGCATGCCATGGCGGAGCCGCCAACATGCCACTACGTCATTAACTGAAGCCAAAGGCGGATGATGTACAAAGAGCATAAAAAAGGCCCCGGAGTCGCCTGCACACCAAAAGGCCAAGCAGAAGGCTCCAGAGCCGTTTTTTCCCAAAAGACAGTCCGTTGTAGCGGCTTACTTTTTCTTTTCGTTGAAGTCAAGCACAAGCTTGAATTCGACGCGGCGGTTAAGGGCGCGGCCTGCCGTGCGGCGATTGTCGCCGATGGGGCGAGTATCGCCGAATCCTTCGGCTTTCAAACGCTCTGGACTAATGCCCTTGTAAACGAGGTAATCGAAGCAGGTCTGTGCGCGTCCTTGCGAGAGGACAAGGTTTCGCTCAGGATCGCCCACGTTATCCGTATGGCCATGGATGAGCAGCTTGTAGTCCGGATAGCGCTGCATAATCTTCACGATTTCATCCAGTATCTTGTAGGAGGAGCTGGTCAATTCAGTTTTACCCGTCTGAAACTGAACGTTCTTGGTGGCGAATTCCAGGCGCTTTCTATCCTCTTTCTTGACTTCAGGGCATCCAGAGTTGGTTTTCGGCCCTGTCGTGGTTGGGCACTTATCTAAGTGATCGGGCACGCCGTCGCCATCGCTATCCGGGCAGCCATCGTAGGGGCCTGCTGCGTTAGGGCAGGGGTCTTTGTCATCCGATATGCCATCGCCGTCGCTATCGCGTACCGGAGGGCAGCCGTTAGTTCCAATGCTGCCGGGTTCATCTGGGCAGAGGTCGTCGCGGTCGGGTACGCCGTCGCCGTCGCGATCAGGGCAGCCGCGGGCGGTGCCGGGTTGGTCGGGGCAGAGGTCGTCTTGGTCAGGCACGCCATCGTCGTCGCGGTCGGGGCATCCGCGCAAGGTTCCCGCAATGGTTGGGCAGTCATCGTCTTTATCAGCAAAGCCATCGCCGTCTTGGTCAGGGCAGCCGCGGGCGCTAGTAGCACCAGCGACGGTTGGGCAATCGTCGTCCTTATCCGGTATGCCGTCGCGGTCGTAGTCAGGGCAGCCGCGAGCAGCCGTAGGGCCGGGCTGGTCTGGGCACAGGTCAACCGCATCGGGCGTGCCGTCGCCGTCGCGGTCGGGCTGGGGCTTGTTAGGCGACTCATGCAGCAGATACACGAAGCCCAAGCCAATCTGGGCGTTGTCGCGCTTGTCTACGGTAGCCTTGCGATATTCTGCTTGGGCATTGATAAAGGCGTACTTCGTCAGGCGGAAATTGGCTCCCACGCCGAAGGGAAACTGCACGTGGCCATCCTTGAATTCTTCCAAGAAGAAGCCGCCGCCAGCAAACAGATAAGGCGACATGCGCGCTTCGGTGTTCATCATGCCCAATTGGGCGATGAGGTCAACGCTAGTGATAACGCTGCGCCCTAGTGTAGTGGGGGTTTCACTGCGTTGGGGCAGTTGGGCAAGGCCCATCTTGAGCGGTAGACCCACGTTGAGGAAAGGAGCAACATTGCGCAAATAGCCGACTTCGAAACCTTCGCCTAATTGCAGGTCAGCGCCATTGACCACGCCAAAATCCATGAAGTTCAGCTTCGCATACACGGCGTTGGGATTTTCCCGGTTTTGGGCCGTGGCAGTGGTGGTGTGCAGCAGCACACACAGCAAGATCGGGAGTAAAAGGGATAACTTTTTCATCGTAAACGGATTTTTTGGAGGCGCCAGGACAAAAAGGATACCAACTAACCTGACACAGGTAAGGGATGAGTTAGGCACATGAGTGCTTCGTCGGCTGTGTGACGAAATGAAGAGACGCGGCTGCTCAAGTGTCGGGAAAGGCTCCTACTACGAGAATGCGGTCGGCGCCTACTGATCACAGGAGCAGACGGCCAAACCACAGCACCCATCCGATGGCTATCAGCCCTGTGGCAATAACGACACCGCGCATAGCCAAATCCCAGCGTCGGCGGCGATAGATATGCAGAGGAATGAGGTTGAGAGTGAGGGCCACTAAGCTCAGCGTGCGCTCCCGGAAAGACGCGGAAAAGCCTTCGCCACTGGCTGCTCCTGCTTGCTCCAACAGGCCAAACAGGTTGTAGAGTAACAAAAAAGCTACTGTGGGCAGCAGCAGGGCAAAAACCAAACCTGCCCAGATTTCATTGCGATTGAACATGGATATCAGAAATTAGCCGGTAATGAGAAAAGCGAACAGGTGCAATGCGCTCATTTGCCGCGGTTGTTTCTCTTGCGCTCTTCCTGGAAGCGAATGATGTCTTCCATGACTTCGATGAGTTTGTCGGCTCCGATGCGCTTCATCAAGATCTCGTGCTTGCGGTCGAGGATAAAAATCTGTGGTGTTGATTGTACATCGTACAGCTGCTTGTAGCGGCTTTGCAAATAGGGGTCGTAGGTATTGATGAAGAGGCTATCCTCAAAGCCTTTTTCTACGGCGCCGTCCCAGCAGGTTTTGTGTACCTTTTCCGGGCTGTCGGCATCATCTTTGCCTGTAACGACTGCTGTGCATACGTTAAAGATCTTGATGTTGCGGTCTTTGAACTTCTGTGCAAACTCCACCATGTGGGGGGCGGCTTTTTTGCAATGACCGCAGTCGGGTGCCCAGAAAAACAGTACTGTATAGTCTGCATCTACATCCCACAGCGATACAAGGCGATTGTATTTGTCGCGCACCATGATGTTAGGTGCTATCTTACCGATGAGGATAGGTTCCAGACGTCGGGCATTGTCACAAATTTTTTCCAAATCCTCCTCTTTCACCCATGGGGTGCCTCCTGTGCAATAATACTTTAGCGCCACATGTACATAGCAGGCGTCCATGCCCACGATATTGGACTTGGCATAGGTATTCAAAAAATGAATGAGGAAGTACTTGTATGTTTCCGGATTGTTCCGCACGCGCGCTATGACGGTGTCTATAGCTACATTGATACTATCTGGATGTTGTGGGACAACCTTATTTACAAAATTATCCACTTTAGGATGCAATACAGGACTGCGCAACATGCAGGGATCTGCAATGTCTATATTGTCAAAATAGTGTTCGCGATACCAATAGTATTTCTTGAGCTGTATATCCTTAGGGTCATCGCCTTCAAACTCTGGTATTTCTGGCTCTATAGAGCTCTTGATAATCTTAGCACTGAGCGTATTGGTGTACTTTTGGATGTATTCCTGCTGATACTTGCGCACCTTCCTGTCTATTTCAGCACTTTGCTGTACTAGTCGAAGGGAGTCGTTCGGATTATCTTTTACCTGTTCTAGCTGGTTTTTGATACTGTCCACCGCTGCTCTTTGCTTGGCCAAAAACGCCAGATATTCATAGAAAAGGCGATTGTCTTCAGAGCCTTTCACCTTCATTTTATTCACTGGGTCTTTCACGTCGGTGGTGAAAGTTATCTGCTGATTGTTTTCCGATAGCAGGAATTGAATAAAGGTGTTGTCGGGTTTAAGCACAAAAAGATACACGCCACAGGGCAGGAGTGTGTCTGCCTTGAAAGTGAAATAGCCTTCGGCATCTATTTCAGCAGTATCCTTCACATAGGGCTTGTCGCCAAAATAGAAACCGAGTACCACTTCTTTTTCTGCATAGTTATCCAGCTTTACGCGGATATTATGCCCTTTTTTTTGGGCGTTCAGCCCGACAGTAGCGATGAGCATGCAAAACAGGAGAGCAAAGCGAATGCGCAGAGCCATAGTGAAAAGTCGTTTTTGAGAATTATATCGGGTTTTTGTTACAGTTCGTATGTTTAAGAGAGATTGTACTGTTTGATTTTCCGATAGAGCGTTCGCTCTGAGATTTTCAATTCTTCTGCTGCTTCCTTTCGGCGGCCATGATGTTTTTTCAATGCACGGCGGATAGCTTCCTTTTCAATCTCATCCATGGTTTTTGGTGTGTCTTCTTCGGCAGAGGGCAAGGTATGTGTTTGTCGGGAAGGTTCGATGACGATGGGGGTACCCTGCCCTACTACGGTTGTAGTGCTAGGTGGCGGTGCAGGTGGCAGAGTTGGGCTGCTCCAAGTGGGGAAATGCCGCGAGATGGCCATTTCGGGCATCCGTAGGTTATTGCTTTGAATAACCTCGAGCAGAAGAGCCTTCAAGTCATTTAGGTCGTTTTTCATGTCGAGCAGGACTTTGTACAGAATTTCCCTGTCCTGCATGGAAGTGGTCTGGCTGTGCAATGACTCCGTGGGTACGGGAAGGTTTCGCACGAACAAGTGTGGCATATGGCGCTGCAGGGTTTCTATCGTGATAATGCGCTCCTCCGAGAGGATGGAGAGCTGTTCGGTTATGTTTTTCAATTCGCGGATGTTTCCGGGCCAACGATAGTTTTCTAGCACTAAAAGGGCATCTTCCGTCAGTTGGATGGGTTGCATCCGGTATTTTTCAGCAAAGTCGCTGGCAAACTTGCGGAAGAGCATTTCGATGTCTTCGCGTCGGTCCTTGAGTGCAGGCACGCGAATGGGCACGGTATTCAGGCGGTAGTAGAGGTCTTCGCGAAACTTACCCTGACGCACGCGTTCCTCTAGGTCTACGTTGGTGGCGGCAATGACGCGCACGTCTGTTTTAAGCACCTTAGACGAGCCTACGCGCATAAACTCTCCGTATTCGAGCACGCGCAGGAGATATGCCTGCGTGTCGGAGGGCATTTCAGCGACTTCATCCAGAAAGATAGTGCCGCCGTTAGCCGTCTCGAAATAGCCTTTTCTCTCGTTGATAGCACCGGTAAAGGCGCCTTTTTCATGGCCGAACAGCTCGGAGTTGATGGTGCCTTCGGGAATGGCTCCGCAGTTGACCGCAATAAATTCATTATGCTTACGCACCGAGAGGGCGTGGATAATCTTGGAGAACACCTCCTTACCCACCCCGCTTTCACCTGTGATGAGCACTGTTAAGTCTGTAGGAGCTACTCGGATGGCTGTTTCCAGAGCAGCATCAAGCAGCGGAGAATTACCAATAATACCGAAACGCGCTTTTATCGCTTGCAGAGAAGTCATGGTTATGCTCAGTGAGGTGTGCCTTCAGACGATCTGCCCCAGGAGTGTTGCACTTGTAGCATCGTAGATGCGCACCTGTACATAATCACCAGGCTTGAACCCCGGTTTTTTAGGAAACACCACCATCTTGTTTTGGCTATTTCTACCGCAGAAGTCCTCAGCTGAACGGCGAGAGTCTCCCTCGATGAGCACTTCGAACGTCTTGCCGATGTCTGCCTGGTTATGGCGCAGGCTGACTGCGGTTTGTAGGCGGATGATCTCATTCAGGCGCCTTTTTTTGACTTCCTCTGGCACATCGTCGGGGTATTTGCGTGCTGCCAGAGTACCGGGTCGCTCTGAGTAGGCAAACATGTAGGACATGGAAAAGTTGGCCCACTCAATGATACTGAGAGTGTCCTGGTGTTCTTCCTCCGTTTCTGTGCAAAAGCCTGCGATGATGTCGCTCGAAACGGCGGCTTCGGGCAGGATGCGCCTAATAGCGCGGATGCGTTCTTCGTACCAGGGGCGGTCATAGGTGCGGTTCATCAGCGCCAGAATGCGGCTATTGCCCGACTGCACAGGTAGGTGGATGTACTTGCAGATGTTGTCGTAACGCGCCATGGTGTGCAGCACCTCATCGGTCATGTCTTTGGGATGGCTGGTGCTGAAACGGACGCGCAGTCGTGGGTGCACCAGTGCTACCCTTTCGAGCAACTGGGCAAAGTTGACTGTCTGGCCTGTTTCTGGATTCTGCCAACGGTATGAGTCCACGTTTTGTCCTAATAGAGTAACTTCCCTATAGCCGCGCTCGAATAAATCCTGGGCTTCGGCCACAATACTAAACGGATCGCGCGAGCGCTCGCGCCCACGGGTGAAGGGCACCACACAAAACGAGCACATGTTGTCGCACCCGCGCATGATGGAGATAAAAGCGGTTACACCGTTGCTATCCAAGCGCACTGGGCTAATGTCGGCGTAGGTTTCCTCTCGGCTAAGGAGTACATTGACCATTCGCTGCCCGTTCTCTGCACCGCCGATGAGATTGGGCAGGTCGCGATAAGCGTCAGGGCCAACCACGAGGTCCACCAGCTTTTCCTCTTCTAAAAAGCGCTTTTTTAAGCGCTCCGCCATACAGCCGAGCACTCCGACCAATGTGCCCGGTCGCTGTTGTTTGACGGCCTCAAACACCCGCAGCCGCTTGCGCACCGTCTCCTCCGCTTTCTCCCGAATGGAGCAGGTGTTGATAAGTATCAGGTCGCTTTCTTCCAGATGGCGCGTAGGGACATAGCCCACTTCGCGCAAGATGGCTGCCACAATCTCAGAGTCGCTAAAGTTCATTTGGCAGCCGTAGCTCTCAATGTAAAAACGCCGCGTACCTGGGGCCGCTGTTTCTACCCACTGCTCTTTATACAGCACACTACCTTGGCGTGTCTCGTCTATAGTCTTCAGGCTGTGCTGCGTGATTTGTTCTTCGTGCATCATTTCAGCGAAGTGCTCTTTTCTTTGCCGCAAAGGTACGGCATTCGTTGACCCTGTAATGGCAAAATGGCAGCAAGAATACCGGTGAGCCCAAGGGCCATGCCGAATGCCTCGGCATGGCCCTTGTCAGAGGGGGAGCTCTACGGCTCTATTAGCGTATAATCGTAATGTCGCCGGCCTTGACTTCGGTGCTGCCATCGGTGTACTCCAGTTCCATGACGTAGGTGTACACTCCGGGTGGAGCATTCTGGCCGCGCCAAGTGCCATCCCAGCCTGCACTGGGGTTATTAGGCTGCACGTCGAGCTTCTCACAGACCAAGTCGCCCCAGCGGTCGAAGATGCGCATGAAACGGATGTTGACCACCTCAGGGCCGGCCGAGACGAAGAAACTGCCGTTGGCGCTCGACCCAGGTTGGAAGACATTAGGAATGTACAGGCGTGGCTCGCGGATGACCGTTACCACAATGACGTCTTGGGCAGTACAGCCTGCCGTATCTGTTACCTGTACAGTGTAGCGCGTCGTACGAGCGGGTTTGGCAATGGTAACGAGCGACTCCGGTGCACTCAGTCCCTCGGTAGGCGCCCAGAGGAAAGATGCGATAGGTGCACCCGCCACAAGGGCTTCGAGACGCACGCTGTCGCCTAAATAAATGGTCGTGTCGGGGCCGAGGGCAACCACCAGCTGAGGCGGCTCAGGCAAAAAGGCGCCTATCTCGCTGTCGCAACCATTGGCATCTTGCACCTTGATGGAGTATGTGTCGGCAGCAAGCCCTTGGAAAACGGCGGGCAGTACAGTGATGACCTGAAGTGTAGCGTTGTTGAGGCCCACAGCATACGGCCCCAGCCCGCCCTGGATGCCAGTTACGAGAATGCGGCCGTTGCGGTCGCCAAAGCAACGCGGCGGCTCCGTAGCAAAGAGGATCTCAGTGTGCGGCGGTTCTGTGAGGGTGAAACTATTCGTGTACACACAGCCGAGGTTGTCTGTCAAAGTAACGGTGTAAGTTCCCGCGCCTACATTCCGAAGGTCAGTGCCAAGAGCACCATTGCTCCATTGCGCACTAATGGGTGGTGTGCCACCGCTTACCTGGAGGGTTACTGAGCCATCGTCTTCACCCGCACAGCTGACATTGTGCCCATTACCGTAGTCGGAGATAGAACCATTTGCCATGATGGGTGGCGACACGGTTATCGTAGCGCCTGGCCCTATGTTTTGCGGACACTGGTTGCCCTGGGCCACTAGAGTGCTGATGGTGTAAGTCGTAGTCGTTGACGGGCTGACGCTCACCGTGGCACCACTTTGGATATTGTTCAGCGAAATGGGTGTAGCCCCGCCGCCGATAGTAACGTTGTATGCCGTACCACCGCTAAGGGTCAGCGTCAAGACAGCACTATCGCCTGCGCAGATGGACGCAGCCGGGCCAATGGAAGCCGTCGGACCGTCCTGCACGCCAATGCGATAGCTTCCACTAACTGTGCCCGAACAGAAGCGATCCTGCACGGAAATCAGCTCAAAGACTTGCGGCTGCTGAATGTTGCTACTGGAGATGATAAACACGCTTTGAGGCGCTGCTACGGCATTTTGCGGCACGCCATTGATGCTGTACACAAACTGGAAAGGAGCCGTTCCCGTAAAAAACACCTGGAAAAGTGCATTGCTGTTGGTGCATACCGTCGTATCGCCCGATATGGTCGCTGTCGGGCGGTCGTGAAACACCACTGGCACTGGCGGCGACACCGACAAACACGGGCTAAGCGGATCTACCGTGCCCGCTGCCGATGGCAGACCTGCTACGGCTGAGATATAGTAGGTGGTCTCTGTTTGCATGCCCGGCTCAAAGGCGAACACAGGCGCGTTGCTGACGGCAATGACACCTGCAGGAAGCGTTGCCGGGTTCTGGTAAAGGATATACTGTAAAATCTCTCCCGGCGCCAGCACGGTATTTACGGCAGCAGCAGCCCTCGCTGAGTCCGGCAGGCATACGTCGAGCGCCTGGGTGGGAATGGTGCCGGCGTTGGTGATGCAGCTGCACGTGGCCGACCCCGTTGCCGTGGTTGTGCATCCTGCCGGCGAACTAACCACCACATTATAGACCTGCCCGCTGTTGAGCGGCTCGGAGGTAAACCTGTTGCCCGTAAAGGTCCCGTTAAGCCCGCTCACAGTGGGGGGGGCTACGCCCGTTACATCGAATGCTACCGTATAAGTAAGTGTGGCAGGGTTGCAGGTAGTCTCCAAGTTTTCAATATTCGGCAGCGGATTAACCGTTACAGTTGCCGCACCATTGGCCGTACCAGGGCAACCATTGCCAGTAACATCCACTAAGGTGTAAGTAGAAGTCGCGGCTGGTCCAACGACGAGGTCAAATTGCTGGTTAGAAGAGTTGATGGGGGGCTGATTGATGCCATTGACCTGATAGGTAGCGGTGAAAGGTGGATTTCCACTGAAATTAAAGGTAAGCATCGTAGAGTCGCCTGCACACACGCTGAAGTCACCTGCTAATGCGGCTGTAGGTCGAGGTTGCCAAATGACTGTAGCGCCCACGGAGATGGAGGCACACGGATGGTTGAGGTCAATACCGGTGGTTGCATTAGGTATGCCGGCCAATGCAAAAATATAGTATGTGGTGCCCGGCGTCATGGTGCCTGCGTCGAAGCTGAAGGTCGGCACATCACTGAGCGCCAGAATCGTCCATGTGGCAGGTGTATTGGTGGTTACCAGCGCGTACAGCAGGGTATCCAGCGGCCCTAAGGCAAACGCTGTAGCAGGGGCAACAGAGGCTACGTCATCTGCACACAGTACCAGCAGGTCTTGCGCCATACTTCCGGCATCGGTTATGCAAGGGCACGTGGCCGTGCCGCTCACGGTATCTGTGCCGCATTGCCATTGATCTCTTGCCGTAATGAGATAGTCGAATGGTGGAGGAGTAGGGTCGCTCGTGTACCGCCCTGTGGTGGGGTCATACGATCCTCCCAACAGGCCCGTAAAGACGATAAAGGGCAAATCGCCCTGTACCACATCGAGTTCGAGAACGAAGCTCAGATTGTCAGGAGTGCAGGTAATGGTAACGTTGTCTAACTGCACCGGTTGGCGGACGGTAGCGTTAGCCGTACCTGAGGCCGTGCCCGGGCATTCCGCATTGGACACCGACACTAGTTCAAAGGTAGCGTTTTGCTGCAGTGTAGCGCTGATGGTGAAGGTATTCTGTAGCGCAGTGGCTGTTTGCGTCTGCCCATTGAGCGTGTAGGTCAGGTCAAATGGCGGTGTGCCCGTCAGGGTAACGGGTATAAGCACCGTCTCGCCTGAACACAGGTTAAAGTCGCCGGAGATTGTAGCGGTAGGTTTAGCCCGCCAAACCACAGGTGTGCCGGCCTTTACCGACAGGCATGGGTCGTTGAGGTTGACCCCTAACGGCCCGCCCTTGTTACCGGCTACGGGAGAGAGGTAGTAGGGCGTGTTAATGCTCATCGTGGCGGGGTTAAACGTAAATACGGGTTGAGGGGCAGCTGCCACAATGGTGCCCAGCACTTCTGTGGGGCTGGTGTGGAGTACGAAAATCAGCGAGTCCTCTATCTCCAACTCTTCCAAGCCGAGAAACACCCCCAAAAGCGTATCCCCTACACATCCCGTAAGTGGCACTGTATCCAGCTCGCCAGCATCTGTCAAGCAGAAGCACTGCGATAGACCCTGGATGCGCAGCGGCGTGCAATTGTTTGCATCGCTCAGAAACAGGTCGTAAGGATCGTCGAGAGGTATAGACCCGCTGGTAAAGTGATTGCCGACAAAACCACCAGGAGCACCCGATACCGAGAAAGGCGGTGCGCCCAAGGCGTCGAATTCCAAAGTGTAGGTTTGATCCACCAGGTTACACAGTATCACAAGATTCTCAATGCTAGGCGGGTAATTCACAAACACGGTAGCTTCTCCAATGACACTGCCTGCACACCCTGGAGACTCGACGCTAACTAAGGTATAGGTAGTGGTCTTGTCCACCTTTACTGGGATGAGATATGGATCGTCGAAGGTCTCCACAATGGGCTGGACAACGCCATCAATGGCGTATTCCAGCAAGAAAGGCCCGCTACCCGTGAAGTCCACCATCAGCACGGTGTCCGCATTCTCACACACGGTAATATCGCTTTGTAGCTCTGCGGTGGAGGGAGTAAACACAGCCACCAACGCCACCCCAGACACGGTACCTGAGCAGCCGGAAGGGTTGCTGACGCTCACCAACTGATAGAAAGTGCCTGTGGGCGGATTTACCGGAATGATCAGCGGGTTGTCGTTGGTCGTAATGGGCGCTTGTGGAATGCCGTTGGCCTGATACACCACTGTGTAAGGGCCGGTGCCAGTGAACGAAATGGAAATAGTCGTGCCCGTGCCGCCCTGGCAGATTTGCCCACCACCAGACATCTCTGCCGACAGAGGAGGCACCACGTTCACGGTTGCTGAGCCTGAAACCATGCCACTACATCCATTAGATACCACACTTAAGAGGGTGTACGTCGAGGTCGAAACTGGAGATACCCTGCGCACAACCGAATTGCCAAAAGAGGTATCTGGTGGCTGCGCCACGCCATTTATAGAGTAGGTAAAGACAAAGGGCGGGTTCCCTGTGAACATAAACGTCAAATCGGTAGAGTCCCCGCTGCAGATAGTGCCCCCTCCTGAAAGCTCGCCCGTTGGCGCCGTTCCTACCAGAACGACCAGCGTATCAGCCACTTGAGCATTGCAGATGCTATCGGCTACGAAGAAAATGCGGTAGGTGGTGGTGCCCAGTGGCGGCGTTATTGGAATGCGTAGTAGGGTGTCGCTTGTAGTAACGAGTGGCAATGTGTCGGCCTTCATAGTGTCGGTTTTTACCGAGTATTGCACGCTGAAAGGAGGAAAGCCTCTCAGTCGAATGCGCAGTGAGTCTGTTTGGCCTGCGCACAATTGGAGAGTATCATCCTGGAAGTTGGCCCTTGGCGCTGGTCGTGCAAAGATGGTGTCGCGTCCGGAGGGCACGCCAATGCAGCTATCGGCCATGACGCTTTCCAATTGGATAATGTGCTGCCCCGCTGACAGCGGCGGCGTCAGGAAGGTGTGGGGGTTATTGTTTGTGGTGATAGGGGGCTGATTGACCCCGTTAATGGAATAGACAAAGGTGTAAGGCGGATTGCTAGTAGAAAATTGCACCTGTAGGGTGTCGCGCTGCCCAGCACAGATAGTATCCGGGCCAACAAGCGTCAGCGTGCAAGAGAGCGCACCTGTAACTACAGCCAAGGCGCTGGCATTAGGCCCCCGACAGTAGGCGTCTTCTAGACTCTGCACGCTGTAGTTCGTCGTGCTGGTTGGGAAAATGGGATAGACCCACGGCGACTCACTCACCGTAAAAGAGCCTATCGTATTGCTTCCTGCAAGTAGGTTGAACGACCACGGCGCCTGCCCGTTAAAGTTCACCACTAACTGCACCGACTTACCGGGGCACACCGTAGGAATAGGGCTTATGCTCGCCGAGGGCGGCGCGTGTACGGTAACAACGGTCTGATTGTCGAGGTTGCATATAGTCGTCGTGAACGTAAGCAACTGAGGCCCAAGTAAGCCCAGCGGATTGAAAAACAGCCCCGTAACTCCCGGGCCAGACCAGGTTCCGTTGGGTACGGCGGGGTCTTGTATTTGCGTCAGGTCAAAAGGCCCTCCATTCTGGCAAACATCAGCAGTGCCCAGATTAGGCTGAGGGCACACCACATCAAAGGCCATGTAATTGGTAAAAGTCTGATTGCACCCTGGAGGCAATGGCTCTACAATTCCTACTACCCAATAGGGACCATTGTTGCACATGTCCTGTGTTACCGTGGCCGTGTAGGGAGGGATTTGGATGGGCGTGTTTCCGCCACCTCCGCCGCCACCTCCGCCGGGAACGGACGGAAAACCACAACCCGCATTGCCGTAAAAGTTCGGAAAGCCAGCGTCCGTAACAAAAGCACCATCACCGCCCACTAACTGGGCCGTATTATACGTCGTGCTCCAGGAACAGCCGCAAGTCAGCCCAAAAGTTACCGTCTGAGCACCCCCTGAGTTAGGGAGCGCCTCCCCATTGCGCACACACCCATTTTGCATCACATAAATGACAGGCGATAGCGGGCACAGGCTGCCAAAGTTGTAATTGTAATCATAGCCAGCACTCGTAAAGACAACTACAGGCACACCAGGCGGCACCACATCTCCGGGGCCGGCGCCAATAACAACGGCATTCGTGCAAATAGACTGGATGCTCGAGATAGCATTGGCACTGGGCGTTTGCCACGAACAGCCAGCCCCAATGTCCGAGTCGCCGGCGCTGTTGTCTGGGAAGGTCAGGGTGGCGTCATCCACGTAGAAGCCACTGCCTGACCACATGGCAATCATCTCGTTGTTTTGCTCGGTGCCACAAGCATTGACAAACAAGGCCAGTATCATCGGGCACGTGCCGCACGAATTGGGCGGAGTGGGTTGCACTTGCGAACAACCCAATAGAGTGCCCTCTCCGCTGTAGGGGTTAAAATTGGGCGTAGTGCCATAGTACCAATTCACACACACACCAGGCTGAAGCCCAGTGCCGGTAGCCTGCACCGTAAACTGGTCACCCGGGCAGAGGGTGCACGGCGTCAGCCCAGGCCGGCAACTGTTTGAGGTGAAAGTTGCCGTCTTGTTGAGCGAAGGGCAGGGTTGGGCGCCGACAGGAAAAGCGATTGACAAGCACGCCAAACCAACAAAAGCGAGGGAAACGAAGCGAAACATGCAAAGGCTTGTACTTTTTCTCATCATGGGAGGTCGGTCATTGATTACGGAAGATTGTTCGAAAATACTGTCATGCGCGAAGGTAGGGCGTCCCTAATTTTGGCCCATTAAATTTAACCGCTTGAGATGTACGAAGAATTGACGGGTGCTCTTCGAAGCCGTGGAGTCGTGTTAGTGGCCGTTTCCAAAACACATTTACCAGAGCGCATTCTGGAGCTCTACCATAAAGGCCAGCGCGACTTCGGTGAAAACCGCGTGCAAGAGCTTCTAGCCAAAGCACCGCTATTGCCCGCCGACATTCGCTGGCACCTCATCGGCCATCTCCAGACCAATAAGGTGCGCCACATCGTGCCATTCGTCCATATGATTCACTCTGTGGACAGTTTGCGGCTTCTACAAGAAATAGAAAAGCAAGCAGCCCGCGCAGGGCGCACCATTGACTGCCTGCTACAGTTTCACATCGCCCAAGAAGAAACCAAGTTCGGACTGAGCGAGAAGGAAGCCGACGCCCTTCTACAAAGCCCCGAATACCAAACCATGCAGCACGTGCGCTTGTGCGGCGTCATGGGTATGGCGACTTTTACAGACAATACCGACCAGATACGCGCAGAATTTCGACACTTACGCCGCATTTTCGAGCGGCTGAAGGCAAACTATTTCCCTAATGCGCCACACTTCCGCGAATGCTCTATGGGCATGTCATCCGACTGGCAGATTGCCGTAGAGGAAGGTAGCACCATGGTCCGTATCGGAAGCCTGCTCTTCGGGCCGCGCACATAAAGATGGAAGGTGCTTTTATTGCCTTTGGCGGAGGCTTTCTAAAACCCGCCGCATCGAAGGCTCGAATTTGTCTCCAGAAATATCCGGAGCCAACACGCTTTTCATCTGTTGGATAATCCTGCCCAAGTTGTTTTTCAACTCGAAGAGCCGGTCGCGGTCATCGTCAAAAGCACGCGTATCGCCGCCCAACTTTCGCAGCCGCTCAATTTTGGCGTCCAGCTCTTCCAACTTTTGCTGAATGGCCTCCTGTGCAGCAATCTGAAAGTCAATGTCAAAGGCGACGTTGTCCAAACGCACTGGGAGAAATTTCTTATCGGCCAACCAAATGGCGTACATCGCCGCAATGCTCTCCTGACCCACCCACCCAGACTTCAGACTGCGCTCCGAAACAATGGAAAGCACTGCATCGCAGGCCCGTACCGACTCCTGAATGAACTCCATAATATTCTTGCCGGCGGGCATGTCGTCTTCATCTAAAATTACCCGAATGCCATGTTGCACCAGAAAATCGCGCACCCGATGAGCCACCGCTGCGTCGCCGTGGTTATAGGAGATAAATACGACTGCCCGCTGCGAAGTTGACCCCGGCTTGTCATCATCAGGGGCAAACTCTACGGCAGCGTTGGACAGACGCGCCATTACCCTGGAGTACTCGCCGTAATCAATCAGGCCCTGTTGGTATTGGTTGTGGGCTCGGTTGTATTGACCCAACAGTTGGGTGCCTTGGTCTGGCTTGACTTTATTGAGTAGCTGGAGCGCCTCCTTTACTTTCCCCTCGGCAATGAGGTTCCGAATTTCTGTCTTCATGATGCAAGGTGGTGTTCTCTTTTGGCGTCAAAGATAACGGCAGCTAATAATTGCGCTCATGATTTGGACCGGGCCGAGTGCGGAGAGGCTCCGCCGCTCTTGGCTACTACGACAACCGTTTTTTGGGAAAAAATGGCCCTGCAGCCCTTACTTGGCCTTTTAGCGCACCGGCGTCTCTGGTACCTTTTTCTGGCCTTTAAGTGTGCCCGTCCCGCTCGGGGCCTTAATAATGGCGCGGCGGCAAGTTGGTATCTCCGCGCATGCAGAGACGGAAATGCAAGGCTGCCCATTCGCCATTATTAAGAACCGAAAGCGAGACGGAAACACGCTCGGGGCCAAACAGAAGACGCCAAGGCTGGGCCTGCGCTACGGAGATTTACATAGTGCGCAATGCCGTTTTCCCCCCCAAAAATGGATGGCGAAAAAGGCTTTGCTCCGAGGAGTGGCTTTTATGCACTTCCTTTTCAGGTCAGGTAAAGGAGCCACACGAAAGCGCCTATCCAGCCCAGGAGGGTGAGTTGCAGGAAGTGGTCGCGCAACAAGGCCCGCGTGGGCGACTCCGTTCGGCCAAAGACTAAGGTCAGCTGCAGGTAGCGCAAAATGCCGGTGATGACGAAGAATGCGGTATAGTAGATGCGCTGACTACCAATGCGTTCGGTAACTTCGGGAGAGAAGCAATACATCAGGTATGCCACTATGGCTACCGTGGAGCACACGACGATGGCGGCATCGAGGAAGGGCAGGTTGTAGCCTTCTAATGCTCGACGGAAGCTGTGGCCACGGGTGGCGACGACGTACTCGCCTCGTCGTTTGGCTAAGCCCAGAATGAGAGCCAGCAAAAAGGTCATCACCGTAAGCCAATGGGAGACCTCTATGCCTGTGGCTTCGCCGCCGGCGAATACACGCAGCAGAAAGCCCATGCCGATGAGGCTGATGTCCACGATGGCGATGTGCTTGAGGGCGAAGGTATACAGCACATTGATGCCGGTATAAAGGGCGCCGATGAGTAGCACCGTTGGCCCTAAAGTGGCTGCCAAGGCAAAGCCTGCGAGGAGCGCACCAGCCAATATCAGGAAGGCATCAGAGCGCCGCACTGCCCCTCGGGCTATGGGGCGGTGTTGTTTGTCGGGGTGGTTGCGGTCTTGCGGAGCATCTACCCAGTCGTTGAGCACGTAAACGCCGGAGGCGATGGCCGAAAAGGCCAGGAAAGCCAGGAAGGCCTGCTGCATCACTGCCCACTCCGTCAGGCGCGCAGCGAAGAAGGCGGGCAAGAAGACGAAGAGGTTTTTTACCCAGTGTTCAATGCGAAGGAGTTGCAGGGCATCGCGAAGTGTCATGGCGAAGTATGGGCGGTAGGGCAGATCAGGTGCTCGAGCACTTTGGGGTAGTGTTCGTGCTCTAGGGCCTGCACTTTTCGGGCGATGTCGGCGGCAGAGTCATCGGGCAATACCGGGCAGCGGGCCTGGAAGATGACGTCGCCCTCGTCGTATTGTTCGTTGACGTAGTGGATAGTAATGCCCGTTTCGCGTTCGCCGGCGGCCTTGACGGCTTCGTGTACGCGCATGCCGTACATGCCTTTGCCACCGTAAGCGGGCAAAAGGGCGGGATGGATGTTGACCATGCGGCGCCAATAGGCGCGCACTAAATAGGGCGGCACCAACCAAAGGAAACCTGCCAGCGCTATGAAACCTATCTCATGCTCGGCCAACAGGGAGAGCAGATGCTCGGTGTTGTAGAAGTCATCTCGGGAGATGAGGTGTGTAGCGATGCCGCGGGCGCGTGCTAGCCCCAGTACGGGCGCTTGGGGTTTGTTGGACACAACCAAGTGCACCCGTGCGCAGTGGCTATGGGCAAAGTAATTGGCAATGCGCGCGGCATTGCTGCCCGTACCGGAGGCAAAGACGGCGATGCGGGTCATAGGCTCTTATAGACTCTGGATGAGGTCATAGGGAGTGATGACGTGCACGCTCCCAGAGCGGTCTTTAGCGATGACGGCGGGAGTACTTTTGTTGAAGTAGCGGCTCAGTTGGCTGATGGGCACGTCGTCGCCAACGACGGGCAAAGGTTCCTCCATGACGTCGGCTACTGGTCTTTGGCTGTTTTCCATGGGATTTTGAAGCAACAATCGGAGCACTTGGCGCTCGGTAATGACGCCGACGATATGGTCGCCGTCCATGACGGGTAGCTGGCTGATGTCGTGCTCCTTCATTTGCAGGAAAGCCGACTGCAGGGTATCGGTCTGGTGAACGCTATAGAAGTGGCGGTCTTTTTTATGGGCGATGATGTCGGCTACTTTCAATTCATCTTCCAAGAAGCCGCGCTGGCGCATCCAGTCGTCGTTGTAAATTTTACCTACATAGCGGCTGCCGTGGTCGTGGAAAATAACCACCACCACATCATCTTTGGTCAGGCGGTGGCGCAATTGCCACAGAGCACCGATGGCGCTACCTGCTGAGTAGCCCAGCAGTAGGCCTTCTTCGCGCGCTAGTCGCCGCGCCCAAATGGCAGCGTCCTTATCCGTAACCTTTTCAAAGAGATCTATAAGCGAAAAGTCCACGTTGGCCGGCAGGATGTCTTCTCCAATGCCTTCCGTGATGTAGGGGTATATCTCTTTAGGGTCGAAGATGCCGGTTTCGTGATACTTTTTGAATACGGAGCCATAAGTATCAGCGCCCCAGATCTGCACATCGGGATTGCGCTCTTTGAGATATTTGGCCACACCTGAGATGGTGCCGCCCGTGCCCACGCCCACGACGATGTGGGTTACTTTGCCATCGGTTTGGTCCCAGATCTCTGGGCCGGTACTTTCATAGTGGGCCTGGCGGTTCGAGAGGTTGTCGTACTGGTTGCACCAGAATGAATTGGGTATTTCCTGGCTCAGGCGTCGGGCTACGGAGTAGTAGGAGCGCGGATCATCGGGGGCCACATTAGTGGGGCATACGATGACTTCAGCTCCCATGGCCTTGAGCATATCTATTTTCTCCTTGCTCTGTTTGTCGGTGGTGGTAAAGATGGCGCGGTAGCCGCGGACGCAAGCCACCAAGGCCAAGCCCATGCCCGTGTTTCCGCTGGTGCACTCGATGATGGTTCCGCCCGGCCTGAGCAGTCCTTTAGCTTCGGCGTCGTCAATCATCTTGCGCGCCATGCGATCCTTGATGGAGTGGCCCGGGTTGAAAGTCTCCACCTTGGCCAGTACTAAGGCGGGAATGTCGGCCACCACCCGATTGAGTTTGACCATAGGCGTGTTGCCGATGGTTTCGAGGATGTTGTTTTTGTATTTCACTGCTTTATCCAAGTAATGTGATGGTTCGAGACAGAGAGAGAAGCCTTCACCCGGCCGAAGCCGTCATTTGGGGTGCTGATGAAGCCGCTGCCAATGAGGCTAGCATAGTTTGTCGCACCTGTTCGCGCAATTGGGGCACATGCTCCAAAGTTAGGCCAGCGGTTTCGATAGGCTTACTCCAGTGGATGTGCACCGTGCCAGGGCGCAAGTCTAGCCCATCGGCTTTGCCGCAGATGTCGCGCATGTTTACCAAGGTCTGGACGGCGATGGGTGCCTGTGTCTGGATGGCCAAGCGGAAGGCGCCGTCGTAGAAGTGGCCGAGCGGTTCGGCGCTGCGGTTGCGGCGTCCTTCTGGATATATGAAGATGCTCCAGCCCTGTGCCAGTCTTTGCTGCAGGACCGCCAGGCTGCGCGTGCGACTGCTTGGGTTGCTGCGGTCAACACTGACACACATCTTACGCACGACCCAGCCAAAGATCGGCACGCGGTGCAGCTCTTGTTTGGCGAGGAATTGAAACACGCCCGGGTAGGCGTGTGCGTTCACGATAAAGTCCAAAGCCGATAAGTGGTTGCTTACCAACACATACGAACGGCCGGGTGTTAAGTGCTTTAGGCCTTCCACCTGAAGGCGGATACCGATGAGGGCCAGAAAAATGGGCGTGAAGACGTGGTGTAGGAAATGTACATTGCGACGCAAGGCGCGTTCTCCGGGCATTATAGCCATGTGAAACAACAGCACAGGCACGCCCAGCACCAGCATGAGCAGGAGAAACAGCACCACGGCATAAGCAGCCCAGATCTTTCGAAGCAACCCTCCCATTTCGGCGGCAAAGGTAGCAAATGGCGCTCCAGTGCGGCGTGCATGCTGCGCGGCCTATTGCTTGCGCCAATAATGGATGAGGGCATGCCGTATGTCGTGCCGCAGGTCGGAGGTGTCGCCTGGGGTGGGTCTGTGCAGGCGCAAAACATCTGGGTTGGTCGTGCCGGGTTGCCCGTTGGGCAGGGGGTCTGCTTTGAGGAAGGCCATGTTCGTCTCATGGCCAGAGAGCAGAAAATCTGGCAATACGACCCGATAGATGCGCGCCGGGTCGAGAGGTTGGCCGCGTACGAGCCACTGAGCACGGGTGTCGTCTCGAGCGATGTAGGCCCATTGCAGATAGCCGCCTTTGCCTTTGTTGCTCAGGCCGGCGTCCAACATGCGTTGGAGCAGGGCTCCGCGCATTTCTACCTCGCTGATGCCGCCGCCAAAGGGAAGCATGCGCACCACGTCGAGTTCGCTCAGCGGGCCATTGAGCACGTCGTCCACTCGAATAGAGCCGCTGTTGAGCACGGCGCACTCCGGTTGCTCGCGAGCAGCAGCCAGCATGGCGCCCAGGATGATTTGGCCTACCGGCGCCTGTTGATGCCGAATGAGGGCCTCGCGGCAGTCTAACGGAGCGCGGAGCACCGTTACGCGGGCATCGGGATGGAAACCGGCGCTGTTCAGGGCGGCTTGCTTGATGGCTTCCCAGCGGGCTACTACCGAAGCGACGTTCGGCTCTGAAGGCATGGCGGCGTCAATGCGGCGCAACTCGGAGTGCACCGCAGCTGAGCGCTTTCTCTTGTCGTAGCGCAGCCGGTGCACGTACACGGTGCGTGCATTGGCGTCAGCCTTAGCTACTGTTGTGCGGCCTACCCGATGCAGCATATTATCGTGGTCGTGCCCGCCCATGATGAGCGCTACTCCCGGTACCAAGGCTGCCAAGCGCAGGTCGTCCTCTATGTCTAAGTGGGTCAGGGCCACCTGCACGTCGCATTGGCCGCGCAGCTGCTGGTATGTCTGTTGTGCGGTGGTGATGGGGTCGCTGTAGCGCACGTAGGGCTTTTGGTTAATGGTTACAGTAACGGCCCACAAGCCCACGCGCACCTGTGTGCCGTCGACATCGGTAAAATCTACCAGCAAGTAGTCTGGGCATGCCTCTTTACGGCCGTCAGAAAGGCGCTTGAAGAAAGGGCCAGCTAATGTGTCGCTTTGCACATAGCGCAGGTTGGTGCCTATCCATGTGAAATGCGACTCGTCTATGCGGGCTTGCAAGTCTTCGTAGTCGTAGTCGAACTCGTGATTGCCAAAGGCGACGGCATCCACCCCGAGGGTGTTGAGGACGTCCACCATGTGGCGCCCTCGTATGCGCTTGCCCTCATGCCGCAGGGTGGCAATGACCGAGGGGCTGATGAAGTCGCCAGCCAAGACAGTGTACGTGTTGGGGTTTCGAGCCTTCAGGCTTTGCCGAAGCGCTGCCACGCGAGCCAAGCCGCCTGAACCGTCGGAGAGCGGCGCTATCTCGTACACGTCATTCATTTGCAAGAACACTACTTCAATGATACCGTCATCCTGCCCAGTAGGTCGAGCCGAACGGCAAGAGAAAGAAAGCAGTAGAAGTAGAAAAAAAAGCAGACGTAGCCAATACATCATCGTTGAGTTTAGTGATGAAACAGCAAAGGTATTTGGGCAATGCTAAATTAGGCCGTGTATTTTGTCCGTCCTCGAAGAGGTTTGCTTCAAAGCCGCCTGATGAAAATCGCGAGCCGTATGGCGAGGCATTATCCCTCCATTCACCTTTTTATTGTTTACAGCAATTTTTTTCTACCTGTACTGGGGGGCATATTACAGTACCGTAGCTGCAATAGACACAACAGTCGCCCTGTTTTGACCGCAATACTTTTTACGGCGTTTTTGAAAGGATACACATTTTCCGTCAAGAAGCCCGGTGGCTGTTTTCCAAACTACCCGCTCTGTGCCTGCTGCCACCTTCGCCGCCCTCACCGAGGCTGTTTTTGGGGGAAAACGGCTCCAGCGCTCTAGGTTCTGGCTTGGGCCTGGCATGTGCCCGTCTCGCCCTGGGGTCTTAATAACGGCGCAGCAGCACCTCGGGAGCGCCGTGCTTGCAGGTGCGGAGGCGAAAGGCCGCTGTTTCGCCATTATTAAGGCCCGAAAGCGGGACGAAAACACGCCCGAGGCCAAACAGGAGCCGCGCGCCCAACCACTACGCCCACAGCAGCCGCTCCGAAGCCGACAGCCGTTTTTTCCCAAAAAAATGGAGGTGAGAAAGGCGGTGAGGGTAGAAAGTGGCCGGTTCTACTTTTCACTTTTCACTTCAAAATGGCAGGCACTGCGGGCGCTTTGGAAAATATCACTCACTATTCATCATTCATCATTCATCCGCTCTGGAAAATGTACCCTTTGCAAACCTGCTACTTAAAATAGTTACTTCAGAGGCGTCTTTTCCGCTTTGAAACAGGGGGTAAGTCGTGTTGTTGCGATACGTACTTTTGCATTTCAAGTTTGCACAGCATCACTTGTCTTCATTTGAACGAATGGCATACTATATCAGCTTGTTTTCGCCTGACACTTACGACGCGTTCACGCACTCTGACAGGTCGGTGAGTGGCTTTAGGGAAAGAAAAAAAAGAACAGCCGAGGCCCTCCAACCAGGCGACAAACTCATCTGCTACGTGACCAAGTTGTCTCGTTGGGTTGGCGTTTTGGAGGTAACGAGTGGCCATTTTATCGAGGATACTCCCCGTTTTACTCCTGCAGCTGATCCCTATATTGTGAGGGTCAGGGTAAATACCAAGGTCTGGCTACCCTTAGAAAAGGCCGTGCCCATGGGGGACGGTATTCTCTGGAATAATCTCTCTTTTACCAAGAATTTACCTCCAAAAAGTGTCCGGTGGACTGGCATGGTGCGCTCCAGCCTCAAGAAACTGACCAATCAGGATGGAGAGTACCTGGAAAAGGTGTTGATGGCTCAGGAGACTAATGGTATAATTTATGGGCTGAATGAAACGGAACAGCGAAAACTGAAATCCTTGACCGTAAAAACTGAAAATAATAGGCTGGTGGCGGTGTCTGTGCCAGAAAATGAGGAAGACCTCCTGCCTGCGGAAATGTTGCCTTCCTCCTATCTGCGCGAGTCTGCCAGAATCCAAGCTCTCCTGGCAGAGATCGGAGAGCGCATGGGCATGAAAATATGGCTACCGCGAAGCGACAGGCAAAAGGTGCTGGAGTATTGGAAACCCAAAGCGTCGTGTCTGCTCGAGCAGCTGCCGTTGAATTACGACGATGTTACTTTAAGAACTATAGAAAACATTGATGTTCTCTGGATAAGGGGGCGTTCTGTCATTCGCGCTTTTGAAGTTGAACACACAACATCTATCTACTCAGGTATTCTGAGAATGGCAGACCTGATGGCACTGCAACCTAACCTGAACATAAAAGCCCATATCGTTGCTCCTCTCGAAAGAAGGCAAAAGGTATTGCAAGAGATAACACGCCCCGTGTTCACCTTTCTGGAAAAAGGCCCATTGGCAGACTCTTGCACTTATATTTCTTATGAGTCTGTGGAGGAACTTTCTAGAGAGAAGCGGCTGGAATACATGACTGACGCTGTGTTAGAGGAATACGTCGAGTACGCCGAGGAGGCTGAAGTGTAGCGAGGCCTTCACTTGCTGGCCCCCCGTTTACAGCGCATTAAGGACATTGCGCTCTATGCGCGTCAGAGGGCTTTCGGTTTCGCTCAGGACAAGTTTTCTTCCAGTCATTTTCTCAAAGAGTTCAAGATACCGCCCGGATACTTCCTGGACGAACTCATCGGGCATGTTGGGCATCTTTTGCCCGGGTTTTCCCTGGAAGCCATGTGCCATAAGCCATTCGCGGACGAATTCCTTGCTCAGTTGGCGCTGGCGCTCCCCGCGGGCTTGACGTTCGGCATAGCCCTCCGTATAAAAATAGCGCGAGCTATCGGGGGTGTGCACTTCATCCATGAGCATCAATTGGCCATTCCATTTTCCAAACTCGTATTTCGTGTCCACTAGGATGAGGCCGCGTTGGGCAGCCATTTCGGTACCTCGCTGAAAGAGCGCGCGGGTATAGGCTTCCATTTGGGCGTAGTCTTCGGGCGAGACGATGCTGCGCTGAAGGATTTCCTCGCGCGAGATGTCCTCGTCGTGGCCCGCGGCAGCCTTTGTGGTGGGGGTAATGATAGGGTGGGGTAGAGGGTCATTCTCGCGCAGCCCATCGGGCAGGGGTACGCCGCAAAGGGTGCGGTGTCCGGCGGCATACTGGCGAGCGGCATGCCCCGCCAGATAACCGCGGATGACCATCTCCACTCGAAGCGGCTCGCAATGGCACCCAATGGATACATTTGGGTCAGGCACCGAAATGAGCCAGTTAGGGCAGATATCGCGAGTAGCTTCCAGAAAATACGCAGCTAATTGGTTTAGCACGGCACCTTTATATGGTATAGGCCGAGGTAGGATGCAATCAAAGGCAGAAATGCGGTCGGTAGCTATCATGACGATGCGGTCACCAATGGTGTACACATCGCGCACTTTGCCGCGGTAAAAGCCTGTTTGGCCCGGGAAGTGAAAATTTGTTTCGGCTATGGCATACATAGAAAGACGAGTAAAAGTGTGGTAGTTTTTTACTGATGTTTTGGGCTAAAGAGCCGATCCCTTGCCTTCCTGCTGAAGACGTCTGAGGTGTTTGTATTTCCAATGCGTTTCCAAGGCAGCAATATAGCAAATTCTAAAGCCCGCCCGACCGTCGAGAAAGCCCATCTTAAGAAAGTAGTTTCGAGCAAACTTAAAAGCGGGACTGAGGACAGGCCGCCACCAAGCGCTCCGCCGCCCTTGCTTCAGCATAGCCTTAGCAGCAATTTGGGCATATTTTCTCGCCTTAGCCCAATGTTCTTCTTCAGTATAATAACTGTAGTGCAAGAGATCGCCTTTCAATCTCGCTGTGCGCGAACCTTCGGCCATGATGACCTTGTCATGCGGGTTTGTGCCGCCCCAATGGCCCTTTCGGCGGTTGAAAAGCCGCAGCTTGCTATCGGGATACCAGCCACTGTGTCGTATCCATTGCCCGCAGTAATTAGTTAGTCGGTTCATGAAGTAACCATCGAACGAAGGGGCTTGCACCTTCACGGCCAAAATGGAACGCCTCAGGGTATCTGAGAGGGCCTCGTCGGCATCCAAAGAGAGCACCCAGTCGTAATGGGCCTGAGTCAGAGCGTAATTTTTTTGTTCGATATGCCCCTGGAAAGGATGCTGTAAAAACCTAACGCCTCTCTCCCGACAGATCTGCTCCGTTGCGTCGGTTGAAAAGGAGTCCACTACCACAATTTCATCTACCACGCCCTCCAACGAGTCTATACAGCGGGCGATGTTTCGCGCTTCATTATAGGTAATGATGACAGCTGAAATACCCATATTGCTCACCCTTCCCAAACCATGAGAACCAACCACGCAAAAGGCAGCACGAAGATGAAAGAGTCAAAGCGGTCAAGCCATCCCCCATGACCGGGAAGGATAGAACCCGAATCCTTCACAAAAACGCTGCGCTTGAGCATGCTTTCTACCAGGTCACCCAAAGTGCCAAAAACAGCCACACACCCGCCCAATAACAGCCATTCAGCCGTGGTAAAGTCCGCTATCCAGCGCGACAGGGCGAAAGCCATCATCAACGTGCAGGCTATCCCACCAAGCGTTCCCTCCCACGTTTTTTTAGGAGAAACGCGGGCGAAGAAAGGAGTTCTTCCAATGAAGGTGCCGATGAAGTACGCCATTGTATCGTTAGTCCAGGTCAACAACAGCAGCCCAAAAACCCGCAAAGGAGCGTAATTGCCGTGCCAGTAAGAGATGTTGATGAGCAATGCAAAGGGCACTCCGACATAAGCGATGCCGACCAAATAGTAACCAATGTTGTCGAAAGGGCGCGCAGAGCACAGGAAAAGCTCCACTGCGAAAAGCACAAACACAGCTAACATGAGCAGCACTAATGTCATCAGGATAGGGCTTGCGTTCTCCGACAAGTCGGCCACAAACAGGTATGGGAAGAACTCTACCGATGAGGAAAGCGGTTGGAAGACGCCAAACATTTTGCTGCCGAAGACCAGAAAAGGAGTGGCTCCTAGCAAAGTACCCATAGCACGGCGCCACCTGCGGTGGTCGTGGTCGGGAGGGAATAGCAGCCCCATTAGTTCCCACAGGCACCCGGCGGTAATAAGGGCGAATAAGGTGTAGAATGCTGTAGCGCCGCCAAAGACGCCTGCCAACATGGCCACAACAAAAATGATGGCCGAAAGAACTCGTTGTTTCATGTCCCCGTCTTTATCGGGGCTGTCAGTAGTTTAGTAGATTGACCAAGCCGACCCAAAAACCGTGAAAGCCTTGGGCTATATCCGTTCGAATGGAAGGGTTCGCTCCTGCAGCCAACGCCACAGAGATGATAAGACCGATGGTAGCATACAACACATCCCGACCTACTAGGCGCAGTGCCCGGTGCCGGTGTTTGTATCCCTTCTTCTGGCGGGCCAGGCTGATGGCTATCTCTCGCCCTCCAATGACGCCCAAGAAAACCCAAGTCGTGCTCATAGGTATGGTGCTGACCAATAGCTTGTACAACAGGAGCAACACATACGTGAAGTCCACCAATGTAGCAGCCCGAACGTCAGAGATGCGTACCTTTTCACTGACAACCTCCTGAATTTTATCGCCGCGAAGGTAGAAGAGGATGCCCATGCCAAAAAAGATAACCGCCAAGAATATGAGCAAATAGACCACGTCTAAGCGCCGCGGCAGGAATACCGCTATATTAGCCCCATCTTGCATGAGCCACACGGACCACAGCGAGCCGCTAATAGCCCACTGCACGAATACCCAGGAAAAATGCGCCTCGCGCTTGTAGAAGTATTTCTTGATAATTTGATAACCAAAATACCAAATGACGAAAGACACGGCAAAAGCCAACAAGTAGCCCGACAAGCTCTTCTGCACAATGGAAGTAACCCCAGAGGCATCCACACTAAACACACTCAACAGTAGGAATGTCGTGGATACCGGCATGCGCAGACGTGTCAGGATGAGCAGTACCAGCGGCGCTATGACCTGAAAGAAAGAGAAGGCCTCCGGATGCGGATACTTGGTCTCGTTGGCATCATTAATGAGGCGTTTATAGGTAACATCGCCATTAAAGAGAAGCCAGCTGGCTGTTATAGTAACTAAGAAGATTCCCCCCGTGAACAGCCACAACAGCCACCACTTGCGGTGTTTGTTGCTCTCAATGAAGGTGCCCAAGGACTGGATACTGTCATTAGCCACTGCCGAATAGGCGGCTAAAACAAAGCCAATCCACATGGCCATCGTTCGATCCTGATAGAACGCCGCGGCCATTAAAAAAGCCACCAACACGATGACGAGAAAGGTTTTCTCCTGCGCCAGGGCGTCTAAGACATCCAAGTAAAAGACTTTGCGCTTGGCCGCACCTTGTTGCTTCTTTTTGTTCGTTTTAGCCATACGAAATAGTTGGGGCGAAGGTATTTTGCTCTTTTGGCGCTTCGATTAAGTTTAAGTTAAGTTGCGTAAGGTTCCAACATGGGTAGTATCACTTCTACCAATGTGCCTGTTCGCGCTCCCTGGGTCTTGTCGCCTAAGTCAGTGATTTTGATGAATTGCATGCCTGAGTTTTTGCACAGCTGGTGCAGCAAGGTGAGGCGTTCGCGGGTTATGTCCATCCCTCGAGAACGGTGCCGCTGGTAAGATGGCGGCTGAGCTTTTTGCTTTTCTCGGCCCTTATTGAAGCCCACACCATCATCCTCGATGAGGCAGAGTAGTGTATTCTCGTCCTCGAGCAGCCGAAACTCCACGCTCAGATGGCCTTCTAGACGTGGCCGCAGACCATGCTCGATGGCATTCTCTACAAAGGGTTGTACTATCATGGCCGGTATGAAAACCTCTGCCGGATCAACTCCCATGGGCTGGATGATACGGTACTGCAAGCGGTCGCGAAAGCGCAAACGGCGGTTCAACTCCAAGTAGCGCTCCAGAAACTCCAATTCTTGCTCCAAAGTAACCACCTCCAGGTCAGAGTATTCCAGTGTGTGGCGCATCAGCCTGGCAAAACGAGCCAAATAGGTTTCCGCCTCGTCATTGCGACCCGAAGTGATGAGACCCTGGATGGCATTGAGCGCATTAAACAAAAAGTGTGGATTCATTTGCGCGCGCAAGGCCCGAAGTTGAAGGGTTGCCACGCGGAGTTTAGCCATTTGAGCCTCGTGACGGATGCGCTCTAAGTTGTGACGCGTCTCTATCTCTTGTCGTTCGCGGTCGCGCACCTGTAAGTAGTGCTGTTCAATGGTTTCAGTCGTCTGCTGCTGCCAATAGTAAGCCTGACGAAAATCCCCTCGGCCAGCACAGAGTTGGGCCAATGCCTGACTGACGTGTGCCAAATGATTGAGGTCGTGCCCATGCTTACCAAATTCATAAGCCTGCTTGTAATGCTCCTCCGCCTGCTGGGTTTCTTTTAACTGCCACAGCAGCTCAGCACGCCACGCCTGTATCTTAGAGAGGTTAGTAAAATCCGAAGGTTCCGATGGGTTAGGAAACTGCGCAGCAGCCTCATCAAAAAGTGCTGCCGCATGCTGGTTCTCACCTCGAAGAAGGGCTAAAATACCTAGGTTTGCCAATGCATGGGCTTTGGCTTCTGGGTCTTCCTCATCGGCAAACTCCAGTACATGCTCAAAACACTCACGTGCGTATTCCGTATCATTTTGAGCAATAGCTGCGCGGCCGGCGTTGAGGTAGTGCCAAGGCAATCGAGGGCGCAAACGGTGCTCCTCTACGATAGGTAGCACCCGCAAGTACGCATCTAAGCTATTCTCCTTCTCGTCCATGCGCTCGTACAAGTCCCCCAAACCGCTGATTACCAGCGTCAGGACGTAAAAGTCCTTCAAACTTGCTTTCTCTCCTAATGCCAGAAGGAACTTCTCAGCCTCCTGCAGCTTGCGCAAAGCCCGACGGTGGTTAGACAAATGAAGGTGCAAAAAACCTTCCCGACAGGCCAGCTGCCCCTGAAGCCTCTGATTGTCTGCGTGTTTGTTTATGATCTGCTGGGCGCGTTCAAGGTGTTGTTCTGCTCCCTGCCAATCGCGACGGTTGATGTGCACGGCAGTTATGTCCAGATGCGTCTCAGCTATTTTTTCCTCCTTTCCCAAACGCTCCCACACCGAAAGCGCCCTATCAAAATAATGCAAGGCAGCCTCAAAATGGCGCCGCTGATTTTCCATAAAAGCCCTGTGGCTAAAATAGCTGCCTTGAATGTCTAAGGGCGTGTCCACAGCCACTGCGCGCTCGACCTCCTCCAAAAGCTGGCGCGCCAGCGTAAAATCAACAAATACCCACCGCTCTAGGTCTTCACATTTGCTGCGTAATACAGTCCAGTCTGTTCTCGAGCCTAACGATGGAGTATCAGTCGAAGCCATCTTCTAAAAAATACGATGCAAGTGATCCTAAACGTGGCCGAAATGTACGGTGCACTTTGTGATTGTCGCTAATTCCTTCGGCTATTTCAGCTTTTCAGGTTGGGAAAAACGGCCGTCTCGCAACGCTCAAAGTACTGCGAGAGCGAAAGCCGTTCGGCAGGCTACCGCTCCCGCAGCATATCCTGTTGGGCCTATCTCACTACTTGAACCACGCGAGTGCCCACTTTGTCGCCAGCCCACACCTGCATGTAATAAGTGCCTGGCTCCCATTCACGGGTCAGCAATTGACGCTGACAACTGTCTGACAACCGTCGCCCTAATGCATCGAATACCACGACCCTTACTACCTGCCCAGAAACCTCGGCAGGTAGTACTATATTCACAATATCCGCAGCAGGGTTGGGCCAAAGCGAAAATGCCAAGGGCGCCTGAGACGCTTCCTTTTGCGACGCCGTAGGCAGAACCCTTACCTCGTCTATACAAAAGTAGGCAGGTGTATTCATGCCAAAAGCGCCTACATCGCTCGAAGTCAGCGTAAAAAGCAAACTATCGGCTTCGCCCAAACTACTCAGATCCACAAACGTCCATTCCTTTACGATGTAGTCCTTGGAGTTGTCCTCGAAGCGATAGTCAGCCAAGTAGAAGTTTACGCTATCCGGCCCTAACACACCATTTCGGTATTTCTTGATGGTTAATAGGAAAAAGTCCGGGTCATTACCCGTTACACCGCCAAATTTCTTGGCAAATGGGTCGCCGTCGCGCATGCTGTAGTAGGCGTAAGCATTGTTGGTAACGTATAGGCCGAGCACCGTACTGCCTGCTGCTGGCCCAAGCAGACGCATAATGGCGCCATCAAAGGCATAAGCCACAGCGTAAGTGGCAGTGCTTTCCGCACCGCTGCCGGCAATGGCGCTGGACTCGTTCAGGAAACCAGGAGTAATCGTATCCGTGCGGTTGGAAATACCCCAGCCAGTCCAGAACATCCATACCGGGTCGTAGAGGTTTGGTAAGGCAATAGGGCCACTCACGAAGGCCTCCTCAGGAGCGGCATTATTCAAAAAGGTGTCCGCTGGCAAGTTGAAGTTCTCGAAATCGGCCACCACTTGGGCCAATGCGCCGCCATTCAGGCCAGCTAACAGCAGAAGTAGATACAGGAACCTCATGTTTTGTTGCTTTTATTGTTTTGGTGAAAAATGAATTCTATGCCCTTTTAATCCTGAATCAAAAATTTGAAAATCAAAGAACTATAACCCTATCTGGCACCCGATCCGTAAATGTCGGCCCGGCATAGGGCGGCGCTCTATGACCTGGTACTGTGCATCCCAGGCGTTCTCCAAATGGCCAAACGCGCTAAGGCGAGCTCTGCCTAAGTGCCAGTGATATTGCATGCGAACACTACCCACAGTAAAGGCAGGTACAGGTTCATTTAGGCCGACGACCTCTCCTGTGTACTGCTGGAAAACGATGATTTCCAACCCGCGCCAATGACCCGATAACTCCGCAAATACGCGGTGCAGAGGCACATAGAACAACTGGCTTCCAGCAGCTATGCGTGGATTAGCTACAGGGCGTTCATTTGTGGAGCGTGTGTAGTCATAGCCCAAGGCAAACTGCCATTGTCCCCACAGGGCCTTCTGCCGCACCTCGAAGCGCAGCTCCGCACCGCGGCTCCACACCTCTGCAATGTTTTGTGGTGAAAAAAAGGCTTGGCCCGCTTGGCGTACCCACAAGATCCAGTCTTGGATACGGCGCTGAAAAGCCGTCGCGGAAAAGCGCCACTGCCATGACTCCTCTACAATGCGGTATGTCAGTCCCACCTCCTGGCTCCAGCCATTTTCAGGGCGCAATTCGAGATTGCCCCCCGGGCGCCAGTGACGGTCGTTGAGTGTAGGCGCGCGATAGTGCCTGGCTATGCGGGCATTGGCCTGCCATCGCGATGCTATTTGCAAAATGCCGCCTACCCCTGGCGTAAAGGGCGCCCAGCTGCCGTCTATATGCTCCAGACGCGCATCTATCTGTGCTTGCCAACGCGGCGCTTGCCACGCCCAAGCAGAAAATAGCGCCAATCGCCATTGGTGCACATCAGTGCCGTAAGCAGGCGTCTGAGCGCGCGTATGTGCACATGTGATAACTGTTTGCGCGCGCAAGCGTGCCCCTATATGCCTGCTCCATTCGCCTTCACTCATCAGGGTGCGGAAATGATTGCGAGTATCCTGCCGAAGCGGCGGGTCCCAATAGCGAATGGCTTCCTCAAAATGCGCGGCGCGGAATTCCCAGTGGTTTTGCCGCCCTGTCTTTTGCCAGTGAAGAGCTGTACGCCATACCGCATCGCCTTGTTCTGCTTCGCTGCGCACCTGAGTGAGGGTTGGGGGAATTTGGCGGAAGGCATTCTGCCACCACGTACGCAAGGTGAGTATTGCGCCTTCTGGTCTTGTTCTGAAGGCTATCTCCTGCAGCACCGCCTGCTGCCAAGCGCGCGCGTTGGTCTGCTTTTGGGCGGGTAGGGTAGGGGCAGGGCGATAGAGGAAGTCGTTTTTCGCCTCTTCTATGAAGAAGCGCGTCGAGGCACTCCATCTTTCACGCGCATAGCGCAGAGTGCCGCTACTTTGGCGCCACCCGAAGCTGCCAGCGCCTACTCTCAGCAACCCGGAAAATCCTGACTGCCAATTCGTTGTGTTATCTATTAGAACAGCACCGCCCACAGCACCACTACCCCAAGCCGCCGTGATAGTGCCGTACTGAATAGTCAGGTCATCGGCAAAAAGCGCAGGCAACAAGGCAAAGTCTAATTGCCCCAGCATGGGGCTTTGCAAAGGCAAACCATTCCACACTACTGCCGTCTGCGAGCCACTACCGCCACGAGCTGAAGTAGTAGCCAGACTACCCAATCCATACGTTTTCACGTAAAAGCCGCTCCGGCGAAGCAACACTTCGGCGGCGCTTTCTAAGCCATGCCACGCCAGCTGAGCGCTATCCAATCGCTCTACATGTGCTCCCACAGGTGCTGCTCGCGCAGCATGGGCCTTCACATCTACACGAGGTAACAGATACGCACTGTCTGCTTGCGCAGATAGCCTTGCGACCAGAAAGGCAATATTTAAGACCCCAAGGGCAACGCCACACTGCAAATGCCAAACACGGAGGAAGCCCGTAAAAAAGTAGTGGATTCTGCGCATTTCACCCATTCCTTGGATGGGCTTTCGCAGGTATAGCAGAATGGAATGGCCGAAGTTTCAAGGCATCGGTCAGCGGGCTAACACCCTCACACACGTTAGAGCAGGTGCAGACCCGAAGACTTTAAGTCGAAAAGTATGGACACTCCCCCTGGCTTTTCCTCCGAAAGCCCAATGTGAGGTAATCGGCAGCGGCAGGTCTTCTGGCTCGCCTCACCCCAGGTGCCTTCCCATCAGAAAACTCTCCGACAGTGGCCATTACCCAGAGCACTTCCAAGGAGGCTCACAGCAGCGGGGACTGCTCCGGACTCTCACCGGATTCCCTATTATCCCTCTCCTCAAGGGCACCGTTGCCGAGGCAAAAGTAGGGCGCGTTTTGAAAATGCTCCTACTAAACTTGTAGGAGTTCACTTGCTGCTTGAGGCTAAGCGTCCTTTGCACAGACTTAAAGTAATGGGGGAGCCGATCGTTCGTCTCAAGGTAGGTCTCCTTGCGCCGATTGAGAAGCTGGAGGCAGAAAACTTGGGATTCAGTAACAAAGCCCTTTTTCGGACGATTAGCCTAAGAATATATTGAGCGAAAGGTTTGCAATATCCCTCCCTATTGGTCCATTTGTTAGCTAACCAACGTTTGGTTTGCTACAGGATGGACTCTTTCTTCTTAGTTTGGTAGGTCTCGGAAGGCATACTTAACTCTTCCAAACTACACCGCTTGCAAGCCTGGATGAGGCACGCCATGAGACGAAATCGTCTGAAGGTTTGCCCTTTTTTAGCCGCAGGGTGGATTTGCTGTAGGAAATGAAGGATACCTTTGTAGGCGCTTCGGCGCATGGAGAGTGGAATTGTTTTGTTCGACCCAAATTCGCTTGACCCTCAACTCCTTTTGCCGTATTTTACTGGTATTTCAACCGTTCAAAATCTGCAGCAGCTGGGCAGAGATGACGTCCCAATGCAGGTGCTGTTGGTACAGTTTGCAACCGCCCTTAGCCAAGTACTGGCGCAAGTACGGTTCGCTGCGCAAGTGAGCGATGGCTTTTGCCCAACCTGTGGGAGTTGAGTCATCAATTAACCAGATATTTTCACCATGGGCCAAGGGAGGCGCCGTTAGATCACCAGTTACGCCTATTACTGGTAGCCCAGCTGCAAAGGCCGCTGCCAGAGAGCCGCTTTTTAGCGAGGTGCCGCCGGTGCCATCAGGTGTGCGAGGGTCGGGTAGTACGAAGATGTCCCCACAGCGCAGCCACATACCCACTTCTGAGGCCGCCACACAGCCAGTGGTGTAAACCTCACTACCTAAGCGAGTAGCGGAGCTTTGTCCTACGATGAGCAAGCCCGTATCGGGCCAAGAAGCTATCGCCGCAGCTATAGCGCTGAAATTTCTTCGCCCGAAAGTACTAATGACAAATTGTTTGTTTGGGAGGCAGCGTTGTCTGAGCTGCTGGCGGGTGCCTTCGTCCGGCATATCATCGCCTATATTAGCGCCAACAGGAAGCACGTGTGCCCTTGCGCCCAAGCACGCAAGCATGTGCTGATAAAAGGGAATTGAGGTTAGCACTACGTCGGCGTGTTGACTCAGTTGCTGGGCTATCCGTCTTTGACCAAAGCTGAGAAGGGAATTCTCTCGAGGGCGAATATGCACTTCGTGAAACATCACTCCGACGCGAATGCCTGCCGCACGCACTTGCTGTAAAAGCGAAGGCAGAAAAAAGGGCAACCCCCATCGCTGGAAGGCATGGGGAACATATTGAAGCAAGAGCCAGTCTGGCTGGTGATAAACGACTTGTCTTACCCATCCCTTGGCGTCTTTTCGAGCATGCTCTAATGTGTCTGGCCACAAAGTAACGCCATCGGGTGGGGTGTAGCGGTCTTGTCTTCCACATGCCAGAGTAACACGTACATCTCTGCGCACTAAAGATGCAGCTAGAAAGGCTGTATAGTCGCCTACTCCATCTACTGCAGGTGGAATGCGGGCGGAAAGCAGAAGTACGTGCATGTATGGAGCACGCCAGAGGGTGTTTACTACGCATCTATGCGGGCATAACGAGCGTTGGCTTCGATGAAGGCCCGCCGCGGGGGCACCTCATCGCCCATGAGCATGGAAAAAATGCGATCGGCTTCTGCAGCATCCTCTATGGTTACTTGCTTGAGGATGCGCGTGGCAGGGTTCATCGTGGTTTCCCACAGTTGTTCGGCGTTCATTTCACCAAGGCCTTTGTAGCGCTGTACTTTCACGGAGTCATCGTCTTCGCGGCCACCGGAGAACTCTAGTTGGGCTTCACGGCGTTCCTTGTCGTTCCAGCAGTAGCGCTGCTGTTTGCCTTTTTTGACCAGATAAAGCGGCGGCTGAGCGATATACACATGGCCTTTTTCGATGAGTTCGCGCATGTAGCGGAAGAAGAAGGTCAGGATAAGTGTGGTGATGTGGCTGCCATCCACATCGGCGTCGCACATGATGATGACCTTGTGATAGCGCAGCTTGTCTGTTTGCAGAATGCGATGGCCTTCTTCGTTTTCGCCTACAGATACGCCGAGCGCAGTGAAGATGTTTTTAATTTCTTCGTTTTCGTAGATCTTATGTTCTAAGGCTTTTTCCACATTCAGTATCTTACCGCGAAGCGGCAGGATAGCCTGGGTATGGCGGTCGCGTCCTTGCTTGGCTGTACCACCGGCGGAGTCGCCTTCTACGAGGAAGATTTCGCTTTCCTCGGGGTTTCGGCTGGCACAATCGGCCAGTTTGCCGGGGAGGCCACCTCCCGTGAGAGCGCCTTTTCGCTGGACTAATTCTCGGGCTTTGCGGGCGGCATTGCGAGCGGTGGCGGCCAAGACGACTTTTTCGATAATGCGGCGGGCTTGCACAGGATTCTCTTCCAGAAAAACCTTCAGGGCGTCGCCTACGCAGCGACTTACGATGCCGAGGACTTCAGAATTGCCCAGTTCGCCCTTGGTTTGCCCCTTGAATTGCGGCTCCATGACTTTGACGGACACGACCGCCGTGAGACCTTCCATAAAATCCTCGCCGCTAATGGCGAAGTTGAGTTTTTTGAAGAAGCCGTTGTCTTCGCCGTATTTTTTGAATTCTCTTGTGAGGGCGCGCCGGAAGCCTGTTACGTGGGTACCACCATCTCGTGTATTGATGTTATTGACAAAAGAAACGATGTTTTCGGAATAGGAGGTATTGTAGAGCATGGCGACTTCTACCTCCACATCTTCTTCTTTGGCTGAAATATAAATGGGCTTGTCAATCAGTTTGGTTTTGGCTTCATCAAGCCACAATACAAACTCTGGCAGGCCGCCTTCCGAGTAAAAATGTTCCTGCCGGTAGTGTCCGTTTTCGCGTTGTCTCTCATCTACCAGGTCCAGGTGCAAGCCTTTGTTCAAGAAGGAGAGTTCGCGCAAGCGATGGGCGAGCACGTCGAACTTGAATTCGTCAGTTTCAAAAATTTCTAGGTCAGGTTTGAACGTAACAATGGTGCCTCGGTAGTCCGTCGTACCGATTTCACGCACTTCGTATAATGGCTTTCCTCGTCTGTACTCCTGCTCATACTTCTTGTCGTTGCGGTGCACTTCAACACGCAAGTATTCGGAAAGGGCATTAACACAGGATACACCGACGCCGTGGAGGCCACCTGAGACCTTGTAGGAGTCTTTGTCAAATTTGCCGCCTGCGTGCAGCACGGTCATCACCACTTCCAAGGCTGATTTCTTGAGTTTAGGGTGCATGTCCGTCGGAATGCCGCGCCCGTTATCGCGTACGGTCAGGCTATTGTCAGGGTGTATAGTTACCCAGATGTGCGTGCAATGGCCAGCTAGATGCTCGTCAATAGAGTTGTCCACTACTTCCCAGACCAAATGGTGCAAGCCCTTGGCGTCGGTGCTACCGATATACATTCCTGGTCGCTTCCGAACGGCTTCCAGACCTTCCAAGGCTGTAATGCTGCTGGCGTCGTAATTCGTTTTCTGTTGAGTAGTCGGGAGGGTTTTAGGTTCCAGTTCGACTTGTGTATTTTTCATACGGCAAAGGTACGAAAAACGCACGTTGTAGGGTCGGAGGGCCTATGTTTCGCGTGGTTTTTCGACTAAAAAGGCCCTATCATCACTTCTTTGAAGCAATGATAAGGCCAGCGTAGAGATTATGTGAATAGCCTCAGCGCACTACTATAAGACGACCCCAAAACAGGTGGTTTTGGGTGCGCAATTCAACCAGGTACACGCCCGTACCGAGGTCTTCACTTTGCAGCAAAACGACTTCGCTACCTGCAAGAAGGTGGCGTTGTTGTAGCAGTCTTCCGTTGGCATCCCAGAGGTACAGATGGGCCTCAGTTGTCAGTGCTTCGTCCAGGCGCAACCATGCGTTGCCATTTGTTGGATTCGGGTAGAAGGCCAAGGTGCCGACCTTTGGCTGCTGGGTGCTGACAGTGCAATCGAAGTTGGGGTTGATAGTCACCGTCATGGTAAAACGGTTAGTGCAGCCTGTGGTCAGGTCTCTAACCTCAAGAGAATAAGTGCCATCGCGCTGAGCGCAGTATTCAAAACCGTTGGCCCCGGGAATAGGAACACCGTTCATGTACCATTGAAGCGCGTATTTGGCAGGGAGTGCCGCGGTGTCTATCAGCTCTAGGTTGTTACGGTCATTAAGGAAGACAGGCTCTGCCGGCGGGGTGTAGAAAACAATGGTTTGCCCTGCCGAAACAGCAATACAGCCCAAAGAGTCAATAATTTGTACTTGATAGGTACCGCTCTGCGTGGGTAGGTAAATGTAGTCAGAGATGTTTGGAATGGGTTGGCCGTTGCGGAACCATTGGTTAGGTCCAGTAAAGGAGGATTGCAAGATAATCACCTCATCAGGGCATGCTGCGTTTTGACTGGCAGTGAGGGTAGGGGGCGGTGGGGGGGGGAAAACAACCACAGTATCCGTGGCCGTAATCTCGTCAACGGGATTCTCTATGGTGAGCAGCACGCGAAGAGACCCTGCCCGCAGCGTATCACCACCACTTAGCACATTGAATGGAACCGTACCACAAAGGTCATCCGATAAGTCAATGCCGGTATCTTCATCCCACACTTCGAGGGTGTAGTTAGTATTAGGCTGGAGTGGCAAATTGAGGTTAAAGGTATAAGGTAGCACTGGGTTATCCACATGATTATTCTGAAGTATGAGCTGCCCTCCCTGGAAAATGCGTAGATAAGGGTCGGGGCCACTAAAGACATCAGTACACCCTAACGAAATAAGTGTTACCTTGGTAAGTATATAACCTACCGTATCAATACGAGCTTTGTAGTTGACCACGTAGGTGCCCGGCTGATTATAGGTATGTGGTGGTGGTGTCTCCCCTTTGTAAGTCGTTCCATCGCCGAAGTCCCATTCGTAGGAGAATCCACTTCTCCCGTTGGATGGGATGTTGTTAGTAAAGGTTACCGTTGTGCTGCCACAGCCTTCCACATTGGTCATGGTAAAGCCATTGTTGGAGCTCATCGGTGGCTTGATGACCAAACTCATGGTGAAAGAAGCTTCCTGGGTGAAAACTAGCACTGTAGCGCGCAGTTTCACCACAAGCACAAAAGAGTCTGCCTGAAGCGGTGTGCCGCATATCTTGAAGCAGCCGTCCGTCTCGGTAGCTGTTTCAAAGACGGTCTTGCTGGCTTGCCAGGACAACCCTAAAGGCAAATTTTCAACGCTGACTATTTGTATCCGGGAGATGGGCAACCCCGGCGGCGTAGTAGAGTCTACCTTATTTACAGGTGTAGTGGACTTAGGCACACGGAAGGAAAGGTCTGCATCGTAGGGTTGACCCTTCTCGCCAGGAGGTAACGGAGGCAGATACAGCGTATCTTCAGGAAGGTCGGTCGGCAGATTTAGCGAACAGCCTGGACACCCGACCTGACCCAGCAATGGGCAGGTTGTGAAGAGCGCCAGAAGCGCTGCAGAGAGCAGTTGTTTCATAGAAAACCGGTTTTAGTTAGTGAAACCATTACCACCCTGGCAGGAGAAGGTCATGGCAGATTAAAGGGAACCAGAAAAGCTGCCTTACATGCGCACGAAGCGGCGAACAGTACGCGTGTTTTCGTCGCGGAGTACTAAGAAATATGTTCCAGAAGGCAAATCAGAGGCGTCTAAGCCAAAGCGATTTTCGCCTTCGTAGAGCGCAATCGTTTGGCGTTGCTGCATCTGACCAAATACATCAAACACCTCGCATTGGAAAAGCCCCCCGCGCGAGGCTATAGCCTCGATAGTTACAGGCCCTAAAGCAGGGTTAGGCATGATCCTGAGGGAGCTAAATGGGCCATCGAGCATACGAGTTGAACTTTGACACTGCCCTTGCTCCTTCAAAATGAGATAGTAGTGATATTCTGGATTTATATCGCCTGGCAAGGTCAATGGCACTTCACCCAAGATGGTTTTCACCTTCACGGTAATACCCAAGTCAAAGGTATCGGGTTGATTGGATGGCGAGGGTGTTCCGTGGAGCAGAATGCAGCCGAGGCTTAAAGACTGAAAGATGCAGTTAGGCGGATCGCAAGAGTACACCATCCCTGTTGGGTAATTCTCGATAGCATTTGTCAGGTCAATGCTCACAGATTGAATGGGTACCTTGAAGCCTAAGTAAACAAAAGTATCGGGCACGAATACGGTTACCGACTGGTTATATGCTTCATTGATACAGGCCTCTTTCAGGTTGTAGAAGGGCGAGTCGGGGTAGTAAGGTGCCGGAGAGAGGAGATCTTTAGTCAGCAAGAGGTTGGAGTCACGCTGACAAGTCTGAGCGAAGGCGTTAGCAGTGGAGGCTACCAACAGAAGCAGTAGTAAGCATTTTTTCATGACCATCGTTTGTTTGTTGAGCTAATTTAAAGGTTATAAGTCGTGAGGGTTGCGAGACGCTAGCCGTACCGGCGGCCAATTTCCGGCAATTCTCGGACTTATTAGAAACAAACTGATGGCAGGGGTGTGAATAAAAAGAGAGGAACCCCGCTTATATTGCGCGTTCCTCTCTTCCTGATGGGGTGAGCGATACCTCAGGCTTCTGCTTTGACCGCATCCACAATAGCGCGGAATGTACGCGGGTGGTTAAGTGCCAGGTCGGCTAACGCTTTGCGATTGAGGCTAATGCCCTTTTGGTTCAGGGCGTGGATGAAGCGGCTGTAAGACAGCCCTTCCATACGAGTGGCTGCGTTGATACGGGCAATCCACAGGCGGCGATAGCTGCGCTTCTTGTACTTGCGGTCGCGGAAAGCGTACAGCCAACCTTTCTCGACGGCGTTCTTCGCCACGGTGTACACCTTGGAACGGGCACCGAAGTATCCCCGAGCAGCTTTCATGATTTTCTTACGGCGTGCTCGACTGGCCGGGTTGTTAGTTGCTCTTGGCATGTGACACGTTTTTTAGTGCGACTTCGGGTCTCCAACTCATAGGAGCGCTTTGACCGAAGCCCTCGTTAAAAAAGTTGAATAAACAGGTTTAGATGGCCAATAGGCGCTCGATGCGAGCGTGTTCTGACTTGTCCACCACTACAGCAGGGCGCAAATGGCGTTTCTGCTTTTTTGTCTTACTGCTTGCAATGTGGCGGCGTTTGGCCTGGTTGCGCTTGATTTTACCCGTCGCGGTAACCTTAAAGCGCTTTTTGGCACCCGAATGGGTCTTCATTTTCGGCATACTAACTCGTTTTTTAATGGAGCGCAAAAGTACGGCCTTTAGTCGTTCGCGCAAGAAGACAGTTCTTATTTTTTACCAACTTGCTGCGCTCGCTCTATGATGTCTTCTTGCCAGGGTTTTTCTTAGGGGTGATGATGACCATCATCCGCTTACCGTCCAACTTGGGCAACTGCTCGGCTGTGCCGTAGTCTTCCAGCTCTTTCAAAAAGCGCAGTAACAGCAGCTCGCCGCGGTCTTTGAATACTATGGCTCGCCCTCTAAACTGAACATATGCCTTCACTTTGTTGCCTTCAGACAAGAAGTTTTTTGCATGACGGAGCTTAAACTCAAAGTCGTGATCGCCTGTCTCAGGCCCAAAGCGTATTTCCTTCAGCTGCTGCTTTACTGTATTAGCCTTCAGTTCTTTTTCCTTTTTCTTTTTCTGATAAAGGAACTTGTTGTAGTCAATTATCCGCACCACTGGAGGGGTCGCATTGGGAGAGATTTCTACCAAATCTAAACCTAACTCTGCGGCCCATTTTTGGAGTTCAGAAGTGCGGTAAATGCCAGGCTCTATGGGCCGCACGGCGACTTCACTTACTTCAGCCAAGTTATCTCCTACCAAGCGCACTTCAGGAGCCTGAATGTATTCATTGATGCGGTGCTCTGCCTGGCGCTGCTGCCGCCCGCGGTTGAGCCTTGGATTTGGTGCTTGAGAGCGCTGCGGGTTATTCGAACCGCTGCTTGGGTTTGTTTTTTTTAAAGCCAAGAAGAAAACAGTTTGGTTAACAATTTTAGTGAAAAACAAAGGATGTACCGAAGTCAAAAAAAATGGGACACCTTATGAAGTATCCCCTATACTGGACATTTAAATTTTCGGCGGACAAAAGTACAGCCATTAGCGGGGAATGAGTGTACTTGCAAAGAGAAAATTTTCAGGCTCTCGGCCTCTTCCTACATTTGCTACCCTCATTCGTCTTGAGGCCAATCATCACAAAAACCCGTATTGCTTACCGTGCCTCATTTTGCCGACATCATCCTGCCGCTGGCCCTGCCCAAGCCGGTATACACTTATGCCATCCCTGATGATTTGCTTCCGGAAGTTCAGACAGGTCGGCAAGTAGAGGTAGCTTTTGGCAAAAACAAACGCTACCTGGGTATTGTGCGCCGAGTGCACACAGAGTCTCCGCCGTATCAAACCAAACCTATACTTGCAGTTTCGGACGAGAGTGCATTCGTAAGCGAGCAGCAGCTTGAATTCTGGGAGTGGATGGCTACCTATTATTGCTGCACCCTTGGTGAGGTCATGCAGGCAGCTCTTCCAGCACAGCTCAAACTCAGCAGTGAGACCCGTTTGGTCAGGCGCTTAGAATTTGGAGACAACTTTTCCGAACTCGATGCCGAAGAATACCTCGTGGCAGAAGCTTTGCTGCTTCGGGAAGAAATTAGTCTGGGAGATGCGCGCAAGATCCTGAACAAGAAGACCGTCATGCCGGTCGTACAACGCTTGCTAAATAAAGGTGTACTGCTCATACGCGAGCAATTGCGCGAGCGCTACCGCCCTAAGAAAGTAATAGCAGTTGAGTTAGCCGAACCTTATCACTCTCAACCAAATCTGCTTGCACCTGTACTGGGTGAACTGGCGCGCTATGAGCGCCAACAAGAGGTGTTGTTGGCATATCTTCATTTGAGCAAGCAACGGCCGTGGGTGAGCCGGCAGGAAATCCTGGACAAAGCCCAGGCCTCGGACTCTACATTAAAGGCCCTGGTCAAGAAGGGAGTTCTCGCCATTCGTGAGCGCCATCAAAGCCGCATTGCAGTTGTGGGAAGCGCTGGTGCCCAGGAGAAGACAGAAGCTCTAACACCTCAACAGGCCCAGGCACTGGAAGAGATTTTATCCTTCTTTCGACAGAAGAAGCCCGTCCTACTTCACGGCGTAACGGGTAGTGGCAAAACACGCGTTTACGTGGAGCTTATCCAAAACGCCATACAAGCCGGAGGCCAGGTACTCTACATGTTGCCCGAGATAGCCCTGACGACCCAAATCATCCAGCGCCTTCAAGGTGTCTTTGGCGAGAAGGTGGTGGTGTATCACTCCAAAGTGAGTGACAGTGAGCGTGTGGAAATCTGGCGGGCAGCAGCAGAGGGCCGACCTGTTTTCTTAACTGCGCGTTCGGGACTTTTCCTGCCTTTCAAAAATCTTCAGCTCATCATTGTAGATGAGGAGCATGACCCTTCCTTCAAACAGCAGGACCCAGCCCCTCGCTACCAAGCGCGCGATAGCGCCATTTACTTGGCGCGGTTATGCTGCGCCAATGTGCTGTTGGGCACAGCCACTCCTTCCTTGGAGAGTTGGCACAACGCACAGATTGGGAAATATGGCCTAGTGTCCATGCCAAAGCGCTTCGGCGATGTACCGCTGCCAACGATGAGATTGGTGGACTTGCGCGAGCAACAAAAAAGCCGACAAATGCAGAGTATCTTCTCCGCTACGCTTATCGAGGCGCTTGAGCAGGCCATTGGGCAAGGCGAGCAGGCCATCCTGTTTCAAAACCGCCGCGGCTATGCTCCCATCTTGGAATGCAAGACCTGTGGCTGGGTAGCGGAATGCCGTCATTGCGACGTCAGCCTTACCTATCACAAGCAAAATAGCGCACTTCGCTGTCATTACTGCGGCTACACAGAAAAGGTAACCCCCGTATGCCCTGCCTGCAACAGCGGTAAACTCCTCTTGCTCGGTAGCGGTACGGAGAAGGTCGAAGACGAGCTAAGAATTCTCTTGCCCAAGGTGCGTATTGCTAGGCTTGACTTGGATACAGCGGGCAGCAGGAGCAATCTGAACAACATTCTGAATGACTTCGAAGAGCGACGCATTGACGTATTGGTGGGCACGCAAATGATTACTAAAGGGCTGGATTTCGACAACGTAGCTGTAGTAGGCGTCATTGGAGCTGATCTCTTGGTGCGTTTCCCTGACTTCCGATCGGGCGAGCGAGCCTTTCAGTTGCTCACCCAGGTTGCCGGGCGTGCAGGGCGGAAAAACAAGCGGGGTTTAGTCTTGGTGCAAACTTGGAATCCTCAGCACCCTGTATTGCAGGAAGTCTTGCGCGGAGATTTTGCCAGCCATGCACAGCGCGAGTTACAGGAGCGCAGGCTATTCGGCTATCCGCCCTTTGCCCGTATCATCCGGTTATATGTGCGCCACCCAAAAGAGGAGATGGCTTCATCCGCCGCCCATGAGTTGGCTGACACCCTTCGTCAGCAGCTTGCTCACCGTGTTCTCGGCCCTACACAGGCACCTATCGGGCGCTTGCGTGGAAGCTTCATCTGGGAAATTCTGCTCAAAATGGAAAAGTCAGTGTCGTTATTGGAGGAGACCAAGCGCTTCATTTTTCATCTCTTGGAGCAGATGTCGGCTAGGCCCGGCTTTACCAACGTTCGCATTTATGCGGATGTGGATCCGTATTAGCCCAACCATTTAAAACATCCTTTTTGCCCTTTTCTAAAGTTAGCCTGTTTTACATTTGCCCCAAACCTGACGTGCTTAAACAGTTTTTTATGAAAAGAGAAATACACCAATGGGTAAGCCCCCGACTGAATAAAAATATGGAAATCGCCGTGTACGGCCACTACGGCTTTGCGCTTTTGCTTTTTCCAACCGCGGCGGCTGATTTCTTAGAGTACGAGCGCTTTTATTTAATCTCGGTGTTGGAACCGTACATCGAGGCAGGGAAGATCAAGGTCTTTTCCATCAATAGCATCAACTCCGAAGCCTGGTTGAATAACCGAATGCACCCGAGGCACAAGGCCATTCGGCATCAGCAGTATAATAGTTATGTGGAGAATGAGGTGGTGCCCTTCATTCATATGCATACCAGCACAGATACACCTATTATTACTAGTGGTGCATCCTTGGGCGCCCTTCATGCTGCCAATATGTGTTTCCGCCGCCCAGATCTCTTCTCGGGTACCATTGCGATGTCCGGCTCTTACGACCTAACGACGTATACCAAAGGCTACTTCGATGAGGATGTTTATTTCAACTCACCTACGCATTACTTGCCGAACCTAAATGACGACTACCACCTGCCGCTCTTGCGCCGAATGCAGCATATCCACATCGTTACTGGCTCAGGCGATTACGAAGACCCCGATGCCTCGCGTCGGTTATCAGGTATTCTTTCCTCTAAGGGCATACCGCATGAGCTTGACATCTGGGGGCCTGATATGCGCCATGACTGGCCAACGTGGCGAGCTATGCTGCCTTATTACATTGAGACCCGCTTTTAGGTAAAATTTGAAAAGGTACACATTTTCCGGCGAGGGCTGTTTCCTAAACCACTCGCGCTGTATCTGCCGCCACCTACACCTCCCTCGTCGAGGCCGTTTTTTTGGGAAAAACGGCTCCAGTGCTTCGGCTTGGCTTTTTGGCGCACCTGCACCTGCGGAGCTCCGGCTTGGGCCCGGCATGTGCCCGTCTCGCCCTGGGGGCTTAATAACGGCGTAGCGGCACCTGAGAGGTGCCGTGCTTGCAGGCGCGGAGGCGAGAGGCTGCTGTTTCGCCATTATTAAGGCCCAAAAGCGGGACGAAAACATGCCTGGAGCCAAACAGGAGCCGTGCGCTCAGCTACCACGCCCACAGCAGCCGCTCTGAAGCCGGCAGCCGTTTTTTCACCCCAAAAAAACGGAGGTGAGAACGGCAACGGGAAAGCGGCCGGTTCTACTTTTCACTTATCACTTTTCACTCCAAAATAGCAGGCACTGCGAACGCTTTGGAAAATGTACACTTTGCAAAGGTGGAAATAAAGTGCTGGGCTTGCTACCCTTGAGCCGGATATAGTTCTTCAAAAGAACCCGTCTGGCGGTTTTTGCGTACGTTATTCCAGTGGAAATAGCGGCCATTCATGACAATATAAACGCCAGGTGGCAGCACCTGTACAAATGCCAATGCGCTGCCCAGATTGAAAAAGCCGTCGGAGGACATACCAAAAGCGTATGGAATCATGGCTCCAGTAAGCACAATGGTCTTGCCTTCAATATTGGCCTCTGCGAGTGCGCGCGCAGTCTCTACCATGCGGTCGGTGCCATGGGTAATGAGGATGCGCGACAACTCCGTTTTTCGACAATTGAAAATGATGATGGACAGTTCATCATCACCAATATCCAAGCTGTCCACCATCATGAGGGTCTTGATATCTACGGGCACTTCGCATCGCCCACGTTCAAGCATTTCCTTAACGTGGGTATCCTTGAAATACAGCTCTCCCGTCAGGTAATTGTATTCCTTATCAAAAGTGCCACCAGTAACGAAAAGTTGAATTTTTGATGCTAAAGAAGGCATATGCGGTATGGGCTGAGCAAAACAGGCGGCAAAGAAACAAGTTTTGACTGGCGTTGAGGTTAGTCCGCGGATAGTTGCCACAAAGGTTTATACCTTTGCCCGCAAACATTAGACTCAAGTCTTTTTATTATGAGCCATAACGAAGAATACGTCGAGAACCGCAAACGAGACTGGCTGATCTTTGCGGTGAGTTTGGTGGGTACTTTGGCCCTTCTTTTTATTGCACCAGAATGGGTCTGGGTAGGTTTCCCCTTCGTCTTTACTTCTCTGGCTGGTGCTATGGGGCGTCTCTGAGGGAAGGTTTCAGCCTCTCTTGTCAAGGTGGGGTTTCAGGTTGCTTCTACTGCAGCTGGAAACCCTATCTCTGTATGTAGGCAAGTCTTTCCCAGATTTTTTTTTGCGACGTCCAAACCTTGCGCCCATGTTTACCGTATTTGCGGGTCAAGTGCCTTTAAACAAACCTAACCTCGTTTGACTTCCTGAGCCATCAGTTTTCACTTTCTAAAAAATACGTTTGGTACTATGTCAAAAAAGCATTACTTTGATCCGGAAGATTTGAAAAAGTTCGGTCAAATCGGCGAATGGCAGAAGCCCATGGCAGACAAGTTTTTCGCTTGGTATGCAGAGGTATTCAAAGAGGGGGCCTTAACAGAGCGCGAAAAGGCGCTCATAGCCCTGGCAGTAGCGCACACGGTGCAATGCCCGTATTGCATTGACGCTTACACAACCACCTGCTTAGAGAAAGGCGCCGATGAGGAGCAAATGATGGAAGCTGTTCACGTCGCAGCAGCTATACGTGCGGGGTCAAGTTTGGTTTTTTCTACCCAAATGATGAACCACGCCAAGGACATGACCATGTAATAAACAGCAAAGGCATACATTGCCCTTGCACTTTTTTCACTTTACCCATACCCTGCCATGAGCGTACATCCGCGTACCCAAACGCTGACGCGTCGGCACAGCCCACTCGCTGACACCTTCTTCCAACTAAAGGTACTCAACGGAGAAGCCGTTGCAGACGCCAAAGTGCCGCCATTTGCAGAAACCATTCGCCATGCTGGTTTTGAGGGTGGCATCTTGAGGCCGACGCGCATCGAGATTTTTCAGGTCAACGTGGGCAAACTTTGCAATCAGACCTGTGCTCACTGTCACGTAGATGCGGGGCCAGACAGAAAGCGCGAAAACATGTCGAAGGAAACATTCGAACTGTGTCTTGACATCCTGCGGCGATACGATATCCCCACTGTAGATATCACCGGAGGAGCACCGGAGATGAACCCTCACTTTCGTTGGTTTGTGGAGCAATGTCGGCAACTGGGCAAGCACGTGATGGATCGCTGCAACCTAACCATTATTGTCTCGCACGAGCGCTATCGCGATTTGCCGCATTTCTTCGCCCAACACGGTGTTGAAGTTGTCTCCTCTCTACCGCATTACAGCGCGCGGCGTACCGATAGCCAGCGCGGCGATGGTGTCTTTGAGGCCAGTATTGAGGCATTGCGCCTGCTCAACGACGTCGGCTACGGACAACCAGACAGCAATCTGAAAATCAATTTGGTGTATAACCCAACAGGCACTTTTCTCCCCGGCAATCAGGAGGCGTTGGAGCGGGAGTTTAAAGCGCAGCTACAGCGCAAGTACGGCATTGTTTTCAATCGGCTGTACGCCATCACCAACATGCCTATTAGCCGCTTTTTAGACTATTTGCTCGAGAGTGGGCAATATGAGACGTACATGCAAACGCTACTGGATGCTTTCAACCCCGCAGCGGTAGCCGGTGTGATGTGTAGGAATACTATTTCAGTCAGTTGGGATGGTTATTTGTATGACTGCGATTTCAATCAAATGCTCGATTTGAAGGTGAGCGCTCCTGGCAAGCACCTTCAAGATTTTGACCTCGAAGCTCTCGAGCAACGGGCAATAGTTCTCAACCAGCATTGTTATGGTTGTACTGCTGGGGCCGGCTCGAGTTGCGGAGGGCAAGTAGCGGTTTAATGCTCTACTTTCTGACTACCATGTAGTTTTCTAAAACGAGCATGTCCATGCGCGTACGCAAGAAGCACGCAATAGCTTCTTCGGGGCGGTTTACGATAGGTTCATTTTCATTAAAAGAGGTGTTGAGCAATACGGGTACGCCTGTTTTTCGGGCAAAAACCTCAATGAGGCGGTAGAAACGCGGGTTATCGTTGCGATGTACGGTTTGCAGTCGGCCCGTGCCGTCCACGTGCGTTACGGCGGGAATGAGAGGGCGTTTTTCCGGCCTGATGACGTACACCTTTTCCATGAAAGGCACCTCGTCTGCATCTATGAAGAAGTCCGCCACCGCCTCGGCGAGAACAGAGGGCGCAAAAGGGCGAAAACCCTCGCGACGCTTTATTTTCTGATTAATTTGCTCGCGGGCATTTACGCGACGCGGATCAGCCAAGATAGAGCGATTGCCCAAGGCTCGGGGGCCAAATTCTGCGCGTCCCTGAAACCACCCCACAACTCCTCCTTGTACTAAGCACTCCGCCACTCGTTCGAACAGATGTTCGTCCTCCAATTGCTCATGAGGTAAGGCATGCTGTTGCAACGCATCCTCAATTTCGGCAGAAGTAGCGCGATAGCCTGTATAGGCCTGTGGACGGTAGGGTAGGCGGGGGTATTTCTTTTCCGAATGCAACACATATAGCGCCGCTCCGATACTGGTGCCTGCGTCGTGCCCAGCGGGGGGCACAAATACTTCTCGGAAGGGCGTGTGTGTGCGCAGTTTACCTATACTTACAGAATTCTGTGCAACGCCACCAGCCACACATAAACGATTCAGTCCTGTAATGCGATGTAAGTGATGCGCCATGTGAAAGATGACCTCTTCGCACATAGTCTGTACAGAGGCCGCCAAATCGCAATGCCGTTCTGTAATAGCCTCTTCGGGGAGGCGTACAGGGCCAAAATCCCGCGGCAATCGCTCCGTAAAGAGAAGACCCAGAGCGGGTCGCCCTTCCCAAGACATGGGAACACCGCCTGAAAAATGCTGAAAATAAGACCGCTCTAATTCAAAGCGGCCGCCGGGGCGGAGCCGAATAACCTGCCGCATTTTATTCAGAAACACGGGCTTTCCATAGGGAGCCAGCCCCATAACCTTGTATTCATCGCCGTAATGCGGAAAGCCAAGGAGCTGGGTGAAGGCAGTGTAGAAGAAGCCCAGAGAGTGTGGGTAGAGAATGCTTTGATGAATACGCAGGGCGTTGTGATGACCAATAGCCAACATTGCAGAGGCAAAGTCGCCCATTCCATCTATAGAAAGCAAGGCCGCCTTCTCGAAGGGCGAAGCCCAAAAAGCAGAGGCCAAATGGCTTCGGTGGTGTTCCACCCATCTCACGCGGGCCGTCCATAACCTTTCATTGAGGCCAAAATGTACGGCTAACTGTTTCTTCAACCTCAGCACATTTTGGGCATTAGCCGTTCGATTGGCTACTTGTGCTGACGACCACTTGTGGCGCAGAAGATGGATGATTTTGTAGCCTAAACGGGCGGTTGGGCATCGTGACACGGCAATAGTCTTCACTTGCTCCGGCCCGATGCCCGCCTCACGCAGACAAAAAGAAATGGCTTCTGTAGGCAGTCCTGCCCAATGCTTGATGCGTCGGAATCGCTCCTCTTCTGAAGCAGCTACAAGCTCATTACCGCAGAAAAGGGCAGCCGCAGCATCAGCATGGTACATGTTCAGTCCGAGCGTGTAATCACCTGCGGTGGCACTGTTCATATACTTTGGCATCAATGAGAAAACGGAACCAGAAACCTTGCAGCAAATGGAAGATCAAGCCACGACGGCCATCCAAAAAACCCAGGCGCAAAAAATAGCGCACGAAAAAATATAGAAAAGGGCGTAAAAGGAGAGGGAGTTGCTCGTAGCGCCGTTTCCAGAAACGCCTTCGCTGTATGGGAGAGCCCCACAGGTGAGGTTGCACCTCTCTATTCGTTCTGGAAGTAGCTGCAAGTTCTTCAGCTTCGAAGGATGACCAGATATTATGACGTTCCGTGAAGCGGTGGAGCGACTCCGTAAAGATGTCTTCGATGTCTCCTTGTAATCGGACGAGGCGGCCATTCACGCAAAAATGCTGGTCATAGCGGCGTTGTTCGCAGTAGCCTCTTCCTCTCCGAAACAGCACTGCATGGTAAACAGGATAGTGCCCTCCATAGCGCATCCATTTGCCCATGAAGATGGTTCGCCGGCTAACAAGGAAACCACCAATTTCATCGGGTATAGGCTGGCTAAAGGTGTGGCGCAGGGTCTGGCGCAGAGCCTCTGTGAGACGATGATCTGCGTCTAAATGCAGTACCCATTCGCACTGAATAGGCAAGTTTTGCAAGGCCCAGTTGCGCTGGCGACTGTAGTCTTCGAAGGGATGGTACACCACACGAGCACCCCATTCTTGGGCGATGTCTGTGGTGCGATCCGTAGAGCCAGAGTCCACCACAAAGACTTCAGCCGCTATGCCGGTAAGCGACTGAAGACAGTCTGCTATTTGGTGTTCTTCGTTGTAAGTCAGCACGATGGCTGCGATGGGTAGGGCAGCTTCAGGCATGGGCATCCGTTATTTCTGCCGACAAAGGTCGCAGAGTCATCTTGCCTGACCAAGGGAAAAGGCGCTTGACCAGAAGAGCATTTTGTGTCCTAAAACACCAGCCGCGATGAGGTTGACAGTACCTTTGGCGTTGTTTGTGTAAAGTGTTGCAGCTACATGAAATTTCCACAACCCATTCCCGTACGTCACTTAGCCGAACGTTTCGACGCCCAACTCATTGGTGATGACACGCTCTTTGCTTATGGGATCAATGAGATCCACAGAGTGGAGCCAGGGGATATCGCCTTTTCAGATGCTCCCAAGTACTTTCAAAAGACCCTCAACAGCCCAGCATCCATTATCTTGCTCAATGCACCGACGACGTGCCCGCCAGGGAAAGCTATCTTGGTAGTGAAAAATCCCTTTGAAGTGTATGACACCCTGGTCAGAGACCACCGGCCCTTCGAGCCATGTGTTACCCCCATCAGTCATAAGGCTGAAATACACCCTACTGCCATTATTGAACCGGGAGTGGTCATTGCTGGTCATGTGCGCATTGGGGCGCATAGCTATGTCCAGGCCAACACATACATCGGAGAATACACCATTATTGGCGAAGAAGTATGTATTGGGCCAAACTGCATTATTGGCAGTGATGCTTTCTACTTTAAAAAACACCCTGACGGCACCTTTCAGAAGTGGCGTTCAGGTGGCCGTGTGGTCATCGGAGATCGCGTAGACATCGGCGCTGGATGCACTATAAATAAAGGTGTCAGCTCCGACACTATTATCGGAGAGGGTTCAAAGCTGGACTGCCAGATCCATATCGGCCACGATGTAGTCATCGGTAAAAATTGCCTTTTTGCCGCCCAAGTGGGTATTGGTGGAGAAACCATCATCGAGGATAATGTGGTGCTCTACGGCCAAGTAGGCGTTATTCAAGCCGTCCGTATTGGTAAGGGCGCTGTCGTGCTAGCCGGCTCCGGAGTATCCAAGTCTTTAGAAGGGGGCAAAACCTATTTTGGTTCTCCTGCGGAAGAGGTGCGCACCAAGTATAGAGAACTGGCTGCTCTGCGGGCTTTACCCCAGTGGTTGAAAGGGCTACACTCCGCTGCACAATAAGAAGTGGAGACGCGTTATCGCTCTATTTCCGCAAGTAACATGTGTGCTTTGTCTTGCCACGGATGACCAGTATCGCGTTGCATTTGACGAAGCAACTGCTTGGCGACAGGCACCTGCAGCAGATGCAGGTGGGTAAGTGCCAATTCCCACTCGGCGTCGCTCTTATAGTAGTAATCCGGGACACTTGCTACTTTTTTCAAGTAGGGAAGGGCCTTTGCGTATTTGCGTTGCGCGAAGAGTGCTTGCCCGATGAGGTGTTGAGCAAAAACGTAGTTTGGGTGGTCTTCAGATACTTGTCCGAGCAGATCAAGTGCCCGTGCGTATTTTTTATTCTCGAGCGCTGTTAAGGCTTCCCCCACAAGGTTGGGACTTTCTTCTCCATCTCGGAGAATTTCTCTCTTGAAGCCAGATGCCTTACTATAGCGCGAAGCCAAGGCCAGGATTCGCTGTTTTTTTTCTTCTTCACTAGGTATAACTTGCTCTGCGGCGGGCGGTAAGGCTGCAACTGGCTCTTCTTGACTTGCCGGGACGCTCTGCTCAATAGGCGGTTGTTCTGGCTCCATTTTTTGTACTCGGTGGTCTTGCAGGCGCTCATCAGAAGGCCAAAACAAATATAAAACAGCCAGCAAAAGCAGCGCACTGGCAGCAATCAGCATGATTGTTCTGAGACGCCATACACTGGGCTCTCGAAGCGGATGTTCTTGCGCCCAGCGCTGAAGTTGGTTGCACAGGCGCTCTTCGACGAGCACTTCCATCGCATCGTGCTCCTGTTTTTGGCGAGCAAACATCTCTGCCAATTGCGGGTCCTCCGCTATTTCCTTTTCTAATTGAAGGCGCTCTTCTGGCGTTGCTTTTCCTAGCAGGTGCCGCTCGATGAGGTCATAAACATGCGACTCTTTCATCTCTAACACTATTTCTCGTTAAAAAATGGGTTTTGCTTGATTAGTTTTGCTAATTTTTGGCGACATTGAAAAACCCGCTGGCGGGCGTTGTTTTCATTTCCTAGACCAAAGGCTTGCGCGATTTCTTCCATCGAGTAATTCAACTTGTACATGCTGAGTAATTCACGACAGCGTTCGTCCATTTGCTCCAGTACGGCCCGGATATGTTCTTTTTGCTCGCTTTCCAGCAGGAGCGTCTCCGGTTCCTCCACGTCGGAATGATGGGAGATGGGGGGAGGGTCTTCGCTAAATACCAAACGGCGCACACTGCGGCGGTTGGAGTACCATCGGCCTCTGCAAATGCCGAGGAAATAGCTTTTAAGCCCGCCCATCTGCTGGTAGCGATCGGTTCGGATGTGGCTATCCAACACGATGAAGGCCTCTTGAATGGCATCTTCAGCCTCATGCACGCTGCCACCCAACGACCGAATGAGTCGAAGGGCAGAGGTGCGCCAGCCTGAGTCCACAAAGAGGTATTGCAACACCTCCTCCCGAGATTTGCCACCGTCTTTAAGTAAGCGGATGATCTCTTCATCAGTATAAGATCTTCGTAAAAACATAGTGTTGTACGGGAATTCAGGTGAACGTTACGGGCCATTTTGCTTTTTTTAGCTGTTTGCCCATCTCAGCAAATCAAGTCTAACTTTTTGCCTTTATTGCTCTTTCAATCAGATATTTGCTACAGAAAACAGATGCAAAAATGCAAAAGCGTTTCCTATTTGTTTTGCTCACGTTGTCTTTTGGAGTTTTACCTAAAGAAAATGATGCTCAGGCATCACTAGAGAGCCCTTCGAAGAAAGAAAGAGAAGAGAAGAGTCTTTTTGAGTATCTGGAGACACTTTTTGGACTTCGGAGCGCGCACGTTAAAGCTGACGACGATAAGAGTCCGCTAAAGAATGCTTGGCAGCCGGGTTCGACAGAAGAGGCCGTTCGCTGGTTGTGTGAAGGCATACCTGCTGAAATAGACAAATCTGCTGCGCAGCAATATTTGCGTCGCAGTATCGAAGAACAAAATAGTCAGTCGGACACTACAGTTACATACTATTTAGCTCTGGGGGCATTATTATTTGATGCTCAAGCATTTGACTCTGCCTATAGTTATTTTTCTGAGGCATATCGAATTCTGGAAGGGAAGTATGGGTATAATTCTGAGCCTGCTACAAATGCTCAGTTGTGCTTGGTATGGACATGCTACATACAGTCCGAGTTTGATGAAGCCTTATTTCACTGGAGTCAGATATGCAGGAGGCCGCTCACTGATCTGATGGTTAGAAAGCCCTGCCTTAAACTCATTGCAGAGGGTATGTTCGCCCTCAACAAGCAAAGGAGAAGCCTCGAAGGCTTGTGTGGTTCTGGAGTAATGCTGATCGAACACTCAGAGCGCACGGGCATCATAGATACACTGCGTTTTTGGCAGTGGGTAGCATACGCTGCTAGTGCTTATGTGGATTTAGCCAGATTTCGAGAAGCTGATGAGCTAATTGCCCGTGCGGAGCCGCTTTTTCTTGAACAGAATAAGCATTATGCCAACGAACAGGTTGTGATTTTACTGGCTATGTCGCGGATGAGGGCATATGAAGAGAACCATACCGAAGCCATGCTCTTAGCATTGCGCGCAGATACGCTTTCTCAACATCAAAATGTAAATGCAGCGCTGCGAGGAGAGGTTATCCTGATGTGTGCAGAATTGTTTTTTGAACAGGGAGCACCTCACCGGGCAAAATGGTACCTCCAGCAGTTCTATCAGGTACGGGAACAGGCGGTACAGCAGGATCCATATCTCTCGATACGTGCCACAGCCCTCGAAATGAAAATATTATCACTTGACGATAAATGGGACGAAGCAGAAGCTCTCTGTAAAGGATTATTATCTGCATCTGTGCAAGGCATTCCTCCTGCCTATGTTGAACTGGCACCAATACATGAGCAATTGGGTATGCTTTACCTGCAAAAGGGCAGTATAAGCATGGCTGAAGAAGAATTAAGCAAAGCCATACGCTTATATCGGGTATTTTTCTCAGAGAGCCACCCTAGAGTTGTTAAAGTCGGCATTCAACTGAGCCTTGTTCAATTTGAAAAAGGAGATTTTGAAAGTGCATCCAGACAACTCAAAAATATCCTCGAAGTCCTTTCAACTTACACAAAACCGCTCTATCTGACGGGGCTGCTGAGAATAGCCGTATTGGAAGCTATGGGGCGCCTACAGTTGAAATACTACTATAATACTGCAGCTGAAGAAAAACTATATAGTGCATGGATTGCCATTAAAGATGCTGACAAAGAAGTATCTGCTCTACGCTTGTTGGTTTGCTCTAATACCCAGTGGCTATCACTTCAACAACACTATGAGAAAATAGCCGAGCTAGGAATAGCTATTGCCTATGAAGAGTATAGTTGTTGCCACGATAAAAAGTGGTTAGACGAAGCATACGCCATGTGCCAAACCAGCAAAGATTTTTTGCAGACTCCATACATTATGGTACAACAAGCATTCTCCAGGCTACAACCGTTTCAAAACCTGTTTTTGACTAACTTGTTGACCGGTCCAAATATAGGGCAACTGAAGAGGATGTACTCAATTTCCTCCACGAATACTATCAAATATCAAAAGTATTTAAAGAAACTACCAGAGGTATATGACACTGAACAACTACTTGATCTATTAAACCAAAACGAACGGAATGATAAAAATTATTACGAATTATTGGAAAAACAACGTAAATTTATACAAAACAACCAACTGCCTTTGCCAGTGTACACTCCAAGTTCTTCGCAAATATTCATTGCACAGCTTAGAAAGAAGGAGGTTATTCTGGACTTTTTTTTAGGAGAATATAATCTTTATATCTTCATTCTTTCAAAAAAAAGTCAGATAGAACTGATAAGCATTCCGACAGACGAGCAGATATTAGAAGACATTGAAGCGATGACGTCAGCCATGCGTCAGCGCAAAGAAGAAATGAATTATTTCTATAATCCAGCGTATCGTCTCTATGAAAGAATATTCAAGCCCATAGAATTGCATTTTACTGGAACAGATGTTGAAGAAATATGTATCATTCCGCACGGCAATTTAGCTTACTTGCCATTCTCTGCATTGCTGGTTTCTCCGCCGAAGGCTCGTAAGGCAGCGCGGCCTAATACCTATGATTTCCTTCTGTATAAGTATGTGTTTTATTACGCCCATTCAACAAATCATTGGAAAATTTCCAGAGACAAATCCTATCCAAAAAGGCCACACGAAGGCAACTACGTGATATTAAATAGAGAAATCGGATTAAGAAGTGGCATGAGAGAAGCCCAAAAAGTTAGTAGTGCAATCGGGATAAACCGGTTTATGGAGAACTTCTCTAAGACAGATTTATTGGATACATTGCGAAAAGGTAATATAGTACATATCATCAGTCATGCGTCTGCATCGGAAGAAGCAGCGCTATGCTGGAAAGGTGCAAAAGACAGCTCGTCCTGTTTGTACCTTTTTGATATTCTCTCCCTCAATCTGAAAGCCAGCATCATTGGTCTGTCTGCCTGTGAGACGGCTATGCCATCCTTTTACCATCCTTACGGAATTAGCCTTGCTGAGGCTTTTAGCCATGCAGGGGCGGCATGCGTTATCGGAACGCTTTGGCCTATTGAGGACGAGGGATCTGCCAGAATTATGGCTAGTTTTTATGAAGCCCTGTCCAAACGTCGAATAAATAGCAAGGCCAGCGCGCTTCGAGATGCACAAATAGAGATGTTGAAAGAAAAAGGGCATCCTTATTATTGGGCAGGTGTTAGAGTCTATGGTAATTCCTTACCTTTTGAGCGGCCTGAGCAGAGAATGCTTAAGCAAGCGGCCAGGCAAATGAAGCGAGCAAAAGCAAGCAACCTTCAGACAAATCATACCAATTAGTAAACGTTTTCTTTTGTCTGAGAGTCGTCCCTTTCCTTTGTACTACTTTTGCCCGAACTTATTTCACATGAAGATACTAAAAATGCAGAATAACCTTGTCTGGGCTTAAAAACACACTGATACGCTGGAGGGCTAATCTACCACACGACGAGGCCGGAAAAGTACGATGGGGAGCATATCTCCGTCGAATACTTGCGCGCCTGCTACTTTGGTTTCTTGGAGTTACCGTAGGGCTAGTGGTGCTGTATCGCTTTATTCCGGTGCTAATTACGCCGCTCATGGTGATACGCGTCATGGAACAGGCCAACGATCCCAAAAGGGAGGTGCGCTGGCGCCACGACTGGGTGGGTTTCGAGAATCTTTCGCCTCATCTACAGCTGGCTGTGGTGTGCGGAGAAGACCAAGCTTTCTTGGAGCATTGGGGCTTTGACCTTCAGGCTATTGAAAAGGCGATAGAGCACAACCGAAAGAGCCGTCGCCTTCGAGGTGCCAGCACCATCAGTCAGCAAACCGCCAAAAACATCTTCCTCTGGCCCGGGCGCTCCTGGTTCAGAAAGGGGCTGGAAGTGTATTTTACCTTTCTCATAGAGACCCTTTGGAGCAAGGAATGGATTATGACTGTTTATCTGAATGTCATTGAGTTCGGCGATGGGATATACGGAGCAGAAGCTGCCTCAAGGCATTTTTTTAAAAAAAGTGCTAAACACCTCACGCGTGAAGAGGCCGCCTTGTTGGCTGCAGTATTACCTAACCCTCTCAAACGCAGTGTAGTTCGGCCATCTACCTTGGTACGCAACCGACAGCAATGGATCCTAGAGCAGATGCGGATGTGGGGGAACCGAATTGATTACGCCAACCCCAATACACCGCGTAAACACCAGTAATCTCTATAGGGAGGTAGTTCTAAAACGATTATGCGCATATTGCTCGTTGCATTTGTTCTATTTACATTGCTGCCATCTCATCGGCAGGAAGAACCCTTACCTCCGAAGGGAAACTGTATTCCCGGAGCAAAACCTTTTCCCGGTTATTCATTTCTTCTACCTGAGATTATCAACATTAACGCCGCTTATGCTCCTTTTTTTACCCAATGGGATGATTACTATGATCGCTATTTTGACAAAGACCATCAACGAGAAGAGAATATTGAAGAATGGCGTAGCCGTTTTTGCGATATCGCCAAAGTAGAACATGTAGAGAGTGTAGTCTATCAGGTAAGCATTAATGATCTCCTTGTTTTGCGTGATTTGGCTTTTGCAAAAGCCGAAGCGGAAATGCTGCCGTATCCTTTTATTGAGAACACTTTTGCCGAAGTGCTTACCTACAATGGCTGCATAGATGCTATTGATTATCTCATATTTGCCCGTCATTGCGAGCCTTATGTGACGCAGCAAAATAGTGGCTGGACGCGCATAGAGCGCAATTGGGAACAAATTCAGCAGCTTATTGAAGAAGGCAGGGAACGCCTGCTGCGCACTCCCTCTCATTTTCTTCGTATGCGCTATGCCTATCAGGTAATCCGATTGGCACACTACGCTGGCAAGTGGCAATATACCGTTGATTTGTACAATGAACTATTGCCTAAGATTGAGCGCCGGCGTCCCACGGCGGCTTACTATTGGGCCTTGGGGCATCTGGCTGGAGCTCTTCAGCGTCTAGGGAAGACTGCAGAGGCTGCCTATCGGTATTCACTCATCTTTCGTCATTGCCCCTCCAAACGCATCCAAGCATTCCGCAGCTTCTATTTGAAAGATGAAAATGATTGGAACGCTGCGCTTCGCCTTTGTCGGAACGACTCTGAACGAGCCACATTATATTTACTGCGCGCGGCCAAGAGCCGAGTCATGTCTATATCTGACTTGGAAACTATTTACCGCTTAGAGCCTAAAAGCCCGCACTTGGAAATCATATTAGTGGGCATTGTACAACAGTTAGAGCGCATCTTCCTGTACAACGCTTTCACGCAGCGCAAGCGCCACGCCAGCCCTCCCCGTGAACCACTCGACGCCGCAGCCAAACGCCTTATAGATCTTCAGCGCGCTGCCCGCCGCATCACGCGTGAGGGCAAGACGCTCAAACCCATCCTGTGGCAAGCCATGGCTGGGTACTTAGAGGTTTTAGCAGGCGACAGTGTCGCTGCCAATAAAACCTTCCAAGTAGTTAAAAATCAGCTTACTTCAGAAGGCTACGATAAAATCATTGAACGCCAAATAGAAGTATGGGAACTTTTAAACGTCTTGCTTCACCTCGACGGGAAAAGCACCACCTCTGACTCTGTCTATTTCGCATTGAAAAAGAAGTCTCTTTTCCAACAGATACCCTCTTTTGAGATTTTTGCTCAGGACTACATAAGCGCGGCATATGCCGCCAACAAGCACCCGGGCAAAGCAATATTGGTTGCTTTTGGCCCAGAAGGACTCCTGTACAATCCGCAATTAGAGGAATTGGATGACCTGATACGCCTTGCACAAGCCGATACGAGCATTTTCTTAAGCAAGTACCTACCGGCTGATACTAGCATGGATCAAATGCTCGCTTTTTTTCTCGAAGCAAAGGGCACTTATTTCTTGAGCCGCGGACAGCCTGAAGCAGCCCTGGCTGTATTTGAACAAATTCCGACCTCACAAACCCTATACTTAGAGCAGTTTACTCCCTTCAAAGAGGTGCTTCATGAAAAAATAGGTCGCCCTACTACAGACACCCTGCTTTTAAACAGAATAGAGATTGCCAAAAAACTCGTTGAATACGACCAAAGAGCTAAAGCAGCTATGGCTATGAACGACCCCTCTGCTGCCTGGTACCTTTATTTAATGGGATTGGCCTATTACAACATGTCTTACTTTGGGCATGCGTGGCATGCTGCCGACTTTTACCGAAGCGGCTATAATTGGAACCGGCTGGCGCAGGGGCCAGTCTTCCCATTGCGCGACGCTCCGAATGGCAACCGAGAGAATACTGATGTGAGTTTGGCACTTTATTACTTCGAGCGCGCCCTGGCTGAAGCGCGAAATCCCGAATTAGCTGCGCGCGCTGCGTTTATGGCCGCCCGATGTCAACAGAAACAGTGGTTTTGTCATCCGGATTGCCGCTATCGGCCGGGCAGCAAAATGGTGCCTCAATTGCCAGAAGCCTATCGCGGTTATTACGCGCGGCTAAAACGCTACGAGAAGACTCAGTTCTACGCACAAATTGTTGAGGAATGCCGTTGGCTGCCGTATTACCAGTAAGCATATGTCCGTCTTGCGTCAGAAAATTTCTTTATGACGCTCGACCTTTTTCGGCTGCCCTTTTTTGAAAGGGCGAATACCTACCTTTGCGCGGTTTCAAAAAGCAGCGTTGGCTGTTCATCTTATCACGAATAAAACATCAACTACACTATCCACATGCCTTATCTATTTACCTCCGAGTCTGTGTCGGAAGGACACCCTGACAAAATCGCTGATCAAATCAGCGATGCCATACTGGATGAATTTCTGCGCCTCGACCCTGACTCCAAAGTCGCCTGCGAAACGCTGGTAACGACAGGGCTGGTTGTTGTGGCCGGAGAGGTGCGTTCACGCGCTTACGTAGACGTGCAAGAAGTTGCACGCCGAACCATCCAACGCATTGGATACACGCGAGCAGAGTATCAGTTTGAAGCCAACAGTTGCGGCATCATCAGCGCCCTGCACGAACAAAGCCCTGACATCGCCCAGGGCGTAGACGTAGGCAGAAGCGAAGACGAGCAAGGCGCCGGCGACCAGGGAATGATGTTCGGATATGCGACCAATGAAACAGACAACTATATGCCTCTGGCCCTTGAGTTGGCGCACCAACTGCTCATTAGTCTGTCGGAAATTCGGCACGAAGGCAAGCAAATGAAGTACTTGCGCCCCGATGCCAAAAGCCAAGTAACTGTGGAGTACAGCGACCGTCATGTGCCGCGCCGAATAGATACCATCGTGCTCAGTACCCAACATGACGAGGGCGTGAGCCAAGAACGCATCGCACGCGATATTCAGCGTATTCTTATCCCGCGCGTGAAAAGCCGCCTACCTAAGCGCCTACAAAGTCTTTTCGCTAAGAAGGATATTCGCTACTACATCAACCCAACGGGCAAATTCGTCATTGGCGGCCCTCACGGTGATACAGGGCTGACTGGGCGCAAAATCATCGTGGATACCTACGGTGGCAAAGGCGCGCATGGTGGCGGTGCTTTTAGTGGTAAAGATGCCTCGAAGGTGGACCGCTCTGCTGCCTATGCCATGCGCTATATCGCCAAAAACTTGGTGGCTTCAGGCTTGTGCGACCAAGCGATGGTACAAGTGGCATACGCCATCGGAGTTGCACAACCCGTCGGGCTGTACGTAAATACTTACGGTACCTGCCATATTAAGAGACTCAGCGATGGCGAAATAGCGCGCCGACTCCTTGATATCTTCGACTTGCGCCCTGCTGCTATCGTCCGGCGCTTAGGCCTGAAAAACCCTATATTTTCAGAGACAGCAGCGTATGGCCATTTTGGGCGATCTCCTCAAAAGAAAGTGGTGCACATAGGGCCTGATGGTCAAGCCGTACCGCGAGAGGTAGAAACCTTCACTTGGGAAAAACTAGACGCTGTGGACGATATTCGCCGTGCCTTCGGCCTTTGAGTGAGTTATGCAGTATCATTTCGGAAAAACACTACTGCTCTTGTGGTTGCTTGGGCTGAATACTGATGCAAAAGCCCAGGAACTCTTCATGCCCAGAAATATCCAGAAGGCTTACCAAAAGCAGACGCGCTCTTGGGATGGCCGCCCAGGGCCTAAGTATTGGCAGAACAGAGCAGAGTACCAAATAGAGGCTTCGGTGGAACTGCCTACTCGCGAGATAAGTGGCCAAGCAACCATTCGATACTTCAACCAAAGCCCTGACACCCTAAGGCTTATTCGCCTTAAGCTAGCGCATGACCTCTATAGAAAAAATGCACCGCGCGCCTTCGAGCTTAATCCCAAAGCGATCACAGAGGGTGGGGTAGAGGTTTCGGAGTTGCGGCTGAATGGCTCTTCTGTGGAAAAAAGCCTTTGGCGCAGAAATGCCACTTTCCTCGACGTGCCTCTGGCCGAGCCACTGCTCCCTGGGGCTTCAGTTGGCCTGGAGGTCTCCTGGCGTTTCCAGATGCCACCCGCTGCTGGCGCACCGCGCGAAGGCGTATATGACTCAACTACTTGGTTTGTACCCTACTGGTATCCTCAGGTAGCGGTTTATGACGATCTACGCGGGTGGGCCGATATGCCTTACACGGGTTTGCAAGAGATGTACAACGACTTTGCAGACTATCGGGTGCGCATCACCGTGCCTGCAAGTGTTATGGTATGGGCAACGGGGACTTGGCAGAACCCACAGGAAATACTCCAAGAAGAATTTCTCAGTCGCTATACACGGGCACAAAAGGCAGACTCCGTAATAGCCATTTTCTCAAAGGACGACTACACCGCTGGTGCCGTTTTTTTCAAGGCTACTGATACCCACACGTTTGAATACCAAGCAAAAGAGGTACCCGATTTTGCCTTTGCTTTCAGCAGTTATTATCTATGGGATGCAGTCTCGACTGTAGTGGACTCTGCAGCCGGACGACGCGCTTTTGTGAGTGCGGCTTACAAGGCACAGTCGCTCGATTTCAAACGCGTATGTCGGGCCGCCGCAGATGCACTGGCTCTGATGTCTCGTTGGTTGCCAGGCTATCCCTATCCTTATCCGGCTATGACGGTATTCAATGGCAGCGGAGGGATGGAGTTCCCTATGATGTGCAACAACGGCAGCACCCATCCATCTAGCCCAGTAGGCCTGACTGTTCATGAAACTGCTCACACGTACTTCCCCTTCATGATGGGTATTAACGAGCAGGACTATGCTTGGATGGATGAAGGGTGGGCGGCTTTTCTGGATGTGCTCGTTACTGATTCTTTGGAAGGGAAGCCTACTGGACGGTTGCGCAATTATCCGGACTTTGCAGGCACAGATGCAGACATGCCACCTATGGTGCCGTCGCGTTACCTGGGCAATCCGGCCTATCGGGTTGCATCGTATAATCGAGCACAAGCCGCTTATTTCGCCCTATATCAGATGCTGGGCTACGAGCGATTCCATCGTTGCATGACTACCTACATCGAACGCTGGAAGGGCAAACACCCTCAACCCTTTGACTTTTTCTTTACCTGGAACGAAGCAGCGGGCGAAAACCTTAATTGGTTTTGGAAACCCTGGTTCTTTGATTGGGGATACCCTGACTTGGCTGTTGCCGGTACTAATAATAAGGGGGTCGTTATTGAAAATATTGGCTCTATGCCGCAGACGGTCAGCGGTGTTATCCTTTACGATGATGGCTCCGAGCAGATCTTTTGGTACAGTGCGGCCGTGTGGAATGATGGACGGCGTACTTTTGTTATACCGACGAAAAAACGCCTGCGTGTCCGACAGGTAAGCCTAGGACACCCGCAGGTATCAGATGCCGATCCTACAAACAACATCTGGCCTCGCACATCAGGTTAGAACCCTTTGATTAGCCTATGAAGAAATACTGCACTGTACCGCATGGCTTCTTTTTCAGGAGTAATCGCCTGCTGGGCTTGTGGAGCCTTGTTATAGGTACGTGGAGTATCGTCTCAGGGCCGTTGGCGGCACAGCAAAGTCTTGTCTTTTCGGTAAATGGTAAAAGTTATCGCGCTGAAGTATCCTGGAATGTAAAACACACGGGCGGTACTTACAGCAATTTATCTGCACATACACTAGATTTTACTAAGGACAAGGCGTTTGATTTGGAGGTGCAGTTTCGCTTTCTCGAAGAGGCGCCTCCTCCTGAAGTGGGGCTGTTATGGGGGTTTCAATTCCGACACGGCGGCAATATATTGGCACCCACCGACGGTGAGAAGCGCGCGCGTAGTGCGCGGCAATTTCAGCGTTTCCAGGCAGTAAGAGGAGGGAGTGCTGCCCTTACATTAATACCTAAGGTTTGGCGCCAAACGGGAGAAGGAGGTATTGAGCTGCTCGTCTCTGGCCCCCCCACTTCTCTGAGCTTCACGCCAATGCCGGCAAAAGCAGAGGCGCCTGTGGCCATTGTTGATACGCCTGCCAAGGCTCCTGTGGTGGCAGCACCAGTTACGCCGCCGCAAGAAGTGCCTGTTAGCCCGACCCCAAAAGCGGAGAGCGAAGCCTATGCGAAAGCCGCCAGCGAAGCTGACTCTACCCAGCGCATCAAGGCACTGATTGACTTTGTTGAACAGTATGGGGTCGCTAATCCTCAGTCGCCCAACGTCCAGAAAGCACTCCGCGAGGTACCCTTGGCCTCTAGCCTGCCCCAGCCGCAGAGCGGCGGCCAGGTATCGTACCTTCTGAATTATGCCATAAGGCCAACAGTTGACACGGCCAAATCAGGTGGCTGGAGTTGGGATTTGAAAAACGTCGCCCCTGGACGTTTTCAACTGACGCTAAAACCATTGAGTGATACAGTTGCCACGTTCTCCATTGCTGACTTGGGAAAGGCCCCCCCTTTTAACCGGCCGCGTGTGTTGCAGCCTTTTGATAAGGTACGGGTATCCCTTGTTGGGCAGACGCGCCGGGATTTCTCCCTGCATTTTGTCGGGGGGCAACCGCCCTTCATGGTCTATCTATCTCAAGACCGCGTTACGCGTATTCGCTATCAGGTGCCCTACACAGACACGATTTGGACACTGAGCAAAGAACTGTGCACCGTGTGCAAAGGCGGTGCCCATACCCTGGAAGTTTACACCAGTGATTTTAGCACCCTGCTATTGCGCGAAGAGGACGGCGTATACATCTATCGCGCCAATTATTGGCTTTGGGTGCTACTACCAGCATTGTTTGTTGCCTTTATTTTTCTATTCAGAAAGCCCGCGGTCAGAGGGTGGAGGTATTATCGTTATCGCCGTCAACTTCGCGATATTGAAGCGTGGGAGCGTATCATTGAAAAAGAAGCAAAACGGCGGAAAGAGCAAAAATGAGCCATTGCCCCAAAGGCTCAGGCAAGGGTAAGTTGAGCGCTGCAAGAAAAAGGTAGTTGTGTCGTTTGGCTCCATGCCAACGGCAATTTCCAACAAAAGACACTCTTTAACTTTTCCCGCATGACAACTTATACCGTAGTTGCAGGCGACACGCTCTTCAGCATTGCCCGCCGTTTCAACGTAACTGTGGCCGATTTGCGCAAGGCCAATAACCTGACCTCCGACAGTCTGCGCATTGGGCAAGTGCTCCGAGTGCCCGGGGGCAACGCTACTTCGCCGCCGCCTTCAAATAGTACTGGGAGCGCCCCTGCGACCACCACCACCATTATCACTTACCAAGTGGCGCGAGGTGATACACTCTCTAGCATCGCGCGGCGCTTCGGAGTAACGGTTGACGCTATCAAAAGACAAAACAACCTGAAAAGTAGCAGCCTGAAAGTGGGACAAATATTGCAGATACCCGTCAAAGCAGCACCCTCAAATCCTGTCCCTTCGTCTACACCTACTCCGCCAGCCCCAACACCTACACCATCACCTGCGCCACCGCCATCGGTAAGTCCTGTTTCGCCGGGCGACTATTTAGCTGCTCGTCGCCAGTTCTCAGTGCAGGTGCGCCCTGATGTGGGTTGCCGGCGCTATGAGCTGACTGTGCCATTGCTCAATGGCAGCGTTATTGTGGCGCGCATGCGCGATAACGTTACTCAATCGGTGCACATGCGCTATCCGGAAGGCATCCTGTACCCGGGCCAATCTACTATTGACATACCTAATGAGCGCATTATGGCTGTGGGGCTGACGCGCCAACAGGCGGCATCGCTAGAGTTTGTCTCCACGCACGAGGGCAAGTATGACGCCATCAACAGCTACGACAGTGCCATTTTCTCCTTCGGATGCATCCAATTTGTCGGTGCTGCAGCACCAGGTGGTAGTCTTAATCGGCTGTTGGCCAACATGAAGCGGTGGGTGCCTCAGCGCTTTGAACAGGTATTTCTACAGGTAGGCATTGACGTTAGTGGCAACACCACCACGGTGCTGGACGACAACGGACACCTGCTGACAGGTGATGATGCCTGGTTATACATCCAGAGAAATATCCCGCTATATGGGGCCTTCATTCGGGCTGGCTTCGACCCCGACTTGGTGTTAGAGCAGCTGCGCGCCGCCAACGAGATGTACGTGCAACCCACGCTCAATGCGCGACTGCAGCTTAACGTCGGCGGTATTGTCATCAACGTCCCGCGTCTGGGCGACCTCATCACCTCTGAGGGTTTGCTTACTGCTCTCATTGCTATTGCTATTAATCGGGGCACGGGTGCCATGAGCCGATTAGTTGCCGAAGTGATGTCCTCCCTGGCCCAGTCTCATGGGTTGCAAACGGCAGAGGCCCTGCGCCAATTGGACGAACGACTTATATGCCAGACTATCGCGGATACCGCTACAGACCCGCGTATTCGGGACCGCGCTCAAGGCGCCATTGACGCTGGGCTGGACTTTAGAAAGGCTGCGTAAAAAGCCAAGACGGGCGGGGCTTCTATCTCTCCAGTCATTCAACACGGCCGGAAGACGTCCACCTGTGGGATACAACCCATACGGCTACGCCCCCATCAAGAAGGTGTTTTGGGAAAAAACGGCTTGGAAGCTCCTTGGCTTGACCTTCTCGCGCGCAGGCGGCTGGGCATTCTTAAGCCGGGCTTGGTATGTGCTTAGCCCGCTCTTGGCCTTAATAACAGCGAAGACGCCCCCTACCGCCGCCGCGCTTGGGCGAAAGTATTGGCGTAACTACAAGTCAAACAGACATTAAGCCGCCACAACGACTGTTTTTTGGGAAAAAACGCCCCGGAGCTTTGGCTTGGTCCTCTTGGTGTACGGGCAAGTCCTCGGAGCCTTTGCCGAGGCCTCTGGTGCCCGTCTTGCTCTTGGCTTCGGCTAACAACGTAGCTACACATTGGCGTCTACACTGTTGCATAAGCGGAGCTAACAGGCTGCAGTCGCGCCATTATTAAAGCCCAAAAGCGGGACGAAAACACGCACAGGGCTAAACAGAAGACGCACAGGCCAGTATTGGGTTGAAAGGGTTAGGGTATGACGGCAGCCTGTTTTTTCCCCAAATTAGTAAGGGTACACATTTTCTGAAGAAAAATCCGGGACTAGTTCTTTGAAATGTCAAAAAAGAAAAATGGAGGGGAA